>Ga0209809_1000737_pt1 | contig 28720 bp, 15 predicted proteins | sample YNPMSTMetaG_FD_186172 | JGI IMG/M metagenome (GOLD analysis project Ga0209809, IMG submission 186172) | Anoxygenic and chlorotrophic microbial mat microbial communities from Yellowstone National Park, USA - YNP MS-T MetaG (SPAdes) (version 2) ...
CGCAACATATATTCCTTCTAACGCAGATAAAACCGCAGGAACCGTTACTTTAACATTAACATCCACAGGAAATGGACTTTGTAACCCAGTTAGCGATCAAATGGTTATCACTATAACACCTGCACCAATTGTAAATGCTGGTTCTGATATTTCAGTATGTAAAAATAATGCCAACGTTACTTTATACGGCTCTGTTCAGAATGCAGGAGGTGGAATTTGGTCAGGCGGACTTGGTTCATATTCGCCAAGTAATACTGCACTTAACACAACTTACACTCCATCACCTATTGAAATAGCAAACGGTAGTTTAACACTTACTTTAACATCAACAGGAAATGGAAATTGTAATGCTGTTAGCGATCAGGTGCTTATAACATTTACAGAACCACCAATAGTTAATGCCGGTAGCGACCAAGTAAAATGTGCTAACAACTCTGCAATAACCTTAAATGGAAGTATAATTGGTGCAACAGGAGGTACGTGGTCTGGCGGATTAGGAGTATATTCTCCTAATGCTAGTACATTAAATGCAACATATTATCCAACAGCTCAAGAAATATCAAATGGACTAACACTTACTTTAACAAGTACAGGCAACGGTAATTGTAATGCTGTGTCAGACCAAATGAGTGTAGTATTTACACCAGCTCCTACAGCCGATGCAGGACCAGATGGCTCCGTATGTGCAAACAATGCTACTATCACATTAAATGGTTCTGTTAATATTGCAACTGGTGGTATATGGTCAGGTGGACTTGGAACATTTACTCCAAATAATCAATCCCTAAATGCAATTTATAATCCTTCTGCTTCAGAAATTGCTGCTGGACAGGTAACTCTTACATTAACAACCACAGGAAATGGCAACTGTAATGCTGTAAGTGATCAAGTTGTATTTAATATAACACCTTCACCTATTGTAAATGCAGGTTCTAATCAATCTGCATGTTTAAATAATCCTACTGTACAATTAGCTGGTATAGTTCAAAACGCAGGTGGAGGAGTGTGGAGTGGCGGAGCTGGTGTATTTAATCCGAGCAATACAGCTTTAAACGCTACATATACTCCAACAGCACAAGAACTATCAAATGGAAGCGTAACATTAACCCTCACATCTACTCAAAACGGTAATTGTTTTCCAGTAAGTAGTAATATGACTATAAATTATACTCCCTCACCAATTGTTGATGCAGGACCAGATCAAGTAAAATGTTCAAATAATCCATCAATATCTTTAAACGGAACTGTTATAGGAGCAACAGGTGGACAATGGACAGGAGGACTTGGTCAATTTATACCTAACAATAATTCATTAAACTGTGTTTACATACCAACAGCAGGAGAAATTGCTTCTGGTAGCATAACATTAACATTAACAAGTACCGGTAATGGAACTTGTTTACCTGTTAGTGACAACATGGTTGTAACGTTCACCTCTGCACCAACAGTTGACGCAGGAGTTGATCAGGTAAAATGTGCAAATAACCCAATTGTAACCTTAGACGGTAGTTATACTGTTGCTTCTGGTGCAATATGGTCTGGTGGAGCAGGAACATTTTCACCAAATAACACAACGATGAACGCAACCTATACTCCAACTGCTGCAGAAATTGCATCCGGTAGCGTTACTCTTACACTAACAACCACAGGTAACGGAAATTGCTTAGCTGTTAGTGATCAGGTGGTAATATACTTTAATCCTGCACCTGTTGTAAATGCTGGAATAGATATTAACGCATGTGCAAACAATGCTACACGAACATTAAATGGCTATATATTAAATGCAGGTGGTGGAGTATGGAGTGGCGGTGCAGGAGTTTTTAACCCATCTCCTAATGTATTAAACGCTAGTTATACACCTACTGCATCAGAAATAGCAAATGGTTTTGTAGATTTAACTCTAACATCAACCGGAAATGGTACATGTCTTGCAGTAAGCGATATAGTAAGAATATATTATGCTCCAGCACCAATTGTCAATGCCGGACCTGATCAAACCGTATGTGCTAATAATAATTTAGTTACACTTAATGGTACTGTACAAAATGCTGGTGGTGGTTCATGGTCTAATGGAATGGGAATTTTTTCACCAAACAATAACATACTTACAGCTACATACACACCAACACAAGGAGAAATAAACAATGGTATGGTTATGTTAATTTTAACATCAACCGGTAATGGCGAATGTTTAGCAGTGAAAGATACTATGATTATTAACTACACTCCTGCTCCTACTGCAAATGCTGGTCCTGATATTACAATTTGTCAAAATAATCCATTAGTTCAATTAAATGGAAATGTTAACATTGCAACAGGTGGTATTTGGTCTGGAGGCCAAGGAACATTTACCCCCTCAAATACTTCACTTGTTGCAACATATATGCCATCGAATAACGAATTAAACGGTAATAATTTTACTCTAACTCTAACAACCACAGGAAATGGAAACTGCAACCCGGTATCGGACCAAGTTACTGTAAACATAATTGCTTCTCCAATAGTTGATGCAGGTCCAAGTCAAATAACAATATGTGTTGACAATTTATCTGTACCATTAAATGGATATGTGGCAGGTCCCACAAACACAGGCATTTGGAGTACAAGTGGAACAGGTATTTTTATACCATCACCTACATCGCTAAATGCTACATACATACCAAGCTCTGCTGATAGTATAGCCGGAGAAGTTACGCTATACTTAACTTCAACAAATAACGGATTATGTAATCCTGTTAAAGATAGTATTCAGATAACGATTCTTCCTGCAGGCATAGCAAATGCCGGACCCGATAAAACCGTTTGTGCAAATAATGCTATTGTATATTTGAATGGAACAGTAAGTGGTGGTGCAAGTACAGGCACTTGGTCAACAACTGGTAGCGGAGTGTTTTTACCAAATGCTCAAACATTAAATGCAACTTATATACCATCATCTTTAGATACGGCATTAGGAACAGTTTATTTAATCTTAACTGCCAATAGTTGTAATCTTGCCAAAGACACTCTAATTTTAACCATTACCGACGCTCCTTATGTTGATGCTGGACAAAACATTACTACTTGCGTTGATAATTTGAATATTCCTCTAAACGGTACAATATACGGTGCATCAACAACAGGATACTGGACAACAAGTGGAACTGGATATTTTACACCTAGTAATACCGATTTGAATGCAACATACCATGCTAGTGCACAAGATTCAATGAATCTTTCTGTAACACTTGTACTAACTGCTACAAACATAGGAAATTGTAACCCTGTATCAGATACCATAGTAATAAATATACTTCCTCCTGCTATTGTAAACGCAGGACAAGATCAAGTTTTATGTGCCAACAATAGCAGTGTTCCGTTAAATGGATTTGTTGGCGGAGGTGCAACTCAAGGAATGTGGCAAACATCGGGAACAGGAACATTTATTCCCAACAATACAACACTTAATGCTACTTATATACCAAGCGAAATAGACTTAAATGTTGGTCAAGTAACATTAGTTCTATTAGCTACAAATTCCTGTAATTTTGCATTTGATGTATTGCAAGTTAACTTTACACCAGCTCCAACAGCAAATGCAGGAAGTGATCAAACAGTATGTGCAAACAATTCAACTGTAAACTTGTCAGGAAACTATACTATTTCAACTGGTGCAATATGGTCTACTTCAGGAACCGGCAATTTTATTCCTGACAATGTAAGTATGAACGCTCAATATATACCATCTTTTACGGATATACAAAATGGTAATGTTAATATAATCTTAACTACAACAGGTAACGGAAACTGCTTACCAGCAGTAGATACAATGAAAGTTAATATTACTCCTGCTCCAAACGTTAATGCAGGAATAAATCAATTTGTTTGCATAACGGGTGAATATACAAATTTATACGGAATAGTTTCTGGTGGTGCTACACAAGGTGTATGGACAACATTAGGTGATGGTTTATTTGAGGACCCTAATGACTTATCTACTAAATACTACTTTGGTGATGCAGATACTACAAACGGCTCTGTTCAAATTATTTTAACATCAACAAATCATGGTAATTGTTTAGCTGTAAGCGACACAATGACAATAACATTTACCAATAGTTCATTTGTAAATGCTGGTAACGACAGAGAAATTTGTGTAATTAATCCTAATGTGCCGATTCAGGCTATCATAACAGGAGGAAGTTCTACAGGAATATGGACTACAACAGGAACAGGTACTTTTTCGCCTTCTAATACTTCATTAAACGTAACATATACAATTAGTTCTGAAGATTCATTAAATGGTTATGTTAGCTTAATATTAACTTCAACTAATAACGGAACTTGTCAACCAGGAAAAGATACTGTTAATATTACAATACACAAATTACCACAAGCAAATGCTGGTAACGATATATACATTTGTTTAGGAACACAACAAGTACCATTAAACGGTAACATAAATAATGCTAATAGTTGTAAATGGACTACCTTAGGAAGTGGCACATTTATACCAAATGATACTACATTAAACGCTATTTATGTGCCAAGTGCTTTTGATGAAACTAATGGAAGTGTTAAAATAGTACTAGAAACAACAGGAAACAGTATTTGCCCACACGATAAAGACACTCTAACCATATTCTTCTATGTTCCTATAAACCCAGCATTTTCATATTCAACACCTTGTTTAAATACACAAGTTCAATTTACAGACAATTCAATAGTAAATATTGGCACAATTACAAACTGGCAATGGGTATTTGATGGAAATTATACAGATTACAATCCTAACCCTATTTTTACATTTAATACTATTGGCAATCATACTATTGAATTAACTGTAACATCAAGTTTAGGTTGCTCATATACAATTTCAAAAAATATTTATGTAAATCCTTTACCAAATCCAAATTTTACTTCATCTGCATCTTGTTTTTTAGATCCCGTTCAATTTAATGATTTAAGTACAATACAAAGTGGAATTATTAATAACTGGCAATGGAATTTTGGAGATTCAAGTCAAATAATTACAATTCAAAATCCATCACATTTATTTAATCAACCTGGTATATATAATGTTCAATTAACCGTTACATCTGATTCTGGCTGTGTTTCATCAATAACTATTCCAATTGACGTTTATAATAAACCCGAAGCAATGTTTAATTTTAATGATAATTGTTACAATTATACAATAACTTTCAACGATCAATCAACTGTTACTTCTGAACTTATTATTAATTCCTGGAATTGGAATTTTGGCGATGGAAATACTTCAAATACACAAAATCCAATTCATACTTATCAACAAGCTGGTTCGTATCAAGTTCAACTAATTGTAGGCGTTTCTGCTAACTGTACAGATACAATAGTTCAAACTGTTAATACAAGTAATGTAATAGCCAATTTTAATTATACGCTTAATTGCAATTCTAATCTAATATCACTAACCGACAGTTCTATAGCAAATGGTTCTGTTATTACGTCTTGGAATTGGGATTTTGGCGATGGCAACACAAGTGTTTCACAAAATCCAAATTACTTATATCTAAATCCTGGAAGCTACAATGTTCAACTAATTGTTACATCTGAATACTGTAGTGATACTATATTACAACAAATTAGTTTGCAGTATTTAGATGCACAATTTTCTTACATATACAACTGTCAAAACTACACTACTTCATTCACAGACAATTCAACATATTCAGGTATAGCACCAAATAATTGGCTGTGGAATTTTGGCGATGGAAATACAAGCACTCTCCAAAATCCTGTTCATGTTTATAGCGATACGGGCACTTATCAAGTTCAGCTTATTATTTCCAATTCATCAATATGTGTAGATACTATATCAACAAACATTTCCATTTATAACGTATCTGCTAACTTTATAGCAAATAATACTTGTTTATATGACAGTGTTAAATTTACTGACATAACAAACTTCCCATTTGGAACAATTACTTCATGGACATGGAACTTTGGCGATGGAAACACATCTAATGCTCAAAACCCTTCGCATTTATACAATATACCAAAAAATTATGATGTAAGTCTTATAATTCAAACAAGTCAAGGATGTATTGATACTATAATTAAACAAATAACTGTATATCCTTCACCACTTGCACAATTTAATATTTCAACAACCGAATTCGAAGTTAATAAACCCATTTATTTTGTTGACGCATCAACAGGAGCAAGTTCATGGTTATGGAATTTTGGTGATAATTTTGGAACTTCTACAAATCAAAATCCAACATACACTTACATATATCCTGGAAATTATATAATTATAGAAATAGTACGAAATGAATTTGGCTGCAAAGATACAGCAATACAAACTATTTACGTAAAGAAATCCGATGAAATTTATCCTCCAGCTTTACCAACAGCCTTTACTCCAAACAACGATAATAATAACGACACTTTATTTGTAAGAGGAGGACCATTTAAAGAGTTATTATTTAAAGTTTATAACGAATGGGGGCAAATGATTTTTGAAAGCAACGATGCTTCTATAGGATGGGATGGAACGTATAAAGGAAATCCTCAACCTATTGGAGTTTACATTTGTACTGTTGAAGCAATAACTATTAATAATAAACAATATAAGTTTTCACAAGAAGTAACTTTAATACGTTAATATCATGAAAAAGAATAAATATTTTATTGCAATAACTTTCGTAACAGCTTTAATTATGAAAGTATCTTATGGGCAAGATGTTCAATTAACACAATATGATGCTTCACCTTTATTATTAAATCCTGCATTAACAGGCATGAAAAACAACTTAAAATATAGGTTTGTACAGCAATATCGAAATCAGTGGGATGCAGTTGCAAGAAAATCTTTTGTAAGCACATCTCTTGCCTATGATATGAATTTACAACAAAAATGGGGTGCTGGTGCTTACATAATAAATGACAATAGTAGCAGAGTGTTTAATTCTTTTTCATTTGTTTTGTCAGGAGCACATGATATTACAATAGGTAATCAGGATAAACATCATTTGATGGTAGGATTACAGTCTGGATTTATCTTAAAAACACTAAAACTTAATCAATATTCTTTCGATAAGCAATACCATAACGGCATTTTTGATACTGACCTCCCAAGTGGCGAAACTTTTGAAAAAAGTAAAAGGTTTATGCCTGAAGTTAACTTTGGTTTTGCATACATAAACACCGACGATGCTACATCTTATCATCCTTACGGAGGAATAGCTGTATGGCATATTACTAATCCTAAAAGTAACTTTTTATCTGAAGGAGAAGAAAGTCGTTTACCTTTAAGATACGTTATACATGTTGGAAGTTTATTCGAATTAAATGAACAATGGATTATAGATCCAAAATTTTTAGTTATGAAACAAAAGAACATATGGCAATTTACACCTGGTATTATAACTCATTATATTTCAGAACAAAACGACATTCACATAATTGGTGGTTTATCTTATCGTGTTAAAGATGCAATTATTGCACAAGTAGGCTTATATTACAAAAACTTCATTTACAGAATAAGCTACGATTTTAATATATCTCCATTAAAAACCTTTAGCCAATACAAAGGTGGTGTAGAATTTACAATCACTTTTTATAAAACAAGCGGTAGTGGAAGTCGTATGAAGTTTGATTAAGAAAAAATCAATCTGTTTTTTATTGAGCGAGCTAAAGTAAGTTCATCAGTATATTCCAGTTCGTTTCCAACAGAAATGCCTTTTGCAATAGTTGTAAATTTAATATTATTGTTTATTGCATATAATTTTTTGTATATATAATAAGCAGTTGTATCGGCTTCTACAGTAGCACTTAATGCAAATATTATTTCCTGTATGTTTTCTTTTTTTATTCTATCTTCCAGAACTGATATTGTTAGCTGAGATGGTGATATCCCTTCTATTGGTGAAATAAGGCCATTTAATACATGATAAAGTCCATTATATTGTTTAGTTCTTTCAATAGCAAAAAGATCATTAACATCTTCAACTACGCAAATTATAGAAGTATCGCGACTAGTATTACTACATATATTACAAACATTATTATCAGAAATACTACAACAAATTTTACAGTATTTAATATTTTCGGCTAAGTCTTTCAAAGAATTAGATAAAATAATTATTTGCTCTTTATTTTGTCTAAGTATATGCATTAACAAACGAAAAGCTGTTTTAGCTCCAATTCCAGGTAATTTCGAAAACTCTTTAATAGCAATTTCCAACCACTTTGATGGATAATCTGGGTAACTCATTCTTCGGTATTCTTCTTTTTACGAGAAGTTCTTTTGGGTTTTGTTTCTTTAATAGATGATTCTTCCTCTGTTTTTTCTACTTTCTGTTCATTTTGATGTTGTTCGCTCTGAGTATTATTACCCTCTTCTGCTTTCTCTTCCTCTGCTAAATCTATTAAATTATGTTTTAACAAAATGTTATACCAAGTAAAAATTTTCTTTATATCAGATGCATATACTTTTGTTTTGTCGTATTCAGGAATAATTTTTTCAAACAACAAAAGCATTTCTTTTTGATTTTTCTTAAAATCAATTTTAACCTCCTTTTGCTCTTGAAACTTATATATTCTTTGCAAAACTTCGGACAAAGGAATTTCTTCGCCTGTTGTAAATAAAGCTATATTAGCCAAGGAGTTAGCTTTATCGGTGGCAAAAACAGGCATACGTTTTCCGTCAACTAATGATTCTACTATTAAATTATTTTTTCCTTTTGCTACTTTCTTAAATAAACCAGAATATCCTGAAACTGTAATAATTTCATTTAACTTCATTTTCCTTTATTTTTTCTGCAAACCTAATGTTTTTTTTTATTTTTTACAACACTAAAAAAAAGGGCATTGCTAATTTAGTATACATTCAAAATTTATAAACTCCTTATTTATCTTTTTATGAAAGAAAATGTTAAGAGTGTATCTTATCATCTCAAATGACTTGGAGTAACATTTTGTCCTTCTCTTAAATCTTGCTAAATAATGTCTTATTAAACTATTCATCCCCTCTATTGAGTACGTCTCTTTCTTACTTTTTATGTGTTTTTGTGATGGTAATACACTATCATAACTCTTCCAATAATCCGTACAAAATTTTTCAATCTTAAAGTTCTTTATTTGCATATAAAGTTTTTCCGCAGACGATTCACTTCTATCTCCTACATAAAAACCAAGAACTTGTTTTCTATCTCTACTATAAGCGCACCAAATCCATATTTTGTTTTTTTTTCTTTAATGTAACTACATAACTCATCCATTTTTACAACCTTAAATTCTGTATGCTAATTTTTTTTCATCTGCTCAATACTTTTACCTAATTTTTTAACCCAATTCATGACACTTACATGGCTTACTCCTAAAATCCTTTCAATAGCTCTAAAACCCATACCTTCTAAGTAGAGTTGAATAGCTCTTACTACAAGTTCTCTTTCTATTCTCTTTCCTAATTTGAAAACCGTAAAATGGTACCCACATTCTTTACATTTATACCTTTGTCTATTTTTTACTTTACCATGCTTAACATATTTAGTACTACCACATTTTGGACATTTGTTAGTTGTTTGCATATTTTTTTTGCGCAAATATAGTTTATGTATACTAAATTAGCAATACCAAAAAAAGTAAAAAGCTGCCAAAAATGACAGCTTTTTACTTTATAAACATTATGGTTTACTTAATGACTTTAAATTTCCAAGTTTTATTACTATCAAAAATAGATAAAATATAAACACCTTCGGATAATGTTTCTGTATTTATTTCAACATTTAACGTACTCGTATTTTCAAAGCTATTATTATATAATATTTTGCCATCTACAGAAGATAACGTAATGTAATAATTATCTGTATTTAAATTGTCAGCTTTTACAAATAATTTATTTGGTGCAGGAGATGGAAATACGTTAAAAATAGGCATAATATTATTATTTTCTACAACAACAGGATTACAAATAAATATGGAGTCTGTTGCAGTACAATTTCCATCGGTAACTGTTACATAATACCAACCATACTGCATTACATCAAAAAATTGAAATGTTCCGGTATATGTACCTGATTGATTAGACCAATAATATGAATCATAGCCATGCGGATAAGGCTGTAAAGTCAATGTATATGGGAAAAACATTTGATCTACACAAACCGTATCGCCACCTGAGATATTAACATATATGTTATAATGTACAATTGTATGTACTATTGTGTCGTTAGAAGAATTTATATCAGGTGTATATCTTACCCAATAACGGAAAAAATATGAAGTAAATGCAGACAAATTAACTGTTTGTGGAAATGTAAATTGAATAGAATCTCCACCTAGCAAAGGATTTGAAAGAGTCAAAGTAGCCTGAACAGGTGTTCCATTATTTAATGAATAAGCAACTGTCATTTGCTCGCCTGAAGGAATAGGGTTTGTTGTCATATTTTTAATCCAGACGTTAACATTTTCGTTACTTGTTAAACCACAAATATTCGTAGTAGAACTATCTATTGGATAAACAATAGCTACATCAACTGGTTCGTAAATTTTAAAATCGTCAAAAGCAAAGCCCTCATAACTATTAACACTTCCATCGCTTCCAAAGACAATTCTAAACTTAACATTATTAAACCCTGAAAGTGGTGTTACATGATGGGAACTTGTTTGCCACGTTGCGTTAGTAGTTCCTGTCCATCCTTCTTGTGAACCACAGAATGCTAATCCATTTATTGTATTATCATTATACCAATTCTGACCACTGTTCATACTACCTATATGATACCACACATTACCACCATCAACAGAAACCTGAATAGCAGCTCCATCGTAGCTATTTTCGGCATGTATAATTCGCTTTAATGAAATATAAGGATTGGTCAAAGTTGAGAAATCGAAACATGGACTTTCAACCCAGCTATTTTCATTATTATTATAATAACCTGTTAAATTTGTAACCCAGGCTTTTGTCCCAGATGCTGCCGAATTTATAACAGTTCCTGCTGGTGTTCCATACTGCCACGAATTATTTTGTCCTTTAGCAAACCAATGGTTACTACCAGATTCAAAATCTTCATAGAATGGGAAAGATGTAATTAACGGAGTATTAACAAATATTTTGGTAATGGTGTCATTGCTCAGGTCTTCATCATTAGAATTATTACTTAAAAATACTTTTATTTCATATTGAGTATAAGCAGATAAATCTGCTAATATTGAAAACGTATAATCAACAGAATCACCTGAATATAATGTTTGTTGAATTACTTCTGGAACTATTGAAGAACCATTAACACTATAAGCAACATTAATGTTTGAAGCAGGTTGTAATGATAAATTTTTAATTCTAACGGTAATTGGTTCTGAAGAAGTCAAACCACATCCAGTGGCTGGTGATAATAATTTTGTTACTACTAAATCTAAATTAGGCAAGCTTTCGTAAATAAAATCGTCTATATAAATGTAAGTATATTGTGCTTGTGTTGCATGCTTAAATGCTATATACTGACCAACTCCTGAATATGTATTGAAATAATATGTTGCTTGTGTCCAAGTAGTATTACTTGGAATATTATAAGTAATTAAAGGTACAAAAGTACTTTCATCTGTAGGATCTGTCATTGTTCCTAAAATCAACTTTTCTGTTACACTTCCTCTATATTTAAATCTTACACGTGTTAATTGCGAATTTATGTCAGAAAATTGAGGAGATATAAGTAATATATGTGTATTACTTCCTTGTGCAGATGAGTTATACATTACAGCACAGTTAGGAGATGAACTTGGTGATGATGTTGAAGTTCGAACATAAGCAGAAGTAGAACCAATTACTATTTTATTCCAGCAAGGTGGCAAATTTGGTGTAGCTACAGCATCGAAATTTTGTGTGTAATTGGCTGTATAGGTAGCACAAGGAACATTGAAAGTATAAGGACCTGCCCAAAAACTTGTGTCTCCTGGACCACAAATAGAACGAACATAAAATGAATAATTTAGACCAGAAGATAAACCTGTAATAGTATGAGGATTGTTATTTGTTGTTTCTGTAGTTCCGCTACCAAGTGTAAATCCTTGTATTCCATATTGAACCTGCCACTCTAGAGCATTACCTTGCTCAGTCCAACTTAATTGGGCTGTTGAAGATGTTAAATTATACACTTGCAAATTTATAGGTCTCGAACAAGTTACTGTAAAAATATTTATATCATCAATAGCTATAGGTGGCTGATTTGTAACAGAAGCATCATTTCTCCATGTAAAAATTAAGCGTTTAATTGAGTTTTCTATACTATTATCTAAAATAATTGTTTCAGTTTTCCACGTATTGCTCAAATTATAGTACTGCTGACCTATGTGTTGTAACGCAGGCAATGTTCCAGCCTGTGGTATAAAAGTTGGATTTTCGAGATAAACTCTTAAATAATCGTATGTACTCTCACCTACACATTTCCATTTGAATGTAATTGCAAATTCATTACCACTTGGAAACTCTATATCACGGTATATATGTACTACACTTGCCACAGTACCATCATAATTATTTGTTGTTCCATTTGTATTGGAGATATAAGCCGATTTTGTAGGACTTGCATAAGTAGCCGTTCCTGTGTGCCATTTATTTGTTTGAGTACCATTAACAACAGACCATCCAAGAAAATCATTTTCAAAATCCCATATATATGGTAAAGTAGCAGGTATTTGAGTTGTTGTAAATGTAATTGGACCTAACCAAGCACTAGAATCTGAAGCATCACATTGTGCCAAAACATAAACATCATACGTTGTTGTAGGATTTAAACCGGTTAATGTATAATTAGTTGTTGATATACCTTCTATCAATGTCCCACTATTGTTTGGATTAAATCCTTGATTGCCATAAATTAAATCCCAAGATGTTTCTGTTCCACCGGCAACCCAACTTAATGTAGCTTCTGTTCCCGTTATATTATTAACTTGTAGATTCGTTGGTTTGGGACAGGAAGGAATAGGTTCATACACTACATTATCTATGTATATGTATTGATTTGTGAAAGCTAAACCATGTTTAAACGCTATATATTGATTAGTTCCAATATAGTTATTAAATGCAACAGTAAATTCTTGCCAGTTATTAGTTAATGTAGTTATTGTTTGATAATTAGAAAATGTTGCAGGATTAGAAGGATCGTTAATTGTTCCAACGTACAAAATTGCACTTCCCGACCCACTAAATCTTGCCCTAAATGTTATTTGAGTTGATTGGCTTGTCAAATCAGATAATTGTGGTGTAATTAGAATTACATGTGTAGAGCTTCCTGATGATGTTGAGTTAAATAGTTGTACAGAATTTGGTGCTGAAAAGGAAGTTGTTGAGTTTGTAGCTACAGAAGGAGTTCCGGAGTTTCCGATTACAATTGACGACCAGCAATTAGGCAATGCAGGTGGTGTTACACCATCAAAGTTTTGAACATGAGTAGCAGTAACGGGTCCGCATAAAGTTGAAAATGATACGGGGCCTATCCATTCACTGGTATCAAGTCCGGGACATATTGAACGAATATAAAAAGAGTACGAACTCGAAGCATTTAATCCGCTCAATGTATAATTCGTAGTGCTTACATCAACTATTGTACCATTTCCTATGGTAAACCCTGCACTACCCCATTGTATTTGCCATTGAGAAGCAGTTCCTCCTACCCAACTTATAGTTGCTTCATTAGTTGTAATGTTTGAAACCGATAAACTTGTAGGCTCATCACATAAAGATTTACGTTTAATTTTAACATTGTCTATAAATAAATCATTATCGGCATTAGAAACAGTAGATTCTCCATAAAAACCTATACGCACTATTCCTGTATATCCTGTTAAATCAATAATGACATTTTCACCTGTATTTGATATATTATTGTAAACATAAGGCGACCCTTGATTATCCCATAACCTTAAAATATTCGCAGACGACCAAGTTTGACCACCGTCTGTTGAAATAACAACTGCAAACTTATCGTCTATACCGTTCTGATCAGGTGGCGACGTTTGAGCAAATTTAGTTAATGCTAAGTCAAATTCTAATTTGTAATTAACACTCCCATTGCCTAAATCTATTAGTGGTGTAATTAACCATTCAAACCTACCAGTACTATATATATTTATTCTTGCAGCACCTGTTGTACCAACATTTGCAAAACCATCTGCTATCCAGTATGAAGTTGTAGTGGAAGTAAAGTTTGTATTAGCAGATAATTGCCCTTGAGCCCTCGTCCAACAACTAGGTGGAAAAGTAGAACCATTAAAATCTTCTGTCCAAGGGAAAGTAGCAATCTCAGCACATGGTGTCGTAAAGGAAGTATTTGCCCACGAACTTGTGTCCCCTACTCCACATATAGCCCTAACATATACTTGATACGCTGTTGTTGGATTTAAACCTGTTATTTGATAACTTGTTGTTGTAATGTTTTCTATTCTTGTTCCAGTGCCGAGAGTAAAGCCTTGTGGCCCATATTCCAATTGAAATTCAGAAGCTGTTGATGTCCAATTTATTGTAGCACTGCTAGAAGTAATATTATTAACACTTAAACTAATAGGAGAAATACAAGATGGAATAAGTTCCCAAACCACGTCATCTATTAATACACTATTAGCTGGATTACCCGTATGCCTGAAGGCTATAACTTTATTGCTTCCTGGTAATGTTCCCAAATAAACAATATATTCTTGGTAAGTCAACGAATTAGCTGTTACTGATTGAACTGGAACAAACGATGACGGATCTGATGGATTTGTAAGAAAACCAACTTGTATAACTCCCCCAGCAGTAAAATTTGCCCTCATCATAAAACGCAAACGATGAGTATTATCACCAGCATTTGAAACAGGAGGTAACGATATTGTAGCAAGATTAGATGTTGAAGAACTATAAACATATAAACAATTTGGTGATGAATAGGAATTAGAACTCTGCGTAGAGACTGAACCTGTTGTTCCAACTTTATACCAGCAAGAAGGAAGATTTGGAGTTGTTATTGCATCAAAATTTTCAGAAAAAGAAGTAAGTTCTTCACATAAAGTTGTAAATGAAATATTTGCCCATGAGCTTGTATCACCAACTCCACATGTAGCCCTAACATATACTTGATACGCTGTTGTTGGATTTAAACCTGTAATTTGATAACTTGTTGTTGTAATGTTTTCTATTCTTGTTCCTGTGCCGAGAGTAAAGCCTTGTGTCCCATATTCCAATTGAAACTCAGAAGCTGTTGATGTCCAATTTATTGTAGCACTGTTTCCTGATAAATTTGTAATACTTAAAGTTGAAGGTGGAGGACAAGACTGTAATTGACCTGTTATTTTAATGTTAGCTCTATAAGTAGAAGTGGTGGCACTGCTTGTTGTTCCACAAGCTGGGCTTGTATCACTTCTATAATAAGAAGCCAAATTAGTTGATGTGGTTGTATAATAAACCGAAGCATTTTGTGTATAGGTACCTATTAAATCGAAACAAATATCTATTAACAGGTTTGAAGTTCCATCCCATACAATAGGTGTAGTTAATACATGAGTATTCCAGCCATTAACTGGCATAAAACTCGGATTTGTGTAAACAGTCGTAAAACCCGAATTATCGAATGTAGAAGTTAAACTAGTTGCAGTGGTTAGTTTTGCCTTAATAGTAAAATTAGGCATAGGCGAGCAATTATTAACATTTTGAACATTAAAAGCTATTTCTGTAATGGGTCCCGGAGCTAAACCAGCTGATACAAGTTCACTTGCTAAATACAAATACTGCACCCTATGGTTTTTATAATAGGTACCATAAGGTGTTGGATGAGTAGTTGTTCCATTATAACTACTGCCATAACCTATTTGTACGGTACCAGTCTGAGCTTTAAAGTTTTCAGATAAACATATTAATAAACAACTAATTAGCAAAATACATAACTTTTTCATAGTTTAAAAGTTTTAAATTATTATACTTTACAATGAATTTTTCTTTACAAATATATAAAAAAAATTAATACAAAACTAATTTTTCTTCATATACTTAAGTGTTGTTTTCTTAATAAATCATTAATAGTTTTAACTGGGCAGAAGGTAGAAATTGGAACTTCTACAAAAATAGTGTTCCAATAAGCCATTGCTCCGTTCCACAAACCAGGTAATTCCAGTGCTTTCAAAGGCCTACCATCTTTTGATTTTTGAGATATAAAACATGTATTATAATCAATAAAATCAAGCAAGTTATATTTTTCGCCTTTATAATTTTTTATTGAACATACCAAATCTACAGGATTAAAATGTGTAGCTTTTTTAAATATTTGTAGCTGTTCGTTATCATTAAAATCTATTTGAGACGATTCTACTATTTGTAATGATATTTCGCCATTATCTTCTTTAACCCAGAAAGGACCTCCACCTGGCTCTCCTTCATTTTTAACCATTCCACACACGCGTATTGGTCTAAATAATGTTGCTTTAATTTGTTCTAATGTAAAAGCGTTTATATCAATATGGAAGTATGTTTTATAAAAATTTTTGATGATTTCAATATTCTCTGTACTAATTTTATTTTCATCGAACCATTGTTGATATGTAAATATTTTGTCTTGAAGAAATACAAGAAACCCTGCTAAAAGTTTTTTGTAATGTATAGTTTCTTCTTTTAAACGATCGGGAAGTACGTTATCTATATTTTTTATAAAAATTAAATCTGCATCTAAATCATTTAAATTATAAATTAAAGCTCCATGTCCACCTGGACGAAAAACTAATTTTCCGTTTTTATCTCTAAATGGATTATTTTCCAAGTCAACGGCAATAGTATCAGTTGCCGGAGATTGAACAGAATAAGTTATTTCAAATGTTATTTGATATTCTTTTTGATATTTTTCAATATTTTGGCTAATCAGTGCTTCAAAAGCAGCACGATGCTCGGGCGATACTGTAAAGTGCAAGAATGCCTTTTTATCTGAATAAGCATACAATGCACTTTCGACCAGATGCTCTTCTAACGAAGTACGTGAACCATCATTGTACCGATGAAACAAAATAAGAGCTTTAGGCAACGAACCATAATTCAATCCTTTATTGGTAAGTATAAATTCGACAAGGGTTTTCGTTTCAACGTTTTTAATTTCAAGCCCTGCTGCTGATAATAGTTTTTTTAACTCTTCATAAAAAGCAAATTTTTCGATATTATCAATAACCTGTTTAACCGATGGCAACTGGTCTAATGTTTTTTCGTTTTCGATGTAAGCATATAAATCTTTAAACATTCGGCTCGCGGCACCTGAAGCTGGAACAAACTTTAAAATTTTATGCTTACTTGTATATTCGTTATACAAATTTATAAAATCTACTTCGTTTTCAGCATTTAACATAAAAATCCCATCACCTAAAGTAGCAGGTCTTGTCAGACAAATAAAAGGAAAACCTTGACGGAAATAATGAAGTTGTTTTTCAATTTCATTAATACTAATTCCTTGTTTGTTAATTTGTTCTAAATCTGTAGAATTAAACATATTTTTTTAAGCAAATTTACTCTTTTTTTCTTTAAAGTAAAAACGGTAAACAAAATTTGCTATGTAGTATGCAAACCAAACCATTATAGGTGCAACTAAAACATCTATAGTATAATGTGCATGTTGTATAAGTAGCAAACAAGCAACTAAAATTGTAATTATTAAGTATATTATTTTTAATACCTTATTTGAAATTATAGTAAAAAACATAAACATAGATGCAGTATGCCCTGAAAAAAATAAATCTTTTAAGTTTACATTACCAGAGTAAAAAGTGCTTTCCAAAATAAAATCTCTAAGAGGAATAATTCCATCTGGTGGTTCAAGAGGTGTAAAATACATACATATCATTCGTAACCATAATATAAGCGTATATGTTATCAATGTTAATATTGTTAAGGATGGATTTCTTAAAACATAAAAAACTCCAACAATAGTACCAGCATATGTTAAAATAAAAAGTGGCACAGAAACATTTACTGAAGGCAAAATTTTCAACAAAGGATCGGTGATTGATGCGCCTGTTCTTTTCTCTACATAAATAAGAAAAAAGTAAACCACTACTAAAGTTATTAAAAAAATGTTGATTAAAATTATTGTAATTATTAAGTTGTGCTTAAAAAATTCTTTCCAGTTCATTTTTTAATAATTCCTAATTTTTTTGCTACCATAGAACATTTATAAACAGCTTCGTCTATATGATTCTTTTCGTGTGTAGCCATTATTGAAAAACGAATTAAACTATCTTCTGGTTTAACTGCTGGACTTATAACAGGATTAACAAAAACACCTTTTTCAAGCAAAATTTGAGTAAAAGCAAAAGTTAAATGATCGTTACGAACATATAGAGGTATGATAGGAGTTTGACTATTACCAATATCGAAACCAACTTCAACTAATAATTTTTTTGCATAATTTGTATTTTCCCATAATTTTTGAATTCTTTCTGGTTCTTCGTATATTACATTTATTGCTTCTATTACACTAGCAACGGATGCTGGTGGCAAACTAGCACTAAATATCAATGAACGAGCATTATGTTTAAGAAAATTTATAACTTCTTTCGAGCCGGCAATAAATCCACCAACAGTAGCAAGAGATTTACTAAATGTGCCCATTATTAATTCAACTCTGCCATCTAAATTAAAATGATTAACCGTACCTGAACCAAATTTTCCTAAAACACCTAAACCATGAGCATCATCTACCATAACAGAAGCGCCGTATTTTTCCGCTAACATTACAATATTAGGTAAAGGTGCAATATCGCCTTCCATGCTAAATACTCCATCTGTTATAATTAACTTTATTTTATCGTTAGGTAAATCTTTTAAAATAGATTCTAAAGATTCCATATTGTTGTGCTTATATTTAAGCACTTTTGAAAAACTTAATCTTGTTCCTTCTATTATAGAAGCATGGTTTGAATCGTCAATTATTAAATAATCATGTCGACCTGTAATTGAAGAAATAACTCCTACATTTGTTAGAAAACCTGTACTAAAAACAAGAGCATCTTCCATGTTAACAAATTCGGCCAATTTTTTTTCGAGTACAATATGTAAATCAATTGTTCCATTTAAAAATCTAGAACCAGCACATCCTGTTCCATATTTTTCTATTGCTTTAATAGCTGCTTGCTTAATTCTGGGATGATTCGTTAGTCCTAAATAACTATTAGAGCCAAACATCAACATTTTTTTCCCTTTGTATAATATTTCTGGTTCTTGCCCCGATTCGATAGTTTTAAAATATGGATATAATCCTGCTTTCATTACTTCCTGTGGTGCTGTATAAGCAGCCATCTTTTTGTTTAACAAACTATTTTTCATATTTTAAAATTAAAAAGAAAAAGCAAAGATATAAAACAATATCTTAATATTTAGGTAACCTTTATTTAACATTTGAAAAAAATTAAAGTTATATTAAACCTTTCAGCGTTTAAATTATCTAATTAAATGTTTTAAAAAGTTTCTTATGAAATATATTTTTTCTTTTATTTTATGTTGCATAATATTTGTTTCAGCAGTTGCTCAAGATAAACCAAACATTGCAAACATAGAATGCGAAATAAGTGGTAAAATAGTAGATGAACTAACTCAAAAAGAAATGCATTATGCTAATATAACTCTTATACGAATGAAAGATTCAACAATTGCAGGTGGAACAATAACCGATGAAAAAGGTTTTTTTAAAATAAATAAGCTAAAACCTGGAATGTACATTTTAAAAGTTAATTTTATTGGTTACGAACGATATACAACAAACGTTCGCTTAACACCACAAAATTCAGTATTGAACTTAGGTACTATTAAATTAAAGCCAGCAATTACACAACTTGGAGAAGTTGAGATTGTTAGTGAAAAACCAATAGTAGAATTTCAGTTAGATAAAAAAATTATTAACGTTGATAAAAACATTGTAACAACAGGAGGCAACGCTATAGATGTTTTACGTAATACTCCATCGGTAGAAGTAGATATAGACGGCAACGTTATGTTAAGAGGTAGTTCAAACGTAAATATTTTAATAGACGGCAAACCATCAACATTAAGTTCATCAGACAAAGCTACAATATTAGAACAAATTCCAGCTAGCACAATAGAACGTATTGAAATAATTACCAATCCATCGGCAAAGTACGACCCAGAAGGTATGGCAGGAATTTTAAACATTATAACTAAAAAAGAAAAGAGACAAGGTATAAACGGTTTAGTAAGCTTTAATTATGGTACTATTAAAAAGTTTGGTGGTACATTTAGCTTAAACAGACGATTAAATAAAACTAATTTGTTTTTTAATTACGATTATAGGAACGACGACCGTAAAGGATACCGAAATCACGACAGATGGATTTATAATCAGGATTCACTCATTTCTAATATAATTATTCGTTCTTATAGAAACAGTAATCATATTTCAAATAATTTCAAAACAGGTATTGATTATAATTTAAACAACAACAATACTTTTTCTATCGCCACAACATATAGAATTGGAAACAGAACTGGGAATGATAGTTCTATAAATAAAGTTTTAAACTCTTATAACCAATATAAACAATTTTATAATCGTTATGAAGAATCAGAAAATCCCAATCAAAATTTAGATATTTCTTTAAATTACAAAAAAAGATTCGAAACACCTAATAAAGAACTAACATTTGACGCATATTATTCATCAGGAAACTTTGATGATACAGAAGAATACAGTCAAAGTAATTTTATTCCTGTATTTATAACCCCCGAACAAAAATCAATTAGCAATAACAAATATCAAAATATAATTATTCAAAGCGATTATATATATCCTTTAGGTGAAAAGACAAAAATAGATGGTGGTATTAAAACTATGTTTCGAACAACAAATAACAATTACAACTTTTTTAATTTTGATACTATTCAACTTGATTTTATTTCAGACGTTAATCAAACAAATCATTTTGTTTTTTCCGATAACATTTACGCAATTTATTCAACTTTTTCGCACGAATGGGATAAAATAAGTTTTCAATTAGGTTTAAGAGCAGAACAAGCTTTTTTAAATGGACATCAAAAAACGACAAATGAGAAATTTAATAACAATTATTTTAACTTTTTTCCAAGCATGCATATAAGCTATAATCTGCCAAACGAAAACAAACTTCAAACCAGTTATAGCCGCAGAATAAATCGCCCCAATCCACACTCTTTAAACCCATTTATTGATAAATCGAATCCTTTAACTTGGCATGCAGGAAATCCTGAATTAAAACCAGAATACATAAACTCTTACGAGCTAAGCCATTTAAAAGATTGGAAAAAGTTATCGCTTACTTCTAATGTGTTTTATAAATGGACAGATAACGTTGTTAGTCGTTATCGCAAAGTTGATACTACCGGAATTATTACTGTTTTACCTATAAATATGAGTAAGGCTGAATCATACGGACTTGAATTTACGTTAAACTCACAGCCAATAAAACCTTTAAGAATAATGACCTCATTCTCGTATTACAAAACCTCTGTTTTTGGTAGCGACGGTAATAACGATTTAACTAATTCAATATTTTCGTATAATGCAAAATTTAATGCGTCACTATTTTTGTCTAAAAACTGGTCTTTACAACTAAATAGCATGTTCAACGGTCCTTCTGTTATGGCACAAGCTACAAGATCTTCTTTTTACACTGTTGATTTAGGTATAAGAAAAGAATTATTAGATAGAAAAGCTTCGCTATCAATACGACTGAGCGATGTTTTTAATACAATGTCGTTTAAAATTAAAACTAACGATCCTACAATTAAAGCTAATATGGAATTTAAACGCGAAACAAGAATTTTATATGTTACCTTTACATATAAGATTAATGAAGGAATAAAACAGCGAGAACGTCAGCGTCAACAAGAAATGAATCAGATTGAAATGGATTTTAATGAATAATGGCAATATTTGTATAACTTTACACTACATTTATACACAATCATTATTTTTTTTGCAAGTATAAAATCTTTTTATAATCTAAAGTTTCGATTTTGTTTTTTAACAAAAAGGTAGAAAAATATTATTTGTATCATGCTATTGATGAACGTATTAAACAATTTTTCAAACATAATTGAAATTTAATTTTGATAATTCAAAAAATTGCAGTATCTTTCGTAAACTTTAAATTTAAAGCTATGAAAACAACATTAAAATTAACATTGTTATTTTTCGTATTATCTTTTTTTTCTTTTAATAATAAGGTCATTTCAGCCGATAGTATTAAAAAGGAAATCAATATTGTAAAACAAATTGAAAATGAAGAAATGGATAATGCATTACATTCATTATTCTGTCATAAAAATTTAAAACTAATAAAAAGATATTGCTGTAACAAACATTGTGCTGTAAAAACACTTCCGCTGTCAAACAAATTACTTGTATTAAGTCCTTTATTCACAATTGGTTTAATTTTTCTAATTTTATGTATTATTTTAAAACGTTCTGGTTTTAGTCTAACACAAGCATTGTCAACAAAACGAACTAACGAACAAGGTCAGCCAGAATTTTTAGCTTCGTCAAGCAAATTATTAGCTTTTATAAGCATTTTATTAGGAATTATACTTGTTGCATTTTTCTTCACATTTTATTTTTTCTTGACATTTAAACAATTGCCATTACCAAACTTTATTGGTTTATGGCCAATAGTATTTTTAATAGGATTAGGCTTATTACCTTACATTATTCAAACAATCTTTAAGAAATAGATTAAGATTTTGAAAAAAATCGTCTTATTACAAATAATACTTTTAATATTTGTAAAAGTATATTCTCAAAACGACAGTATCTGGTTTTTAAAAGCAAATGCCGATATTTCCAGCCGTTATGTATGGCGTGGAAGCGACTACTTTAATTCACCGTGTATTCATCCTGATTTGCAAATAAATTTTGATGAAAAATTTGGCATAGGTATATGGGGGGCAACAAGTTTTACAAATCAGCCTATTCAAGAAATTGATTTATATTTATTTGCAAGTTATAAGCGACTAAACTTTTATCTTTTTGACTATTTTTATATGAATACACTTAATAACAATCGTTACTTCGATTTTTATTATAAAACCACGGGACATACATTAAGTTTTGACGTATCATATACCATTTCTGAAAAATATCCATTAACTATTCTTGCATCATATAACTTTTGGGGAAACGATACTCTCAAAAGTACATACTTAGAAGCAAATTACGAAATAAAAGAAAAAAAATTACAAATATTTATAGGTGGAACCTTAAATAATGGATGGTATTCATCTAAAGCAGGTATATGCAATACAGGTATTCAGCTTATTAAAGAAATAGAAATAAGCCCGTCATTTAAAATTCCTTTAAAAATTCAATGTATAGTAAATCCTATTAGAGAAAATATTTATTTTGTAGCATCAATTTCGATATAAAAATGAAAGTAAATAAAACTTCCATACTAATAGGTATTTTTAGTATTATTTTCTTAATTATTGCTTATTTTTTATGGAAACTTTGGGTATATATACTTACAGCTGCAGTTGTATCGCTAATATTAAATCCGTTGAATTTACAACTTAAAAAAATTCGTTATAAAAAATTTTATATACCTTCATTTGTAAGAGCAATATTATTATTAACTACCTTTTGGTTTGCAATTTTCATTATAGCGTATTTGGTTTTTCCACTTATTGTTAAAGAAATTTATTCGTTGGCTTCAATAAATCCGCAATTATTAAATGAAAAAATATCAGGACCGATAGAAAACATTCGAAATTTTTTGTATTCATTGGGTTTACTTAGTAAAGAACACATAAACTTATCTGAATTTATTGTAAATAAATTTTTACTGACTTTTAATGTTTCAAATATTCAAAACATTTTCAGTAATTTATTTTCGTTAATAATTGACATAGCAGTTGCCGTTTTTGTTGTAACCTTTATTGCATTTTTCTTTTTAAAAGACGATAAATTATTTTCACGCACAATTCTACTATTTGTCCCGTCAAACTATCAAACAGAAGTTAAACATGTTCTGGTTTGCATAAGTAATATGCTAATGCGTTATTTCAGTGGAGTTGTTACCGATATGATTATCGTTTTTATTCTTATAAGCATAGGTATGTATATAACAGGTTTAAGCATAAATATAGCAATAATGTTAGGAATAGTAGCAGCTATGTTTAATATTATACCATATGTTGGTCCAATTATCTCATTTTCTACAGGAATGATTGTTGGTTTTCTCACATATATTCAATACGATTTTGCAGATATAATTTTACCTCAAATGATATACATGGCAATAGTTTATTTAATTGTGAATATATCCGACGCTTCAATTATACAACCTTTCATATATTCTAATGCAATAAAAGCACATCCGTTAGAAATATTTATTGTTATTCTTTCTGCTGGTTTACTTGCAGGCGTTATAGGTATGATGCTGGCAATACCAGGATACATGGCATTAAGAATTATAGCAAAAGAATTCTTCTACCAATTTTATATAGTAAAAAACTTGACAAAAAATATTTAGAATTTTTTAATTAACCATACATTTTTTTTATTTTTGCAAAGTAATTGAAATCAAAAACATTGAAGATAGTATATTGCTTTATATTGAACTTAATTATTTTTAACACACTAACTGCACAAATAAGCGTTAATTTTAAAGCAGATACTACAATGGTTTGCCCTGGTTATTTAATACAATTTACTGATTTATCGGTTGGCGATACTGTTTATAACTGGCAATGGAATTTCGGCGATGGAAATACATCTACCTTAAAAAATCCAACACATTCATATTCTTCACCTGGCTTCTATACAGTTAAGCTAACTGCTTCGAGTTCTAATTCAACTGATACAAAAATAAAAAATAACTACATACACGTAAGAGACTTTCCTCAAGCACAATTAAATTATACAGATACATTGTTTTTACCTACATTCACTTTTTATTTTTCTACTCATATTTTAAACAACGACGGTTACCCTTATTTTTACTATTGGAGTTTCGATCAATCAACTTATAATAAAGGCGATACATTTGCTATTCACACTTTTAATTCTGAAGGTTTACACTATGCAAGTTTAATAGTAAAAGCTGGAGCAGGTTGCCACGACACTATCACAGTAGAAGTTAATGCAAAAGATACTTTAGCAGCTTGCAATATTTTTACACCAAACGGCGACGGTATGAACGATTTGTTCATTGTAAAAACTAATGGATATAATTATTTTACATTAGAAATTTTCAATAAATGGGGAGCTATTGTTTACACAGTTACAGCAAAACGACTTTACTGGGACGGTTATTCATCAGCTGGCATTGCTGTGCCGCCAGGTGTTTATTATTTTCATGTAACATCACCAGACGTGAAAGGTTATAAACTATCGGGAAAAATTTTACTTATTCGCTAAAGTGGATCCGTATCAACGTATAATAATAAGCAGAACTGATAAAATTGGCGACGTAGTACTTACTTTGCCAATTGCAGGATATTTAAAAAAAGTGTTCCCTAATTGTTTTATTATTTTTTTATGTAATAGTTACACAAAACCAATATTAGAATCGTGCGAACATATTGATAAAATAGTAGAATGGGACAAAATAAAAAATTACTCACTACATAAACAGATTAAATTTTTTAAAAGACTTAATGCTCAAACTATTATACATGTTTATCCAAATAAAAGAATTTCCGTTTTAGCAAAATTTGCTAAAATAAAAAACAGAATAGGTACATCACATCGTTGGTATCACAGCTTAACTTGCAATAAATTAGTTAATTTAGGTAGAAAAAATTCAAACAAACACGAAATAGAGCTAAATTTTGAGTTATTGAAACCACTATTAAAGAATAATTATAAAATACCTTCTACAGATGAAATATTTTACTTATACGGATTAACAAAAGTAGCTCCTATACCAGAACGTTTATATACTGTAATTGATAAAACAAAGTTCAATTTAATTATACACCCAAAATCTAAAGGTAGTGCACGCGAATGGGGACTTAATAATTATGCCGAGCTTTTAAAATTACTACCCAACGATAAATTTAATATAATTGTAACAGGTACACAATCCGAAGCAGAACAAATGGAATATTTTCTTAAAGTTTATAACAATAAAATTACTGATTTAACCGGAAAAATTACTCTCACTGAATATATTTCAATTATTTATGAAGCTGATGGATTATTAGCTTGCAGTACTGGACCATTACACATTGCAGCAGCATTAGGACGACACGCAATAGGAATTTACGCACCTATGAGACCAATTTTCCCACAAAGATGGAAACCTATTGGAAAGAATGCAACATATTTTGTATTAGACAAAGAATGTAATAAATGTAAAAAAATTAATCATTGCGAATGCATTGAAAGTATAAAACCACAATGGATTTACGAAAAACTTATTACACTTCAAAAACTTAATAATAACAATTCTACATAATAAAAAACTTACATTATATAATGACATTTAGTCGTATTTCAGTAGAAATTATTACGACAAATAGTCATATTATACAAATTTGAACGTAAATTGCATACTACAAATAAAATTATAATTCTGTAATATTATGAATTTTGATAAGTTTACTATTAAATCTCGTGAAATAATTGAGCATAGCATATTATTGGCTCAACAATTAAACAATCAGGCAATAGAAAATGGACATATTTTTAAAGCTATACTAGAAAAAGAGAACTATATTCCACAGTTTTTGTTTAATAAACTAGAAAAATCACTTTCAGATTTTACAATAGTCTTAGATCAAATTATAAAATCTTACCCCCGTGTTCAGGGTGGGAATCCGTATTTTTCAGCAAATGCAGAAAAAACAATTAGAATTGCACAACAATTTGCACAAGAAAAAGGCGATCAATTTATAGCTGTAGAACATATTATTTGGGGCATCTATCAATCTGGCGACTCTGTTTCGAAATTAATGAAAGATTACGGAATAAAAGAAGATGAACTTAAAAAAGCTATTGAAAATCTGCGTAAAGGACAACGAATAAATAGTCCTAATGCCGAAAGTTCTTACGATTCATTAAACCGATTTGCTATAAATCTTAACGAACAAGCCCTAAATGGCAAACTCGACCCAGTGATAGGGCGTGACGATGAGATTAGAAGAGTTCTTCAAATTTTATCGCGTAGAACAAAAAACAATCCAATACTAATAGGCGAACCAGGTGTTGGAAAAACAGCAATAGCAGAAGGTTTAGCACAAAGAATAGTACGTGGCGACGTTCCCGAAAACTTAAAATCGAAACAAGTTTTTTCACTCGATATGGGAGCTTTAATAGCAGGAGCTGTTTATAAAGGCGAATTTGAAGAACGTTTAAAATCGGTTATTAAAGAAGTTATAAATTCTGATGGAGAAATTATACTATTTATTGATGAAATACATACACTTGTCGGCGCTGGTAAAAGCGAAGGCGCAATGGATGCTGCAAACATTCTTAAACCAGCTCTTGCTCGTGGCGAATTAAGAGCAATTGGCGCCACAACATTGTCGGAATATCAAAAATACTTTGAAAAAGATAAAGCTCTCGAACGTCGCTTCCAAATAGTTATAATTGACGAACCAAGTGTAAACGAAGCAATATCTATATTAAGAGGCCTAAAAGAACGTTACGAAACACATCATAAAGTAAGAATTAAAGACGAAGCTATTGTTGCGGCAGCCGAATTATCATCGAGATATATAACAGACCGTAAACTTCCAGATAAGGCAATAGATTTAATAGACGAAGCTGCTTCAAAATTGCGTTTAGAAATAAACTCTGTTCCAGAAGAAATAGATGAATTGGAACGACGTATTAAACAACTTGAAATAGAACGAGAAGGAATAAAACGAGAAAACGATAATCAAAAACTTAATGCAATTAGCAAGGAAATAAACGAACTTCAACAAACAAGAAGCATATTACGCTCAAAATGGGAAGAAGAACGAAAAATTGTAAATGAAATACAAAATCAAAAACTTAAAATTGAAAATTATAAATATGAAGCAGAAGTAGCAGAAAGAGAAGGTTTATACGATAAAGTTGCGGAATTGCGTTACGGTAAAATTCGCGATGCACAAAATAAAATATATGAACTTCAAGAGCAACTGAAAAACGTTCAAGGCGAAAAACCACTTATAAAAGAAGAAGTTGATGCTGAAGATATTGCCGAAATTGTATCAAAGTGGACAGGTATTCCAGTAAATAAAATGTTGCAAAGCGAAAAAGAAAAATTATTAAACCTCGAAGATGAACTACATAAACGAGTTATAGGTCAAGATGAAGCGATATTGGCAGTAGCAGATGCTGTAAGAAGAAGCCGTGCCGGCTTACAAGACGAAAAACGCCCTATTGGCTCATTTATATTTCTCGGTACCACAGGAGTTGGAAAAACCGAGTTGGCAAAAGCTTTAGCCGAGTTTCTTTTTAACGACGAAAATATGATAACACGTATTGATATGAGCGAATATCAAGAAAAGCACTCTGTTTCCCGATTAATTGGAGCTCCTCCTGGTTATGTTGGATATGACGAAAGCGGACAACTTACAGAAGCAGTCAGAAGAAAACCATATTCAGTCGTATTACTCGACGAAATAGAAAAAGCACATCCAGATGTATTTAATATTTTACTGCAAGTTCTCGACGACGGAAGACTTACCGATAACAAAGGTAGGATAGTAAATTTCAAAAACACTATTATCATTATGACTTCAAACATAGGCTCACATATTATATAC
>Ga0209809_1000738_pt1 | contig 28674 bp, 20 predicted proteins | sample YNPMSTMetaG_FD_186172 | JGI IMG/M metagenome (GOLD analysis project Ga0209809, IMG submission 186172) | Anoxygenic and chlorotrophic microbial mat microbial communities from Yellowstone National Park, USA - YNP MS-T MetaG (SPAdes) (version 2) ...
CCCCCCGGAGCTGACGGCGAAGCACGCTGGGGGAACATTCGGATACGATCACGCGGTCAGTCCCTGTTCGATCAAGGCGGCGGGTTCCGCTACATAGGGAACGTTTGTGTCTATCCGCCCCGGCGTCGCCGGTTCCCTCACGGCGTGGGATTTCGCTGCCTGGGGAACGTATGAATATAATTACGCCGGCACCCGCTCAATGAGGTCCAACTGTTCCAATTGGGCCAGGACGGTCTGGAGGCGAGCCAGAGGGAACTCTTCCGCACTCAGCCCTGTCCGCTCCAAAAACCGTTGCCAGACCGACGCCGCCGTCTGAGGCGTGGGCGTCAACAGCCGAAGGACCTCGGCCGAAAGGGCGTCCACCAGATGGGTATCCCCGCTGGCCGGTTGAAAGACCACGACCAGCTGTTCGCCGTCCCATTGGTGGCAGAGCGCCGGCCGGACTAACCTCCAAACTCCTGCAAACGGCGTCTCCATGGCGGCCCAGGCCCAGCTCGATGCCTAAAAATCTCCGCCCCCCTCTTGCAGCCACCCGGAGCCAGGGAGCTGTTCGGCTTGTTGGAGTTGCCGGCGGAGTTGTTCGATTTCTTCTTCCGAAAGGCCTTTTCTTTTGGCCTCACTAATGGGAGTCACCGTAGTTCCGTTGTCGCCGGTTTGGCCCCAAGCGGCCCGGTTTCGGAGGGTCAGGACGAAGGGAACCACGCTCAGGCCAGCCCGGAACAGATTGCGACGGCTCCGACGCCGAAGCTCTTCGGCCGAACTGCTGGCCTCCGGCAAGAAAGGTTCCGTAGCAGGCATGGGGCGGTTGGCGCCAGAAAAGCTTCGGTCGGTCTGGGTCATGGGTGGCAACTCCTAAGACGGACTTTTTTATTATACTTTGCGGGATCTGGGAATGCTAGAAGTTGTCCCCAAAGGAGATACCCGAGACCCCCCGAAATGGTAGCATCAAACCACCCGCTTGGGACCGAGCCGAGGACTCTCCCGCCGAAAATTCTGCCCAGCGGTACTAGAGATGTTCCTGGCCAACCAGATTGACCCTCACGGGGGCGAAAATTCCGAGGACGAACCGGCCCCGGCGGGCCTGCTGGAGGGAGCATTCGGGCTGGCCGTGGCCTGCAAAAGATTGCCCACGCAAAACCCCCCTCCCTCCGGAGGTCGAACATGAGGCCGATAGAACCCGATCCCTTCCAGGGCCTTATAGACTTCTTCGAGGGTTTTTTCGCCGAAATTGGGAATGGCCAGCAAATCCTTCGGCCGGCGCTGGAGCAAATCCCGGACCGTCAATATCCCATGTTCCTCCAGGCAATTGGTGGTGCGGACCGACAGTCCGATTTCGGCAATACTCATGTCCAGTTTTTCTTCCATATCCTGTTGGGCCAGTTCTGCCCGATTTAGAGGAATTCGTGTGCCCATGGCTTCTCCTCCGTGATCAAAGGTTCCGTGGAGAAATAAATTCGGTAACACCTTAGCCGTTTGAAGGAATAAGTATGTCATTCCTGCGTAAGCAGGAATCCAGGCTTCTTTGTGCCCGCTCCTGTGTTCCTCCTGGGCAAGTGGCAACTTGAAGATATTTTCTGGATTCCCGCTTGCGCGGGAATGACAGATAGGACCCCCTCACCCGGCTTGGCTTGCGCCAAGCCGGCCTCTCGACGGCCAGGGGAGAGGCGAGTTGCTTGCTTTGGCTAAAATCTTACCCAAATCGTATTCCGAGAAACCTGTTCGGTTAGGCGGTTTTTGTTTGGGTGAAGAACTGTTGGGCGGCCTGGAGGGCTTCGGGGAGTTTGTCGGGCAGTTTGCCGCCCGCTTGGGCCAGGTCGGCCCGTCCACCCCCTCCGCCTTGCAGGATGGCCGCCACATGGCGGACCCACTGGACACAGTCAAAACCTTGTTCGACGAGGTCCCGGCTGGCGCCGGCTACCAAGAGGACCTTTTCGCCGTCCTGTTTGGCGCCCAGCATGACGGCCACCGAAGAGAGTTTTCGGCGGATCTGGTCGATCAGGTTGCGGAGCATGGCGGCATCCGCACCGGGCACTTCGGCGGCAATCAGGCGTCGGCCGTCGGCCAGTTGGATGGCCCGGTCGATCAGGTCCGCGGCCTGGAGCAGATCCGCTTTGGGTGAGGCGGCCTGTTTGCGGAGTTGTTTATTCTCTTGCAGAAGGGCTTGGACGCGGCTGGCCAGTTCCGGCGGGGCCACGCGCAGCAGACGAGCCGCCTCGGAAAGAATACCTTCCATCTGATGAACATACTGCCATGCGGCCAAGCCAGTCAAGGCGGTGATCCGACGCGTGCCGGCCGAAATGCTCTCTTCGCCGATGATCTTAAACAGGCCCACCTGGGCCGTGTTGTCCAGATGGGTTCCGCCGCACAGCTCCTTGCTGAACTGCCCGGCCGACACCACCCGCACGATATCCGGATATTTTTCCCCGAAGAGCATGATGGCGCCGGTTTTTTGGGCCTCGGCTTTCGGCATCAGTTGCCAGCGGACGGGTTCGGCCGCGAGCACCAGTTGGTTGACTTCGCGTTCGATGGTGGCCAATTGATCCGCTTCCAGGGCCTTGGGATAGTTGAAATCGAATCGGAGAAGATCCGGTTCGACTTTGGAGCCGCGCTGTTGGGTTTGGGTGCCCAAATGCTTCCGTAAGGCATAATGCAACAGGTGGGTGGCCGTATGCGCCCGCCGGATAGCCGCCCGCCGGGGGCCGTCCACCTCCGCACGCACTTTGTCCTTGTAGCCCACCTTACCTTGGCGCAGATAGCCCACATGCAAGGTAAAACCGGACTCGATCTGGGCTTCGATCACTTCAAAACGTCCGCCGGGCCAGGTAATCTGCCCCTGGTCGCCCACCTGACCGCCCATTTCGCCGTAAAAGGGAGTTTTGTCTAGGATCAGGGCGGCTGGCTCCTTGGAGTCGATTTCCGTCAGTTCATAAAACAATTGTCCACCGATGAGCAGGCCGATCACCGTAGCGTCTTCGACCACCTCGGTCTGGTAGCCCAGAAACTCCGTGCCGGGATAGGATTTTTTCAGCACGTCCAGCGGCCCGCTGACAAACGGTCCCAGCCGCTGCCCCGCGCCGGAAACCTTCTCATGCGTCTCCTTGGCCTGCCGAACGCCTTCCCAATCGAGCTGCATCCCCCGGTCGGTGGCCAGGTTTTCCAGCAGTTCCGGCGGAAAACCGTGCGTCTGGAGCAGATCAAAGGCTGCTTTGCCGGGCACCGTACTGTAGCCCCGAGAGGCCAACTCCTCCAGCAGACGTTCGGCCCTGGGCAGGCCCTCGTCGATAACCTGCAAAAACTGGGATTCTTCGTGCCGGATGCCGTCGGCCACCCGGTGGGCCGTCTCCTCCAGTTCCGGATACGGCTGCCGCATCATCTGGACCACCACGGGGACCAGACGATAGAGGAACGGCTCCCGCACGCCGATCTGATAGCCGTCCAGCATGGCCCGGCGCAGGAGCCGACGCACCACATATCCCTGCTTCTCGTTGCTGGGATATACATTTTCATGGATGGCAAAAGTACATGCTCGGATGTGATCGGCAATCCGACGTAATCGGCAGCCGTTTTCAGAGGCCGGTTCGTAGGAGACACGGCAGACCTCGGCCGCTGCCTCCACGATCGGCCGCAAAATATCAATATGGAAGTTGCTTTCCACCCCCTGCAAGACGGAGGCCATCCGCTCCAGTCCCATGCCGGTGTCGATGTTTTTTTTGGGCAGAGGCCGGAGGTTGTTCGGCGGCGGCCCGACCCGGTTGAACTGCGTAAACACCAGGTTCCAAATCTCCACCTTGCCGAAGGGCGTTTGGCAGTAAATCTCAGAACACGGTCCACAGACGCCGTCCGGCCCTTCGCTGGGGGCATTGGCAGGCCAAAAGTTCTCATCCTCCCCAAGCCGCGCTAGCCGATCCGCCGGCAGCCCAATCTCCTTGTGCCAAATCTCGTAGGCCTCGTCGTCGTCCAGATAGACAGTGGCCGAGAACCGATCCGGATCCAGGCCCAGCCACTGCTTACTGGTCAAAAACTCCCAAGCCCAGTGGATCGCCTCCCGCTTGAAATAATCGCCGAAACTAAAATTGCCCAACATCTCGAAAAACGTATGGTGGTAGGCCGTCCGGCCCACCCGGTCGATGTCGCCCGTGCGGAGGCACTTCTGGCAGGTGGTCACCCGGGTAAACTCCGGCTTTTTTTTGCCCAAAAACTCGTCCTTAAACTGGTTCATCCCCGCCGGGGTAAATAGCACCGTCGGATCTCCCCGGGGGACCAGCACATCACTGGGGCGGCGCACGCACCCCTTGGTCTCAAAAAAACTTAAATACGCTTCTCGAAGTTCGTCGGTCTTCATCGCAAAAGGATATCCTACCGATTCATTGGGTATTTTCGAAATGTCCTTCGGGAATCCATTCTCTTGGGGGGGGCATGCTCATCTTAAGGAGGGGATTTGGAACCACGGTATCGCCTGGGTTGTCCCAGCCATCCAGGGGCATTTATACCCCCCTCTTCCTCCCAGCAGGAGCAATTTTAGAAGCTCCCTATAGGAGAAAATAGACCCTTTATTATACGGGAAACTTCCGCCAAATAGAATATAGGCGAACCGTATTCTCTGCCCGCACAAAATGTCTATTTTGTCCATTTTCACCAATTTGGACTTTGTCTTCCCATTCCCTCAGGGATGGTTTGTTTTTTTACCGGAACCTCTGAATCATTTAATGTGGACAAAAGGTACGTATTTCGGGAGATTTTTCGGACAACCCTGTATATTGGCTGCTGGCAATGCTAGCACCCAATAAGTTGTGGCTGCCTCCCTACCCTTCCAGACCGAGAACATAATCGACAGTCCCTAGAGTTCACTATATTTTCAGGATTTTCCGAGGTTCCAAATATTTACTTTGCCAGTTCCCGGAGGGTCTGTTGGAGTTCGTCTAGTTCCGTCTGAGTAAGGCCCCAGAGCCGGGCGGCTTGCCGATCGATCTCCGCTTCGATCCGGTGCAGCCGGTGGGTATGGGCCGATCCGGCTGCCTCGTGCGCCGCAGCCGACAACTCCGCCAACCGGCAATGAACAGGATTTTTCGGATCAAAACGCGGGATACGGAGGTGCTCCAGGATGTGCATCGAGCCCATGCTTTTGCCGCTTTCCTGACTGTAGGAAGCAGCAGCCACTTGGAATGGCAATGAGTTCACAAGGGCACAGATATAATGGGCTTCCTTTCCGAGGGAGCATTCCACCAGCGCGACCGTCTCTTGGGGCACGATGGGTCGATGCATGTGGAAGCCGACCACCGCTGCCTCCATCTTTGCTAATCGCGTCCAGACTACCTTCCAGGGGGCAAAAGCAGAAGGACCGACATTGAACATCGAGTAGAAGGGGGCCGTGGGGACGATCTTTCCGTTTTTCTCTTTGCGGGTGAAATAGCGTCGGAAGGCGGCCCGGCGCCGCAGAATCGGCTCAAAGCGTTTCAGATACCCGTAGGTGTAAGGGCAGTTGTCTTGCAGCCAATCTTCGGGGTAACCTCGCCGGGTTTTGGGGTCCTGGGTCATCAAAATCCAGGCGGAGGGCTGAGCTTTCCAGCGCTGCACATCCCGCCCGCGCAGCAAGGGATAGAGCAGGGCGGGCTCAATTGGTGCGAGGACTTCGTCCACGTGTACCTTAGCGCCTTCGGTGATATTTCGCACCACCAGCAGCCCATCGGGCCGACGGTCCACAATCTGCAGCCAATAGACGGCGTTGGCCCCGCCGCTGTTAGCGCCCTCGTGCGCCGGATAATCCGAGGGGCCCAGGAGCTTGCGGATGGCTTTCAGCGCCCTGGGCCGCGCCGTAAGCCAAGGGGAGGCAACATCGTTTGGGTCAACCGGTTCGGCCTGCAAGTGGAGTCGCACCGTGGTGTGGATAACCTCTTGCAGGGTACTGTGGGAGGTGAACCGGCTTCCTTTTTTCTTGCGCCAAACGGTGTAGGGCACCGGATACGTGGTCGGTTTGCCCTTTTGCAGCACCATTACGGCGGTCCGGTTGGCGGCGCCCTGGAACGGCTGGAGGCTGACCATATCATCGACGTGCACGACGCGCAGGGGCGTCGGCTTGCCTTGCCGCTGGGGAATCTGGAATCGACGAAACCCCTGCCCGGCTCCGGAGGTCTTAAAGAGCGACTGGGTGATCACGAAGCCCAGTTTTCCGCCCTCCTTCAGCAGCTTATCCATCACCGTAAACGTCATCAGCATGGAGATATCTTTTTTGCCCTTGCCCAGGATGGTATCCATGCCGCCGTGGGGAAACAGTCCATACTGCTGCCAGAGGGGCTTGATCCTTTCCCGATAGCCCTTGGGCAGGTGCTCCCAGTTGATCCAGGGCGGGTTACCGACGATGTAGTCGAACTGCCCCACGGTAAGGGGGGCCAAGGTGTTCCTCAACAACCGGGCCCCCAGCCCGTTCCTCCCTTGCCGGCGAAACGCCAGGATTTGCTGATACAATTGTCTTATCAGGTCGGCATCGGTTGGCTGCCATTCTGGGGGCGCCAGGGCCTTTTCCACGCGACGGACGAAGGCCTCGGGGCTTACCGAGGCCCGGACACTTTCTTCCACGATGTGGCAGAAGCGGTCGAATCGCTCCTGGCTGCACAAAAAGGCCGGCACCAGGAAGGTGCCCACGGCCGTAGGAACCTCATAGGCCCGTTCGAGCAGCAGCTTTTCGCCCGTAGCAGGCGTTCGGACAGAATCGGCCAGATAGACGGGGATAGACACTTCCCCCTTGCGATACCCAAGCAGATCAGCGATGGCCAACAGGTAGTTTATGCGGGCCGTCAGCACGGCCAGCGGGTTCAGGTCAAAGCCGACGACGTTGTTCAGGATGGCACGGAGTAATTCCCTTTTGTCCACCATCAGGGCCTGCCCCAACTCCTGCATCCTGGCGATCAGCAACAGCAGGAATGTGCCGGAGCCGCAGGCAGGGTCCAACCACCGGGTCTGAAACAGTTTCTGGCGGAGCCGATGCTCGTTGTTGCCCAACTCGGCGGTGAAGAACTCCTTGTCCACCTGAGCGAGCAATCGCTGGGCCAGCCAATCGGGCGTGTAGTATTCCCCCAGAGGGTGGCGAATCTGACGGGGCAGGAGGGAGTGGTAGAGTTTTTTGAACAGGTCCCGGCTTTCTTCGGGATGGAAGGCCAGCGTGGCCGGCTCGTACTGGTCCAAACGGCGGAGCAGTTCTCGGAGGGCCTCTTCCAGGAGCGTGTCCCAGGCGAAAAGATACCAGGCGAAGAAATCGCCCTCCAGCAGATTCGTCAGACCATAGGTGCGGAAAATCCCACCGGACTCCAACTCCTGGAGGTGGCGACGGAGCGTGTCGGCATCGGCGCTAGCCAGTTCGCCTGGCGACGGCAGACCTAACTTCACATCCCTATGCCTGGACAGAGCAAGCCAACCCAGGAGCTTCACCAACAGGGCGAAGTAGCTGTGGAGGGCGAAGAAGAAATGTTCCGCCTCCTCGGAGGTGCGGATGGTCCAGCCCGCCTTGGGCAGCCACTTTTGGAACGCCTGGAGGTTGCGTCCGCCAAAGGCTTCCTTGGAGTCGACCGACTGGCTGAAGAAGATTCGCCACTGCGCTAGCAGGTTGGCCACCCGGGAGTCCCCGGGGAGCACATTTTTCAGCCCATGGGTGAGTGCTCGGAGGATGTTTTGCGTGCGGGGTTGATCGAAGGAAAAGTCGCGGCTTAGGTTTTCTGCTGTCAGAGCGATCCCCAAAGCCGTGCTCGCCATCCAATCCAGAAAGCGCTGCAAGGAAGCGGAGGAGACGGGCACAGGCGGTTCCACCTGAAACTGGCCGGTATGGTACCGCACGAAGACGATGTGGTACCCGTCGAAGACCACGCCGGCCATGCGGGGAAGTCCCTGACGCTCTTGCTGGGCCAGCGTTTGGAGAGAGTCCCGGACCTGGACAATCGCATGGGCCGTTGCTTGATGGGGATGCCGCGGCCAGAGGGTTCCGGGGCGTTTGTACTGGATGACCAAGCGGTTGAAGACGGCATCAGCCCGGCCGGTGGCCAGGGTGTACTCGGCATCAGGGAGCCAGCAGATGCCCAACTGGCGGCCAAAATCACCTAGCAACCGGTCCATCACCTGGCGGAATTCGGCTTCGTTGGGTTGGCCGGGCAACAGACCGGCAAGCTCGTGAAGAATCCTTTCGGCGGATTGTGCAATGATCCGTTCCCGCCAGGCAGGCATCGGGTTCTTCTTTTCCGTACCATTTTAGCCGAATCGAGGGAGTCTTATTCCTGCACAAGCAGGAATCCCGTCGGCTTTGTGCATGACATCGTTTCTTGGCCGAAGAAATGGTCCACCTGCACAAGCAGGAATCCCGTCGGCTTTGTGCATGCTACGGTGCTGCTGGGTAGCAACCGGGCACCCAGCAACCGGGCACCCTATGTTGTTGGATTCCCGCTTTCGCGGGAATGACAGGGGATGGCGGTTCTCGCAAGAAAACGTCGCTGTTTCGTTCCGCTAAAATGTTACGCGTTTCCGTTAGTTTTTGCCGGCCCTTCCCGGTGTGGGGGAGGGGCAGGTGGGCTATTGTGACTGTATCTAACCGGCTGGGACTCTACCAGATGGAGGCCCTAAAATCGGATCGAACACCACAGATTGTGGTCCTAAGTTTCCGGTGGATACACTCAAGCTATCTACGGCTTATGTTCCCTAACCGCTGGGGGGTTAGTTCGGGGCGGCGTGGCTATGAGGGTCAAAACGGCGGCCAGGGCGAGCAGGCCAGCCGAAACATAACACGCAGGCGCGTAGGACTGGTAGATGTCGAACAATCTCCCGGCCAACAGCGACAGCGAGAAGCCCCCCAGTCCATAGGCAGTAAACACCATTCCATAATTGGCACCGAAGTGTTTCAGTCCATAGTAGTCTTTGGTCAAGGGCGGAAACAGAGCCAGATTGGCCCCGAAATTGGCGCCGATCAACGCCGACAGCACTGCCATGACCGGTGTCGTGGCCAGCACTGTGCCAGGTTTGGCCAGGGTCAAAAGCAGCATGAGCACCAGTTGCAGGACGAAGCACAGCAACAAGGTGGGACGCCGACCAATCCGGTCGGAAACCGTGCCGGTGATAATCCGGCCAATCCCGTTGCCCAAAGCCAAGGCGGCTACCAAAACAAACCCCAATTCCAGGCCGGCTTGGGTTTTGGCCAACGGCGCCAGTTTGGAGATGACCATCAAGCCCGCTCCGGCACCGACGGCATACATGAGCCACAATACATAAAACTGCCAGGTCCTCAGCACTTCGATGGGGGAATAATCCGGCCGGATCATGGGGGGCAAATCCCCAGGCGAAGCCGGTTTGTTTTCCCCCACCGGCGCCGGGTTGCCTGCGGTGGCTTTGCTGCCGGGGACATAACCGGCCGGCGGCACACGCAACAGTTGCGCCAAGACCACCACCACGACCAAAAATCCCAGCCCTAAATAGAGCATGGTCTGTTGGACGCCTACCAAGGAGATCAATCCCTGGGCCAACGGTGATGCATACACACCGGCCAGTCCAAAGCCGGAGACCACAATCCCAGCGATCATCCCGGTCTTCGACGCTGGAAACCATTTCACCGCCGCCGGGGTGCAAGCGGAATAACTAAACCCAATGCCGCTGCCGACCAACAGCCCAAAGCCCAACACATACCCCCAAGACTGCGTGGTCAGACTGGCCACGATAAAACCGATTCCTAAAAGCAGACCGCCTATCGTGGCCACCAGCCGAGGTCCAAACTGATCCTGCAATCGGCCCCCCGGGACCATCATGAGCGAAAAGACCAAGACGGCCACGGAATAGGGCAACGATTTTTGGGTGTCGGTCCACCCCCACTCTTGAGGGATGGCCTTGCTGATCACACTCCAGGTGTAAAGCGATCCCAACGCCAGGTTGATCCCTAGCCCAGCCAACGTAACCATCCATCCCCACGAGACGCTCGCTTCTTTGGGAACTCCAGAACTGGCCATCCCACGCTCCTTTGAGAAAAGTTGTTTCGACTCCCCAGGGACTTTCACTCCCCAGAGACTTTCTAAGATAACAGGGACTTTCTAAGATAAAAGGTACATTTTAGTTCGACGGTATTTCCCCGGCCAGCCCCTACCACTTGTTGGGGGGAAATCGACTTGTTGGTGCAACATCGGCTCGAACCCGTGGATGGGTAATTCCGGGGGATGCAGCCCCCAATAAAGGGGCCTTGGCGTAACCCCGCACTTTACCGAAACCGGAAGGCTAAGTTGACTGTATCTACCCGCCCCCTACCAGATGTAGGGGCTAAAATCGGATTGAACGCTACAGATTGTAGTCGTTCTTCCCGGTGGATACAGCCAACCTAATTGCTTTAACTTAATTGGTTTAATAGGTTGTCCCTAAATTGGTAAGATTTTAGCCGAAGAAAGCAAAATCGCCTCTACCCTGGCCGTCGAGAGGGTAAGGTAAGGGGGAAAAATAAGTGGACGGTCGCCTTCGTTTTTCCCCTTGTATGTCATTCCCCTTGTATATCATTCCTGCGAAAGCGGGAATCCAGTGGTTTTTTTCTGGGTTCCTGCTTGCGCAGGAATGACATGGGGGCCCCCTCACCCGGCGGTGCCTTTGGCACCGCCGCCTTTGGCACCGCCGGCCTCTCCCGCCACGGGAGAGGCGATTTGGTTTCCATCGGCTAACGTGTTCCGAACTTTTTTGGGAAACTGCAGGCCAGCCGGGTACGAGTCCAGAAAAGTTCGGCCCCCTCTGGATTGATTTTTGGAAGCAAATAGGACAAAATAAAGTTTTTTCAGCGGAAGGAAACAGGCAGAATAGAATCACCCACACCCTAGTGTGGCCTGCCCCCCATTTTTACTACCCACACCGTGGGGGAAGTGGGTCTGTTCGGGATTTTTTTCCGTAGGGAGTAGCAAAAAGCGATGGCCGAAGAATTAACCGTAGAACTCCGAACCGAACGAGGCAAACGCCGGATGCGTCGGCTTCGGAAGGCCGGCAAAACCCCGGCTGTTTTGTATGGTCATGGCATGGAAAGTATCTCGCTGGCTGTGCCAACCGCTCAACTGGAGGCGGTCGTCCGGCATGGCGTTCGGGTGGTCCAATTGAAAGGAGCACTGCAGGAACGGGCCATCATCCGGGAACTCCAGTGGGATACCTATGGGCTGGAAATCTTGCATGTGGATTTGATCCGGGTGCACGAACACGAACTGGTGGAAGTGGAAGTCCCGCTGGAACTCCGGGGCGAAGCCCCTGGCGTCAAAGAAGGCGGGGTCCTGGAACAGTTGGTCCACCAAGTCCGGATGTTGTGCGATGTGAGTTTGATCCCCGAAAAGGTCTATGTGCCGATCCATCAATTGGGTTTGAACGGGCAGTTGACGCTGGCGGCGGCGGAGTTGCCGGCCGGTGCCAAACTGCTGGATGATCCGGAAACCGTGGTCGTCTCCTGCCTGGCCCCGAAAGAAGCTCCGGAGGAAGAAGAAGCGGCAGCTCCTGCGGCCCCGGGCGCTGAACCGGAACTGATCGGCCGAAAACCTGAGAAAGAAAAAGAGGAAGAAGAAGCAGAGGAATAGCCGGTCTAGATTCCCCCCACAGGGGGGCCAGTACAGCCAGTACCCCATGGACCGGGCACCCAGGGGGTACTGGCCCGGCAGCATGAAACCGGCTGGCTCCCCTTTCCAAGACAGGTCGGTCAGCCAGAGGCAGGTCGGTGAAATTGATTGTCGGGTTGGGCAATCCGGGCGCCAGATACGCCGACACCCGGCACAACGTCGGGTTTATGGTGGTCGAGGCATTAAGTCGGCGGTATGGAATTGGCTCGGAACGGACGAACTTTTCCGGTCTCTGGCAGGAAGCCGACCTGGAAGGAGTCCGAGCCTTCCTCCTTCGGCCTACCACGTACATGAACTGTAGCGGCACGAGCGTGCAGGCGGCTGTACGTTTCTACCAGTTGCCGTTGCAGGAAATCTTAGTGATTTGTGATGATTTTCATCTCCCGTTAGGGAAACTTCGGCTCCGGCCGAAAGGTTCCGCCGGAGGCCAAAAAGGACTGCAAAATATCATCCAGCACCTGGGCAGCCAGGAGTTTGCCCGGTTACGGATTGGCATCGGGCCGCTGCCCGAAGGCGTGGATGCCACCGGCTTTGTGCTGGGCCGGTTTACGCCCGAGGAGCAGCCGATCATTCACCAAGCGATCCAACGGGCCGCCGAAGCCGCAGTCCTTTGGGCCAAGGAAGGCATGGAAACCACTATGAACCGATATAATCGGTCGTGAACGCGATGCCCCGGGCCAGGGGCCTCGATAGACAAAATTCCCTAAGTCGATTTGCGTCATCCTGTTGAAGAGGAGGAAAAGCGTCTTGCCCCGGAATGTGTATGAAGGGTTATTTATTTTTGATCCGGTTCGGTATGCTCGAGAGCCGGATGTGCTTTCCCGGCAGATTAATCAGATGATCGAGTCGGCTGGCGGCGAGGTGTTGGTGAGCCGACTGTGGGAAGAACGCCGCTTGGCCTATCCGATCAAAGGCCACCGGAAAGGGGCGTATTGGCTGACCTACTTTCGGGCGGATTCGTCCCGCCTGCAAGAGGTGCACCGGGCAAGCCAATTGAACGAGGCCATCTTGCGGTTTATGTTCGTGAAGATTGACCCTCGGCTGGTGGACACCTTGGTGCAACATGCCCTTGGAGGACCCCGGCTCCGAGCTGAAGAAGCCCCTGCGGCCGTCGCCGCCGAAGAATTCCCCCCGGTGGATGCCATTTCCGACCTGGAAGAATTGGACGAAGAAGAGGACGAGGAATAGCCCGCCTCCAAGGTGCTCCCTATCTGCCGGGGGGCTTCCGCCAGAGGAAACCGAAGTTTCCTCTGTGGGGACGGCGGGGTGGACGGAGGGGCCTTTCCCAGGCGGCTTTTGCCATATTTTAGCTTGACTGGATCCACCGGGAACAACGACCACCATCGGTGGTGTTCGATCCGATTTTAGCCCCCGCATCTGGTAGGGGCAGGCCGGGTAAATACAGTCCAACTAAAAAGTTAGCGGCTTTTTATGAAATGCGCCGGCTAGGGAGCCGGGCCTTCCGGGCGGGGCATTTTTCGGTTCCGGACATCTTGGCCCATTGGCAGTGGACATCCCAGCTTGCCCCGACACACCAAATGTGTTAGCCTAAAAAGCCGGGAATCGTACCAGCGCAAAGGCAGACCGGCAAACGTTCCACACCAGCCGCCAATAGCTCCAGCGGGCTCCAAGTTGGGCTTGGGCACAGTGGGAGGAGTCGGGGATGGCCAACTACAATCGAGTGATTTTGGTCGGCAGGCTCACCCGGGATCCCGAACTACGGTATATCCCGAACGGCACTCCGGTGGTGGAATTCGGCCTGGCGGTGTCCAACCGTCGGCAAACCCCTTCGGGCGAATGGGTGGAGGAACCCGTTTTTGTGGATATTGTCCTCTGGCAACGACAGGCCGAGATCGCCAGCGAATACCTCACCAAAGGCTCTCCCGTGTTAATTGAGGGCCGATTGAAAATGGATACCTGGACCACCAGCGACGGCCAGAAACGATCCAAGTTGCGGGTCGTCGGCGAACGGATGCAACTGCTGGGCAGCCGAGCCGCCGAAGAAGAACCCTCGGCCGCCCCCCCGTCGGGAGGAGGAAAATCTCCCCCCGGCCCACGAACCGAACGTACCTATGAACCCATGCCCGAACCAGAACCCTCCTATGACGAACCCCCTCCGGACCAGAGTTATCCGGATGATGTGCCGTTTTGACAGGGGGCTTCCTTATAGGCCCCCTTTGGCCATCGGGGGGAACTCCCCAGGCCAAATCCCCGGTGGATGAGCAGAGGGGCAGTTGGGGGGCCGTTCGCTTTTGTTTTCGGATCGTAGCAGGCAGAGATGGAAAAGGATCATAGCCATGTCGAAGTCGAAAACCTCGGAAGTCCATTCCCCGTATCGAGAAAAGCGCTTGCGCAACCGGAAGGGATATGTGGAGTTGCTATTGGTCCAGCCGGTAGAACACCTCGGCGATCAAGGGGAAGTGGTCCGGGTAAAACCCGGGTATGCGTATAACTATCTGATTCCGCAGGGTTTGGCCACCATTGCCACCGAACACCACAAACGGATGATCGAAAAGCATCGGGCGCGCTTGGCGGAGATCCAGCGGCGTCGGCTGGCAGGGCTGCGCAGTTTAGCGGCCCAGTTGGCCAAGCAAAGCGTTACCATCGAAGCCAATGCCAACGATGAGGGGTATTTGTACGGTTCGGTCGGCGCCCATGAAATTGCTATGGCCCTGAAGGAACTGGGGTTTTCGATTACGGAGGAGCAAGTTCGGCTGAAAGGCCCCCTGAAGGAATTAGGACTTTACACGGTCCAAATCCATCTGGGCCAGGACATGGACGCCGATCTAAAGGTCTGGGTGGTGCCTTCGGTCCGAGAGGAAAAACCAGAAACCTCAGAAAAGCCGGACAAAGGCGCAAAACCGGCCAAGAGCGAAAAGCCCCAAAAGCCGGAAAAAGCCGAAAAAACCCCAAAGTCCGAACAACCGAAAAGCTCTTCGGCACCCAGCCAGGAAGGAAAATCTGCCAAAAAAACCAGTTCGTAATATCTCCGCCCCAAGGAATATTTTTCGCCGAACAGGGGGCTATTTTCCCTCTCTGCCGGCTGTCCAGAGGGTGAGGGGAAAATCCGGGGAGGCGGGACGTCTGGACCGGCTTTTTATGCGGTCCGAAGGCCCCCGCGGCCTCCTCACCCGGCTTGGTCTTTAGGCAGCCCGGCGTCTCGACGACCAGGGGAGAGGCAAGTTGCTTCGTTTGGCAAAACTTTTCCAAGGGGAGGGTAAAGGGGTAATAGGTGCGCCGAATGCCGAAGGGAGTCGGTTATTCCTCCACAAGCAGGAATCTAGGGCCTCTTGGAGCCAGAGGCCTTTGTTATTTCTGCGGAAGCAACAATCCCGAAAATACTGGGTTCCCGCTTGCGTGGGAATGCCCCCCTGGGTTTAACCCACCGGCAAAGAGGCGATGGCCCTCCTATACGGTCAGATAGGTTTACAGAGGCTGTTTCTTTCTCGGCTGGTGGGTTGAGCGGACTTATTGGTGGAAGTGGGCAGCGAATCCGAAGGAGGTTCCGATGGCGGCTGGAGGACCGATGGAAGGGCCGGCACGCTCCGGGCGGATCAGTTCCGAAATCTTGGATCGGCCTCCTCCGCAGCATTTGGACGCAGAGCGGGGCGTGCTAGGAAGCATCCTGCTGGACCCTGAGGTCTGTGATGAGCTGATCCCGATCTTGCGCCCGGAGGATTTCTACTCGGATGCGCATCGACGGCTGTATCGAACCCTGCTGCGGATGCGGGAAAGCGGCCAGCAGATCGATGTGATGCTGTTGAAAGAGGAACTGCAGAAAAACGGCGATCTGGAGGCGGTTGGCGGGGCCGCGTATTTGGCCGAGTTGCTCCAATCGGTGCCGGTGGCGGCGCATGCCGTCTATTACGCCCAACTGGTCCGGGACAAAGCCATCCTCCGGGAACTGATCCATGCCACCACCGAAATCCTTCGGCAGGCCTATGATCCCACCCAGGATCCCCAGGAACTCGTCTCGCAGGCGGAAGAAAAGATCTTTCAAGTCCATGAATTTCGGACCACCAATCGGGTGAGCAGCCTGCATGACGTGCTGGTGGAGGTTTTTGCGCATATTGACCGGCGGGTGGAGGGCGGCGCCGCCGGCATTCCCACCCATTTCCACGATTTGGATCGCCTGACCGGTGGGCTGCACGAGGGGGAACTGATTATTTTGGCTGCTCGGCCTGCCATGGGGAAAACCGCCCTGGCCTGCAATATTACGGAAAATGTCACCATCAAGTCCCGGATTCCCACGCTGTTTGTCAGTTTGGAGATGTCTCGGCTGGAACTGGTGCAGCGGATGCTGTGCTCTCAGGGGAAGATAGATGGCCATAAGTTTCGCAGTGGATATATTTCCGCCAAGGATCGGACGGAACTGATCCAGGCATCTTCCAAATTGAGCCAGGCCCCGCTTTTTATCGACGATACGCCCACCCGGACGGTGAGCGAGATAGCGGCCATGGCCCGGCGACTCAAACGCCGTAACAACCTGGGCCTGGTGGTGATCGATTATCTGCAATTGATCGAACCAGATAATCCCAAAGACGCCCGCCAGGAGCAGGTGGCCCGGATCACCCGTCGGCTCAAGGGGGTGGCCCGGGAACTGAATCTTCCCATCCTGTGCGTGGCGCAACTGAACCGCCAAGTGGAACAGGGAAGAGAAATTCATCGGCCCCGGTTAAGCCACCTCCGGGAATCCGGCGCCATCGAACAAGACGCCGATGTCGTCATGTTCGTCCACCGGGAAGAATATTATTGCACGCCGGAAGAGGCGGAACGGCTCGGGCTCAAAGGCGTCGCGGAGGTCATCGTGGCCAAACAGCGCAATGGCCCCATCGGCGATGTGAAACTCACCTGGCGCCAACAATTCACCCGCTTCGAAAACTACCGCGAACCCGCCTACCAAGAATTCGAAGAGGCGGAAACCTTCTAACCCGTCTGGATCGAAATTCCCTCCGGAAGCCCTTCAGTTCCCTCCTGCCCGCCTCGTCAACCGATCAATGCCGGGCTTTTCGGAGCAGCTTGGCCCCAGGAAACCCGCTCGCCAACGGGGCGGCGCGCAAAAAAAAGCTCCCACCGGCTAAACCCTCCTTGCACCGGTGGGAGCAATCCGTCCGAATGAAAATTCAGAATGCGCCAAGCCCTAGCCAAGCTGGTTAGAGCCTCCTGGTATGGGATAGGTTTAGAATTTGCTGGTGTCGATGGGCTGCCGATCCCGCCGGTTGCCCAGGCAGCGATGCACCCATCGGTCAATGGAATAGCTGATCGGGCGTACAGAGCCATCGCAAAAGGCCATGTTAAACCCCGAAACATGCGCCGCGCCAAAAGCCCGAGGCAATTGGATGTTATTGCGGTCTTGGCTGGGTTGAAAGCTGGTGTCCGGCGTGCTGTTGGGGTCATTGCTGGAGTTATAGGTCGTCCACCGGTAGTTATCATACGCAGCGCCGCTGGTATAAGGGTCGTCATCGCCCGGATCATCGCCGGTGGTGTACTTGTTGGAATCCAGATATTTTTCGCCCACCATATAGGTATTGCTCGTGCCGTCGGCAATTTCATTAATGCCGATGCGGCTTTGCTGGAAGCTGATGCCGGTTCCCTGGGCAGCAAGCGTGGTGTTGAAAATTGTCCCTCGGGCAGGCCAATTGCCACAACTCGGGCCCGCTTCCCAATTCACAAAATAATCGCCTGCATTGGCCGCATAGTCCGAGTGGAACCAGCGCATCCCAGAAGAAAACGTCAAATTGCAAAGGGTCTTGGACCCGGGGACCACCACCGCCTGCGGCCGACGCCGAGAAGGGCACGCCAGCGAGGCAATCGGGGTGGCGGCGGCTTGAGGCGTCCAGGTGCTCGCTTTTTCCGAATCACTCTTGCCGGATCCGAGTTGATAGACTCCTTGTTGTTCCATGAAGGGCAAGATATTGAAGAAGAAGCCGCCCGGTTGATCCACGCTGCCACCCCGGTCCGGATCGCCTACCCAAGCGGTACCCCATCCGCCGGTAGGCAACTGGCCATAGATGGAGTCATGGTTCAAGGCGGCCAAGGCGATCTGCTTCAGGTTATTGATGCATTGGGTTCTTCGGGCCGCCTCCCGAGCACTCTGCACCGCCGGCAACAACAGGGCAATCAAAATCCCAATGATCGTAATGACCACCAACAGTTCGACTAGCGTAAACCCTTTTCTACGACGAGCATCCCGACAAGCCATCCCTTATGCCTCCTTTTTTGTTCCGGCAGACAACTACAGCTCCTCGAAGCCGGAACCTCGACTGACCCACTCGAAGAGGAGCTATGCCCTTATCCGTCTATCATCATACTCTGTTTGGGGGGAAAAAGCTAGAGAGGGAGAAGAAAAATCGGACAAATTCTGAGGAAACACTACTTTTGGGTGGATTCAAATGCCCCAATAGCAGCTCCTTCGACCATTCCTCTGTTTTTCGCCCCCCGGCTCACCAAGGCCTTTCTCACTTGACTGTATCCCCTGGGAACAACGACCACAATCGGTGGTGTTCGATCCGATTGTTAGCCCCTCCATCTGGTAGGGGGCCGGGCGGGTAGATACAGTCAAACTAAAAAGGAGTTTCGGTAACCGGGCCTCTGCCTGCCCAGCCGAATCCGCCTGAAAGGCTCCGACATTTTCGCCGAGGCCGTGCCCCAACGCTCTCTTGGGTCTATGTGGCCGGCCCCGGAGAGCCTCTCCCCCTCAGAATATCCCACTCCAACGGCAGTTTCCTAACCCAAAACCTTTGGGAAGCCGCTGGTTCAGTGGCTCCGGCGGCCAATGGGGGGACAGCCTCCTACAGCGAAGACCCTGGGGGGGTGCGGGCCAGCACGGCAGCCCACACGGCCGAGGCCCCCGCCTGTTTGAGCAGCTTGGCCAATTCGCCGCACGTAGCCCCGCTGGTCAGTACATCATCGACCAGCACAATCCTGGCCCCTTGCACGCGGTCGGCCTGCCGGAGCCGAAATGCCCCCTGAACGTTGCGCTTCCTTGCCGCGGGGGATAGCTCCGTCTGGAACCGGGTATGCCGAGCTCGCACCACGAGCCGATCCGCCACCGGCAGGCCCACCTGTCGGCCCAACGCCTGGGCTAAAATCTCCGTGCTGTTGACGCCCCGAACCCATCGGCGCCGCCAATGCATCGGCACCGGGAGCAGAAAGGTCGGCTTCCATTGGGCCACCGTTTCCCGGAGCCTGTCGGCAAACAGTTGAGCCATCGCCTGGCTTAATGGCAGGTACCATCGGCGTTTCATCCGGAGGATGACCTGCCGGAGCAGCCCCTCGTAGCGCCCCGCAGCCGCTACCCCATCCAGGCTGCGAGGCAGACGTCGGCAAAAGGGCAGAGAGTTCCTTCCCCCCAGCCGCCTCGAACGGGCACCCCACATCGTGGGCAACAAACCTCCTCGGCCCGGAACATCCCTTGCCGACATGCTGGGCAAATGCCCAACTTCTCTGGCCTTTCCATGCCGCAAACCAAACACCGGGGCGGAAACAACAAGTCCAATAGGCTCTGCCAAAGCGTGAACCCTATCCGGTTTAAACCGAGCCGGTCGTACCAACGCATCTGTTCCCGCCCCATCCGATTCCTATGGTGTATTTTTGTATGGGTATCCCGATTCGGAGGCGGATCCCATCTGCTCGGCGGCTTGGGCCAAAAGTTCTTCCACCAGGCCGGGTTGTCCGATCAGCGGAACCAGCCGAGGATGGCCAAACACCCGCACCCGTTTGACGTAGTCGTCGAATTGTTCCGGTGCCAACGCCTGGGCCACCGGCGATGCCTCCTGGAGCGAGCGATATCGGCCTTCTTTCCGGTACCAGACATCGATCCGCAGCGGCGTTTCTCTTTTGACGGGCGGCGCATCCAGGAGGATTTCATGCGCTGGGATGGGCTGGCCGAGATATTCACTGAGCCGATGCGCCAGGTTTTCTGCACAGGCGGCAAGCCAGGGGTAAGGCCGATGCGCCAGCCGGCGATAGAGAGCCGGTCTTTCCAAAAAACTGATCTGGGCCAACCGCTTGTAGAGCCGACGTTTCGGGCCGAAAAGTCCTTCGAGTAACTCCGCTGCCGGACTGTCTGCGGCCGCCTGCAACTGCTGGATCAGTTCGGTCTCACTCAGCCGAAACAGCCGATCCAAATCCAACTTCTCATACACCAAGAAGAAGGCCCGTTGCAACATGGCCGTGGCCGACCGAACCCCATGGTGCCAATACACCTCGCTAAACATCACATATCGGGCAAAGACCAGCATCTCGGCGGCGGTTTTGCCCTTGTCGGTAATCGCCAGGCCATCCTCGGCCGCATTCAAACAGAAACTGCCGATCAGACGCTGTTGATCGTAATTTCGGCCATACGGCACGCCCGCATGGAGGCTATCCCGAAACAGGTAGTCCATTTTGTCGATGTCGATGGGGCCGGAAAGGATGCTGGCCAGCAGACGTCGGCTCGGCGCCTCCGCTCCCCCGCTCAAAAGCGCCACAATCTCCCGAGGCTCCAGATGCCAATCGTGCCGGAGGACCTCGGCCAACTCGGTCTGGAGTAAGAAACTCTCGGCAAACCGTTCATGGGTGGGCACCCCGGGCAGATGCATTTCTTCAATCATGTGGCAGAAGGGCCAATGGCCGATGTCGTGCACCAGCGCCGCCGCAATCAGCAACTCCGCCTCCTCGGCCGAAACCTGCTGCGTAAACGGGCGGTGGTAGGCCAATTGCTTCAGCAGACGCAGCGCCAGCCGATATACCCCCAACGAGTGCTCAAACCGTGTATGCAACGCGGCCGGATACACCAAGCTGACCAAACCCAATTGGCTGATCCGGGCCAGTCGGCGAAACTCCGCCGTGTCGATAATCGCCCGGACCCGGTCCGTCAGCGGCACATCCAATTCCGGCGGAATCCGGACTAGGCCGCCTTTGGCGTCCAAACCAGCCACCTCCGGAATCGCTAAAATCGCCTGCCCTGTCATCGCTCTACCAACTCCTGCCAAGCCCCCAGGAACACCTTAGAGGCTGTCCCAAAATTCCGGTTTTAGTCGGAGGTACTACCCACCGGCAGCCCCTAAGCTTCCCCAAACCCTAATCACACGGCGGGTTGATCAAGGGGCATGGTTTCATGCTTCCTCCTCAAACTCCGCCGGCTCTTCTCCAGTCAACTGCTGAAGGCTTTGCTGAATCTGACGCAGCTCGGCATCGGTCAGGCCCCACAAAGGGGCGGCCTGCTGGTCGATGGCCGCCTCGATCTGCCGGAGCCGCTTCTGATCGCCCTTCTGGGCCGCCTCATGTGCCTGCTCCGACAACTCCGCCAACCGGCAATGAACAGGATTTTTCGGATCAAAACGCGGGATACGGAGGTGTTGAAACAAGTGGGGAGCAAACTGTGTTTCTATCGTATAGCCTAGGGCAGCAAATCCGATAATGCTGCTGTTGAGTAAAGCACAAATAAAATGAGCCTCTGCACTACTTGAACAGGGAACGAGCACCAGCTTATGGTCCGGCACGATCGGCTTACCCTCTCGACAACCTAGGACGCTTGCCGTGAGTTTCGAGGCTATCTCCCGCCACACCACCTTCCAAGAGGCAAATGTATAATCGCCCACGTTGAACAGCGAATAAAATGGCCCAGTATCGACAGCAAGCGTGTTGGCGCCTTTGCGAGTGAAGTACCGCCGGAATATTGCAGTGCTTCGGAGGACTTTTTCGAACCTTTTGAGATAGCCGTAGGTTCGCGGATAGCGGATTTGCAGTTCCTTTGCGTCGATGCCGCGTCGTTTGACCGGGTCCTGCACCATCAGAATCAGTGCCGAGGGTTCCGCCCGCCAGCGCTGAACATCCCGCCCACGGAGCAGAGGATAGAGCAGGTCTGGCTCCAGGTCCTCGATTACCTCGTCCACCTGGATTTTTGCCCCTTCGGTGATATTGCGCACCACCAGCGGCCCATCCGGACGCTTCAGCACCAGCTCCAGCCAATACACGGCGTTCGCCCCCGAAGTAACGCCTTTGTGGGCTTCGTAGTCCGACCGCCCCAGCACCTTCCGGAGGGCTTTCAGGGCTTTGGCTCGGGCGGTTAGCCACGGCGAGGTCGGATCAGCCGCCTCCACCGGTTCGGCGTAGAAATTCAATCGTCGTGTAGCAGCCATCACCTCGGCCAGTGTGCTGTCGTAGGTGAACCGAGCGCCTTTTTTCTTCCGCCAGACTTTGTAGGGGACGGGGTATTTAGTCGGCCTGCCTTTTTCCAGCACCATCACTGCAGTCCGATTGGCGGCGCCTTCAAACGGATTGAGGCTGGCCATGTCATCGACGTGCACGACGCGCAGGGGCGTCGGCTTTCCTCGTTCCTGAGGAATCTGGAATCGACGAAAACCTTGTCCTGCTCCGGATGTCTTAAAGAGCGACTGCGGGATTACAAACCCCAGTTTTCCGCCTTCCTTCAGCAGCTTGTCCATCACCGTAAAGGTCATCAGCATGGAGATATCTTTTTTGCCCTTGCCCAGGATGGTGTCCATGCCGCCGTGGGGAAACAGCCCATAGCGTTGCCAGATCGGTTTGATGGACTGTCGATACCCATTGGGCAGGTGCTCCCAGTTGACCCAGGGCGGATTGCCGACGACGTAGTCGAACTGACCGACGGTCAGCGGCGCAAAGTTGTTTTTGAGCAGGCGTGCCCACAGGCCGTTCATTCCTTGCCGGTGTAGGTCGAGCATCTTGTGGTAAAGCTCCTGGCAGAGGGAAATCGCGCGGTCGTCCCAGTCATGGTCTGATCCTCCCCCCGCGGCGGGGGAGAGTGTCAGGGCGTTCTCGATCCTTCGGAGGAAACTGTCCACATCCAGGCCGTCCCGAAGGCTCTCTTCTAGCAGGCTGCAAAAGCGGTCGAATCGCCCCGGGGCGCATAGCACGGCAGGCACCTGGAATGGACCGACCGCTGTGGGGACTTCGTAGGCGTCATGGTTGAAGAATTCCTCTCCCAGCGCAGGCGTGCGAACCGAATCGGCCAGATAAATCGGGATGGTGATCTCGCCGCGCCGATACTCCAGCAGGTCGGCAATGGCCAACAGATAGTTCACCCGGGCGGTCAGCACGGCTAGCGGGTTCAGATCGAAGCCCACCACGTTCTTCAGCATACTCTCCAGCAGCTCATTTTCAGGTACAAACAGGACTCGGCCCAATTCCAGCATCCGGGCCAGGATGAGAATGGGGAAGGTACCGGAACCGCAGGCTGGGTCAAGAAACCGAGTCTGCAGCAGTTTATTCCGCAAACGTCGTTCCGTCTGGCGGCAGTCGGCGGCAAAGAACTCGTTGTCCACCTGAGCAAGCAATCGCTGGGCCAGCCAGTCGGGCGTGTAGTATTCGCCCAAGGTGTGGCGAATCTCCCGGGGCAGCAGATAGTGATAGAGCTTTTTGAACAGGTCCCGTGTTTCTTCCGGCAGCAGGGTGAGCGTCGTCGGATCGTATTCGTCCAAGCGTTTGAGGATTTCGCGTAGGGCGTTTTCGATCCGATTGTTCCAGGCGTACAGGTACCAGGAGAAAAAGTCGCCTTCCAGCAGGTTCTGGATGCCGTAGGCGTGGAAGATGCCGCCGGATTCCATCTCGTGGAGCCTGCGGCGGAGAGTCTGGCCGTCGGCCGTGGTCAACCCCGCAAAGGAAGCTGCCCCCAACTTAACCCCTAGATGCCGGGATAGCGCCAGCCAGGCCAGCAGTTTGACCAACAGAGCCAAGTAGGTATGCAGCACGAAGAAGAAGCGTTCCGCCTCCTGGGCTGTGTGGACCTCAAAGCCTGCCTTGCGTACCCATTTTCGGAGCGGCTCCAGTTTGCGCCCACCGAACGCCTCCGAATAATCAATGGCTTCGCTGAAAAAGAGCCGCCATTGCTCGAACAAGCCGCCCACCAGGCTGTCCTGCCCCTCCAACGCAGAGCGGATCGCTTGGAACAAGCCGCCCAAAATGTTCTGCGTGCGGGGCTGTTCGATACCAAAGTCGCGGTGGAGGTTTTCGGAGGTCAGTGCGATGCCCGAAGTCAGGCCGGACAGCCAGGTCAGCAGTCGCTCCAGGCTGTGCAGATGGACCTCCACGGGGCGCTGTTCGATCCATTGGCCACCCATATACCGCCCAAAAAGCAGAGAATACCCATCGAAGGCAACACCGGCCAACCGCTCCAGCTGGCGATGTTCTTTGGTTGCCAAACCCTCCAGATACTCTTTGACCTGCTGCGCTGCACGCCGCGTGCCAGCATCGGGAGTCTTTTTCAGAACCCCGGGGCGTTCATACTCGATGACCAAGCGGTTGAAGACGGCATCGGCCCGGCCAGTGGCCAGGGTATATTCGGCACGTACCAGAGGACAAATGTTGAACTCTCGACAAAATTCTTCTAGCAGCGGGTCGATCTTCCGGCGAAGGTCCGCTTCGTTGGGACCGGAGGGAAGAAGCTGACAGAGTTCCTCGTGGATTTTCCGGCTCCACTCGCCAATTCTTTGCGGGCGGGTTTCAGGCGTCATGACAGGCTCTTGTGTTTTGAGTCCTTGGTCTCCCAGAATCTATCCAGTCGGCCTTAAGCTGGAAGAAGCCAACTCAGGCAAACGGGAAACTCCGCTTTTTTGCGATAACCCACGGTAGAACAAGGAGGTTATGGCATTATGCCCATGCACCGCCTCATCATGTTGCCTACGCCGAACCGGGGGAGTTGTCGGCCGGTTTTCGGACGTGTTCGGAGGAGCCTTGGTTTACATGGGTTACATCGGCAGGGGATTGTCCATCCAGATCCAGCCCAACCCGGCCAACCACCGCAGGATAATGGTTACCACCGCATAAAAGGCATATAAGAACATGCCGTTGGCCCAATCCAAATCCAAGCAGGCAAAGCTGGCCAGACCCCCCAGCACCAAAAACGGCGGGGCCAAAAACAGCCAATTCCACACCTCCCCCGTCAGCACCCGCGGACCCACATACCCATACAACGCCCACAAACTGGCAAAGGCCCAGCCACAAACGGTAGCCCGAAGATAAAGACTCCATCCCCGATACGGCTCCGACTCTTCGTCATGAAGGGCCAAATACCCGGCTACGACCAACGGCGGGGAAATCACCGCCAAACCGATCGCCTGCGCAATCCACGAATGGAAAACCCCCACCCAACCCAACAGGGCCGTGATGAGCATCACTCCCAGGCCTGCCGCTGCTATCCCAACGGCGGCCACCGGATCCCATCGGGCATACCGCCGGGGAATCGGTTTTAACACCAGTTTCCCCGTGGTACTCCGGCCGCCGGAAGAAAACTCTTCCGGCACATGGATTTTGACTTCCGGCTTTTGATTTTTCTCCGGGGTAGGTATCGTAATCGGAGTTTTGCATTTCGGACACAGACCGGTTCGACCGGCAAACCGATCGCTCACCTGAAATCGGGTCTTACAGCCCGGACAAACCACATAAATCGGCATGGCATCCTGCTTCCCAAAAACGTAACACTTTAGCAGAATGGAGGGGGTTATGTGTCATTCCTGCGCAAGCAGGAATCCAGCCTTCTTCCCGCGCAAGCGGGAACCCAGGGAATATGGACTCCTACTCTTTCTCTTTCTGGATTCCCGCTTGCGCGGGAATGACACCCTGGGTTTAGCCCGCCAGAGGACCAGAGGAATAGCAGGCTGCTTCATTCGGCTACAATGTTACCAAAAAACTGAGGGTGCCTCCTCCTGCCCAGGGGGCTTTCTTTGGGTATCATTTCGGCCGAAAGAAGTATCCTCGATTTTATCCAGCCGGTCGCCCAGCCCAGGAGGGCATCCTCCCCGCCCACCAGGATGCGACCAATCGGCCGGACACCAGTCCTGTCAACCGGCTTCGTTTCGCTCTCAAAGGCTGTCCCGAAATTCCCTTTCTAGCCGGATGTAACCACCTCTAGCCGGATGGAACCACCCACCGGCGGCTCCTAACTGCCAAAACCCTCATTTGACGGTATCTACCCACCCGGCCCCCCACAGATGGACGGTCTAAAAATCGGATCCAACACCACCGATTGTGGTCGTGGTTCCGAAGTGGATACAGGCAAACTACTAAAACAGGCCCTTTGGGAAACCGGAAGGGTTTGCAAACGGTCTGAACCGCCGCCCGAGTACCAATTTCGGACAGCCTCTCAGCCGGGCTCTCGACAGCTAGGGGAAAGCCGAGGTGCTCCACTCAGCGGAACTGTTGCCTTTGGAATAATTCTTCCAGTTTGCCATGGTTAGCCTATAATTGTCAAGCCAACCTTGCTCCTCACATCGCTCCTGGCTGTCCGGAATGCCTTCTCCCGGATGCCAAAAACCGGAGTAGGTGGGAAGCATTGTCCATTTCCTACCTTTCGCCCGGTGAAACCCCCTTGGGCTTTCCCGCATCGAGCTATGGCCCCAGCCTACCCCTGCCCACGGAGAAGCACCGGCTGCCCACAGGAAATTGCCGGGGCGGCCGGAAACAGCCGACTGGCTTGGGGGCTCAGAAATGGTATGGCACCACCCTAAAACCTCCTTCTCCTTGGCCGGACTTGGCCGGAAAACGGCCCTCCTGCCCAGTCCCACTCTGAGAGGCTGTCCCGAAAATCCGTTGGGGCCCTATCCGAGCCGCTCGAAGAGGCTGTGCCGAAAATCCGTTGCGCCTTGTCCGAGCAGATCCAGGCCTGGAGCCAGATGATCTCGGAAAACCCCCTGTTTTGGTAGGGTTTTAGGAACAGGATGGGTAGCCTTGGTTGGTGGGCCAACACCCTGATGGGACCATTTCGGGATAGCCTCTGAGCACCTTCCGCAGCCTGCCCATGCAGCCTTGGGGTCCCCATTCGGTACATTAATTACCCCTCTGGAGTAGTAAACCACATTGCTCTTTTCCTCCCCCAACGATTTTGGGATATTACTGGTCCCCCCACCAATTTATGGGGGCCAAACAGCATGGAGGGTCTCAAAGGCCCATTCATGGGGCTTCCCAAAACCATCGCCGGGCGTTGGCTCGGCTGGGCATCCGGGCCAAATGGCGTGGGCGGCCTCAAAGGCCCATTCATGGGGGTTCCCAAAACCCTTCCAGGGGTTGCCCAAAACCCCTGGTAGTCCAAAAACCGGATTGATGGAGGGATGTATCAGGTTCGCCGAAAGAAGCAACTTACCGTCCGGCGGTATCCAAGCCGGTGTGTTCCCGCCGCGAAAGCGGCTGTTCAGCCAGTAGACGAGTAGAGAAAGTACAGTTCCATTTTGCCTGGGTTCCCGCTTGTGCGGGAATAAGCCTGGACTACTGCTTACGCAGGAATGACATATCCGTTGTTCCATTCGGCTAATTGGCAGGAATGAGTTATCCGTTGCTCCATTCGGCTAATTGGATTGTATGCACCGGAAGTAATTCCCCCACTCTGTTTACCACCATCGGTGGGGTTCGTGCCGATTCTTACCTCCTATAAGTTGGAGGGCCAGGCCGGGTGGATACAGAGACACTAAAACAGACACACTCATTTGACTGTATCTCCCCGCCCGGCCCCCTACCAGGGGAGGGGCTCAAAATCGGATCGAACACCACAGAATACAGAATGTGGTGTGGTGGTTCCCGGTGGATTCGTTGTTCCCGGTGGATACGGTCCAAACTCAAACAGTCCAAACTCAAAAGTTACGGACGGGTCCCCTTCAGGGGAGGAGTCGCTCCACATGCCTTCTGCAACGCCTCGGGTCCGGAAACCCCTTCGGATCTTCTTTTCTGCCGGCGAACCGAGCGGCGATATCCACGCTGCCAACTTGATTCGGCAATTGCAGGCCCAATGCCCCGCTCTGGAGGCGGTCGGCTTTGGGGGGCCTCGGATGGCTCAAGCCGGGGCCAAATTGCATACCGATTTGACCCAACTGGCCCTCATGTGGTTCGGCCGGGTCCTCTGGCATTTGCCCACCTTTTGGAACCTGGTCAGTTGGGCGGATCGGTACTTTCGGCATCATCGGCCGCAGGCCGTGGTGTTGGTGGATTATCCAGGGCTGAACTGGTGGATTGCCCGGCGGGCCAAGGTCCATGGCATTCCGGTCTTCTATTATGCCCCGCCGCAAATTTGGGCCTGGGCCCGCTGGCGGGTGCGAAAAATGCGCCGCCTAGTCGATCTGGTCCTGTGCGGGTTGCCGTTTGAAGCCCCCTGGTTCCAGCAACATGGCTGTCGGGCCGTCTATGTGGGGCATCCGTTTTTCGATGAACTAGAGCAACAAAAACTGGATGAGGCCTTCCTGGAGGCTCTCCGGCTGCAGGGCCGATGGGTAACCCTTCTCCCCGGCTCCCGGATGCAGGAGGTGCAGGCCAATTTCCCGGCCTTTTTGAAGACGGCCCATCTGGTCCATCAGGCGGTACCGGAGGTGCGGTTTGCGGTGGCTGCTTATCGAGCCGATCAGGCCCAGCAGGTCCGCCGATGGATCGCCCGGGCCGGCCAGGGCCTGCCTATCGAAGTTTATGTGGGCCGAACCCCAGACCTGATCGCCCTGGCCGACTGTTGTTTGGCTTGTTCCGGTTCCGTCTCGCTGGAGTTGCTGTATCGGGCCAAACCGACGGTGATCCATTATCGGGTCGGCCCGGTGGCCTACCGGGTCCAGCAATATTTCCGGAAAGTAAAATACATCACTCTGGTGAACCTTTTGGCCATGAAAGACCCCCTCCATCCGGGGGACATTCGGCCGTATGATCCAGCCAGTCGGGAGGCCCAGGAGGTCCTTTTTCCGGAATATTTGACCTGTGGGGATAGGTCTGGACAAATGGCCCGGCATTTGGTGGAGTGGTTGACCGACCGGGAGTGCCGGGCGGCCTGTACGGATCGGTTGGAAATGCTTCGGGCGGCGGTAGCACGGCCTGGGGCGGCCCGGCAAGCCAGCCGGATCATCCTCCAGTACCTTGGGTTAGGGGAGTCTATCCCCCCCACAGAAAGTATTGTGCCTCCCCCTCATTTCCTTGCGGTTCCGGTGGGGCATGTGGGCGACGGCTGCCTTCCACCCCGGGAAAACTTCTAGGGAATATCTTGGCAAATCGCTTGGGAGGGCCGGTGCGGCTTTTTGTTTTGGCTGAGGCGCTGGCGGTGCGCGCGGAGCAGGCCAAAGCGATGTAAAACAGGAAAACCAGGCAATCCAGAAAAGCT
>Ga0209809_1000741_pt1 | contig 28653 bp, 27 predicted proteins | sample YNPMSTMetaG_FD_186172 | JGI IMG/M metagenome (GOLD analysis project Ga0209809, IMG submission 186172) | Anoxygenic and chlorotrophic microbial mat microbial communities from Yellowstone National Park, USA - YNP MS-T MetaG (SPAdes) (version 2) ...
AAAAATTTTTGGACTGAAGTCCATTTACAATGGGAGATATTTTTTCTTTTTTCCGTTTCCTTGAAAGTCGGGGCTATTTGTATTTTAAAAAATTTGCATCACAATAAATGACAATGCTAATAGAAAAAACATCAAGAATGATGTTTCAATATTCATTGCGAGCAACAAAGTCGCGATTCAATCTCTGACATAGTGAAAGTTTCGACCTCATAGTGAACGATTGCTTCGCTGGCGCTCACAATGACGATGCGTCGACAATTACTCCACGACATTGTGTTCTCGATACGCTACGCGACTCGAACATTGATTTATTTCAGGTTTTCGAAACAATTCACATTTTGATTCTCTCTAGCGATTAGCTAAAATAAAAAACTTACCTAGAATAAAAGTCTACATCTTCTTAAAAGAGGGATTTAGTATGAGTTAATAAAATTAATTTGCAAAACAGTCTTTTTGTTATACTTATATCAAATCAATATAAAATCAATCTATTACATTTAATTTTTCTAGGATAATAATCAATTAAAAATCTCGATTGAAACCATTGTAAATAAATAATCTCTAACACAAAAATCCAAAAACAAAATTTTGATTCATTATTGATTTTACTAATCATTGTTTTTAAGTTTGCTTCGCAATGAATAAGAATTCCGAAGAAAAAACATTGGTAACGAATAAGAGAGCAGAGCATGATTATTTTATTTTGAATAAATATGAAGCTGGTATTGCTCTCAAAGGAACTGAGGTAAAATCACTCAGACAGGGAAAAGCAAATTTTCTTGATTCTTATGTTGATTTTATTAATGGTGAAGCTTATCTGGTAAATATGCACATTAGCGAATATACTCAAGCAAATCGTTTTAATCATGAAGAAAAAAGAAAAAGAAAATTGTTGTTAAATAAAAGAGAGATTTTGAAACTACAACAAAAAGTTAAAGAGAAAGGTTACACAATTATTCCATTACGAGCTTATCTTAAAAATGGAAAAATAAAAATTGAGATTGCCCTAGCAAGAGGCAAGAAAATGTATGATAAACGGGCAACTATTGCGGAGAAAGATTTGAAACGAGAACTAGAGAGGAAGTACAAAATAAGTTGAGAAACAAATTTCCCCCATTAAACGAGCAACTTGATTTAATTCAACGCGGCACCGAAGAAATTATCCCTATCGAAGAGCTTGAAATCAAAATCAAAAAATCAATTGAAACAGGAATTCCGCTCAATGTAAAATTAGGTGCCGATCCAAGTCGCCCTGATTTGCATCTCGGTCATACTGTCGTATTGAAAAAGCTTCGTCATTTTCAGGATTTAGGTCATCAAGCAATTTTAATTATTGGTGATTTTACAGGTATGATTGGTGATCCAACAGGTAGAAGTAAAACACGCCCTCCACTTACGCTTGAAGAAACTAGGGAATTTGGTAAGACATATTTCGAGCAAGCATCAAAAGTTATCGATGGGACAAAAGCAAAAATCCTCTATAATTCAGATTGGCTTGCTAAGATGACCTTTGAAGATGTAATCAAACTTGCTTCCAAATATACAATTGCAAGAATGCTTGAAAGAGATGATTTTGAAAAGCGATACAAAAGTGGAGAACCAATTAGTATCCATGAACTTCTCTACCCTTTAGCTCAGGCAATGGATTCAGTTGCAATTAAAGCAGATGTTGAACTTGGAGGGACAGACCAGAAATTCAATCTTCTTGTAGGAAGAGATATTCAAAGAGAATATGGTCAGGAACCCCAAGTAATTTTAACTATGCCCATTCTGCCAGGAACAGATGGCGTTGAAAAGATGAGCAAAACTTTTGATAACTACATTGGAATTTCAGAACCACCTGATGAAATTTATGGAAAGACAATGTCAATTCCCGATACGCTAATCTATAAATACTTTGAACTTGTCACTAATGTTAGTAAAGAAGAATTAAATTTAATCAAGCAACAAATTTCAGACCCTTCAATCAATCCAAGAGATTTAAAAAGAAAACTTGCTCGAACAATCGTGGGACAATATTATTCAGCCGAGGCTGCTCTTCAAGCTGAAGAAAACTTTGATAAAATTTTTGTGCGAAAAGAAACACCTGATGATGTGACTGATGTGTTTGTAGATAAAGAAATAACTTCAAATATTATTTCTTTACTTAGAAATGTTGGTGCTGCGCCTTCAAACAGTGAAGCCAGAAGACTAATTGAACAAGGTGGTGTTTCTATTAATGGTGAAAAAATTCTTGATGTTAATTCTCCCATTCAAATCAAAAACGAATCAATATTAAAAGTTGGAAAACGTAAATTTTATAGGATAAGAATCAAATAAAGGAGGAAATAAAAATTGTTCGTACCAACAAGGGTATTTTTCACAAAAGGTGTTGGAAAACACAAAGAATATCTTCAATCATTTGAGCTTGCATTACGAAGTGCTGGAATTGAAAAATGTAATTTAGTATCTGTCTCAAGTATTTACCCTCCAGGTTGTAAAAGAATTCCTGTGCAGGAAGGACTGAAATTACTTCAACCTGGTCAAATTACTTTCTCTGTAATTGCAAGAAACGCAACCAATGAACCAAATAGATTAATAGCCGCTTCAATTGGTGTTGCAATTCCAGCCGATGAAACTCAATATGGATATCTCTCAGAGCATCATCCTTATGGCGAAACTGAAAGCAAAGCTGGCGAATACGCAGAAGATTTAGCAGCAACAATGTTAGCTACTACCTTAGGAATTGATTTTGATCCAGAAACAGCTTGGAGTGAACGAGAAAATATTTACAAAATGTCTGGAAAAATCGTTCGCACATTTAATATAACTCAATCAGCTGAAGGTGATAAAAACGGATTGTGGACAACTGTCATTGCCGCTGCAATTTTTCTTCCCTAACAAAAATTTTAGATAGCTGGAATGCACAACCGACTAGTATTCCAGCTATCATTGGCTCCAAATCAATTCTCACAAAATTCATTTCACGCAAAATATAAATCGAAAGTGATGTCAGAGTTACAACTATAGTTTGAAATAAAGTCAGTTTAGTATTTAATCTAAACTTCTCGTAATAAGAACCAACTACAGGGAAGAGTAACCCTGGTATGAAAATAGAACCAAGTGTATACCAAAGTTCAATTACCGATGGAATTAAAATGGCAAGGAAAGTTGAAATAAAAATTGTAATCAATAAACCGATTCTAACGAGAAGAATTTCATTATAATTTTTCTTCAAAAGGTTCCTTAAAATATCATTACCAAAAGTCTGTGCACTAATGAATACATAACTGTTTAATGTTGAAATAATTGTTGCGAGAATTGCTGAGATGAATAAACCTTTAAAAGCAACTGGCAAAATTTTATCAGCATAAATGAGATAAGTATAAACTGGATTCTCAAGATTTGGCAAATAAGCTCGAGCAAAAAGCGCATTACTAATTGTTAAAAAATCAAATACAAACCAGCACCCGACGGAAATCAAAAGTCCATAAAAAGCTACTTTATCATTTTTCGCAGCATAACTCCTTTGATGAAATCCCGGATCTACAAATGTCCACAATCCAATAAAGAACCAAACAAGAAAATATCCAAATGAAATATTTTTGAAAGGCACTAAAAACTCATCTGAGAGATTTTCTGTAATAAAATTAAAAGAACCGAAAGTCTTCAGACTGAAAAACAACAATGCAATAAAACCAATAAACATCAAAATAAATTGATAAACATCTGTATAAATATCGGAACGATAACCAGCAAAGAAAAGATAAATGCTCGAAAGAAATAAACCAATCACAATTCCGTTCCAGAGTGGAATATCAAAAAACAAATTAAAGATTACTCCTGTCATTAAAGCATAAGGTGCAGGAGATACAATCATCAAAATATAAAAGGAGAGAATGAGAGAAATTTTTTTGTTATAAACCTGTTCAATTCTTTCTGGTATTGTTATAAGATTTGTATTTCTAATTTTTTTTGAAAAGAAAATGGCGAACAAGATTGCGAAGACATAATAAGGTAATCCCTGAGTTAACCATGAATTTATTCCATAACGATATGTGAACTCCCCTATTCCTAAAATTCCGCCATACCAAGTTGCGACTGTAACCATTACAAAAAGTGGAAGCGATAAATTTCTTCCAGCCAATAAAAAATCTAACCTTGAAACTTCAGATTTTCTTTTTGACCAGAAACCAATCAATAAAAGAACAATTGCATAAATTAAGATAATTAACTTATCAAGTGTGGAAAAATTAATCATATTTGAGGAAACTTTTTGTTGAACGGATTAAAACCGCAAATCCATTCTCAACTTTCAAATTAAATTTTTCTCTTGTTGTTACATTACTCGTGCCTTCTCTTTCGCCAAACATTAAATGTTCATTTTTGATTGGATACTTTAAATTTTCAGACTTTATCTTGACTTTTGGATTAAAGCAAAAAATAGAAATCAGCTCACCTTTTTCCGAATTAAATGATTTCTCTCCAGTCACAAAATGCAAAGTCGAATTATTTTCAACCATTGTGATAAGAAAATCTTTAACAAATTTCAGTGTATTTGAAATATTACTCAAAGTGTGGTCAAATCTCTTTCCAGTAAAACCAACTACAAAAATTCGAGTGTAACGAAGTTTTTTACAAAGCTTAAGAGCCTTTTCAAGGTCTGTATCGTTCTGTCGAGAGAGTTTGATGATTTTTACTTTTTTTTGCTCGTAAAATTTTAGAACCTTCTGACTAATTGAATCAAGGTCACCAATGATGAATTTTGGAATTTCTCCAATTTCGTATGCAAAATTTGCCCCTCCATCGGCACAAATTAAATCACTATTGTATTTGGATTTTATTTTCTGGTAGATGCTTTTTTTTATAGGCGAGCCATTACAATAGATTATTGCTGATTTCATATTGTGATTTTCGACTGAAACGATTAATTATTTTGATTTGAGTTCTGGATTTTTTGCAGATTAAACAAAATAAAAAGGGCTGTCTAAAGTTGAATTAAACAATAAATTAATAAAAAACCATAAATAGAATTAGACAGCCCTGCAAATAATTAGTTACCTTCACCTCCTTCAGCTGGTTCAGGTGGAGCCTCACCTACAGATTTTTGAGATTTTCTTTCCATTCGAACTTTTTGAATTTCATTTCTGAATTCTTGAGCCATCCTTCTAAGTTCTTGTAAAGATTTTCGAAGTCTGGTTCCAGCTGCATTTTTCCCTTTTATAAAGAATTTTTCATAATCACTTTGCATTGAGTCGATAAAGTTTTTTAATTCATCTAATTTGTTCATTGAAACCTCCGGTTTTTAGTTTTTTGATTAATTTTTGCACTAATATAAGCAATAAATTAAAGATTACACCATATTTTAATTACCAGTTCTTAATTTTTTTTAAGCCTTCTTTATGAACTTTAATCAATTGGACCATCATTTCTGGAATCTTTCGATAGAGTCTTTTTGGTTTTCGTGGTTTTTTCTTCGCCAGTGCATAGGATGTAATAATTGGCATAGCAACGGTTGAATCGATATAACAAACGACGCTATCAGGCAATTTGTTTGGATTAACTTTCCCCCAACTCACAGCTTCTGATGGAGTTGCTCCTGAAAGTCCGCCAGTATCTGGTCGAGCATCAGTAACTTGCAAGAAATAATCATGCCCTTTTTCATCAATTGCTAATACTTCCTGAATTTGAGGCTCAGTTTGTAATATAAAGTTTTTTGGAGAACCACCACCAAAAATCAAAACTGCACTTTTACCACCACTCATCTTTGCATTCAACACAATCGCAGTAGTTTCATTAACATCTCGATTGATATCGAATTTGAATTTGTTGCCGTGCAAAGCCATTGCAGCTACATTCATTCCAATTGAAGAATCCCCGGGCGAAGATGTGTAAATTGGGACTTCATACAAATATGCATTTGATAAAATTGAATGATGTGGAAGTCCAAGTGCTTTCTCTCTTTCAAAAACAAATTTTCCAAGATGATAATGAAATTCTGCAGTACTCATTTCTTTCTGAAAGACTTCACTTCTCAACACTTTTCGATAGAATGCATCTGTTGTAAGTAAAACTTTATAATCAAATAGAATATCATAAATTCGCACAACACCTTTTTCTCTTAAAATGCGATCATCAACATTTGGAGAACCTTTGTGAAGACTTAATCCTAAACCAAAATGAGTATCGTGATAAAGATTAGCACCTGTGCTTACAATCCAATCGACAAATCCAGCTTTTATTAAAGGAACGATGCAAGTTCCGCCAAGTCCTGCTGGAGACAATGCTCCTGTTAAACTCATTCCAATTGTAACATCAGGCTCAAGCATTTTTTCTGTGAACAATCGACAGGCATCAGAAAGTCTCCCGGCATTGTAAGCTTGAAAATAATTTTCGACTAAATCTACTACACTAACATTTGCTTTTATAGGATTTGTATTGATTTTCTTTCCTGATAAAAATTTTTTCTTTGACATATTAAATCCACTTAGTTCTAAAATTTATTTGGTCTAGCCATTAAATTGAATCAGCAACAATTTCCGCAATATCTTTAACCTGAACTTTTTCTATTACGTCTTTTGCTTTTACACCATCGGTTAACATTGTCATACAGAACGGACAAGCAGTTGCAATGGTATCAATACTCAAAGCAAGAGCCTCCTCAGTTCTTTCGATATTAACTCGTTTTCCTTCTTTCTCTTCTAAGAACATTCTTCCACCACCTGCACCACAGCAAAAACCTTTGTCAAATGAACGCTTCATTTCTTTCAACTCAATTCCATTGATTGATTTCAAAGTCGTTCGCGGCGAATTATAAATTTCATTATAACGCCCGAGATAACAGGAATCGTGATAGGTTAAGGATTTCCTTTCAGTTTCTTTAAGATTTATTTTTCCATCACTCACTAATTGTTCAATCAATTCAGTATGATGAATTACTTCATAGTTACCGCCAAATTGTGGATATTCATTTTTTAGTGAGTGATAGCAGTGAGGACAAGCAGTGAGAATTTTCTTCACACCATATTTCTCAAGTGTTTGAATATTTTCTTTCATAAGAATTTGAGCAAGATATTCGTTACCAAGTCTTCGTGCTGAATCACCATTACATTTTTCCTCATTCCCTAAAATTTTAAAATCTATTCCAGCAGTCTTCAAAATTTTTACAATTGAGCGACTAACTTTTTTATATCTTTCATCAAATGAACCTGCACAACCAACCCAGAAAAGCAATTCAGGTGAATTATCTTCTGATGCAATTTTAACATTCAGACCATCAGCCCAATTAGCTCGTTCAGTGTAACTAAAAGCCCAGGGAGTAAAATTTGTTTCGAGATTTCTAAAAACCACATTTAATTCTGATGGAAAGTTTGCTTCCGATAAAACGAGTCCTCGTCTCAAATCAACAATTGTATCGATATGTTCAATATTCACTGGGCATTCAGTTACGCATGCATTACAAGTTGTGCAAGCCCATATTTCTTCATCTAAAATATAATTATGAATTAAAAATTTTTCTTGACTACTTTTATTTTCAGGATGGAATATTCTATCACTAAGCCTTTGCCGAACATCCATTATGATTTTTCTTGGGGAAAGTTTTTTCCCGGTATAATTGGCTGGACAAGCAGCAGTGCATCTTCCACATTCAGTACAGGTATAGCCATCAAATAATTGTTTCCAAGTTAAATGATCAACATCAAGTGCACCGAAAGTTGTAAGAGACTCATCCTCAAGATTGATAGGTTTTATCGTATTCTTTTCTGGTGCAAGCTTAGCAAAGAAAACATTTGGAATTGAAGTAATAACATGTAAATGTTTTGAATAAGGAAGATAGTTCAAAAAAATTAAAATTGTAATGATGTGTATCCACCAGAAGTATTCGAAGTTGATGTAACTCTTATTGACCTGTAAACTATCTCTTAAAAAATCACTTACAAATCTAAACGAATAAACATCTGAATGAGGACTATGAATGTTTTGTCCAAACATTGAAATGATAACAATTGAAATCAAAGTTAATATAAAGACTGCATCGAGGTTTCCATCTTTTTCAGAATAAAGCCTTTTTATCTTGAAAACAAATCTTCTCAATAGAGCAACCAAAACACCAATCAAAACAAGAACACCAAATAAATCTTGAGTGAATGTAATTGCTACATAAAGTTCTCCCAAAAAATTAAAGGAGAATGTCGGTACAAATCCTTGAATAATTGATTCAATTACAACGATTAGAAGAACACAAAATCCCCAGAAAATAAAAGCATGCATAAGACCAGCCACTGGCTCTCTAAGTAACTTCGATTGGGCTAATGCAACAACCAAAACATTTTTTATTCTTTCAGGAATTCTATCAAATCGATTCTCAGCTTTTCCAATCAAAAGTCCTTTGTAGAGTTTTCTAATGCTGAAAAAGAAAATTGCAAATGCAACGATTAAAGTAATGGAGAAGATGAGTGCTTTCATAACAGCCTCAATTTTTTGAAAGATGTTTGATGAGAAAATCTATTGTTCGTGCTTTCACTTGCTCAAATTGTGGATTTGAGCCTTCATAAGGATGAACTATATTGAAAGTGTGCCCTGCTGAAGGAATTACAACAAGTTCGGTCAAATCTTTATTGCTTGCATTATAAAGTTGATAAGCTTCATTTAATTGAACAGTTAAATCCTGTTCACCGTGAACAATTAAAATTGGAATATTAATCTCTGAGATGCAATTCAGAAGATTAAATCTCTCTTTATTCAGTTCGAAATCTTCAAGAAGAACTTTATTTAATCGCATTACTTGATTAGTTCGAGTATTTATTACTTCAAGATAGCCTTGTTTTCTCCAATATTCTACTTGATGTTCAGTATATCTTTCAAAGGTTGCAATTGTACCCCACAGAGCAAGGGCTTTTATATTTGAATTGTTATGATTTTCAATGGATTCTTTAATCTGAATTAAAGCTATCGCCCCTCCTCTCGAATGACCAATCAAACCTATTGAATTCTTTTTTCCGTCAAATCCAAAACCACCACTATTGTAAAATTCAATCAATTCATCCAATTCAGAAACTTCAAGAGAAATAGTATTATTTGCAAACTTATCGAGTTCAGTGAACTCAAACATATTATCTCCAATTCCATTGTGAGAAAAATTAAAAGTCACAACAAAAAACCCATTGTCCGCTAATTCCTGAGAAAAGAAAGGAACATATCCCCAATCTTTAAATCCTTTAAATCCATGAATTATAAAAACACAAGGCAACTTTTCCGGATTGTTATTATAAAAAATAGTTCCACGAATAAGGTTATTCTTTGAAGTAACAAAGTTGAAATCTTTTTTCATTTCAAATCTTATAGAAATTTTTTCAAATTTAACAACGCGGTTACTAAAAACAAGGATACTTGAGAGAAGACCCTTAATTGAATGCTCTAAAAATTTTTGTGATGAGAAGCAATCTAGAATAAAATCTATTAAGGTTTCTATCTTTATTACTTCATTGTATTTAACAATTCAGCCAACATTATTTTAATTGTTGAAAATTTAGAAGAAGAAACGATACAATTGGTTTATATAAAAAATGAAGAGTTATAAAAATGCTAGTTTTGTGACATAAATATTATTCAAGAAAAGTTATTTTGTTTAGATTTTTTTAACAAACAGTCATCTAAATAGCCCACAAAATAAAATTTTTTAATTAGAATAAAATGCCAACTATCATAAACAATTTTCTACTTAACATTTAAAATCTTTTTTTCAATTGATAATTGATATTACCCTCTATTTCTTTCTTAGCGAACGATTGTGTTCCGAATAATTTTTCAGTTTTTGTTAATTACATTTTAACTTTTCTATTCAGAATGAATTCAAAACTTAATAGTTACTTTTGAATTTTAAAGGATATCGTATTAAATCGTTCGAAATTGTCTCAATACTACTCATCATAACTTCCCCGTAATAAAGTCCATTTTTATTTGAATAATTCCACATTATAATTTATAATTACAGAAAAGAAATTGGATTTATATATGGACAAGAAGGTAAAAATCCTTTACATCGAAGATAATATAGATACACAAGAACTTGTAAAAATTTTTCTTAGACATTTGGCAGATGTTGATTGTAGTATTAATGCAGAAAATATTCTTCAACTTTTAGCTGATCAAAATTACGATTTGATACTTCTGGATATTAACCTGCCAGGGAAAATTGATGGAACAGACGCTATTAAATTAATACGAAGAGATGAAAGATTTAAGGACATTCCAATTATTGCGGTAACAGCCTATGCGATGATTGGCGATAGAGAAAAGTTTTTGAATATGGGCTGCAACGAATACATTGCAAAACCTTTCTTCAGAGAAGAGCTTATCAATAAAGTTCAGCAAATTTTTAATCAAAAACATCAAAAAGAATCTTAATATCAATTGCTACTATTAAAACAGCGAATAAAATTTTTAGAATTCTAATATTTGACCTGTGCGTAAAATTTGCTCCCCATCTCGCAGATACTAATGTCCCCAAACCAGCCGGAATTGCTGCCAATAAAAATACAAATCCGAATGTGAATGGATAATCATTTGCAAATTTTAGTCCATTGTATATATATGAAATTGTTGCAGACAATGTTGAAAAAATTATAATGAGATTACTTGTTCCAATTGATTCTTTAAATTTTAATTTGAAGATATAATGAAGAATCGGAACCGCAATAATTCCGCCACCAATTCCGGCAAATGCTGAAAGTGAACCAACAATAATTCCGAGTATCGGTGCAAAATAAAATGAATATTTCCACAACTCACTTGAATTTTTATCATCAGAATTCTTATCTGTTAACAAACGAATTGTAACTAGTATTAATACTAAAGAAAAAATCAATTTCAAAGTTTTCGCATCAAGTTTTACAGCCACAAAAGGTAGAAAGAAACCAGACAATATTGCAAAAGAACCAACAAGAATACCCATCATTAAATCAATGTTTCTATTTTTCAAGTGAGCAAAAGCACCAGAACTTGAAGCCAAAACTGAAGCAAAAAGACTCGTTCCAATTGCAAATTTTGGTATTACATCATCAGAAAAATTATGTAGCCCAAACAGAAAAAGAAATGATGGAACCAAAACAACTCCACCGCCAATACCAAAAGCACCAGCGAGAAAACCCACCAAAATCCCAAGAACTAAATAACCAATTATTGCCAATATATCAATCATTTCAATGATAGAAACTTATTATAAAGATCCTTATTACTCAAAAAAGAGATAGCAACTTTAACATCCTCGTCAAATTGTTTAAGCACTTTCATCTGCAATTCAGAATTTTTAAGCTGATTAGCAATTTCAGAGATTATCTTAGAATAAATTATTTCTTCATGAGACAAGACTTCCATTTTCAGATCGAATTTTGTTTTTTCATTCAATTCTTTGAGTTCATTTAGTAATTTCTTTTGATTGCCATTACTTTCAACTTGTTTAATTAGTTCTTTTAATCCTTTCTTGTAAGAAGGTTCGTAACTAAATTTCACATTCTCAAGATATTGAACAAACTTTAAGATAAGTTGACTTTGATTTATATCTTTCACTTTAAAATTTTTATCGGGTAAAATTATTTCAGAAACAAATTTGAAGAACATTCCTTTATTCAAGAGTTCATTAAGAATTTCTGGCTTCCCATTATGCTTAACGATAGTGTCTGGTGAAACTCCACCATCACCATAAACTTTTCTTTTATTTTTAGTAAAGAAAATTTTGATCGTGTCCGACTTCGTTTCAATCACATCATCTATTTTATTCAAATAATTGAGTTTTTGAATACATCTCCCACTCGGAGTGTAATATCTTGCTGTGGTTAATTTAAGACTTGCATCGTAAGGCAAAGGATAAACTGTTTGAACCAATCCTTTTCCAAAAGATTTTGAACCGACGATTATACCCCTATCAAGATCTTGAATCGTTCCGGCTACAATTTCACTCGCTGATGCAGAATTTTCATCAATTAAAATGACAAGTGGAATGTCTTCCAGCTGTGGTGTAGTTCTTGAGTAAAATTCTTGTTTTGATTCTTCAGATCGACCCTTTGTAAATAATAACATCTCTCCTTTTGGAACAAAGAATTCAAGTAATTCAATCGCAGCCTGTAAAAGTCCACCAGGATTACTTCTTAAATCTATAATGATGCCATTCAAATTCCCTGAACTTTTCGCTTCTTTAATCTTTTCAAAAAATTCTTCACTAACTCGTTTAGAAAATCTATCTAATTTTATATAATAAATTCCATCTTGTTCATCCACGAAACTTGCAAGAGAAATATTTTGAACCTTTATTTCTTCTCGTATAAGATGAAATTCAAGAATTTTATTTTCAATTGGTCGCTTAATTTTAAGTTTAACTTCAGTTCCGGGTTGACCTCTCACTTTGAAAGTAAGTTTATTTATGTTCTGCGGTGTAACTATTTCATCATCAATTGAAAGAATTAGATCACCGACTTTTATTCCCTGTCTTTGAGCAGCATAACCGGGCATTACTTCCATAACAACAAGCTCACCACCTTTGGAGTCGATTAGTATTCCTATTCCACCATATTTTCCTGTTGTTAGCAAATCAATTTCTCCTTTTTCAGTTTCATCAAAGAAATTTGAGAAGGGGTCAAGTCCTTGAAGCATTCCATTGATTCCTCGTTTCATCAAATTTCTTGGCGAGACATTATCAACATAATTAGCAATAATTTCTTTGTAAGTTGAACCGAAAAGCTCAATGCTTCTCATTATTTCAAAATATTCATCAGCACGATTAAGTATAAATCCAGTGACGAATAAAAAAATTAAAATCAAATAAATTTTAGTTCTTTTCATAACAATCCTTTCAAACTTATTAATTTGTCTGTGAAGATTTGAACAATTTTTTTGTGAATCTCATTCGGAGAACCAATTCCATTAATAACTTTAAATCTATCAGGTTCTCTTCTTTGAATTTTCAGATAACCTTCTCTAACTCTTTCAAAAAATTCTTTACCTTGTGATTCGATTCTATCTGGTGAGAGATTACCAAGATTTTTTCTCCGCAGAGATTCTTCAAATGGAATATCAAGAAAGAATGTTAAATCTGGAATACAATCATCTATAGCAATACGATGTATTGCATAGACATCTTCCAAATTTATGTTTCTTCCTGTTCCCTGATAAGCTGTTGTAGAATCATGAAATCTATCTGAAATAACAATGTAACCTTCGTTCAATTTAGGAATTATTAATTCTCTTACTAACTGTGCACGACTTGCTGAGAAAAGAAATATTTCACACTCTTTAACCATACTAAAATTTTCTTTTGAAAGAAGTATCTCCCGAATTTGTTCAGAAAGTTTTGTCCCGCCAGGCTCACGAACAACTATAACTTTAAAATTTTGTTCGGTAAGATACCTTTCAAATAATTTTATCTGCGTTGTTTTTCCTGATGCGTCTATTCCTTCGAATGTAATAAACATATCTATTTTCTAATTATTAGTTTGAATTGTTTGGGAAAATAATCAAGTACTTTAACGCCATAAGGTAAATTAAATTCAGGTTCTATTTCTTCGTCTTTTCCGTCAGAATATTTTTTATAATCAATAACGACTTTAATTGAATCTGGCTGAAGACCTCCCAGTATATTTATTCCACCTCTTAATTTTACATCAACAAAAGAAGGCAAAAGAATTACATCTTTACCTTTTGGTACATTTATCAATTCAACAGGAATTTTTTCCAAATCTTTATCTACAACCTGTTGAACATCAAAAGAAATTCGAACGGGAATTTTTTCGTAAGTGATCAAATTTTCAAGAGTATCAATCACCTTTGTTTCAACTGAAATATTTTCAGATAATTGTTGAAGGAAGATTGTTTCCGTTGGTAATGAATCAATTTTCGATAAAAGTTTTCGAGAACCTTTAATCAAAATTGATTCTGGTTCAAGATTAATAGGAGAGACAACTGCAAATCCTTCTTTCAATGAATAATTCAATCTTGGAAAAATTTTGACTTTCTTTTCAGTAGCGATACTAAATCTGATTTTAATAACTTCAGGTTGAATACTTAAAATTTTCACATCACCTGGAAATCCAGGAATATCATTCGCAATATTTTCAGTTGGATAAACATAATTCTCTTGCAGTTCTTTTACTCTTAATTTAATATAATTTTCTTGGAAGTATTTAATTTTTAACAAGCTCCATCCTGATGCTTTAATTTTTAATTCAAGTTTTTCTGGCAAATCTCCCTCAATCGCAAATTCTTCTTCTGGCAAAATAATTTTAATCGGCATTTGAATTGAAATTACATATTCCTCGCTCAATGAGATAGAACCCCAAAAAAGTAGAGCAAGCAGGATAAAAATTGCAAAAATGAATAACTCTTTTTTCATACAAAAAAACTCCACAAAAATGTGGAGTTAACTAAAAATTTTTCAAATATTTTAAAAATCATTTACATTAAATCTTTGAAGAAATTAAGGAGAGTTGATTTGTTCGCCTTTGAGATTTCTCTCCCATAGATTGGAAATCCTTTTGTTTTACGGGCGAGCCGTCTCAGTTCCTCAACAGTCATTCCTTCAAGTTCATTGTAATCAAGAGTTTTAGGGTCGACTTCTTCTTTATCAACTTTTTCAATAGTATCAAAAAGATTTGGTTCTGATTTGGGTTTTCTACCTCTTTTTTTTACTTGCTTTATATTATCAGGGCCATATACTTCAGGTCGACGAACTGCATAATCGAAAACAACTAAATCCGTTTGCTCATCAGGTCGTGGAATAACATGAACAGAAATCAACTGCCCCACTCTTTGAGCAGCAGCGGCGCCTGCATCAACTGCTGCCTTAACTGCTGCAGTTTCTCCCATAATTTTCACAGTTACTAATCCACCTTTAGCGTATTCTTTTCCGATTAATTGAACATTTGCTGTTTTAGTCATTGCGTCGGCGGCTTCAATTGCTCCGACTAGACCTTTTGTTTCTATCAAGCCTAATGCTAATTCCATGCTTTATAATTTTTATTGTTTTGGTCTTTTAGGAAGAATCAATTCAACATCAGAATGGGGTCTTGGAATGACATGAACTGAAACAAGTTCACCAACTCTCTGAGCAGCAGCAGCGCCTGCATCGGTTGCGGCTTTGACTGCTCCAACATCGCCGCGAACCATAACGGTGACATAACCACCGCCAATTACTTCTTTTCCAATAAGTTCAACTTTCGCGGCTTTAACCATTGCGTCTGCCGCTTCGATCGCACCAACTAAACCTTTGGTTTCGATCATTCCGAGTGCATCTAATGTCATATTTTTATGCTCCATATTTTTTGTAAAAATAATTTAGATTTTTCTCTTTGTCAATTATTTTATGTAAAAGTTGAACAATTAAATTTATTTTTATTTCTTTCTTAATTCAAAAATAACAAATCCTAATGGATCCAAATTGAAAATTTTATCAGCTGGTCTGCCCATTCGCTCTTCATCAAGATTAAATTTTCTGCCAACGACCGGATTAATATTAACTTCATACTCTCTCAACTCATCAATAAAATTAAGATCGATTGATTTCCTACTTTTGTCAAAATTGAAAAATGCAACTATACCTTTACCATTAAAAGTATTCTTAAAAGCTAATACTTTTTCATCAAAACTTATACTATCGATCTTACCTTTATAAAGATTAGGATTCCTTTTTCTTAATTCAATCAACTTTTTAAAAAAAATAAAATGCTCATTTGTATTTAAATCTTTTGGCCAATTTATCTCTGTCTTTTCAAACAATGAAGAAAAATTTTTTTCACCAACTTCTTGACCCGCATGAACAAGTGGAACACCATTGATTGAAAATACAATTGCAGTAGTTATAAATGAACCATCATAACCAAAAATCTCTGTAGCTCTGACCTTATCGTGATTTTCATTAAATCTCATTCGCAATGAATTTTTTGGAAATGTGAAACTTTCAAGTTTGATTGAATTCAGAATCGTTTGTGGAGACCGTTTACCTTCGAGAATTGGTTTAAACAAATCATAAATGTTCCACGAATAAGTCATATCAAAAGCTTTTAAATGATGTTCTGGTAATGTCCCTTCCGATAACCAGAATTGAGGTTTAATTTTTTCAAGTTCAACTCGAGCTTTTTCCCAGAAATCAAGCGGAACAAGTTCACTCACATCCAAACGAAATCCATCTATATCAAATTCTTTAACCCAATATTTAAGCATTTCAATCATATAATTTCTTAATTCTTGATTATCATAATTAAAATCAACAACATCGGTCCAATCAGAATTTGGCGAGATTAAATTTCCATTTTTATCTTTTGTGAACCAATCAGGATGTTTTCTGACTAATTCATTATCCCAGGCACAATGATTAAGAACTTCATCAACAATTACTTTGAACCCGAGCCGATGCGCTTCCTTTACAAAATTTCGAAAATCTTCCTTAGTTCCGTATTCAGGATTAATCTCATAATAATCTTTGACTGAGTAGGGGCTACCAAGTGTCCCTTTTCTTTTTACCGCACCAATTGGATGAATAGGCATTAACCATAAAATTGTTACACCGAGTTCTTGAATTCGAGGAAGTCTTTTTGTTAACGCTTTAAAATTACCCTCTTTTGTATATGCTCTTGGAAAGATTTCGTAAATGATGCCTTGGTTAATCCAATCATAAGAAGGTCTGGCTTCTTGCTTTGAATATTCTGTTGCAAATAATTCTTCTTCGTTTTTGTAAGTTTTCAAAAATACAGATTTATAAATTCCTCCTGGTCCACCATGATCAGAAACTAATACAGCCAGAAAATTTTTACCTTTTTTAATTTTCTCTTTAATATCAAAATAAAAGCTTTCACTATATCCTTGATGTTCACCTACATATTCGCTATTCAGCCAGACCAATGCATCGTCATCGATCGCTTCAAAGAAAAGAGCTAAATTTTCATTTTCAATTTTATAATCAAAATCAAATTCTTTGAAATACCAAACCCATCCATCAAGATCTCTACCTGTTTGTTCTTCAAAAAAACCCGGAACGGAAATTTCTCCATCAAAGTTGACTTTATTTTTCTCAAACCAAGATTGTTCGATTCCAATTTTTTTGTCGTCAAATTTGTATTTCCACTCACCATCAAGTTTTAAGTGTTCACGCATTTTCTGCCCTGAGCAATTTATTACTGACATAATTAAGATGAAATTTGTGACCAATAAAAAATTTTTACCTTTCATCTAAGTACTCCTGTAAAATTATTCTTGCGGAGAATTGATCTAACAAAGATTTGTTCTGTCTTTTCTTCTTTGATTTAACTGATTCAATAATTTGTTGTTGTGCAATATATGAAGTCAGGCGTTCATCTCGTTTTACTATTTTTCTGTCTGTTCTCTTAGATAATTTCAGAATGAATTCATCTACTTCATCACAAATTTTTGATTGTGTCCCATTCATATTAAATGGATAACCAATAACTATTTCAGAAACATCGTTTTTATTTATGATATCTAAAATTTTTTCAATAGATTTTTTATCATTTTGAATTGTAGCAAGTGGAGAAGCTAATGTGTTTGTGGGGTCTGAGAGAGCCAAACCAATTCTTTTAGTTCCGTAATCAATTCCGAGAATTCTGCCCATCTTTTAATTTGTTACCTCAAATCGCTCGACAGTCTCAATACCAACAATCTTTTTCAATCTTTCAATTATTCGAGTTAAATGTTCAAGATTTTTAACATTTACACTAACAGTACCATAAAAGATATTTCGGTGTGTTTGCAAGTTTACACTTTTAATATTTGTATTTTGAATACTCACTATAGTTTGCGAAATTTCGCTCAGCATACCAGGTCTATCTTCTCCGATAATTTTAATTGCAGAAATGAAATAACTCCCATCTGTATTGGGCCAATTAACTTTAATAATTCTCCCCTCATTGTTTTGTTTTAATCTTTCCAGATTTTTACAATTACTTCGATGTATTTTTAATCCTTCACCTCGAGTAATGAATCCTAAAATCTCATCACCTGGAATAGGATTACAACATTTAGCAAAGTTGTGGAGAACATCTAATTTATCACCTCCAATTAAAACTCGACCAATTTGCTCCCTAGCAATATCAGCAAACTTTTCAAAATCTAATACTTTAGTTTTCTCTTCAGGCGGCTTCTTCTCAGTCTCTGGCTTTTGAATTAAAATCTGTTCCGCATCTATTTCACCTGATGCGATTGCTTTATAAAACTCATTTAAGTTATCGAATTTGTACTTATGAACCAGCTTGAGTAAATCGTCATTATTAATATGTAACTTCAATTTCTTTAGAATTTTTGAAAATATATTTTTGCCTTCTTCAACTTTTTTGCTCTCTTCCTGACGAATCCATTTTCTAATTTCTTGTTTAGCTTTTGAAGTGACAACAAACTTTTCCCAACTACGATTAGGAGTTTGATTTTTTGAAGTTAAAATTTCAACCTGGTCACCACTATTTAATTTAGTATCAAGAGGAACTATCTTTCCATTAACTTTTGCACCAATACAATGAAAACCAACTTTTGTATGAATTTGAAAAGCAAAATCAACTGGTGTTGCTCCTTTTGGTAAGACCTTTAAATCTCCTTTAGGAGTGAAAACATATATTTCATCTTGATAAAGATTTAATTTAAAACTCTCAATGATATCACGATTTGCTTCTTCACGACTTGAAACATTTTCAAAAATATCTCTAATCCAATCAACCCATTCTTCAATTTCTTTATTGGACGGCTTGTAAGAACTTTTATATTTCCAATGAGCAGCAACTCCTTTCTCAGCAATTTCATGCATCTTTCTCGTTCTTATCTGAATTTCAACCATTTTACCATCAGGACCGACTATAGTTGTATGAAGTGATTGATAATTGTTTGATTTTGGAATAGCAATATAATCGTGAAGTCTATCAGGAACAGGTCGATAAATTTGTGTAATGATTCCAAGAACATTATAACATTCATAAATATTTTCAGTATCTAATATGATTCGAATTGCAAACAGGTCATAAATCTCCTCAAAGCTTTTTCCACGAGAAATCATTTTTCGATAAATTGAGTAGAAATGCTTTGGCCTACCTTCAATTTCATATTTTAATCCTTCTTCGTCTAACTTTTGTTTAATTGGTGCAACCGTTTTTTTGATGTAAGTTTCTCTTTCTCTTCTTGTTGCTTTTAATTTCTTTCGAATATCTTCATAAGCATCTGGGTCAAGATATTTAAACGCTAAATCTTCAAGTTCCCAACGAATTTGAGCAAGCCCAAACCTGTGTGCAAACGGAACATAAATTTGCATCGTTTCTTTTGCTATACGAATCTGTTTGTCTTTAGAAAGGAACTCTAATGTTCTCATATTGTGAAGACGATCTGCAAACTTTACAAGTATCACTCGAATATCCTTCACCATTGATAACAAAAGCTTACGATAGTTTTCAGCCTGACTTGCATCATGGTCACGAATTACACCACCAATTTTAGTAACTCCATCAACAATTTCTGCAATAGTTTGATTAAAATGCTGAACAAGTGTTTCATAAGTCATCTCAGTATCTTCTAAAACATCGTGGAGCAAAGCCGAAGCAATTGAAATATCATCTAAAGGAATTTCTTTTGCGATAATCATCGCAACTTCGTAAGGATGGTCAAAATATGGTTCACCAGACGCACGCAAGTCATTCTTATGCGATTCGAGGGCAAAATCAAATGCTTTTCGAATCAAATTCTCATCAAAGCTTCCAAGGTTTTTTCTACAAACTTCAATGAGGTTATTATACATCCTCTGGTATCTTGTAGTAAACATAATAAACTCTTTTTCCAATTATAATTTAACAACCTATAAATCAAAGTCAATATCACTTACTTCTCTGATTCATTGAAGTTCCTTCGAAAATATATTACCCCTAAACTTTTAAGGTTATAAAAGCATGAAGAACTTAATAAGCAGAATTTAGGACAATCTAAAAAGTCCCAAATGTCCTATCTCCCGCATCACCCAGCCCGGGAAGAATGTAACCTCGAGAGTTTAAGGTTCTATCGAGTGAAACCGCAAATATTTTTACATCTTTATGTTCAGTTGAAACTTTATTAACACCTTCCGGAGCAGCAACAAGACAAATAAGAGTTATATCTTTGGCACCTCTCTTTTTCAAGAAGCTAATTGCAGCAGTTGCACTCCCACCTGTTGCAAGCATTGGGTCAATTATCAATACTTTTGCTTTTTTTATGTTCTTTGGAAGTTTCAAATAGTAATCAACTGGTTTTAAGGTTTCTTCATCACGATATAAACCAATGTGTCCAACTCTTGCATCGGGAATCATTTCAAGAAAAGGTTCGACAAGTGTAAGTCCTGCTCTCAAGATCGGAACAATTACAACTTCGTGATTTAACTTATATCCCATTGTTCTCTCAAGTGGCGTTTGTACTTTAATCTCTTTTAATTCAAAATTTTTCGTAACTGCCGTAATAAGCACAGATGAAATTCTTTTAATCGCATTTCTAAATTCAAGGGGATTGGTCTTCTTGTCACGAAGTATTGTTAAATCTCTTTTAGCAAGAGGATGGTCAATTATGGTTAAATTTTTTAATCTCATTTTAATCACCTGATTTTTTTGCTAAGATTGACAAAGTCTCAATAAAAGGTGTAAGTGTTGGAGTGTAAATGAAATTAGTTTCATAAAATTTTTCGATTGGGATATTGTTCTTAATTGCGAAAGAAATCAAATTAGCTTTTCCAACTACATCTTCACCACCAATCAAATTTGCACTTACGATTTGTTTGTTATCTTTTCTGAATTTGATTTTAATAAAGTGTTTAACTCCGCCAGGCATTATTCTGATTTTTGATTCTCCTATATGTGATACTTCATTAATTTTAATGTTTTCATGTTCAATTTCATCAGTTGTCAATCCAACCATTCCTATATTTAAGTCAAAAAATCTGAAAGCAAGATTTCTAACAACATAATCAAAAGTTTCAAAGTCACCGCCAGCATTTGCACCAGCAGTATGTCCTTGATTGTGAGCAATACTTGCAAGAGGAATCCATTTTGTTTTCTTTGTGATATATTCTTTTACACAACAACAATCACCTGCAGCGAAAATATTTTCATCAGAGGTCTTTTGCTTCTCGTCAACTTTAATTGAGCCATCTGGTAAATTCAACGACACATTAGCCGACTTAGCAAGTGAATTATTAGGTTCAAATCCAATTGTAATCAATACAAAATCAACTTCAATTTGCTGATTGCCAATTTTAACTTGAGTTACTTTATCATCTTTTTCAAAAGGTTTTAAATCTTTTACATTTGGAATGAAATCAATTCCTTTTTCTGTAATCTTATCAAGTACAAGTCTCCGAATTTCGTAATCATATCCAGGTAATGGCAAATCTGAAATATCAGCAAGATAAATTGTCGAAGAGATTTTTTTAACAAATTCAAGTGCCTCAAGTCCAGTGTAACCTGCTCCAATAACAAGGGCAGAATTGACAGAATTTTTTGCCAAATAATTTTGTATGGCTTTTACATCATCAATAGTTTTTAGATAAAAGACATTTTTCAATCCAGCTCTAAAATTGGGATGAATCTTTTTCAATGAACCAGAGCAAAGAATTAACTTATCATATTTATCTTCAAAGAGTTTTTGACTATGTAAATCTCTTACAAAAACTTTTTTCTTGTGTTTATCAATTGATTCTACTCGATGCCTAATTTTAACTCTGACACCTTTTTCTTGTTCAAAAGACTCTGGTGTGAAAAAAATTATTTTCTCTAAGTTTTCAATTTCACCAGAAAGCACATAAGGAATTTCACAGGTTCCGATTGATACATAGTCGCCAGCTTCATAAAGAATTACTTCATTAGCAGGATTAGTTCTTTTTGCCTTTGCAGCTGCTGCTGGGCCAGAAGCACTTCCACCAATAACAATTATTTTTCTTTTAAATGGATTCATTTTCTCTTAAAAATTAAAGTTAAAGGAACTCCAACAAATCCAAATTCTTCACGCAATTTATTTTCAATAAATCTTTTCGTGTGTTCTTGGATGTATTTTGATTCATTAGCAAAAAAAGCAAATACTGGCGGACCACTTTTAAGCTGTGTCCCATATTTAATTTTTATTTCTTTGCCAGTTGGAGTTGATGGTAATGAAATTGTCTTAAAAGTCCTTTCAAGAAATTCATTCAACTGATTTGTAGAAATTTTTTTGTTCCATTCCTCTAAAATTTTTAAAGAAATTTCAATCACCTTATAAATTCTTTGTTTAGTTAATGCGGATATAAAAACAATCGGGATAAAATAATGCTCTCCTAAAATTTCTCTAATAGCAACTTCAAACTTTTTTGCTGTCTTATCATCTTTCTCAATCAAATCCCATTTGTTGACAGCTATAATAATCCCTCTCTTTCTTTTAATCGCTTCATTAATTATTCTCATATCCTGTTTTTCAATTCCTTGAGTTGCATCAATAAGAACAATAGCAACATTACATCTATCCAATGCTTTAAGAGTTCTAAGAACGCTAAAGAATTCAATGCTCTCAGCAATTCTGCTTCTTCTTCGTAAGCCTGCTGTATCAATCAATGTAATCTCTTGACCATAAAATTTAATTTTTGTATCTATCGCATCTCTCGTCGTTCCTGGAATTTCAGTTACAATATGTTTGTCAAATCCGATTAATGCATTTATAAAAGAAGATTTCCCAACATTTGGTCTTCCTACAACAGCAAATTTTGGAGTCTCTTCTTTCTCTTCAACTAAGTCAATATTCTGTGGAAAATCTTTTGTAAGAGTATCGAGAAAATCTCCAATATTTCTGCCGAGTAGCGCTGAAATCGTGTAAATTTTGTCAAAACCAAGTTCATAAAATTCTGCAGATAAATTTTCTTTATCAGCATCATCAACTTTATTCACCACAACAAAAATCGATTTGTTTGATTTTCTAAGTAGATTAGCAATCATTCGGTCAATAGGTGTTATACCGTCGTATGCATCGAGAAGAAAAATTATCGCATCACTTTCCTGCAATGCAGCATTGATTTGTTCAGCAATTGCTTTTTCAAAAACATTATCCGAGTCTGGCACAAATCCACCAGTGTCAATTAAAATAAAAACTTTTCCGCACCACTCAACTTCTCCGTAATTTCTATCACGAGTAACTCCAGAAGTCGAATCAACAATAGCTTCTCTTCGTCCAATCAAGCGATTAAATAATGTTGACTTGCCAACATTTGGTCTTCCTACAATAACTACTACAGGTATCTTCATAACTTATTCAAATTTAGAAATTAATAAGTTTTTTAAGAAATGTTTTAAAAAATTCAAAATTTAATATTCGAAAAATTTGTCATTGAATGTTTTTATTGTAAAAGTCTAAGCACATTTATCAAGTTGTAATCAGTAACTTATAATCAATTAAAAATAAACTTAGAAACTATTTTGCAAAAAATTATAAAAAGGTTCATCTCAACTCTTAATCAAAATTTTATCAGCTCACTAAAAATTTCACAGAAGTATTTATCTTTGTTTCAAAAATTAATGAAAAAGAGAATGAGAGAACTCATAACATTATTATTAATTCTAATTATTTCATTTGCGTCATGTTCAAAAAAATCAGTTGACCCACAATATCTTCAGGAAATAGAAAATTATAGAAAACAAATTGACTCAACATTCCGATATAGTCCCGATTCTCCTTTCAAGCGAGACACGAGTGTGAAATTCACTCAATTGAAATATTTTGATGCTAACCCAGATTTTGTATTCAAATCGAAACTATACAGATATGCTTTGCCAGAAACTGTGATTGTTCTCGGCACAAAAGGAGAGAAAAGAACGCAGATTAAGTATGGTTACTTTCAATTTACATATAAGGGAAAGACTTATAAAATAAATGTTTACAAATATCCCGAAAGTGAGATAAAAAATGGTAAAGAACACTTAAGGAATTATTTAGCTGTTTGGTTCAGAGATTTGACAACTGGAGAAGAAACTTATGAAGTTGGTCGTTATCTTGATGTTGAAGAAGAATCTCATGATAAAGACTTTCTTTATACTTTAGATTTCAACAAAGCCTACAACCCTTATTGTGCATACACTCCAGTTTATTCCTGTGCAATCCCGAGAGATGAAGATTTTATCAATTTACGAATTGAAGCTGGAGAAAAGAAATACAAAAAATAGGTAATCTATAAATGAATAAAACTTTACAACTCTCTCTTAAATTTCTTTTAATATTTAGCTTATCAATTCAAGCTCAACAACAATTTGCATATCTTGGTGATTTTAAACTTGAAAGTGGTGAAATCATCTACAATTGCAAAATTGGATACAGAACTTTTGGTAAATTGAATCAAAATAATTCAAATGTGATTTTATATTCAACTTGGTTTGGCGGAACAAGTCAAATGTTAGGCAATTTGATTGGAGATGGAGAAAATAAACTACTTGATTCTACCAATTACTACATTGTTTGCATTGATGCTTTAGGTAATGGTATCTCAACTTCGCCATCAAATAGTGAAAAACAACGGAATGAAAAGTTCCCATCATTTACAATGAGAGATATTGTTTCCACACAATACAAATTGCTCCGAGATGTTTTAGGATTTGAAAAAATTTATGCCGCTATTGGTGGTTCAATGGGAAGCATGCAAGTACTTCAACTTGCGGTAATGTATCCAGATTTTGTTGAAAAAGTTATAGCTTATGTTCCAAGTCCGTGGTCAAGTTCTTATGATTTGCTTCTCTGGTCAACTCGTGAGCAATTAATTAGCTCAGCTCACAAATGTGGAATGAATGAAAAAGATATTTTCAAATCTCTTAATATGCTCACTCAACTTGTTGCACGAACTCCTGACTGGTATGTAGAAAATAATCTGAGAGAAAAATTTTCGGAAATTTTGAAAAGCTTCGATAGAGATGCACCAACTCACTGGAATAGTTACGACTATCTTTACCAATTAAGAGCAATGATTACCCACGACATTTCAAGAGGATTTGCAAGTAAGGATGAACTAAAAAATCATATCAAAGCTGATGTGTTTTTAATAATTGCAAGTCAGGACCACATTCTTCATCCATCATCTTCATACGAATTTGCAAGAATTACGAATTGCAAAACTTTAATCCTTGATGACAAATGCGGACATCTTTCAGTTAATTGTAATATCGATAAAGTTCGTGAAGAAATTAAATCATTCTTAAACAAAAAGTGAGGTAAACTATGAAGAACAAAACATTCTTTTACTTGCCACTACTCTTAATCTTGTTATTCTCGATTTCTTACTCACAAACCGATACAATCATCACACCTTACAATGTGGTGAAAATCAAATCGGTTGGTGAAGTTGTTTTATCTCCTGATGGAAAATTAATTGCATACACAGTAATTGTTCCGAGAGATATTAATGATGAGGCTGGATTTGCTTATCGTGAACTTTATTTAATGAGAAGTGATGGAACTAATCAAAGACCTTTCATTACTGGAAAAGTCAGCGTTGGAAATATAACTTTTTCACCAGATGGAAAATTAATCGCATTCACTGGGAGATTTGAAAATGATAAAGCAACTCAGGTTTATGCAATTCCAGTTGATGGAGGAGAAAAATATAAACTCTTTGAATCAAGTGAAAGTGTAATGCAATTCAAATTTCATCCAAATGGAAAAGTGATTTATTACACTGCTCAAAATCCTGTGCCTGATAAAATCAAAAGCTTACAGCGAAAAGGATTTAATCAAATAATTTATGAAGAAGATTGGCAACACATAAATCTTTACAAATACGATTTAGAAAAAAAGAAATCAGAACAAATTACCAGTGATTGCACAGTATTTGATTTTGTTATTTCAAATACAGGGAAGTATATCGCTTCTGCAATTGCACCACGAAATCTGGTTGATGATTCTTATATGTTTAAGAGAATTCATTTGATAGACCTTTCAACAAATCAAAAAGAACTTTTAATTGATAATCCGGGTAAATTAGGGAATTTTGAATTCAGTCCCGATGACAAATATCTCGTTTTCAATTCTGGAGTTGATATTTATGACCCTGCTTCAAGTAGTATGTATGTTGTTGAAGTTCCAAATAAAACAAAGAAATTTTCTGATTTAAGAAACTACTCAGATAAATTTGAAGGAACCGTTAGCTGGGTAGGTTGGAAAGATAATCAGACTTTGCTCTTTACTGCAGAAGAAGGAGTTTATCTTCCGCTGAGTGAACAAAACCTTAATGCACCTTCAAGAAAATTAGTTACACCAGCAAACACTGTTGTCAGAAGAGTTATATATGACAAAAATACGGGCAATTACATTCTTGTAATTAGCAAATTCAATCATCCAAATGAAATTTATTCTTTCAACAAAAAGGGTGAATTCAAACGATTAACCAATGTAAATCCTTGGCTTGATAATGTAAAATTTGCTCGTCAGGAAGAAGTTAGATACAACGCAAGAGATGGACTTGAAATTACAAGCGTCTTAATCTATCCATTAAATTACGAACCAGGTAAAAAATATCCATTGATTGTAAATGTTCATGGTGGTCCAGAAACTGCTGATTTAAATGGTTGGGTTACATCTTATGGAAATTGGGGTCAGATGGCTTCTGCAAGAGGTTATTTCGTTTTTATGCCTAATTATAGAGCAAGCAATGGTCGTGGTGTTGAATTTTCTAAAATGGGTCAAATGGATTTAGGCGGTAAAGAGTTTGATGATGTAATTGATGGAATTGATTATTTGATAAATAAAGGTCTTGTTGATAAAGATAGAGTCGGAATTGGTGGTGGAAGTTATGGTGGTTATTTCTCAGCTTGGGCTGCGACGAAATATTCAGAACGATTTGCCGGTGCTGTGATGTTTGTTGGAATTTCTAATCAGATTTCTAAAAGAGGAACAACTGATATTCCTTGGGAAGATTATTATGTGCATTGGAGAATCTGGCCCTGGGAAAATTATGACTTAGTATGGGATAGAAGTCCATTGAAATACGCCACTAATTGTAAAACACCAATCTTGATTTTACATGGTAAAGATGACCCTAGAGTTAGCGTTACACAGTCTATGGAATTATATAGAGCATTGAGGATTCTCAATCAAGCTCCAGTAAGATTAGTTTTATATCCTGGTGAAGGTCATGGTAATGCAAGGACACAATCTCGATTAGATTATGCAATTAGAACAATGGAATGGTTTGATTTTTATGTGAAGGATAAAAATTCATTCGATAAAATTCCTGATAAGTATATTGATTATAAAGTCGATTAAAATTCATTTGACATAAAGAAGCTAACTTAAAAGTAATTTTTTATGTAAAACTCGGATTTACAATTTTTGATTTTTCGATAAAATGTCAGGCTCCGCTCCCTCGACAAGCTCGAGATAAACTTACTCAGCCTGACATTTTGTATTTTTTGGACAGCCACTTTTTAGATTTTTGAAACTGTTTACTTTGTAATACATATCCCCATCGAAAGGTGACTTATCAATACATTTCTGAAAATTATTTATTCAACTTCAATCTTTTGATAATCTAAAAACAAATTAAATCATCATGAATTAAATAAACTACTTTTTTAACTTCACATCAAAATTTTTGAGATACAACGGTTCAAGATAAAAATAATTCTCGCAGATATACTTACTGGGATTTGAATAGACTAAAAGCGAACCAAAGTATGATTTATTCCTTAAAGATACTAGTTTTATTTCATTGCCTAATTCTTCGAACAAACTCTTTATCTTCTCATCTATTATTAAATAATCAAAATTATGATAATGATTTTTTAATTCATCTAAAGTCATTAATTCAAAAACATCAAGTTGAGAAAAAATATTTCCTTTAACCTGAAATGCGCCAAAATAAAATTCATTTTTTCGAGATGGAATCAATACAACACATTTACCATTAATTGAAGTTGTTAAAATCGCTTGCTGTAACAATTCTTCAAAATTTGTATATCCATAAAGTTGAAGGTTGGCTCCATAAGCAATTCCTTTAGCAATCGACAATCCAACTCGTAAGCCCGTAAAAGAGCCTGGACCAAGATTAACACAAATTCCATCAATTTCTGAAAACTTTAAGGCTGAACTTTCCATCAAGTTTTTTATTTCAGGTGTAATGAGTTCAGCATGCCGTTTTTTCCCTTCAGATTCAAATGATGCAATTAACTTATCTTTTTCAGTTAGTGATAAACTTAAAACATCAGATGCTGTGCTTATTGAAAGAAGTTTCATAGTTTAGTTATGATTATTTTTCTCTTAGTTTCACCTTCACCGAACTCAATCTTAATTTCAATTCTTTCGGGCGGTAAAATTTCAGGGAACATATCTGCCCACTCAATCAAGCAGATGTTTTCGTCATTAAAATACTCTTCATAACCAATATCATAGAGTTCTTCAATATCCTTGATTCTATAAAAATCAAAATGATAGATTTTGTATTTGCCATTGTATTCATTGATTATTGAGAATGTGGGACTTAAAGGATTTTGTTTTGCGTTCAAGCCGGCGCAAATTCCTTTTACAAAAATTGTCTTTCCAGTTCCGAGATGCCCATTCAAGGCAACTATATCACCTGGCTTTAATTCGCTCGAAAAATCTTTTGCTATTTGGTAAGTCTCTTCAGGTGAGTTTGATACAAATTCCTTTCTTTCCAAATAATCCTTTCCTATTTACTTT
>Ga0209809_1000746_pt1 | contig 28503 bp, 22 predicted proteins | sample YNPMSTMetaG_FD_186172 | JGI IMG/M metagenome (GOLD analysis project Ga0209809, IMG submission 186172) | Anoxygenic and chlorotrophic microbial mat microbial communities from Yellowstone National Park, USA - YNP MS-T MetaG (SPAdes) (version 2) ...
TTGACAACTCTAAATTTATTAAGTATAAAAAGTTAACAAAATTGTTAACCTTTTGTTTTTGTCAAATGAAATACGAAGTTATTAAAAAAATAAAAAAACTTTTGTTTTCTTTAGAAGATGTAAGAAAGATTTTGGGTTTAAAATATCCATCAGCGAAAGTTTTTTTATCAAGATATGTTAAAAATGGTTATATTTTAAGGTTAAGAAGAAATTTGTTTGTTTTGAAAGAAAAGTTTGATAATTTGGACACACAGCAGAAATTTACATTGGCTAATTTTATAGTTTCTCCATCTTACATATCTTTTACTACAGCACTTTCTTATTATGGATTAACAACTCAAGTTCAACAAAATTTTTTTGAATCGGTAAGTTTGTATAGATCAAAAATAACTGAGATAGATGATAATATTTTTAAGTACTCAAAGATTAAAAAAGAGTTTTATTTTGGTTTTGTTAAAAAAGACAATTTTTTTATTGCTACACCTGAGAAAGCATTAGTGGATTCTTTATATTTTATGGTGAAAGGTAAATATAAACTTGACTTATCAGCAGTTGATTTTTCAAAATTTGATAAAAACATAATTTTAAAAATTTTAAAAAAATATCCTAAAAAAATTTCAAAGGCAATTTTGAATCTATGCAAGAGTTAATAAAACAAGAAATTTTTGAATTGGAAGTATTAGAAAAACTAAAAAACAATCGTATATTAGAACCTTTAGTTTTTGTTGGAAGTAACACTTGGTTCTATTTTAGAACCCGAAGTTAGAAAATACTATATTAAGTCAAATTTTAAATACTTAATTGAAAAAATTAACAATAAGTTATCAGAACTAAGCTAATCTAAAGTTTTTGTTCACCTATTGACAATTTTGGCGAATTTTTATGTTTATATTAGACAAAATTGGTGAATTTTATCTAATGTTATTGAATTATAACTCTAATGCAAAAACTACTAGCAGAAATCCTATCCACCAAAATAAATAAACTTGACGAAATAACAGGCATTTTAAAGTTTTGAGAGAAAAATTTGCCTCACCGTTTAAAGAATGTCAATTTACCTATTATTTTACAGGCAGGTTTTGTTGATTTTATTTTTGCTTGATTTTTCATCACAAATTAGTTTTTTAGGTGCACTAAAAATTTTTGGTTTTTCCCCGATGATAAAATACAAATTTGTTTTTACAATTTTCACTTTTATCAAATTTTTTTATAAATATTGACAGATGTGATTATTTATTATAGTAAATATATATATAAAATTTTCGCTGGGCTTCCAGCGAAGGAGGTTAATAATGAAAAAATTTTTTATTTTAATAATAACATTAGTAGTTGGATATTATATAGCTTTAGCAGAAGAAGTTGTGGTCTCAATGTTTTCAGGAAATGTTTTAGTTTGGAAAAATAATCAATGGGTGCAAGTAGAAAAGGGTACAGGGTTAAATGAAAAAGATGAAATTAAAACTTTGGAAAAGAGCAAAGTTGTTTTACTTTTTTCTAATGGTAGTACTATTACTTTAGCTGAAAATACACAAATAAAAATTGAAAGTTTGTTAGCAGAGAAATTATCTGTTTATTTAAAAAATGGAAAAGCACATACTAAAGTGAAACCATTACAAAAAGCTCAAGTGTTTGAATTAAAAACACCTGTCTCTGTTGCATCGGTCCGTGGAACAGAATTTATTATAAGTTATGTTAACAATAATTCAGAGATCATTGTTATTGAAGGTAATGTGCTGTTTAGTGATATGTCAGGTAAATCTGTTGAGGTTGGAGAGTTAGAAACTTGTAGTATTTTAGAAGGAACTGGTTTGACAGGAAAATCTAATGTTAACAGGGAACAGGTTGATGGAATATTGAATGAATTTAAAGGTGCAGAAACAGAATCCGAAGGTTCAGAGCAAAAGGAAGAAAAAACACAAAAGCCACAAGAAGAGCAACAAACACAACAAGAAACAACCGTAGAAAAAGAAAAAAGTAATGAAATTGCTGAGTTAAGAAATGAGTTGAAAGAATTTGTCTCTGATGTAAAATTAGAAAGATATTATGTAACTGAAACTATACAACAGGTTAAAGAAGCAGATTTTCAAACAGGAAGAACATTGTTAGATGTCCATGGTAATCTTACTCGTGTTGAGCAAACTGTATCCAGGAATAAAGGAAATTCAATAGAATTTATAAACATCACAAAGAGAGATAGTTATAAATACAATGGATATTTTAAGGATTATAAAAGCCAAGTTGAATCAAACAAACCACGAGTTGATATTTTCAAATTAGGTATGGAATTTTCTGACACATTGCCAGAAAACATTTCTGAATGGCCAAGCTATATTGCAAAAAAAGGTGATAATTTTTATCCAACAAAATTTTATAGTGAGTTGAGCAACACAAAGGACAAAATTTATTCTGAAATAACTTTTGAAAAATCAGGTGATAAGGTGAAAGAGAAAGATAAAATATTTCAAATTTCAAATGGAAAAGAAACTTATAATATAGATGTAGATTATGAAGGAGAACTTCCTAAAAGTGAGAGCCAAGAAGGGAAAGATGAGTTTTGGTCTTGGTCAAAAGGTCCTGTTTGGTATGATAACGGAAATAATGATAAAGGAATTCTTTGGATATGTACAGAAGGATATATAATTAACAATAGTGGAAGTATTTTAACATCATCATACTTCACAAGTAGTTCTAACAAAGATCCATTTTCTATTCTTAAAGAAGTTGCATTTGAAAGTATAATTTTTGTGAGAAAAGACAATGGTGGAGAACCTGGTGAAGCGTTCTTCAACAGCAACATTGATTTAGTAGCAACACCAGATATTGCTTTAGCTTTAGTCAAAAAAATAGCGCCTTCTTTAACCAAATTAGATTTAAATAATGAAGAAAAATAAATTTAATAAGGAGTTTTTTATGAAAAAAGTTTTTACATTCTTACTAATAATTTCTTTATTTTGTTTTACCAAAAGTTTCTCAATTGACTTACCACAAGAAATTATAGATTTAGGACTTGACTTTATAGAAAACCCAGGTGATTTATTTTTTAATCTTCAGCAGGATATTGAAGATATAACACCCCTACCAGCAGGACAGATTGGTCTGCCAAAAAAATATTTTGGTTTTAGAATCAATGTCTTTCCAACATTTTTTCCTACAACCTTAGGTAATATCTCTTTAAAAGCAAGGTTTAATACTGAGAAAAAATATATTCCACAATTTGGTATTGTTGGTGGTTTGGGAAGAATACTTGCTTTAAATATGATACCTGCAAAAAATGATGAAGGTGAAGAAATTCCTAAGCCAGAAAACAATGTTTATTATTATGGTTTAGTTCTTTCTAAGACATTTGAAAACACAATTTTATATTTTGGTGCTAAATATTCTGAGTTTGTGTTAAATGTAAAACTTCCTGAAGAAGTTGAGTTTTATGGTTCAACTTTAAGTGAGATAAAGTTTAATTTAAATGACACATTTTTGTTCACAGGTATAATGTTGCCTGTTGGTAAAAAAGATAAAACAATAACAGCACATATGTCCTATGGATTAAAATATAAAAAAATTGTTGCACGTTTAGGTGCTGAATATAAACATCTACAATTAGGATTAGACATTTTCCCTGAAGGTTTATTTGTTTTCCATCCGTACATAGCATATAAATGGCAGTTTTAGAGTAGGGATTAGGTATCAGTAATCAGCGATTATTTATATGTAGGGCACGGCTTTAGCCGTGCTTAATTTTTGCAAACCTGAAAGGTTTGCCCTACATTGTTTTATACATTTTGTTATTCATATGTTGTAGGGCAATGTTTTAACCTTGTCCCCAATTTGCGGGATAGGGCACGGCTTTCTGCCAGAGGCGGACTACCTCAGGCATGTATGCAACAAAAATAGGTTATAGGTTTTGGGTTATGGTAGCCGCGGGATTTATCCTGCGTATTTTGTAGCGATTTGATTTATCAAATGTGAAAAATCCGACCCCGCGTCGGTCCGGGTTTCCACGTAATCCGCGGTTCAGTAATCTGCGTAATCTTTGGTGCTGGATATTTCATCTTATAATTTCATAAAAATCATAAAATAGTTAACAGAACTTAAAAAATATGAGAAAATTATGACTAAAATAAAAAAATACAATGTTTTAATTTCTTTAGCAATTTTTGTTTTATTTTCTTATTCTTTTTCTCAAAAATGGTCTCCATATTATTCATTTAATTTTTCTGAAGGATTATATTTACCATCAGTAGGAAAATGGGGGTGGACAACAGTTTTATCAAATGATATTGGTTTTATAATAAAACCTTTGGACCAACATACAGGTTTATTTTACTATCAACTAAAATACGAAGGACCTGGGCTTAAAAGACAAGAAGGTGAACAATTTGAACAAAGAGTGATGGCTCATACTTTAGTTTTACAATATACCTATAAATTAAACTCATCAATTTTGTTTAAAACAAGGTTTAATTATGGATACGATTTTTGGCGTTCAGGAACAAATGAACTTTGGGGTTTAGGTTTGTATGATAATGAAAGAATAGGGATAAATGAAGATGTTGAATGGAGAATTTCAAAAGATTTAAAACTTATTGGTAAACTTGGCTATAATTTTATAAAATTTCCAAATTATACAAGTTTAATTGAAGAATATATCTCTGGTTCTGAAGAGACAGCAGCTGGTAAACAGGATAATAATATGTATATTTTTGGTGTTAAAACTACTTATAAAATTCACAACTTAAATCTTTTAGTTATACTACAGAATTATTTGAAACAAAAGGTTTTAGAAGAACTTTCCGGTTCATTTTCTTACTCTGATGAAAAACAAAAAGACTTATCTTTTGAGTTAAGTTATTATCCTGAAGTGATAAAGATAGCATCTTGGATGACTTTCTCTACATATTTTTCTTTCAAACAAAAAGATTCAAATCAAGCATTTTTGTATTTAACATCTTATGATATTACAACTTCAACACCTATTGTTTGTCCTAATTACTATGACTACAACAAATTCTCTTTATCTTTGCCAATTAACTTTTATTTGACAAAGACAAAAGTTTTAACTTTTATGCCTGAAATGGAGATTACTTTATATCTTTCTCGTGAACCAAGGAATAAAGACAACAATTTTATAGAAGGTGAAAAACAAAAAAACCAACTTTTGTTATACTCCCTTGTTTATACCTCACAAAGTCAAGACCAACATAGAAAGGTTTCATTGTTTTACACTTATCAACAACAAACTTCTAATATGAAGTTTGAGAAATATTATCCTTATAATTATTCAGGCCATTATTTTGGCTTGAAGTTTAGTTATAGTTATTAGAGTGAAAAGAAATTTTATATTTTTTGCTTTTATACTTTTTTGCTTTTTTACTTTCACACCTGTTATTCCTGCACCACATATTTCTGGTAAATTCATAAAAGGTCAGCCAAAAGACAAAGTAAAACTCCTACCAGATGTGTCACATCTTCGTAGAAAAGGTGCGCCTGCAATAGAGATAGCAAAGGAGATAGAATCTGTTGGAACAAAAAAAATTGCTGTTATTGTTGTTGATTTTCCTGATAAACAATTTACAGAATTAGCACAAGCAAATACTACTTTTCAAAAATTAAAAGAATACTACTATGAAGTTTCATATGGTGAACTTAAACTTGATATAACATTTTTTTACAACGGTGGTTCAACAAAAACACTTACAGGGAACGAAACACCATATAGAATGACACTATATATGAGTTATTATGGTCAAAATACAAACGATACTTTAGCAAAACTTGTAAAAGATGCAATCAGTGCAACTGGTGGTGCTGTATATAAAGGATTTTACGATTATGTTATGGTACTTCATGCAGGATATGGTGCTGAATCAATGCGAGATCCGTCAAGTTATATCTGGTCTGTTTATGTTAATTGGACAGATGGAGCAGTCAATGGTTTTAGTGATGGAACAATAGTCCCGGAAGCAGAGTATAATGCTTCACCGGTAGGTGTCACCTGTCATGAATTTGGCCATCAATTAGGACTTCCTGATTTGTATGATACATCTGTATTAGGAGGCAAATCTGTGGTAGGTATTTGGTGTTTGATGGATTATGGTTGTTGGGCAGGGTATCCTCCAGGTAGCCAGCCCGCACACTTGTCTGCTTGGTGTAAAAAAGTTTTGTATTGGCTTGATGTAGATATAGTTTCAACTACAACAAAAAACTATAGTTTGCCATATGTTGAAACTTCATCCCAAGTTGTAAAATTAAAGATTTTGACAGCAGATAACCCAGAAAATGAATATTTTTTGTTAGAATATAGAAAAAAAACAAATTTTGATAGTTCACTTCCGGGTGAAGGACTTTTAATTTGGCTTATTGATGATAGTATCGCGTCTAATGATAATAGATTAAAAAATAATAATATTAATTCCGGTTATCCACACTTAGGTGTTGATTTAATTGAGGCAGATAAAACATCTGCAGGTGGTAATTTGGGTGATTCTGGAGATCCATTCCCTGGAAGTAGTAATGTTACTTCTTTTATTCCTCAAGATTACAATATACAAGCGTACAATGGCAGTCCTATACTTACATATGTTTCAATTAATTCAACAAATGAAAATTTTGCTAACTTTGATATTTTGTATGAAGAGTTAAAAATTAAAGAACTTGCCAAAGGTGAGGTTAAAATTGGTAACAACTATACTTATTCAGGAAGGTTGATGTTGATAGGTTTTAATCTTCCTGAGGCATCTGATGTTGAGGTCTTAGTTTACAATTTATATGGAAGATTGGTAAAAAATTTTGGCAAAAATTACTACCAAGCAGGTGAAAATAATATACAATGGATTGTAAAGGATGAAAATAATGAAGATTTATCTCCAGGATTATATTTTGTTGTTGTAAAAGGAAATAACATCCATAAAGTTGAAAAATTTATAATCAAAAAATGAAAAAATTTTTATTAATGATTTTAATATTTATTACAAAAGTTTTTGCTAATGATGTCCAAATTATTTATTTACCTTTAGCAAAGAGTGTATCTTTAGTGGGTGAAACAGCATTAGTAAATAATAAAGTATTCAATGTTTTAACAAATCCTGCTATGCTGAGTTATATAGATTTTGGTTATAGTTTAGAGTATAACAAATTGTTTTATTATGGAGATACAGGATATGATGTTTTTGGACTTTCTGTAAGTCAACCAGAAGGTGAAGTCGGTTTTGTTGTAGGAAATTTTTCTTCTGGGAAAATTAATGTTTATGATATCTTAGGGCAACCTACAGGTGAAACAGCTGAGTATTCAAATAAAATTTTTGCATTTGGCTTTTCTACTAATTTATCTTCAGGCAAAGATTATTTTGCATCCTTAGGTTTTTCTGGTTATTATATTTCAGAAAAAATTAATGTTGACACACAGTATTTTGGCTGCAATATAGGGTTAGTTTATGAACAAAGATTTCAAAATTCTATATTTAAGAATTTTCGTATAGGTAGTGTTATAAAAGGTTTGGGAATGAACAAAAATCTTCTTCATAATGAAGCAATATCCACACAAGTAGGAACTATAAACTTTATATTTGGTTATGAAAATTTTTATCCTGAAGCTTCTAAGGATAAGTTTAAAATTGCAACTACAGGTAAAATTTATTCTTCTAAAGATAATAATTATGAAGTAATTTTGAATTTAGGTTATAACTTAGGAGAGTTTACAAATAGTTTTTCTTCAGGTTTTGAGATAAAGTTAAAAAGAATATATTTAGGTTATTCTTTTGCCCAACATCAATATTTAGGTAGTTTGCAAAATATATATTTGAGTTTGAAGTTGTAAATTTTATTTTTTAAAATATAAAAATAAACCTGCCAAAAAAAATAAAATATTAGGTATCCATACAGAAATTAAAGGTGCCACAATGTTTAACTCTCCTAATGTTCTACAGAAAGAGAGTGTTATCCAATAAATTATTAAAGCAGATATTGTATAAACAAAACTTGTAAGTTTTCCATATTGTGAAGATAAATTTTGTCCTAAAGAAATTGATAAAAAAATTAAGATAAAATTTAAAAAAGATATTGCGTATCTAAAACTTATCTCTGTTAATACTCTTGAAGTATTTTGTCCTCTTATTTTTAAGTTTTTAACAACATTTTTTAATTCTTTTATACTTAAATGGTCTAACTGCATAGTTGTATAGTCATATTGGAAGTCTTCAATGTCTAAAGGAAGGTTATATTGATAAGTGTCAATAGAGGGCTCTTTAGATATTTTGTTTTTTTCAAATTTTCTTAATATACAATTTTTAAGTAACAAAATCCTTTCTTTTTTTATTCCATATTTTGAAAAAATCTGTGTATCTAAGTTGTTCTCATCATTGTATTTTTCTATTATCACATCAGCTACTTCGTATGTTTTTTTGTTATACATTCCTATGGTAACAAAACTTCTCTCTTTTGTGTCATAATAAAAAAGATTTTTTAATATATCAGTAGAAGATGGTTGATTTTTTATCTTTTCATTGAAAATTTTTTGAGATATATAAAATCCTTTAGTTGCTATTTTGTCATTTATTAAAAATGAACTTATAGATAAAACTACTCCTAATATTAACCAGGATAAGAAAAATTTTTTTAAATTTATGCCTAAGGTCTGTATTATAATAAGTTCTTTTGTATACATAAAGTTTGTTATAACAATTAAAGATGTCAACATTGTGGTTATTGGCAAAGTTTGTACAAACCACAATGGAACAAGGCACAAAAGATAATTTAAGATTGTTAAAATTTTAGGTTTATATGTTATAAAATCAGGTAGACGCCAAAAAAATTCTGAGGATGCAAAGATTAAAATAAAAAATAAAGATATTGGGATAAACAATTTTATAAATTCAAACAAAAAATATTTTTGTAGTGTTTTTGTTTTCATACGAAGGCTAAAAATAAGTATATAAAAAACAAAATTATGTTTGGCAGTTGCATTATTGTTCCTATTAAACTAAAAGATGGTTTAAGTTCTGTTCTGTCAATAATAGACAAACTTGCTGAGAGTGAAAAATAATAGATTAAGATTATTATTGCAGTAAAAACAAAACTTAGTGGTTTTGCATGTTTTTTTATTCTTAATGAAATGGAAATACCTAATATTGCAAAAATTATTATACTTGTTGATAAAGAATATCTTAAAAAATACTCTGATAAAATTAAACACTTATATTTTTTTGATTTTGAATTTTCAAACTCATCTAATAATTCTTTATTTGTCATTTCACGAAGTGTTTTTGTTTGTGTTATTAAAGTTTTCATCTGTTTGTTGTAGATGATGAATATGTATTTTCCAAATCTCAAGTGTGTAAGTTCAGATGGGTTTGTTTTATCAACTATTGTTATTTTTCCATCTTGAAGTTCAAATATAATATTGTCATTTATATCAGTATGAACTTTTGCAGATTTTGCATAAGTTGTCTGTATAAGGTTTTCTCCTAATGTGTTTTGTATAAAAACATTTAATAGTTTATCATCTTTTACCTTTTGCACAAAGAAATTTTTGTTGTCTAAGGTTAAAACAGAATTTTCTGAAAATTTTATATAAGGTTTAGATAGTATTGATGAAAAATATATTTTTTTAAAGTTTTTATAACTTTGTGGCACAGTATAGATATTAAAATATGTTAATATTATTGAGAATAAAACAGATAAAAATACAATGTTTTTTGTGTAAAAAATACTTTTGATGCCCATTGTGTGCAGTATAGTTAGTTCTTTTGTCTCATTTAAAGTAGAGAATGTTAAAAGTACGGATATTAAAAATGTTGTTGGTAAAGCAAGAGAGATTATTGAAGGAAGCAGAAACAAAAGTAGTTTTATTACAATAATTAAATCAGGTTTTCTGGTTAATATTGGGTTTATGATTTGATAAATGTAGTTTAAATAAAACAATGAGGTGATGAGAAAAAAATATGTTAAAAAATTTGAGAAAAAAGTTTTCAATATATATTTGTTCACAATTTTCATAATTTTCAAAATTTTTTGTAAAATATAGAAAAATTTTTATATTTTATATAGTTATACTAAATAACTTCAAAAATAACAACAAATTTTATAAAAAATAATGGTGAAAAAAAAGTGTGGATTTGTTATTTCTTTGTACTTAATTTTCAGTTTTAGCTTTTTATCGTTTGCACAAGAAGAAACTACTAGTAATGAAGAAAAAGTTTTTAAATTTGACCAAAAAAAATGGAACAATGTAAGACAAAAAATTGAGCAAAACTTACCTTTGTATGAAGAAACAGTTTCTACTACAACACCTCCTCCTGTAGCAACTCCTACTACTATAGAGTTTATTGAAGGAACACAACTTAGTATCAGTGGAAGAAAACTTATAGGTATGCAGATAAAATCAACGCAATATCCAAATCGTTCTGAGTACAATAGGACAGATGTTAGTATGAATCAAGAATTACAAGTTAGCATTCGTGGTAAAGTGGGAAAAAATGTAGATGTAAACATTGATATTGACGACACCCAACCGGACAAAAGGGATATATCTATAGTTTATCGTGGAGAAGGTGTTGATGTTGGGCCTGGTGCTGTTGGTTATAAAGCAAAACCAGGTGCTTTTATTCAGGAAGCAGCATTCGGTGATATACAACTTAGTTTACCTAATACAGAGTTTGTTGGTTATTCAAGGCAGGTTTTTGGTTTGAAAGTTACTGCTCAGTATAATCAAACTAAACTTTATCTTATAGCATCACAATCAAAAGGTAATTTTGAAACAAAAAGATTTACAGGGAAAACAGAGTTTGAAAGAAAGATTTTGTATGATATTTCTTACAAAAGAAGAAAATATTATGATATATCTTTTGGTGGTTATAAACCTAAGAAAGATACAATTGAAGTTTATTTAGACACATTGGAGACCACACGGGACCCCGCCACTTTAAAAGAGCTTACTGCAGAAGCATTTAGCATTTCTACTTTTACTTATAAAGGAAGTTTTGAAAAGTTAGCATTGGGTAAAGATTATATTATTGACTATGCAAAAGGTATTATAATTTTTACACTTGCTAACAGAAGCATCCAGCAAAACTGGGTTATAGCAATTGATTATGTTGATGAAAATACAAATATTAAACTTAGTGATTTATCTGGAACAACAAATTACATTTTGATAAAAGACAAAGAGGAAACAGATGGTGTTACTACAGAGTTAAAAAATAGATATGAGATTGGTAGGACAAATATTGTAAGAGATGATGGCACAGGAAATTTTTTGTTAAAAATTACAGATAAGAGTAACCGTGTATTAGACCCTAATGTGGATAAAATTCAGCCTGGAGATAAGCCAGTTCCCGTTTACAAATCTGTTAATGCAGGAGATATAATTGTGGATTTTGAAAATGGAGAATTTTATTTTTTATCTGATAAAAAACCTTTTGCAGATGACTGTTATAGTAAGACACCGGTAAGTAGATACAATATCCTTATTGAATATAGATATAGGTCTAAAACTTATTTTTTAAAACCATTCATAGTGCCGTATTCTGAAAGAGTTACAATTGATGGAAAAGTAAAGCAAAGGAATGTAGATTATTGGATTGATTATGATTCAGGATTTATTACATTTTTGAAAGAAGAAGAGATTACAGATAATTCAGTAATAGAGGTAAGTTATGAATATAGTATGCTTGGGTTGCAAGGGGGTGAAACAATCGCTGGAGGTAGGTTGGAGTTACCTTTGGCAAAGAAGTTTTTTGTTGGAACAAGTTGGATCGGTAGCATACCTTCAAAAGGGACGAATGTCCCTGATATAAGAAGCACACCAAGTTCTCTTCAAGTGTGGGAGACAGACGCACGACTTGTTGATTTTAAAATACCATTCTTACCTTTAAATATAAACTCCTTTTCTGGAGAATATGCTGAAAGTGAAAAAAACCCAAATATCTGGGATAAAGCAATTGTTGAAAATATGGAAGGGATTAATTTAGAAGACAGTGTTTCTACTTATAGACATATGTGGTATTATTCATCTTGTAATGATGTTTATATTCCCGGTTTATATGATGAAAAATTAGACAAGCTTGTTGGTGGAGAGTTAAATTGGGAGAATGAGAATGTTGATGTAAAAGAGATTTATCCAAATCCCGCAATAGGCAGGACTACTGATAAACAACAAGTTTTAAAGATAAACTATAATTTATACCAATCAACAGAGGTTGCAATGGTTTATCAGTTTTCAAAGATAGGTTTAGATTTTTCAAAAAAATTATATATAGAAGCAGAGATTTATAGTGATGGTAAAGGTGGTGAGTTATATTTAGATTTAGGACAGATGAATGAAGATATAGACCAGGATAAAAATTTAGACACAGAAGATCAAAATAAAAATGGTGTTTTGGATGTCGGAGAAGATACGGGTTTTGAATATAACAGAGGTAGCGATAAATATTTTATTAATAAAGGAAATGGTAAACTTGACACTGAAGACATTGATGGAGATGGTGTTTTAAATACTTATGACAAACTTGCAAGTCCTACAACTGGATACAAAATTGCAGATTTAGATTTTATTGGTTGGAAGGCGATTAGGATTCCGATTGAAGTTGATGATAAAACAAAATGGTCTTCTGTAAAACAATTGAGGTTAAGAATAAGAGGGAACAAAAAATCTGGTGTTTTAAAAATTGCAAAGATTTCAGTTGTAGGAAATAGATTTGAAGTTTTAACCTCTTCAACTACAAAGATTTATTCTGTAAATAATGAAAATGAACCAAGTTATAAAAAACTTACAGAGTTAGAAGAATATAGTTCTATATATGGTACACAATTTGCAAAAGAAAAAACAGTTGAGCAAGCACTTGCAATTGATTACAACTTTGACACAATAAACTCTTCTTCTATAGTTCAACTTCTTTATTCACAGGCACAAAATTTTTCTTACCACCACAAATTTAACTTCTTTTTATTTAACAAAACAGCAAATAATGTAAAGTTTAAAATCCGTTGTTATACAGATGCCAACAACTATGTTGAATATTCTACAATTACTGCTAATTTACCACTAAATGAATGGGTAAAATTTACCATTGACCAAGTTGATAGAAATTATGACAATATTCCTGATGATTGGGATGTTTCTAAAGACGGTTCTTTAGGTGGAGAGTGCAAAAGAATAGGTAATCCTAATTTACAAAGAATCAGTAGAATAGAGATAATTTTAGAAAATGTTTCGGGTGGTACACAGCAGGGTACAATTTATGTAAATGATATATATCTTTCTGAAAGTTGGAAAAGAAAAGGTATTGCAAAAAAATTAGAACTTAATATGTCATTACCAGGTTGGATAAACTTTGGTGGTAAAATTAGAAGTGTTGATAGAAATTTTGAGACATTTACATCTGCTATAACTAATCAAGACAATACTGCTACTTCAAGCTATCTAAATTTTATAAAACTAAACTTCATGCCAATAAATTTTCAAAGTAAACAAGAACAGACAATAACCCCTTCCGCTATAGATGCTGGCAATTTAGTTTCTACAATTGATGAAGGGAAAAAAATTTACACAGAAGGTAAGTTTGAAACAAATCTTAATATTTCAAAATTGCCACAATTAGGTTTTAATTATACAAAGTCAGTTAGTTCTGCAACAGCATTGTCAAGGACTGATATGAAGGATACTTTTAGGACAACTTTAAGTTATAAAAATCCTTTATCAAAATCTCTTCCATTAGAAAATATTTCTTTAGCATACTCTGAAGAAAAATTACTTTTGTATCCATGGCAGGTAAATATTTCTACTTTTCCCACTGTTGATAATACAAGAAATATAAACTTGAATCTTCCTTTTAACTTCTGGAATTTGCTTACCTTGAATCTTTCCTTAGGAACAGGAAATACATTTACCGAATTAAGGAAATTCAATAGAAAAATAGAAGATGATTTAATAATACCAAATTTAAGCAATAATAAAGATATTTTTGATTATTATACTAAACTGACATTCTTTTCAATCTCAAATTTACAGAAGACATATGAGATGTATTATACAACTTACTCTATTGTTATTAGCTCTTATGAAAAACGGTCCGAATGGAATACAGAACTCAACTCATCCATTAACATTTTACCATTTTTTAAGCCAAGTTTAGGATATAAAATAGGCATTGTTGAAGATTATAATTACTCAGCATCACCAAAAACTAAAGATGTTACAAGAAATACTTCAGGTTCTGCCGGAGTAAGTTTTATGCCTAAGGACATATTTAACTTAAAACAAATTCAAAGTCTGAGGTTATATTATAACTTTACTTTAACAGCAGGAGATAAGTATGAAAAATTGCCAAAAGATTATGAACTTTTGGATTTTTATAACTTCAAAAATTTAAATCTTTTGTGGTATCAAACTGAGATTGCTACTCCGACTATTTTTAGAACAAAACTTTTTGAACGGAAAGAACAGAGATTAAATACTAGATGGAAACTGTTTGAAGGAGTGCCGTTTAAAGGGATGTGGGAATTCCTTAACAAGACCGATTTAACTTTGTCATATTCTGATGCTATTGAAGAAAAAGAAGAGACACAAACAAAATCATATAGTTATACAAAAGTTTGGCCTGATATAAATTCTACTTTCTATGGTATAGAAGATTTAGCAAAAATATTTGTCAAAAAACAAGATGTTATAACAGATACTAAAGTTAACTTGGTTTATTCTTATAAAACTACTGAGGTTAAAAAAGTAAGTTTTGAAAGAAATATCACACATAAAGAAATTTTGAGTTTTAGTTTATTTAAAGATTATAATATTTTGTCAAGTTATGAAAATAATTTTTATGACAACTTTAGTTATCTTTTAAATTTACTCACTACTATGTCGAAAACAGATATTTTTGGTTTACAAGTTGGTCTGCCATTTTTTGGTCAGAGATTAACTCCAAGATATGAATATAAAAAAGAGTATTCTGAAGATGCAAGAAAACTGCCAACAAAGGATTTAACTACACATACTTTTGCTGTAAATCATTATGTAGATATTGTACCTAAACAAGGAGTTAACATTTTTGGCAAAACATTGCCTTTGCAAAATAGATTAAGAGTCAATTCAACCTTACAATATATACGCAGGGAGAGTTCTATTGATATAGGAAAGACCAATACTGATCAGGTTTCTATCTCATCAAAAGCAGATTATGATGTCTCAAAATATATAAATATTTCGTTAGGTTTAGGATTTGATTTAAATAATAACAGAGTTATAAAAACAGAGACAAATTACAGTTATTATGTAAATAGCCAAGTAATTATAAGATTTTAGCTTTTGTTGAAATTTTACATATTATTTATGTAGATAAATATATTGTAGCTGGTGGTTTGTAACTTGTTTAAATTACAAGTGACTAACGACAAGCGACTTCTTTTATAGAAAGGAGTAAAAAAATGAAACTATTTTTAGATTCTGCAAACATTGAAGAAATAAAAAATGTGTATTACTTAGGGATTCTTAGCGGTATAACAACTAATCCTACTTTACTTGCTAAACAGCTTACAAATATTAAAGGAGATGCTTTTAAAGAATCAAAAAAAGTTTTAGAAGAAATCTGTAAAGTAGTTGAGAATAAAGTGCCAATATTAGCAGAACCAGTCAGTGTTGAATATAAAAAAATTGTTGAAGAAAGTTTAGAATTAGCAAAAATTTCTCCACAAATTGTTGCAAAAATTCCTTTGACAGAAGAAGGTCTTAAAGCAGTAAAGGAATTAAAACAAAAAAATATTAAAACAGCATTTACTTTAATTTTTTCTTTAAAACAAGCTTTGATTTCAGCAATGGCAGAAGTAGATTACATATGTCCTTTTGTAGGAAGGTTAGATGATATAGGACAGGTTGGTAGTGATTTAATAAGAGATATTATGCAGGTGTATAGGTTTTATGGTTGTAAAACGAAAGTTATTGTTGCTTCGATAAGAAATATTGAACACATTATAAAATCCGCACAATATGGAGCAGATTTTGTTACTATACCTTATAAGCTTGTCAATGAGATGTTATCTCACGAATTGACTGATAAAGGGATACAAAAGTTTATAGAGGATTGGAATAATGTAAGTAAGAAGTAAGAAATACGGAGGGGGAGGGATTCGAACCCCCGGTCCCGCATAGCGAGACACTGGTTTTCAAGACCAGCCCCATAAACCACTCGGGCACCCCTCCGACAAAGTATGTAGGTGTGTATGTGTAAATGAGTTAATGTGTGAATGAGTTAATTAGTTCATAGTTAATAGTTAATAGTTGATAGTTCTTCATAGTTATGAGTTCATAGTTATTAGTTGAGAGTTTATTAGTTAATACTAATAACTAATCAACCCATCTACTCATTCACCCATCAACCCATTTACTTATATATTTGATTTATATAATCTTTTTTAAAAAATCAACTTTTCGTTTATCTTGAAAAACAATATCAGTTTTGGTATAAAACTTTAACAAATTTTTTTAACTCATAGTAAAAATATGGAGATAAAATCTGTTCGTGGAGTTAGAGATTTATTACCTCATCAGGCAGAGAAACTAAGATACATAGAAAAAGTCTGCCGTGAAGTGGTAGAAAAATATGGATTTGTTGAAATAATCTTACCTACAATTGAAGAGCTCTCTCTTTATCAACATAGCATTGGACAAACTTCTGATATAGTGGTAAAACAGATGTTTGAGATAGTAAACAGAGATGAAGATAGTAATAAAAAATTGGTATTAAGACCAGAAGGTACTGCCGGCGTTGTTCGTGCATTTGTTGAACACAATTTTAAAAACAATTTTCCTTTGAAAAGATTTTTTTATTTTGGTCAAATGTTTAGATATGAACGTCCACAAAAAGGGAGATTTAGAGAGTTTTATCAATTTGGAATAGAGATTTTTAATGAACCACAAATAGCAAGTGATTTGGTTTTGATAAATATAATTAACAAAATTTTAACTGTCCTGAAAGTTAAATATGATTTAGAAATAAACTCTATTGGTTGTAAAAAATGTAGAGAAGAGTTTGAAAAGATTTTGGTTAAAAAGTTGTCAAGCTTAAAACTTTGTGATGTTTGTAAAGATAGATTAAATAAAAATCCTTTGAGGATATTTGACTGTAAAATAGATGCAGAAAAATTAAAAGAAAAATTTAGTGATGAATTAAATATACAAAACTATCTATGTAATACTTGTAGAAATAGTTTTGAAAGAATTTTAGATGCTTTTAATAGACAAGGAATTAGCTATAAAATAAATCCAATGCTTGTCCGAGGATTAGATTATTATAATGGTTTTGTTTTTGAATATAAAACAGAACTTTTAGATGCTGCACAGAATACATTGTGTGCTGGTGGAAGATATGATGGTTTACTATATAGATTTTTAAAAGAAGATGTCTACGCTTGTGGTGCTGCTTTTGGAGTTGACAGAATTGTTGAAGTAATAAATATTGATAAGAAAGAAAATCTTAAAGTTGGTGTTGCTGTTGTAGATGATAAGTATTTACTTGATGGGTTTAACATTGGTGAAGAATTAGTAAACTGTTTTAAAGATATTGTGATAGTAGGACCTTTTAGCGGTAAAAGTTTAAAATCGCAGCTGAGGTTATTTAATAATGAAAACTGCAAGTATGTTTTGCTTATTGGGGATGAAATTAAAGAAAATAAAGTGGTAGTTAAAGATTTTATAAATAAAATACAACAAACAGTTGAGATGAAGAAGTTAAAAGAAATTATTTTATGAAAAAGATTTTATTTTTAATTATCTTATTTTTTGTGGTAAATCTAAATGCAGAGTTATCTTATTTTGATATCGGAGTGTTGAATTTATTGAAAGAAGATTATAAAACAGCCGAATTGATGTTTAAAAAATCTTATTTCTCAGATGAAGATTTTGATTCATTATTATTTTTGGCTAATGCTTATTTTTTAAATGGTAAATATAAATTAGCTAATGAGTGTTATAAAAAATTGTTAAATGATACTAAATATCTATCTGATGAACAATTTAAATCTTTTGTTAAGTTTATGTACGCAGAATCTTTTGTCTATTTAGAGAATTATAATAATGCAATAATTATGTATGACGAGTTGTTAAAAGAAAAAATACAAAAGTATCTATTACCTTATGTGATTTATGGTAAAGTATTTTGTTTTTATAAATTAGGTGATTATAACTCCGTGCTGACTAATGTTTCAATTTTTAAAAATCTTGTTAAAAACGATATCAGTGAAGTAATAAAAGAGCAAATTGACTATATTTTAGCAGATTCATGGTATAGAAAAAGTGATTTTAAAAATGCAGAACGTGAATTTAAAAATTTCATATCTTTACACAAAGATAGTAACTTATCCATATATGCGAATATAAAACTTTCAGAAATTTATAAAGAACAAAAGAAATTTAAGGATGCAGAGATTCTATTGAAAAGCTTTGATATAAATAAAATATCAGAAGATGTTTCTGTTATACTTAAATACAACCTTGCAAAAGTGTTAATAAGTCAAAATAAATTTTCTGAAGCATTAGAAGTTTATTCAGAAATATATGATAAAATTCAAAATAATCAAAAGTTTTTAGAACATATTGAAATTGATCGTGCATATTGCTATTATAGATTGTCAAAGTTTAAAGAAGCTGAACATATTTTTTTAAATTTAACCAGTGCAACAAAAGATGATATAATAAAACAAAACTCTATGTATCTATTGGGATTGAATTATTTTAATAACTCCAAGTTCTCTGATGCAGTTGATATCTTTTCTAAGCTTTTAGAACAGTTTTCTTCAGAAACAAAATTCTACGATGATGCTTTATTTTATTTAGGAATGAGCTATTTGAATAATAAACAATATAAAAAAGCTATTCAAACATTTAGTCAATTTAAAACACATAAAACTTCAATTTATTACATTCTTTCTCAACTATATTTAGCAAGATGCTATAAATATTTGAAAGAATATGAAACTGCAAAATACATTCTTAAACAATTGAGTAAAAAGGGAATATCTGAGGATATAGAGTTGCAATTTCTGTATGAATTAGCTGAATGTTATAAACTATCTTGTGATTATCAAACCGCATTAGAATATTATTCTAATATAATTGATAGAACAAAAGATAAAAACTTAAGTATTTATTCAAAAATTTCAGTCGCAGAAATTTATAATAGATTAGGAAGATATAAAGATGCAGAGGATGTACTTAATAACGTTCTGTTACAAAAAGATTTAACTACAAAAGTAAAGGTTAATGCTAATCTTATATTGTTTTCTGTAGAGTATAACCTTGGGAATAAAAGTTTAGTGGAAAAGATAGCAGGAGAACTGGTTGAAAATAAAGACACTCCTATAGATAAAAAAGTTGATATTCTTTTAACATTATCCAATATGTATGAGAAGGATAAAGAATACTATAAATCCATAAGTTGTCTACAACAAGTTAGAAATCTATATGGAGATAGAAAAGACCTGTTTTTTATTGATGAAAAGATTGTTAAATTGTTGTTTGAAATAAAAGATTTTAAACAGTTGAGTAAGGAACTTTATAATTTATTCAAAAAATATTCTTCTAATGATAAACAGATGTTAGTAAACTACTATTATTTAAAATATTGTTCTTTAACAAAAGATAGTGATAGGATTGAGTTTTATCTAAGTAAGTTAAAAAGCTTTAATGTAAAAGATTTTGACATTTTAGATAAAGAAAAAATATATGAAATTTTAAGTATATGTTTTGAGAATGGAAACTCAGATATAGTACTTTATTTATCAGGAAATATTTTGCCTTATTTGAAAAATCTTAATGTAAAAGAAAAAATTGATGTTTTGGCAAAAGTTGCTGATTATAATATTAGCAGAAATAACTATGAGGAAGTTTTAAAATTAGCCAAAATTATAAAAAATTTAGCACCATTTGATCAAAATGTAACATCTTATTCTGAATTTTTGACAGGCAGAATTTATGAATTGATGGGTAAAATGAAGTTAGCAGAAAATGTGTATTTAAACATCCTAGAGAAATATCCTAGCTATCAATATAAAATTAAAATATACCTTTCGTTAATCAGTTATTATAATTCACAAAATGATTTTGAAAAGGGTAAGTTTTATGAAGAAAGATTATTATCAGAATATCCTGAAGATGAAGAAACATATAAATATATGTTTAACAAGGCGATCTCATTAAAACAAAAGGGTAGTTTTGAAGAAGCTATAAAAGTTTTTTCTTATGTAATAAACACTAAGGATAAAGATTTACAATCTTCTGCACAAAAAATGTTGGCTGAATGTTACTATAATTTAGGTAAGTATAAAGAAGCAGCTGTTGAATATCTTAAGGTTGTTTATCTATATCCAGATAAAACTAACTTAGCAGCTGAAGCGCAGTATATGGTAGGAGTGTGTGCTGAGAAGATGAAGTTATACGATGAGGCAAAAAAGGCATATAAAAATTCTAAAGAAAAATATCCTAATACTTTGTGGGCACAAGAAGCAGAGATTAGGTTGAAACAGATGAGATAAGATGCAAATAAAAATATTTTTTATAATATGTTTTTTGATAAATTTTTATTTTAATCTTTTTTCCCAAGAGTCTCAACTCTCATCCCCATCTCAACAGGAAAATAACCTAGTTGTTCCTTTATATTTTGAACTTTATTATAAACCTAATTTTGATGTTCTTCCTGAGGTTGAATATGAAGATGTAAATCTTCCTTATGAACATTATATATCGCCGGAGTTTGAAAAGGATAAACTACCAACAGATTTTTTCACTGAATCACTAAAAAAAACTAATTTTTTTTCGTCTATCAGTTTGGGGAATATTAGCTCTTTTTTAGTTAAAGCTAAAGAAATAAATGAAAAAAGTATTTTTGGTTTTAGTTTCTCAAATGAAAGTAAACAAATTTCTTTTTTTAATTCTTTAGATAAACTTTCAAATTACAACTATAATTTTATTTATAAAAAAACATTTGATAGTTTTGTTTTAGGTAGTGATATTGAAGCAAAGACAATTCTTTTGAATAATTCTGTTGAACAGTATAGTGTTAATATTTTGGTTAATAAAATTTTTAAATATTTTGATTTTACATATACTCCTTATGCCCAACTAAATAAAATTTCTGAATATAATTTTAAATATTTATTTTTGATAAACAATTTTAGTTTAAATTTTGTTCCTTATTATAAAATACTTTGCAATTTAGGTATTGAGTATCTACATAATAGAAAAAAGAATTTATATTTTTATAAACTTACCGCAGTTTTTAAAGACTTTTTAATAGATCATAACAAATTTGAGTTAGAAGCAAAATATTCTGATAAAAATGATTTTTTTTATTTCGTCAAATTGACACAGAAATTAAAAGATCTTTTATTTAATTTACAGTTAGGAGAAAGATTTTATTATGATTATTTGAAAAGCTACTTTATAAAATTTCCGATACTAAAATTAAGTGAAAATTCATCTTTTATCTATCCTAGAAATAGAATTTGCTCTTTTGGGTTGGACTTTGGTAAAACTTTGTTGGATTTAAAGATTAATTATACTAAAGAAAATTATGATAAATTTCCAAGTTATATTTTGAATAATGATGTGGTTCTTCCTTATTATATAAATGATTTAGATGTTGAAAATTTATACTTGTTTAGTCAGATTTCTTTTAGCGATTTTAGTATTTTAAAGTTTAACATTAGATATGGATTAAATAATAAAATTTTGTTCTATCCAAAAGTAGAATATGGTTTAGATGTTGAAAATAAAATTAAAAGTTTCTATTTTATTACAAAGTTGATATATAAGGATAAAATTTTGGTTGATAATGAAGATAATGTTTTAAAAGAAAGTTTAGTTTTTGAGTTTATTACAAAATATAAAATTTCTGATAATTTATCTGTTGATTTTTCTTCATCATATCCACTTTTGGGTAAAAACTATATATGTCCTAATTTGATATTAGAACCATATTTATTCTTAGGTGTTAGTTTCAATTTTTGAAAGGAGACTACTAAAATGTTAGAGTATTTTTTAAAAGGTGGAATAATAATGTGGCCAATATTGTTGTGTTCTATTGTATCTTTTACTATTATTATTGAGAGATTATTATTTTTTAGAAGTATAAGAATAAATCCTTATATTATTCAAAAATTTTTGCAATTAGTTTCTGAAAAACAAATTGATAAAGCAAAAAAATTAGCAGAAAATATGCCAGAAATTCCAAAATCAATTTTTACTAAATCTCTTGAGAATTATTATTCTCCAAATTTTAGTGATATTATTGAAGATTTAGCAGAACAAGAAATACCAAAACTTGAAAGGTTTTTGCCTCTACTTGCAGCTATAGCATCTATATCTACTTTGTTAGGGTTTACAGGTACTGTTACAGGTATGATAAAAGCTTTTGAAGCTATAGCTAATGTAGGATATGCATCACCACAGATTGTTGCAAAAGGTATTGCTGAAGCGTTGATAACTACAGCAGCTGGTCTTATTGTGGCAATACCTACAGTAGCTTTTTATCATTACTTTACTTATCGTGTTAACAGATATGTAACACTTTTAGAGCACTATTTACAAGAGTTTATTAATTTAAGGAAAATTTAGTTAATAGTTGATAGTTGATAGTTCATAGTTAATAGTTAAAAATTCTATGAACTCAATGAACCATTATAGGAGGAGATTATGTTAAGTAATTTACAATTTTTATTTTTAGGGATATTATCAGGTATTTTAGGCGGTCTTTTGGGTATAGGTGGTGGTTCAATTGTAGTTCCATATTTAGTTTATGTGTGTAGTTTTTCACAACATCAAGCACAAGGTGTATCTTTAGTTTTGTCAGCTTTGCCAGTAGGGATTTTAGCTGCTTTAAAATATTATAAGGAAGGAAATTTAAATTTGTATATTGGATTTTTAATTGCAATAGGTTTTTTTATTGGAGGATACTTTGGCAGTGTTTTTGCACATAAAATTCCTGATGTTTTACTAAAAAAAATTTTTGGTATTTATCTTTTATTAGTAGCTGTAAATATGATATTTGGTTAGAGTTATGAAAATAATTGCTGATTTGCATATACATTCTAAATATTCTCGTGCTACATCTAAGGAGATGAATATTCCTGATATTGTACATTGGGCTAAGTTAAAAGGTATATCTCTTTTAGGTAGTGGAGATTTTACTCATCCAGGTTGGCTTGAAGAGCTAAAGAAGTATTTAAAACAAACATCTGACTTTACTTATGAATATAATGGAGTAAAGTTTATACTTACTGGAGAGATTAGTAATATTTTTTATCGTGGAGGGAAAAATTATCGTATACATAATATTATTTTTTTGCCTGATTTTTCTTCTGTTGAAAGATTTAATAATATTTTACAAAATTATGGTGATTTGGTCTCTGATGGAAGGCCAATAGTTTCGCTTGACTGTATAGATCTTGTGGAGATTGTAAATAGTATAACAGAAAACTCTTTAATAGTTCCTGCGCATGCTTGGACACCTCATTTTTCTTTATTTGGTTCAAATAGTGGTTTTGATTCTATTGAAGAATGTTTTGGGAAATACTCAAGATATATAAAAAGTGTTGAAACTGGTCTTTCTTCGGATCCAAGGATGAACTGGCGTTTGTCAAAATTAGATAGTATAACTTTAATTTCCAACTCAGATGCACATTCTCCACAGAATTTAGGTAGAGAAGCAAATGTTTTTGATGTTGATGAAAACAAAGATTTATATTCTGAAGTTTTACAAATAATAAAGACAAAAAATAGAAAAAAATTTTTATATACTATAGAGTTTTATCCCGAAGAAGGTAAATACCACTACGACGGACATAGAAATTGCAAAGTTTGTTTTTCTCCTAAGGAAACAAAAAAATATAGAGGAATTTGTCCTGTATGTGGGAAGAAACTTACAGTTGGTGTGTTAAACCGTGTTGATCAACTTGCAGATAGAGAAGAAGGATTTATTCCTGATAATAGCATATCATATAAAAATGTTATACCTTTGATGGAGATTATTGCTGAATCTTTAAATACAGGTAAAGGGACACAAAAAACTTTGAATGAATATATATATATTACTACACAAGTTGGTAATGAGTTTGAAGTATTGTTAGAATTTAGTAAAGAAGAACTTAATAAAAAAATTAATCCTAAGGTTGTTGAAGGGATATTGAAAGTGAGAAGTGGTGAAGTAGATATTTTCCCCGGATACGATGGAGAGTATGGAAAAATAAGTATTATTTGGGATAAAAAAGAAGAAGTTAGTCAATCTAATACCAAACAGTTAGAATTATTTTAATATTTTAAAGTGCTGTTCATCTTAAAATGAAAGCCACTGAAGTCACTGAAAGCACTGAAATATATATTGAACCACGAATATACACAAATTAATACGAATGAAAAATAGATATGAGAAAAAAATTGTAGGGCAAGGATTTATCCTTGCAAAATTTGGTAGCCGTAGGCTTCAGCCTGCGCAAATAATAGTAGTAAGTAGAAAGAAAGTAGGTAAGGTAGTGAGGGGAAAAAATTTTGATTTTTTCTTACTCCCTATAAACTATCTACTTTCTACTCTCTACTTTTGCGGGATTTATTCGTGTTCATTCGTGGCTAATTTTCAGTGAATTCAGTGTATTCAGTGGCAAAATTAAACAGAACTTATTTTAAAAAAGAGGTGATATCTATGATAAAAGTAAAAGTTGCAGATTTAATATTTGATGAAATTTCACAGATGGGGATTGTTTTGCTTGAAGAAGAGAAAACTCAATCAGAAGAACAGCAGAAAGTAAAGATTTTGCCAATATGGATAGGTGTGTTTGAAGCCCAGTCTATATTGTTTAAGTTACAAAATCTTTTTTTCCCAAGGCCTTTGACACATGATTTATTAAAAAATATTATAGAAACAATGTCTGGTAAAGTGGAATATGTGTTGATTACAAAGATACAAGATAATACATTTTATGCAGAGATTCATATTTTAAGAGGGAAAGACAAAATTGTAGTAGATAGTCGTCCATCTGATGCTATATCCTTAGCTATAAGAGTAGATTGTCCTATTTATGTTTCAGAAGAAGTGATGTTACAAGCAAGTGTGGATAAAGAAGAATTTTTAAAAGAACAAAAAAGTAAGATGTTAGAACAGCTGTTGAAATTTGCAGAAACAGAAGATGAAAATAAACTTAAGCATTAATGAAAGAGTTTTATGTTCAATGGCACATTACAGAAATTTGTAATTTTGATTGTTTACATTGTTATAAAGAGCCGTATAGAGAAGAATTATCTTTTGATAGTTTAAAGATTGTAGCAGATAAATTAGAAAAAATTTCTGAAGAAAAAAATTGTAAATTTACAATTTCAATTACAGGTGGGGAACCATTTTTAAAACCAGAGGTTTATGATTTAGCAGAGTATTTAGATAGAAAAAATTTTGTTGAAAAACTTAATTTTATTACTAATGGTAGTATAATACCTGAAAAAAAGGTAAAAAATTTATCAAAGTTATCAACAATTTATATTTCTTTGGAAAGTATTGAGCCAAAAATTAATGACAAGATTCGTGGAGATAAAATTAATAATTTGGTTTTTGGAAATTTAGAATATTTTGTGAAAAACTTCAATGTTGGTATTATGACAACTTTGATGAATTCAAATATAAACGATTTGATAGAAAATTTAGATAAGTTTGTAGAGAAACTATTTTTTTTAGGTGTCAAAGAAATTATTTTTGAAAGATTTGTTCCTGTAGGAAAAGCAAAAAAATTAAAAAATGAAGTAGTTGAAAAAGAAAAAATCTTTGATTTTTATTTAAAGATTTCTAATATTTTTTGTGTAAATTTTGAGATGTTAAAATTTTATCCTGCAGTAAAGATAGTGAATATTGAAGGAATGAAAGAAATCTTTGGTGCTGAATGTATTTTTGGTAAAGATGGATTTGCAATATTATGTGATGGAACAGTTTATCCATGTAGAAGGTTTGATTTTAGCATTGGCAATTTATTAGATAAAAATTTCTCTTTAGATATTTTAGAAGATTTAAGACTTAAATTTCATCCTAAAAAAGATATTTTTTGTTGTTATGCTATGGATAAAAGTAGTTCATAACTAAATGAGGAGGAATGTAATATGGATAATCTAAATCTGTTGAAATCTTTAGCAATAAAAAATGAGAAAAAGATAGTATTTTTGATTATAGATGGTCTTGGAGGTGCTACAGAACCATCTTCAAGTAAAACAGAACTTGATTTATCTCAACATCCAAACTTAGATAAGATTGCAAAAGAATCTTTATGTGGACTTGCAATACCAGTTGACTATGGTATTACTCCCGGAAGTGGGCCTGGTCATCTTGCATTGTTTGGCTATGATCCTGTTAAGTATTTAATAGGTCGTGGTGTTTTAGAAGTTTTAGGTTTAGGTATGAAAATGACGCCTAATGATTTAGCATTTAGAGGAAATTTTGCTACTATTTCTAATGGTGTTGTGATTGACCGTCGTGCAGGAAGAATTCCTACAGAAGAAACAAAAAGATTAATTCAAAAAATTCAGCAGAGTATAAAAGAAATTGATGGTGTTGAAGTTTTACTTATGCCTGGGAAAGAGCATAGATTTGCTGGTGTTTTTAGAAATCCTAAGTTAAAAGAAGAAATTTCTGAGAACGATCCACACAAAGAAGGGAACAAACCACATAAAATTTTACCATTAAACAATGATGAAGATACGATTTTCACTGCTTCTATAGTAGAAAAATTTATTAACAAAGTTTCAGAGATTTTAAAAGATGAACCAAAGGCAAATTATATTTTATTAAGAGGTTTCTCTAAATATCCTAATGTTCCAAAGATGCAGGAAATTTTCAAGCTCAATCCTGTAGCAATAGCTGTCTATCCTATGTATAAAGGTCTTGCTCAACTTGTTGGTATGGAAATTATAGAAGGTTGTGAAACAATAAGTGATGAGATTGAAAAATTAAAAGAACTTTTTAATAAACCATACGACTTTTATTATATTCATATAAAAGATGCTGATAAACTTGGAGAAGATGGAAATTTTGAAGGCAAAATTAAAAAGATTGAAGAGATAGATAAAATTATTCCAGAAATTCTATCTCTACAACCAGATGTTTTAGTTATTACAGGAGATCATTCAACTCCAGCGGTTTTAAAAGGACATTCGTGGCATCCTGTTCCTGTTGCTATATGGTCAAAAAATCCTCCTACTCCTAAAAATAATGTTCCAAGGTTTACTGAGGAAGAATTTTCTAAAGGTATTTTAGGAACTTTATACAGTAATAAAATTTTACCATTAGCAATGGCTTATTCTGGTAAACTTGATAAATATGGTGCTTAATGAAAAAAGGTTTGATTTTAAATTTTAGTCCAAACAAAAAAGGAAATAGTTGTTATATAGCTAAAGAAATTTATAAAAATTTAAAAAAATATTTTGTTTTGGATTTGATTAATATAAATGATTTAAAAATTTCTAAATGTGATGGATGTCAGAATTATTGTTATAAATATGGAAGATGCAAAATAAGAGATGATATGGAGAATTTATATGAGCATTTTGAAAATGATGATATTTTGGTCTTTGTAACACCTGTATATTTTTATCACATTCCAGGATATGCGAAAATTATGATAGATAGATGTCAACCTTATTGGGTGAGAAAGTATGTTTTTGGTGAATTTAATATGAAGAGAAAGTTAGGTAGTATAATAGCTATAGGTGCTACTAAAGGTAAAAAGCTGTTTTCAGGAATAAACTTGACAATGAAATATTTTTTTGATATATTTAACATCATTTTTGATAAAAGTAAAAATTTGTATTTTCGTAATGTTGAAAGTAAAAAAGATTTTATTAATTTCAGAGTGATTATTAACTCATATGTTAAAGCATTTAAGAAATCATAGGAGGGTATTATATGCCTAAAAAAATTTGTGAAAAAACTGATAGTAAAAAAATTATTAGGCCATCAAAAAAAACTGAGAAAAAAAGTAAATATATAGTTGTGATTGACTATCCTAAAAATAATGAAGTCATAACTCATAAACAACACTATGCTATAAGGATAGGAACACCTAATCAGGGAATAGTTGAGGTTTCAATAGATAATGGTGAATTTCAAAAATGTCGTTTTTCATCAGGCTATTGGTGGTATGATTGGCATAATATTCCTGAAGGAGAGCACATTTTGGTAGCAAGACTTGTATATCCTCAAAAGAATCGTGTTTTAAGAAAATCTGAAAAAGTTGTTTGTATAGTAAAATAGATTAAGTGTGGATGAGTGGATGAGTTTATTAGTTGATGAGTTTATAGAGTTTATTGGGTTATTGAGAACCGTGTAGGGTAGGGCTTTAGCCCTGCATAAATGCAAACCTGAAATTCCGCGGATTATGGGATTAGACGATAACAAAGCAGAGCTTGACGCTCTGCAGCTGCTAATCAACTCAATAACTCTATAACTCATTAACCCATTAACGCATCCACACATAAACCCATTCACACATTAACAACCA
>Ga0209809_1000753_pt1 | contig 28318 bp, 27 predicted proteins | sample YNPMSTMetaG_FD_186172 | JGI IMG/M metagenome (GOLD analysis project Ga0209809, IMG submission 186172) | Anoxygenic and chlorotrophic microbial mat microbial communities from Yellowstone National Park, USA - YNP MS-T MetaG (SPAdes) (version 2) ...
CAAAAGAATTTGAACCAGACTCAGAATTACGGGGACAAGCGAGCCGACCTTGCTGGTCCCGGCGTTAGCACTTACGAAGAAGTCGAGAAAATCTTACCAAACGATTACGAGCCACTTCTACCACCGCTGGAGCGAATGAAAGCCCTTTTCGCTGTGAAAGAGTATATCGAAAAGAACCTGTGCAAGGAGCTGAACCTAACTATGGTGCAAGTGCCTCTAATAGTTACAAAAGAAAGCGGAGTGAATGATTACCTCGACCGTGATGGCTCGAGAACACCAATTGAATTCGACTGCGGACTCGGATTGGATGAACCAATTAAAGCCCAAGTGGTTCAGGCTGCTACCAAATGGAAAAGAATGGCTCTGAAACAATTTGGTTGTAAGCCCGGCGAAGGAATATTAACCGATATGCGTGCAGTTCGCAAAGATTATTTCCTCGACCACGACCATTCCGCCTACGTTGACCAATGGGACTGGGAACGCGTGATTACACCCGAAGAAAGGAATCTTAATTTCTTGAAAGACATTGTTCGCAAAATTTGGAAGGTCATTTACAATGCAGGTAAGTTTGCACAAGAAAATTGGCCAGAACTGAAAAATCCAAAATATCCAGATTTCCCCGAAGAAATCACATTCTTGCACGCCGAAGATATTCTGGATATGTATCCGAACTTACCAAGGAAGCAACGCGAAACAATGATTTTGCAAAAATACCCAGCTGTCTTTATTATTGGAATCGGTTGGACATTAAAAGATGGCTATCCACACGAAATGCGCGCCGCTGATTATGATGACTGGGTAACCGAAACAGTTTCCGAAGATGGGCGACCAATGCATGGCTTGAACGGCGACATTCTCGTATGGAATCCTGTTACTCGCCGTCGCCACGAACTTTCTTCTATGGGAATTCGCGTAACAAAAGAAACTCTTGTCAAACAACTTGAAATAACAGGTCAACTCGATTTCCTTAAGTTACCATACCACCAAGCTATCCTAAATGATGAAATTCCTCTTTCTATCGGTGGTGGAATTGGTCAATCGCGAACATATATGTATCTACTTCGCACTGCTCACCTCGGCGAAGTTAGCGTTAGCGTTTGGCCCAAGGTTCTCAAAGAAATATGCGCCAAAAGAAATATCCACGTTCTTGAATAATAAGAAATTTCTCTTTCATCAAGATGTCCGGCTTACTTCGGGAAGTCGGACATCTTCTTTTAATAATATTAATTCAAATTACGAAACTTATCTTTTTGCTTTTTCATTCAATTTTGTTAAAGCATTGTCGTCAATGAAATTTTAAAAGATTCGGGATTATGGAGAATAAAGACAGAGACCTTGAACTTTTAGAATCGTTTGCCACTGCAATAAAGAAAATACAGGATGAAGTTGCAAAAGTAATAGTTGGACAAAAGGAAATAATCAATCAATTGCTAATTGCATTGTTTTCGCGAGGCAATTGCCTCTTAATTGGTGTTCCCGGGCTTGCCAAAACGCTTATGATTCGAACACTTGCCTCGGCTTTGGACCTTAAATTTAGCCGTATACAATTTACTCCCGATTTGATGCCTTCGGACATCACAGGCACGGAAATTATCGAAGAAAACATAACTACTGGTGAAAAAAGCTTTAAATTTGTCAAAGGTCCTATTTTTGCCAATATCATCCTTGCTGATGAAATTAATAGAACTCCACCAAAAACCCAATCGGCACTGCTCGAAGCAATGCAAGAACATGAAGTTACTGCTGCTGGAGTTACCTACAAACTTGCCGAGCCGTTCTTTGTTCTGGCTACTCAAAATCCTATCGAACAAGAAGGAACTTATCCACTTCCCGAGGCTCAACTCGACCGCTTTATGTTCAACCTTTGGCTGGATTATCCAAGTTTCGACGAAGAGGTTGAAATTGTGAATTCCACCACAACAGCCCATACTCCCAAAGTTTCGAAGGTTCTAACAGCACAAGAAATTATTGAATTTCAGGATTTAGTTCGAAAAATTCCCGTCGCCCCAAACGTTGTCAACTACGCTGTTCAACTTGCAAGAGCAACACGACCCAATGGCGAGGCACCAAAAATAGTAAAGGATTACGTCCGTTACGGTGCTGGTCCCCGTGCATCGCAATTCTTAATTCTTGGAGCCAAAGCCCGAGCAGCACTAACTGGAAGATTTACGCCCGAAATCGAGGACATAAAAGCAGTCGCTTTGCCAGTCCTTCGCCATAGAATTGTTACCAACTTCAATGCAGAAGCCGAGAATGTTTCACCTGTTCAGATTATCGAAAAAATCCTTGAAGAGGTAAAAATTTGATAAATATGGACATCGAATTGTCGAAAGATAAAATTTTTTTTACAAATGGTCATATCGAGCACAGTTTTACCGTTCGTGTCCGCTATGCTGATGTCGATAAAATGGGCGTCGTTTACAATGGCAACTACCTTAGGTTTTTCGAAATCGGCAGAACAGAACTAATGCGAAGTATAGGGCTTCCCTACTCCGAAGTTGAAAGCAAAGGTTATATTCTTCCACTAATCGAAGCGAAAATCAGTTGGAAAGGAGCTGCTCGCTACGACGATTTAGTAGAAATTGTAACCTTGTATAAACCCGATACCCCTTCGCCAAAAATTAGATTCGACTACAAAATACTTGTTGGCAAAAAGGAAATTGCAAGCGGCTACACAATTCATTCTTTCGTTCGAATTGATAATTTCAAAGCGGTTCGTCCGCCGAAATTCTTCTTCGAAGTTCTTGAGAAATTAAAATAAACATTGTAAAATGAAAAATTTGATTTTCGGTTTAATATTTCTATTAACTTTCACTCTTTTTGCAAAAGAAACTACTTTCAACTTTCTGCGGTATACTGGAAGTGCTCGCTCTTCGGGGCTTGCAGGTGCCTTTGTTTCGATTAGCGACGACCCCTCGGCACTATTTTTCAATCCCGCAAGCGTTGCTACAAATTCGGATAAGAACTTCTCGGCTACATTTTTCAAACACGTTCTTGATGTCAACTCTGGCTCGGTTTCATACCACAGAAAATGGAAAGATATCGGCAACTTCGCCCTTTCTGCAGTTTACACTAATTACGGTTCTTTCGACAAGACCGACCCTAACGGACAAGTTATCGGCACATTTAGTGCGAACGATTTCTCTTTCGGAATCACCTATGCTAATATTCTCGATACAAATCTGTACTATGGTGGAACTCTTAAAATTCTTTCATCGAACATTGATAATTACAGTTCTCTCGCATTTGCAATCGATGCAGGTTTATTGTATTTAATTCCCGAAAAAAGAACTTCTATTGGGTTTTCAATATTACACTTCGGGACACAACTTTCAACCTTTGACGGAACACGAGAAAGTTTGCCTTTGGACATTAGAATTGGGGTTTCGCATCGGCTTCGCGGTTTGCCCTTGCTTCTGAACTTCTCTTTCTACAATCTTGCTGACCAAACGAGCAAATTCTTCGACCGCTTCTTAAAGTTTTCCATTGGCGGGGAATTCTATTTTGGTGAATATGTCAATCTTCGTCTGGGCTACGATAACAACATCCGTAAATACTCAAGCTCCTCGAAAGACAAGAAATTCACAGGATTCTGTGGAGGAATTGGCTTAAAATTCAAGGAATTAAATTTTGACTACGGAATTTCGCAAGTCGGTGCTTCGGCTCTCTTCCACCGATTTAGTATATATTACGATTTTGGCGAATAAGTTCATTTATTTTCAATTTTGAACAAATAAACCCCCCTTTTCATTTCTTTTACATTTCTAATTTTACGAAATTGGTCAGGAGGGAAAGACATCGGATGTTTCAAAACCATCCGATGTCTGATAATTATTCATTATCTAATGCAAAACCTAAATCTTTACTACTTTAACAAAAACTTTTTGGTTTGGAGTTGATACTTCGACCACATAAATTCCTTGTGGAAATGCGGAAAAGTTAAGTCGGATTGGCTCCGAAAGATTCTGCTGTTCTAACAAAACACGACCGAGAGCGTTAATAATTCGCACTGAGCACGGGGATGATATATCGGGAATGTTCAAATAAGCAAAGTCGTGAACTGGATTTGGATAAACCAATTGCTCGTAGTAAACAGGGTCGGGCTCAACCCCGCGAGTGGGGTCGGGGGGTGTTGGGCAAACATACCAAGAAAGCAATTCGTGAGTCTCGTATGCACATCCCGTTGCAGAGGTAAATCCCAAATACGCTCGGTAACCTCGTTCTAATTTCAATAGATTGAATAAGTCGAAATTATTGACAACAAGGACAGGTTCCGAAAATTCCCTCGTTGTATCGAGATAAATCTCCAAAGTTTTTGTTTTTTCAGTGTAAATAATCATTGAATAATAAACAGTGCCATCAGTTTTAAGCTGAATAATATTCGTATTAATTCCCAAAGTAGTTTTGGGGGTGTGCTTCGAAGAATTTTCGAGGCGTCCGTTCGATTGCACAGCAAGATGATTTCCATTTGGGTCGAAAAAGTTCTCAATTTGAGTGGAGTCGTTCGAAAATGTATCGAATTCAATTGCAACACTATTGGGAATGCCATCGTATCCAATACCACCACCTATGTTCCCAATAGCATAAGGCATAAAGTTCTGTATTACAAAAGCCAAACCATCGGCGCCGGGAATTGAATTATCCTCGCAAGTATTGTTCGAACCCGAACGAATTCGGAAAGAAAATTCGGTCTTGAAACCCGAAATTACAGGTAGTGGGTCGGCATACCAAATCGCTCCCGCACGATTAACAATTGCCGAAGTAAGTTGAATATAATTTCCAACACGCACAGCATTGTCGACAAAGATAATTTTTAAGGGGTTTTCGAAAGTTGGGAATTCGAATTCGGTTATATCGCAATTGCTTTTAGAAAAGACCAAAGCAACAAATTTCCCTTCGATGCATTCATTTGCAAGACTGATGAAAATTGTGTCGGTTCGGGTCGGATTATCATTCAACACAAAACGAAGCGAATCGATAGAATTCGCTCTAACCACAAATGGCAATGTATTTAGGCTTTGAAAATTAACTGTGGTCTTGATATTTATTGCTGTAACTTTAATATCTGTTGAGCCATAATTTTGCACTGGTAAAACAATCGTATCAGCAGTATTGGGTATATAATTTGTCTGAATAACTTGGTATTTATTTGGTGCTCCACTGGGATGCTTCAAGGTGAATCCCGGAATTGTTCCATTAAAGTACAATTGATTTTGTAGGGAATCGGTCACGGTTAAAAAGAAAATCCCATCCTGATATGGATCATCCAATCGTAATGTTACATTTACTTTTTTATCGTGTGGTTTAAATTTGGGGTCGATTTCGAGAAGAACATTTTTGGAATTTGAACCTAAATTTATGCTTTCGATTCCTGTGTCGAAATCACCATTGTCGGCGAAAGTAAGATAGCGTTCAAAACAATAAGTTGAATCGAAAACAACTTTTGGTATCGACCAATCTCTTCCTTGAAACGACATTCCACCAATATACCCATAAGAATTTGCCGGACCATAGCCAAAAGCATAAACCCCAATCGGCACAGTAGAACTAACAGAGTGCTTCCCTTCGGATACAGAGACGTGGGCATAGTAGTAATTTGAATTTGGTATTTTCACAAAAAGATTAGGCGCAACAGCCGCACCATCAATTTTTGTTGTTGTTAATGCATTTGAAGGAACAATCAAAGTAATATAATGCTCTTGATAAACTTTTTGGAACTGCAAATTCTCCTGAATCTCGTAAGCCTGAATGTTAATAAGCTTACAACTATCGATAAATTGCTCTTCGGGGGGGATAATCATCATAAACGGGTCGCTGATGTAGCTCGAACCAGCGTCGTTCGAAGTTTTCTTGTAAACAGCAACCAAAATTGGTCCAGTGGCACTCACAGTTCCAGCCTCTTCAATTCGTTTTTCGAGGTATTGTCCACGATTAAGATTCCCGATGAATTGCCCATTGAAAAAAACCTGCGTCGAATCGTTAGCAGCAAGAACTCGATATAGGTCACTTCCGCGATTTGTAATCAATTTAGGTTGTGGGAAAGGCACAATATAAGCACTTTTCCCCCAAGCTTGAATTGGTGGCAGTTGCTCACAAAGGAAATCTCGCGATGGGTTAGCTGAAGTTTGGAAGCTTTCGACAGGAACAGTAGCTCGCTGATGCCCTGCAAAAACAGCAATTGGTTTATCTGCCGAGACATATGTCCCCGTTAAATCATTCAAAGGCAAGTTGTCTTCTATCAAAGCTTGAACCAAATAAACTTGTCCTTTGTTCAAAGTGATTCGTTGCCCAACAACACCATTGGCAAAAGTAGGTCCCGAAGGGTCAATGTTCACAGTTGTATTGTCTTCGGTTGCAACAATGGCAAATTGCGAAGGAGTTCGACCTCCTGCGGAATTAAAATAGCCGTCGCTTTTATATGCAAGAACGAAATACTCCTTGCCAAGTGATGGCGTGGGAAGGACCAGAAAAGCATCGCTGGATTTATTACCTTGGCTGTGGGCATATACATTCACAAATTTGTCGGTAGTCAAATGGAAAGACAATTTTGTCGGAATTTCGTCCATATTTTGTCGCCATTCAATGCCCATATCGTTGAATCCAAGTATTTCGAAATTATTAAAAGGCAATTTGAAAACATAAATTTTCGATGGGTCGGTAATCGAAAAGTTAGTAGTATAATTATTGCCCATAATGTCGAAATACTCGATTGTGCCATTTGTTGGTTCTTCGGCAGAGATGAAGATATATATGGAGTCGCTTTGACTGAACAAAGGATTAGCATTATACTTGTAAATATGATAATTCGGCATAAAAGTAATCCAAAAGTCCTTTCCCCGACTATCAATTACTTGCCCATTGGCATTCAAGATTGCTAACATTATTAGCAGAAAGAATAATAAATGCTTTTTCATAACATTTCTCCCCATTTTCCCAATTTTTCAATGTTTTAAATTAAAAAAATTTATTCAACAAGTTGGTGTAGGAAAATTAAATTTAAACAAAACTTTTCATAAAAAGTTCATAAAAAACAAAAAAAATGTGAACAATTCTTTACATTGCAAAAATTTTTTGATAAACTTCTTCAATTTAATTGATAAAAATTTAAAGCGGAAAGTTATTTTTTAAACTTCAACATTGATTAAATTTGCTTTTTGAAAAAGTGCAATATGCAGAAAAGTTTTATCGATAAACCAAAAAGTAATTGTGGTGTAGTTGGTGTTTTCAACCATCCCGAGGCATCTATAATAACATACTATGCTCTCCATTCTTTGCAACATCGAGGTCAGGAAGCTGCTGGAATAGTTAGCTTTTACTACGATGAGAAAAGCAAAAAGAAAAAATATGCACTCCACAAGGGCGAAGGGCTGGTGCTCGATGTATTCTCCGACCCAAAAATCCTGACTGATGTTCTGAAAGGGGATTCTGCTGTTGGACACAACCGTTATTCCACAACTGGCAGCGCCCGCCGTGTCAATATCCAGCCTTTCGTTATGAGCTACCACAGCGGAATTTTGGCTATCTCCCACAATGGTAATTTGACAAATACATTAGAATTACGGCAGAAACTTGGCGACAGTGGTGCAATTTTCCAAACCACCACCGACACCGAAATTTTCCTGCACCTGATTGCACACAATAGGAAACGAAACCTCATAGACCAGATTCTCGAAGCTTTACGAATTGTCCGAGGGGCTTATTCGCTTGCAATTCTTACGGAAGATGCATTGATAGCTGCACGAGACCCATACGGTTTTCGTCCGCTTAGCATCGGAAAAATCAAAACACAAAATGGAGATGCCTACATTGTTGCATCCGAAACCTGTGCCTTCGATATTGTGAATGCTGAATACATTCGTTCGCTCGAACACAATGAGTTAGTTGTGATAGACAAAGAAACAATTCGCACAGGCGAAATTAAATCATATAAAATTCAAGAAGTTACACCTGTGGCTCGCCACTGCATATTTGAATACATCTACTTTTCTCGCCCCGACAGCAAGATTTTCAATCACAATGTTGATAAGGTCCGTCGGAAATTAGGGAAAAATCTTGCTCTTGAATCGCCTTTGTTTAAAGACAACAACGAAAAGGTTATTGTAATATCTGTACCCGACAGCGGGAATACTGCCGCCTTGGGTTATTCGAGAGTAAATTCCGAACTTGGCCAGGCAACTGCCTTCGAAATTGGATTGATTCGAAGCCATTACGTTGGAAGAACCTTCATCGCACCAAGCCAAGACAAAAGAGAATTCCGAGTAAAAGTTAAGTTTAACACAGTCAAGGGTGTGCTTCAAAATCGTGTTGTTGTGGTGGTGGACGATTCAATTGTTCGGGGAACAACTTCAAAGGCATTGATAAAGCTGATACGGGAGGCACGACCAAAAGAAGTTCATCTTCGGATAACATCTCCGCCGATTCGTTTCCCGTGCTATTATGGAATGGATTTCCCAAGCAAAGAGGAATTAATTGCGAACTATTATTCATCGGAAGAGGAAATAGGTAAAGCAATTGGTGCCGACTCTTTGCATTATCTTTCTTTAACAAAATTGTTGGATTCTGTTCCCAAAGACGAAAATGTTGACTATTGCACAGCTTGTTTTACAGGAGATTATCCCGTACCAATTTTAGAAAATCACAACAAATTTTCTATTGAAATATAAAATTCAAATTTTTTTTGTAAATTGCAAATCTTGTTTTAGTAAATTTTGATAAACTATGTTTGCAGTTGTAGAAATACAAGGTTTTCAGTACGAAGTTGAACCGAATGCTGTCATAAAGACACAGCTTTTGGATAAGCAACCAGAAGAAACAATTGAGTTCGACAAGGTGCTCTTCGTCGAAAAAGACGGCGAAGCAATTGTTGGTACACCATATGTAAATGCAAAAGTCAAAGCAAAGGTACTTTCACACGGAAAAGACCCAAAGGTTATCGTGTTCAAAAAGAAAAGAAGAAAAAATTATCGCCGTTTGAAAGGGCATCGCCAACACTACACTCTTTTAGAAATTCAAGAGATTAGTTTATCATAATATAGAGGGATAAAATGGCACATAAAAAAGGTGGCGGCTCCTCGAAAAATGGACGAGACTCAATAGGTCAAAGGCGAGGAGTCAAAAAATTCGGTGGCGAGTTTGTTAAAGCAGGGAACATAATTGTTCGACAACTGGGGACAAAATTCCACCCCGGAAAAAATGTTGGCTTGGGAAAAGATTATACAATTTTCGCACTGATTGATGGCATAGTGAAATTTGAAAGGAAAGACAAGAAACGGCTAAAAGTTTCGGTTTATCCTGTGCAAAACAACTAATTTTTGTTCCGTTATTTTATTAACACATTCACCGCTTGCCGTCCGGCTTTCCAGCCGGGTGTTATTTTTTAAAAAGCCAAATGGAACAATTTCGTTTGAAACGGGTTTAATTTTAAAACTTGGTATTAGCCCAATACAACCATCCTTTATTTACACTTTAAAATTTAGCATAATTTGCTATATTGTTGGGGAAATGTATGAGTTGCTTCAAAAAAACTTTTTCAGACATCGGATATTTCAAAAACATCCGATGTCTTTTTGTAATGAATTCCATTAGGGTAATGTACGAGAGTTTTTGGTAAAACCACCAAAAAATTAACATTTTGTAGGGGCGAATAATTATTCGCCCCTACAAAAAAACACAATTTCCAACCTTTCAAAAAACATTACATTTGTGAAATTAAACAAAAAGGCTTCCTCGATTTTCGAGGAAGCCCCAAAGTTTAACCCGTTGAAGCAATCTATTTCGAGACTAAAAGGGCGTGTCGGATGGACATATAGCCAACAGTTCCAAAGCCAAGTAAGAAAAGCAACTGGAACGGAATGGCTGCAATTTCCAAATAATAAATCGAAATGCCTATGCCAATGACATAATAAATTGCAAGAAGTATTTCGAACAGAACAGTTGGGCTAATCTTTCGTTGAACGTATTTTTTGAAACGCCAATCGTCTTTGTTCGAAACTATTCGATATTTCGGTGTTCGAGTGAAGCCCGATTTTTTCCCAATCAATGCCTCGATTACTGCCTTAGTGTTGTTTATCGCTAATCCCATACTGCCAGCAAGGAAGACAGGGAACAGCAGAATCCGATTTCGCCAATCGATATGTATAGCCTTTTGCGAATACAAATAGAAAAGGAATGAAGCAATAGAACCAAGCACAAATATAGACATTGCATTATAATAAACATCAAAAGTGTCGAAAGTATTTTTAATTACAACAAGAGGAATATTAAGCAATGCAACAACAAGGATAAACGGGAAAACAATGTTGCTCGTAAGATGAACAATGGCTTCGAGCTTGACTTTCCAGTTGAGCTTGGATTTCAGAACAAGGGGGAGAATTTTCTTTGCAGTTTCGACAGCACCTTTAGTCCAGCGGAACTGCTGTGTTTTTAAACCGTTAATATCGGCAGGGAGCTCCGCGGGCGATACAACATCGTTGAGGAAAACGAATTTCCATCCTTTCAGCTGAGCCCGATAGCTAAGGTCGAGGTCCTCGGTTAGAGTATCAGGTTGCCAGTTCCCTGCGTCGATTATTGTTTCCTTCCGCCAAATGCCGGCGGTTCCATTGAAATTAATGAAGAAACCGGCTCGATTACGAACCTGTTGCTCCATTACAAAATGACCATCAAGAGCTAACGCCAATGCCTTTGTTAAGAATGAGTAATCCTCGTTAAGATGCCCCCACCGAGTTTGAACCATACCGACCTGCGGGTTTTGGAAGTAAGGCAAAGTTTTTTCGAGAAAATCTTCTGGTGGAACAAAATCCGCATCGAAAATAGCGATAAATTCACCCTTTGCTAATTCGAGACCATTCTTCAAAGCACCAGCCTTGAAACCTTCGCGATTGTCACGATGAATGTAGTGGATGTCGTAACCTTGTGCACGATAGTCTTCGACAAGTTTTTTAGCTACTTCCTGAGTTTCATCGGTCGAATCGTCCAACACTTGAATTTCCAGCTTGTCCTTTGGATAACGAATTTTGCAAACGTGGCGAATCAAACGCTCGACAACGTAAAGCTCATTGAAAATTGGTAATTGAATCGTAACTCGCGGAAGTTCTTTGGGCAACTCGTATTGGGGCAACGAGATTTTTTGAGTTTTGTGATAATAATAAAGCAAAACAAGTCCATGAACCCCAAAAAGAAAGAGCACGGTCAAAGAAAGAAAGTAGAAAATAAGTATAGCATATTCCATAGATTTTAAAACCTCGCATTTATGGACATACCAATTGTTTCCATTTAATTTTTCAAAAATTTACACATTTAAGAAAGAAAATGACGATTGGAGTAAATTATATTGCATATTACCAACCCGAGACTGTGGCTAATAAAATATCATCTGTAAGCTTATCAATAACTTCGGCAATCGCACGGTCGCGTGTTGCTGGTATTCCAGCAACGCTATAAATTGCAAAGTTCGAAAAGTTCCTTTTCCAAAAGCTCTTGTTTTTAACTGCATCAAAAAATTCCACAGATACTTCCATTGTAATTTTTCTTTCTTTTTCAACTTCGCCTGGCTTAACAAATGCAGTTTCGTCCCGGATTGAATTTATAATAAGTGATAACTTGCTATCGCCCCCATATTCAACAACTTTTAAGCTATTATCTTTTCTAAATTTATTTACCAACTCGCTAAATAACATATCTCGATAATTCGGATTCCCATAATTACTATTGTCAATAACGGGCGTGAACGATATCGTATTTATATGCTTCGGTAAACTTCCTCCTTTAAATGAATAACAGCCAACTATCAAAAAAAAGAAAAACAAACTTATGAACTTTTTTCTAACAAAATTGTGAAATAAAAATGAAAAAAAATTCATAATTCTCCCCTTCGCCAATATTAGATTGAAACTAAAAAGGGATTGAAGCTTTTTTCGAAACCAACAGTAGTTTCCTGGTAATGTCCAACGAATAATCTGTAATCGTCGGGAAGCTCATTAAGCAGGCGGAAAAGACTTTCTTGCAGCTGGTTTGCATCTCCACCCGGCAAATCCGTTCGACCAACCGAAAGATAGAAAATTGTATCGCCAGCAAAAGCCGCTTTCAAGCTGTCGACAACATACACAACACTACCTTCGGTATGCCCCGGAGTATGTAGAACTCTGACATCCGCAGTTTTGAACTTTAAAGTTTCCTCGTCTTTTATCAGATAATCAGGCTTGCAAGGCTCAATATTGAAATCGAGAGGTATAATAGTGTGTTCCATTGGATTTTCGAGACGATAACTATCCAAAATATGAACATAAACTGGAGCAGAAGTCCTTTCTTTGATTGTCGATAAATCGGCACAATGGTCCCAGTGGGTATGGGTTAGCAAAATTGCCTCGAGTTGCGAATTCTCGTTGCTTAAAATCTCGAACAATATTTCGGATGATTCAGGTGGAGCATCTATCAAAAGACTTGTTTGGCTTTGAGGATTTACTACAAGGTAACAATTTGTTTCCAACAAACCAGCAACAACTGGTATAATTCTCATAAAATTTTAAACTACCTAAAAAATCGACTGCAAAATTACAATAATTTTAAATAATTTAGTACTTGTTTTTTTTAATTTATTTCATTATGAAAAACACATTTTTAAAGGAATTTTTAGTCTGTATTTTCCTTTGTTCTTTTTTCAATCTCCACGCACAAAATCCAATCTCATTTCCGCTTGAATTCAAACCGCAACCCTACGATATTTTACATTACGATGCTTATATCGACTTACGCCAAGGAATGGACAAATTTGTCTCGGGCATCTGCGAAATCAAATCCATTTGGACACAAAACGTTACTTCCAGCAACTTTTACTTTCATCTTCGAGAGTTATCTATTGACTCTGTCTTTTACAACGACTCCCCTATCGATTATATATTCCACGAAGAAGACACATTGGATTACTCTTACTATTTAATTCCAAATCTACAAGGGAACTCTAACGACACTTTCCGTGTGAAGATATACTATTCTGGAACTATGACAAACGAAGGAGGCAGTAAACCATTTGGTGGAGTTTTTCTTGCCGATTCTATTCTCTTCGCTATTGGCGTTGGGATGCACAATCAGTATGTTTCGACCACACAACACTGGCTCCCTTGTTACGACCATCCCTCGGACAAAGCAACTTTTCATTTTCAATTTATTACACCAAAAGACTTTACCATAGCAACGAATGGAATAACCCGGCTTGCTGGCTTTACAAACGACGGCTACCCAATCTGGGAATCCTACTCGACTTTCCCAATCGCCACTTATCTAATGACATTTGCAATGGGCAAATTCAACACGATGAAATTGGACGAATGGAATTTGCCAAGTAATATTGAATCCATTGTTTATTACCCTCCGCAAGACGAAGAGGCAGTTCGGTTTGCTTTCAACAACTTCGCCAAATATTTTTATGCAATGCAAAACCGATTTGGAAGATATCCATTCGAAAAAATTGGCTATGTAATCGTTCCTTTTTCCGAAGGTGCTATGGAACACCAAACGATGATTACTTTCCCCAAAAGCGTAGTCCACGACATTTACAATTCGAAAGATACAAACAATATAATGGCATTGCATGAATTTTCGCACCAATGGTTTGGAAATTCCGTCAGCCCTTTGGATTTTCGAGATGCTTGGTTCAACGAGTCGTTTGCAACCTATTCAGAAGCAGAATTCCTCGAACTCATTTCGGGCAAAGACGCCTACCTAAAAGACCTCTTGCAAAAAAAGAATTATTACATCAACTATTCTACAAAATATGAAGGAATTCTCCCCATCTATGGATTTTCCCGCAAGCCGCCTTCATCAAATTATCCATCGACTATCTATTGGAAAGGTGCAGTTGTTGTTGGAATGCTTCGTTACTATCTCGGCGATGAAAAATTCTTCGACTTAATTCGAACCTACCTCGACCAATTTGCATATCAGTCCCGTTCTACATTTGATTTCATTAACTTCTGCAATTATTATTTAATCGAGAATATCAATTGGTTTTTCGACCAATGGATTTTTGGCAAAGGTTATCCAATTTTGAACATAAATGTAATTCAACATCCATTGTCCGATACCTTAAGTTCGATTGAAATTAAGCTCAGCCAAGTCCAACCAAAAGATTACGGGCTCTATATTCATTTACCTATCGAATTTAACTTCAAACTTGCAGAAAATCGTTCTATCGACACTGTTTTAGAAATGAACCAAATTGAACAGACTTTCGTGTTGGATTCATTCCCACGAATCCTTAACTTAAGTGTAAATCAGGGGAAAAAAGTAGTCTCGCTTTTTTCGGCAAATTTCTTTTTATCAACTGAAGAAGACCGACAAGAGAACACCCCGCAAATTGAAATCACACCAAAAGAAATAATAATTAAATCATCGGATGGAGTACAAACGCTAAACTATGCGATTTACGACATTTTTGGAAACGAAATTATTCGCCAAACAGTTATGCAATCGGAAGAAGTAGTTCCGCTCGACATAATTTCGCTTGCAAATGGTGTGTATTTTATAACTGTTGATACCAAAATTGGGAAAATCCACAAAAGCTTTATCTTTTGTCGATAAAAGCATCTAAATGCAATCCAATGAAGTTCCCCTGTTTCATTTTTATTAATTTTGACTTTTTATATGTAGCAAAATATGGAAACACAAATAGCAAGGTTATCGATTAAAGGAGCCCAATTTTATGCGTATCACGGCGTTAAAGCCGAAGAGAAAGACCTTGGCGGGCGTTACGAAGTCGATTTGGATTTGTGGTACGATGCTACCCAAGCCATACAAAGCGATAGCGTTGCCTTCGCTTTGAACTACGAGGAAGCGATGAACAGCATCGAAGAATCCTTTGCAGATGAATCATACAACCTAATCGAAACCGTTGCAAGCAAGATTTTAGACCTTGTGTTCCAAAAGTTTCCAGACCTCATCAAAGCAACTATTCGCATTAGGAAAATGAATGTTCCAATCCACAATGTCGTGGCTTATATCGAAACTGAACTTTCGAGGGAAAAGAATCTTGATAAATAAATCGGTACAGAAAAAAGAAAAATCCGAAGTTGTTCTTCTTTCGCTTGGCTCAAATTTGGGCTCAAAGAGTGAGAACATTAAAAAAGCAATAGAATTTTTAAAGGAACGGCAAATCCTCGAAGACATTCAAGTTTCTTCATTTTACGAGACTGAACCTGTTGGTTTCAAAAATCAACCAGATTTCTTGAATGTTGCAATTATTGGACGAACAAACCTTACTGCCGATGAATTGCTTCACGAATGTAAAAATATCGAAAAGGAATTGGGCAGAAAAGAAAGACCACGCTGGCACGAACGAGAAATTGACCTCGACATTATACTTTATGGCAAACATCAAATACGCTCCGAAACTCTCTCTGTTCCCCATCCACAAGCCGAAAATCGAAAGTTTGTCCTTCTCCCAGCAAACGAAATTGCACCGAAAATGGTCTTCCCAAATAAAAATAAAACTGTGGGCGAATTGTTGGCGGATTGCAAAGACAATGCAAAAGTTACAAAACTCCCCATTTACCCAGATTGATTCAATCCGCTTCGTCCAAAAAGTTGGATAACTCAATGTCATCTCCAATGTTCCAAATATCGAGCGGTTCCTTTTCTTTACCTTTGTTGGTTTTCTTCCCATCCAAAAGGATAATATTTTCGGCAACAACTTCAACTTTTTGAACTTTCTCGCCACTGCGAAACTGAATAGTTCGACTTCGCAAAACTCCTTCGACAAACACTTTCGAGCCTTTTTTAAAAATCTTATTCGAAACATCGCAAGATTTCGCCATGCAACAATCGTAAACCAATCATCTCGGTCGACAATCCGCCCATCCGATGTTTTGAACGACTCCGAAAGGGCAATCCGAAAAGTCAATATCGAAGTTCCATTGCTCGCTTTCCTGAAATCAGGTTCGGATGCAACAAACCCAATTAAAATAACTTTGTTAAAACACCTTGACATTGTTTAAACCATATAAGGCAACTCAAAAAACTTACTTACTAAATCTAACAACTAAACAAAAAAGTTTGGATAAAAATGAAAAATAATTAAAACTTTTAAAAGATAAAAAATAAATTTTGTAAAATTGATGTTGTTTAGTAATTTTGATTTTTTAAATGTAAGTAATTATGAAACATAATGAAAATAGAACTTGCATATATTGCCGAAGCAACAAAGTAATCCGCCACGGGAAAACTTCAACGGGAAATCGGCGCTACCGATGTCGAAACTGTGGACGAACTTGGGTGATAGAAAAAGCCGAAATTGTTCGACCCGACATAGGCAGTTTAACCGAAGCCTATCTTAGCGGTAAAACTTTTCGAGACCTCGTCGATATTTACCACAGTTCTCCATTAAGAATAAACAAAAAAGTCAGAGAATTTCTCGAAGGTTGTCCCGATTGGGAAGAATATTTGGATTTATGTTCACCAAAGCACAACGTTCGATTAGCATACTTGGTTGGAAGGACTTTCTCGGCGGCGACATCCGATAAGCCCGACCATACGATGTTTGCTGCTATGGCTATTGATGCCCTTTCAAATATTGTCCTTGGTTTCGAATTGTCCGAGGCCGATGATTTCGATACTTGGTTTATGCTTCTGGTAAGAATGCGCCGTAGGGGCATAGACGTTCCAACCTTTATGTCGAATGGTTCTATACACATAGAAGAAGCAGTTCAGTCTGTATATCCCAATTCAGCTGTTCGTCTGTTTTACCACCGTACATACCGCGATAAAGAAGTGCAATGCTGCCTTTCCCGCGCCCCAATAAATACGAAGCTAATCAACGATGCCATCCACGCTTATGAAATTTGCAATAACCACAATCTATCCCGTTATCTAAAAATTACAAACGATAAATTCTTCCACGAGATTTTGAAAAGTTCGCCCGATTACTTCTGCCGACGCTTGCGTGAGCGACTCGACAACAAGCCCAAAATTAGAATCGAAGGTCTATCGAACGCCTTTCAAGCACGTTTCGAAAAGTTCCATATGCTGAAAAGCGACCCGTATCCATTGGTTAACGGATGGATAGCCAAGTGGATGCTTCAGCCTCTCGATATTGGCTTTTCGCGTTTAGCAATTTATATGCAACTGCCAGTAATCACTTCCTTCCGTCAATTTGCTTGCGGGCCAGTTCCACAAGTTCATCTTTTGAGTGCCGATAGCCCTCGCCTTAGAACATTTATTGTCGAAATCGCAGCTCGTGCCTTACAAATACCAATTTTCTACAACCGCTGCGAAATGAAACTCGACAAATGCAGTTTGTTCTAAGCATTTAATAAGTATATTCATAATTCAAAATAATTTATTAATTTTGCATTTGGTGTGCACCCGTAGCTCAATTGGATAGAGCTTCTGACTACGGATCAGAAGGTTGGGGGTTCGAGTCCCTCCGGGTGTGCAAAATTTCTTTTTCGGTGCACCCGTAGCTCAGCTGGATAGAGCATCTGATTCCGGTTCAGAGGGTCGGGGGTTCGAATCCCTCCGGGTGTGCTGCTGAGAGAATTTGTAACTTTTTTAGACATCGGATGTTTCAAAAACATCCGATGTCTTTTTGGTAATGAACTTCGTTAAGGTCGAAAACGAGGGTTTTCGGTTATGCTTTCAAATAATTTAATATCTCGTAGGGGCGAATAATTATTCGCCCCTACATAACAAAACACAATTCCCAAACATAGTTGCATCCTCATTACCATTTTAGAGGCAGAGCCATATGTTTGCTGAAACAATGCTTTAATGAAATAAATTGAGTAAGTCCCTTTTAAAAAAATTTTTACTTAAAATACCTTTTAACCACACAAACCCTTTTGAATAGAAGCATCCGATTAACTATTTTTAAAATTTTGTTAACTTAAATTTTTAAAAATATAAATATGCAATTAGAAATTTCAAATTTGCGTAGCAAAGTTTTTAAGCCGCTTCTTGTGGTTTACATAATTTTATACATTGTTGGAATCTTTGGTCTTTCCAATCCTACCACTTACCAATTGTTTGCAAAAACAATTTCTTTTGTTCTTTTGTTAACTTTTTTCGGAGCTTTTTTCTTTCATTCTTTTCGTCCAAATCTAACCAAAAGTCTCATAATTTTTTCTGTAATATATTTCTTTTCTCTCGCAATAGAAATAATAGGTGTCAACTATGGTATTCCTTTCGGAAAGTATCACTATGGGAATTCTTTGGGATTCAAAGTTTTCTCAACTCCGTTGATAATTGGGCTAAATTGGTTATTCGTCGCCTATTCAACATCTTCGATTTTCTTTGATTCGAAACTTAAGCCCATATTTAAAGTTTTGCTTCCATCGATTTTGATGGTTATTTACGACATCTTGCTCGAGTTTAACGCCCCAAAGCTCAATATGTGGTATTTTGAAAACAACGAACCACCCTTGCAAAATTACATCGCTTGGTTTTTTCTTGCAATAATTATTCATTCTGCTTTTAGTTACTTCAAAATCAACACCAAAAACAGATTTGCTTCGTTTCTGTTCATTGTCCAATTTTTATTTCATCTAATACTGGCGATTGCTGGAATAGGTAATGATTAAACCAAAACACAATTTTTTTATCGAAAAGTTTTTTGAATTTTACACATTCCGATTGATTAGGAAAAATTTCCATAGTGTTCAAATACTTGGTGAATATAATTTAACCAATCTGCCCATTCTCCTCCTTTCTAATCATATCAGCTGGTGGGATGGATTCTGGTCGAAATATTTAAATACCAAAATCTTCAAACATAAGTTCCATTTTCTTATGCTCGAGCATCAGTTGAAAAAATATTGGTATTTTCAATATACTGGTGGATTTTCTATTAAACAAAATTCTAAAAGCGTGTTTGAATCGCTGGATTATACAATTGAATTACTTAAAGATAAAACGAACCTAGTGCTCTTCTTTCCACAAGGTCAGATAGAATCTCAATACAATGACCATATTGTTTTTCGCAGTGGTTTAAAGAGAATCCTTTCGAACATACAAAACCCTGTGAACCTCGTTTTTCAAGTAAATTTAATTGATTACTTAAATCATAAAAAGCCAAGTCTATTTATTTATTTTCTCGAAAATCTTATGGAAAAGACAACAATTGATGAAATTGAAACCAAATACAACAACTTTTTGAAAAATTCAATTTCTATCCAAAAATTGATTCACGTTTAATATGGATTTATTGTCTTTCCTAATAATTTCATTTTCAACAATTCAATTGATAATTGCATTAGTTAATTACCTGTATCTTAAATTCTTTGTCGCATCAGCATCAAAAAACGTTCCGAAAGATAACAATCCATTTGTTTCAATTTTAATTCCCGCAAGGAACGAGGAAAAGAATATCCCAAAAACATTGAAAGCAATAATTTCCCAGAACTACACAAACATCGAAATTATAGTTTACGATGACAACTCGAATGATAGAACCAAAGACATTGTTGCATCCTTTCAGTCGAACGATAGCAGAATCAAACCTTTAGAAGCCCAAATCTTGCCAAGTGATTGGAAAGGCAAAAATTATGCTTGCCACACTCTGGCTCAACACGCCAAAGGCGACTACCTTTTGTTTCTCGATGCCGATGTAACAATTCACAATGATTTTGTTTTTAAAATTGTTTCTCTTGCAAAGAAAGAAAAGTATGCACTAATTTCCTGCTTCCCTGAACCTATTACATTATCTTTTGGCGAGAAAATAACAGTTACAACTGTTTACTACATTTTGCTTTCCCTACTTCCTCTTGCTTTAGTTTCAAAAACAAAGTATCCATCGATTTCTGCAGCAAATGGACAATGTATGTTTTTCGAAACGGATACTTATCGAAAGATACAACCTCATAAAGTATTTAAAAGCAGTTTTGTCGAAGACATTGATATTGCCCGATACTTCAAAAAAAATCAATTGCGAGTGCTATGCCTAACAGGCTTGTCTGATATTAAATGCCGAATGTACGATAATTTAAAAGATGCCATCATTGGCTTCTCTAAAAATATTGTCAAAATTCTTGGTAATAATTTCCTTACCGCTATTGTGTTTTGGCTTATCACCACATTTGGTTTCGTATCATTTATTTTAACGAAGAACTACGAATTACTCAACTTGTGGATTTTTCAATTTTTTTTAACAAGGGCTTTTATCTCGTTAACCATTGGTAAAAGTTTAATCTCTAATCTGCTTCTATCTCCAATACAACAATTTTTTATTGGGGTTTTCATCTATAAATCTTTTATAAACAAAATCACTAAAAAACAAATATGGAAAGGAAGAAACTTATACTTTTTTTAGTATTCATTTTACAGAGCTTTGTTTCTTTTGCTTCATTCAAAGAAGAAATTTATTATGCATATATTTCGAACAAAATGGAATTATGGCAAGAAGTGATTGATAAAATCAATAAAATACCAGATAAAAGCAATGAAACAATCTTAGAGCAGTTGAACTATTGCTATGGCTTCGTTGGATGGTGTTTAGGACACAAAAAGAAAGACATTGCAAAGAAATATTTGCAACTTGGAAACGAGCTTATCACCAAACTTGAGCAGAAAAAGTATAAACTCTCCGTGATTTATGCTTACAAGTCAGCCTTCATTGGCTACGAAATTGGAATTAGCCCCTACAAAGCCCCATTTATTGGTTCAAAAAGTATTGAATATGCTTACCAATCCATTAAATTCGACAGTTCAAACTACTTTGCATATATTCAACTTGGAAATGCAGAATACTACAAGCCTGCTATTTTTGGTGGCTCAAAAAAGGAAGCTATTAAGTACTTTCTGAAAGCTCTAAAATTTTACAACTCCAAACGCAATGAAATAAATAAAGACTGGAACTTACTTCATCTACTTGCAACTATTGGTAAAATTTATTTGGAAATCAACGATTACAACAATGCAAAATTATATTTTGACAAGGCATTGAAAATCGAACCCAATTTTCATTGGGTCAAGAATGAATTATACCCTTTATTATCCACAAAAATTAGGTAACAATGAAACAAAAGGTAATAATCATAGGTTCTGGAATTGGAGGGCTATCGACAGCACTCCGCCTTTCGCAAAGGGGCTACGAAGTTGAAATCCTCGAGAAGAACGCCCAAGCTGGGGGTCGATTAAATCAAATTAAAATGGATGGCTTTACCTACGACACTGGACCAAGTTTCTTCAGTATGTCCTGCGAATTCCAGGAACTCGCTCGGGATTGCGGAATTAAGCTACCTTTCGACATTGTCGAACTCGACCCGCTTTACGCAGTTAACTTTTCTGGGAATCCCAAATTCTTTCAAATTTACAAAGACCCAAAACAACTTGCTCAGGAATTCGAAAAATTCGAACCCGACTTTGAACAGAAAATGCGGAACTATCTTAAAAAAGCAAGTCGGGTATTCAACGACACGGTCGACATTGTTATCAAACGCAACTTCGATTCGATTTTAGATTACATACTTGCCTTGATGAAAGTTAATCCCGTTCACCTGCCCCTTTTGTTCAGAAATTTCTGGCAGGAAGTCAGCCTGAACTTCTCGTCGAAAGAAGTTCGGCAAATTCTTTCGCTGGTTGCTTTCTTTCTGGGGCGCACACCTTTCGACACTATGGCTGTATATACTCTTCTGTCCTACACCGAATTCCAACACGACGGGTATTACAATGTCAAAGGTGGAATGTATAAAATTGTCGAAGGTTTCGTTTCGGAATTAATTAATAGAGGAGTTAAAATTAACTACAATGTGGAAATTGTGGACTTCCTGCCGAATAATGGCAAATTGCAAAGTGTTGTCGATAAAGACAATCGGGTTTGGAATGGTGATATTTTTGTTGTAAATGCCGATGCAGCGGTTTTCCGCAGCAAAGTTTTCAAAAGAAAAAAATATTCCGAAGAAAACCTTGCCAAAATGGCCTGGACAATGGGTTATCTAACACTCTACCTTGGTTTAAAAACAAAATTGCCCAACGTCCACCATCATAATTATTTCCTTGGCTCGAATTACGAAGAATATTCAAAAAACATTTTAACCAGCGACTTACAACTCGAAAAACCATATTATTATGTTAATGTAATTTCTCGTTCAAATCCTGAATGCGCTCCCGAAGGTTGCGAAGCCTTGTTTTTTGTCTGCCCTGTCCCAAACTTGCTTTTCAAACAAGACTGGTCCGACAAGGACAAAATTGTCGATAGCATCATAAAGGACTTTTCGAAGAGAATAGGCAAAGATATAGAACCCGATATCATCTCGAAAACCGTTTTTACCCCCATTGATTGGCAAAATAAGTTTAATCTTTTCAAAGGTTCCGGTTTAGGATTGGCACATAATTTTCGACAAATTGGCGGATTGAGACCCAAAAATTTTGACGAGGAGTTTAGTAACGTCTTTTACGTTGGAGCTTCAACAGTTCCGGGAGCCGGGCTACCTATGGGAATAATTAGTTCAAAACTCGTAACCGAAAGAGTAGAAAGATACTCCAAGCAAACTATTTAAAATTGAAAACTTAAAATGCTTTAAATTTAAACCATTCCGCCTGTAATTTCGGGGCAGACACAGAGCTTTTCCCCTACGATTGTGATGGTAATCATAATGCAATGGTTGGAAATTGTGTTTTGTTGTAGGGGCAGATAATTATTCGCCCCTACAAGATATCGAACTATTAGGTGGCTTGAACGAAAACACTCTTTCCTAAGTGTAACGGAGTTCTTTTCAAAAAGACATCGGATGTTTGCAAAACATCCGATGTCTGAAAAAATGACAAAGTCTTGTAGAGTCGAACCTGTGTGTTCAAGCCCTGTCCCCTGGTGTTTACCCTTGAATAGGGCAATTAATTCAATTTATGCATAGCACTGAATGAGGAGTTCAAAACACTTATTCAAATTTGGTCTCAATTAATGTAAGTCAACTTCTCAGAATTGATTAAAAAGGTTTGCGATTACTTTTGCACGATAATCAAAAATATGATTCAGCCGTCGACGAATCATCACTGAATTCATCAATCTACCAGCGATACCCAGCGGAAGCAAATAATGAACTAAATCCACAATTTTCACCCTATTCTCGTCCACCACCTCGAAAGTATGAAGATGGTGCCAAAACTTATAGGGACCAAATCTTTGCTCATCGATGAAGTATTCGTTCTTTTTCAAAGCAGTGATTTCTGTAATCCAATGGAAATCGATATTCAAAAAAGGCGAAACTTTATATTCAATTATTAAGCCATGAAAAATTTCCGAAGGCAAATCCTTGGTTAAAATTCGGAAATTTAAGTACTCTGGGGTGATTTTACTTAAATTTCTTGGGTCTGAAAAGAATTTCCAAACAGTTTCGATGTTGGAAACAACAATTTGTTCTCTATAAATTTTATTCAACTGCCTCATATTTTCACTCCTGCATTTTTAGATTTTTCATCATCTCTAAATATTTCTTTCTTCGCTCTTCGAAATCTACCATTGGAGGGAGATATTTGCCCGAAATTGCTTCGGGAACCCATCTTTTTATGTACTCACCCTCGGGGTCGAATTTTTTCCGTTGAAGTTCGGGATTGAAAATGCGAAAATAAGGAGCAGCGTCGACTCCTGTTCCAGCAGCCCATTGCCAGTTGCCTACATTCGATGCCATTTCGTAATCCAAGAGTTTCTCCCTAAAATATGCTTCCCCTAATCGCCAATCCATCATCAAAATTTTTGTTAAAAAGTTTGCAACTACCATACGAACCCTATTGTGCATATAGCCCGTTTCGTTCAATTCTCTCATTCCAGCATCCACCAGCGGAAACCCAGTTTCGCCCAATTTCCATTTCTCAAATGCTTTCTCGTCGAAGTTCCATTCGACTATGTCGAACTTCGAGTTAAAATTTTTCGAAACCATCCAAGGAAAATGAAAAAGCACCGATTGGTAAAATTCCCTCCAAATTAATTCATTCAAAAGCTTTTCGTTGTATTGCTTGGCTAATAAAGCAATTTTCCTAACGCTTAAAGTTCCAAATCTTAAATGCAAACTTAAACGAGTAGTTCCTTTTTCGATGTAAGGGAAATCTCGTGTCTTATGGTAATTAATCAATGTAACCTCATCCAAATTTGGATGGGGAAAGCCTAAACTACCCTCGTAAAGAAAACCCAATTCATTATATGAAATTATTTTCGGTGGGGTTTGAAATTTATAAAGTCTATTCAGAAGCTGTTCAGATGGATTTAAACGAATCTTTTGAGGGTCGAAATTCCTTTTCCATTCTTTCGAATATGGTGTATAAACTTTATAAGGGGCTCCCGATGGTGTTAAGATTTCTTGTGGTTCAAAAACAACTATATCTTTAAAATCAAAACACTTAATATTATTTTCTTTCAAAAATTTCATTACACCTTCGTCTCTTTGGTTTGCCGATGGTTCGTAATCCCTGTTGAAATAAACTCCTGTTATTTCAAAATTATCTATTAACTCTCGAAAAACTTCAATCGGAGTGGAATGGAAAACGAGAATTCCCGAGCCAAAATTTCGTTGGAAGTGATTGTGAATTTCAACCAAACGTTCATAAATAAACTGCACTCTTCTATCCTTTGGTGGCGTTGCAATTTCGCTTAAGATATTCTTATCGAAAATAAAAATTGGTATAACTGGGAAGTTTGAATTAAGGGAATAATACAGCCCCGTGTTGTCTTCCCATCTTAAATCTCTGCGAAACCAAAAGATTGCAACTTTATCTTTGCTCATACTTCTCGACAAATTGGTCCGATTTAGAATTTTTAGAGACGAAATAAGTAAAAGAAGCAAGCAAAATCATATCGAAATTATAAATTAAATCATCGAGTGGTATTGAGAAAAATCTAATCGAAAGATTTTTTGTATCATCATAAAGGACAACAGGTTCAGACGACCAAAGCCCCGTCAATGCCCCATTAACAATGAAAAATGGTACAAGCGAAATTAGATAAGAAATTAAAAAGTATACCCGAAAAGGCCCCAATCTTGACACTTTTACAATTAATGCAAGTAAAATCCCAACAAGACTTGCAGTGAAAGTATAAGACTTTTCGGGAACGGAAATGATAAGGCAAAAGAAAAGAATTAAAATTGCAAAATAGAAAAATGCTTCCGAAGCTAACTTTAACGCCATTCCAACTTTTAAATTTATTTCTATTAAATGAAAGATGAAAAGAGTAGAAAAATTAACCACTACGAAAAAAAGCCACTCTTCCAATGGAAGCGAAAGCAGATATATACCCAAAACATAATCAGAATTGAAGCCCCAGACTTTATTCAGAGTAAAAAACACATCCCAAGGTATGAACACCACCAACACAAATACTATCGAAAGGAAAACATATTTAAAATTCTTGTAAAATGGATTTTTGGGATAAAACGACAAAACTAAAGGGAAAAATACCGAACAAGCTAAAATGAACAAATAGTAGAGATTGCTCATTTAATAGTTTTTTTCGCTTCAACATAATACTTTAAAGGGAAAAGGAGAAGTCCGAAGTTCTCGCCAGGAGTTTTTTGAATGTATTTATGGTGAACTCTATGGGCTTTGCGTAAGGCAACAAAATAAGGATGGTCTATATTTTTCAGCCAATTGAAACGACGATGGATGTAAACTTCGTGAAGAAGAAAATAGGTCAATCCATAAAAAGTAATTCCCAAGCCTGCCCAAAAAAGAAGATTAAAAGTATGTAAAGCCCCCCAAATCGTTAAAAATGCACCGGGAAGGGCAAAAATCAAAAAGAATGTATCGTTTTTCTGAATAAATCCTTTGTTTTCGTTGGTGTGATGGTCTTTGTGCAAAATCCAAAGAAAACCGTGCATAATATATTTATGCGTAAACCAAGCAACAAATTCCATTGCGAAATAAGAACAAACAAATACAAGGAAACTTAATAAGACATCCATATAACAAAATTCAATATTTATTGAAAAATTTTTTCAATATCACTTTGAAAAGTAAAATGAACTTTATAAAGTTGTTAATCCTAATCCTTTTCTTCAGAACTTCCTCTGCTGGTAATTTTCTGATTTTTTCGAGCAATTTTCTGTAATATTCGTAAGCAACAAGTACACCAAGTTTCGAACTTTTGGGAAGTTTTCTTATACCAATCAACGCTGTCTGGAAATCTTTTTCTATATCCTCGATAATCTTTGCTCTATCGTTTTCGGTCAAATTCGCGAAATCGACATCGGGGAAATAAGTACGATTTAGAACCTCAAAATCATTTTTAACATCACGCAAAAAATTAACTTTTTGAAAAGCAGAACCCAGCGCCTGTGCATAGGGCTTTAGTTCCTTGTACAAACTTTCATCTCCATTAACAAAAACCTTCAAGCACATCAATCCAACTACTTCTGCACTCCCATAAATGTAATTTCTATATTCGATTTCGTTGTATTTCCTCTTATATAAATCCATAAACATACTATCGAAAAACGGTTCTATCAAATCCTCACCAATATTGAACTTTTGGGCTGTAATTCTAAAAGCATTAACTACAGGATTAGTCGAAAATCCATTTTTTATATCTTCAAAAGTTTGTTCTCGAAATTTTTCAAGATAAGTTCTCTGCTCGATATTATGCATTGTATCCACGATTTCGTCTGCAATACGAACCAAGCCATAAATTGCGTAAATATGTTTTCTCAACTCTTTGTTCAAAAATAGTATTCCTATTGAAAAACTTGTCGAATAAGCTTTGGTTATGACTTCTGAATTTTTATAAGAAATTTTTTCGAACAAACTTATCATAAATTAAAGCATTATTAATAAAAAAATTTATAAAAATTAATAAACGAAACAAAGTTCATCTTATTTAAAGACAACCCTTTATCCCAAACTCTTAACCAGTTCCAAACAAAATATCATCTTACTATTTAATTAAGGTAAACACTTTAAATCCACCCTATTTTTGAACTTAAAATTTATCATAATTTATTCTATTGTTGGGGCAATTTATAAATTGCCACTAAAAACATAAATACCCTACAAAACTTATCGTCAGAGGTTTTAGCATTGTTAGCATACCCATAGGGATAAGAAGCGAACATTCAGGTTAGCCCCTGTAAGCATTTGTAACTTTTTCGGAAGTCGGATGTTTCAAAAACAACCGATGTCTTTTGGTATTGAACTTCGTTAAGGTCGCAAACGAGGGTTTTCGGTTATGCTTTCAAATAATTTAATATCTCGTAGAGGCGAATAATTAATCGCCCCTACAAAAACACAATTCCCAACCATTCTATCAACATCAACATTTTATAGGCAGTTCTATGCGTCTGCCCCGAAAATCCCGAGTTGGAATAAATCAAGTAATTACCTTAATCCATTTTAAAATACCTTTAATAGATAATTTTCTTTGTAATTTTGAAATTTAAATATACTTAACTATGAAAAGACCAGACTGGGACCAACTTTACATCACGCTCTGCTATCTTGTTGGAATGCGTAGCCGAGATGATATGACCCACGTCGGTGCGGTAATTACCGACGAAGACAATGTGCTTGTTTCGACTGGCTACAATTCCCTTCCGCGCAACATCGAAGTCGACAAAGACGGCAAAAGGATTAGCAGGGAAAACGGAGAAAAGTACTACTGGATTGAGCATGCCGAACGAAACGCTATTTATAACGCCGCTCGGCGCGGAACACAATTGAAAGGATGCAAAATCTATGTCCCTTGGCTTCCTTGCGCCGACTGTGCCCGTGCAATTATTCAAACTGGTATTTCGGAAGTTATCGTTCACCGAAATGGTCAGGACTTCTACGACAAACACACCGACGGCAAATGGGCTGAACAGCACAAACGAACCACCGAAATGTTCCTCGAAGCCGGTGTCCGTCTGCGTTATGTTACTTGCAACATAGTAGTTCCCGAAATTTATATGAACGGCAAAATTCACAATGCATACGAATATCTGAATCGAGAAGAGAACGAGCAATGAAGCGAGTGCTAATTATTGCCTACTACTTTCCGCCTTCGGGTGGTCCCGGTGTTCAAAGAGTTTTGAAATACACCAAATATCTCGCTGAGTTCGGATGGGAACCTTTCGTTCTAACAGTCGAAAACGGAACATTCCCTGCTGTCGATTATTCTTTGCTCGATGAAATTCCCGAAAAAGTAAAGGTTTTTCGAACTAAAATTTTCGAACCATACGATTTATATCGAATATTCACGGGAAAACCCAAAAATGTTGCAATCGATGTAAATGTAATTAAAAAAGAAGACCAAAAATTGTCCTTCAAAGAAAAAGTCGCAGAATTCATTCGTGCTACTTTTTTCATACCCGATGCTCGAGTTGGTTGGCTACTGACTGCTAAGTCCAAAGCCATTCAGATTTGCAGGCAATAC
>Ga0209809_1000763_pt1 | contig 28099 bp, 31 predicted proteins | sample YNPMSTMetaG_FD_186172 | JGI IMG/M metagenome (GOLD analysis project Ga0209809, IMG submission 186172) | Anoxygenic and chlorotrophic microbial mat microbial communities from Yellowstone National Park, USA - YNP MS-T MetaG (SPAdes) (version 2) ...
CAGAATGCCGAAGCGAACGTACCAGCCCAAGAAACGAAAGCGAATGCGCACGCACGGCTTCCGCGCCCGGATGGCGACGGCCACCGGACGTCGGGTGCTGAAGGCCCGCAGGCTGAAAGGACGCCATCAACTGACGGTTCAGCGCGAGTGGGCCAAGAAGTGGAACTGGAAGGAGAGCGCCCGCCGGCCCCGGCGCCGGGCGTAGAGGCGGTGGCCTCCGGCGGCCATCCGCTGACAGGACAACCGGAACCGTGGAGCGACGAATCCGGCTCCGGCGGTCGGTGGACTTTGAGCGAGTCCGGCAGGAAGGCCGGGCCTGGTCCCACCCGCTGCTGGTGCTGGTCGCCGCTCCCAACCCGGTTGGCCTGACCCGCATCGGGGTCGTCGCCGGGCGCCGGCTGGGCACCGCAGTGGCCCGCAACCGGGCCAAACGGCTGCTCCGGGAGGCGGCCCGTCACCTCTACCCCCGCCTGGCGCCCGGATGGGACCTGGTCCTCATCGCCCGACCGCCCATCCTGACCGTCAAAGAGCCCCAGGTGGAAGCCGCGCTGGAGAGACTGGCCGGGGAGGCCGGGTTGCTGCGAACGCAGGAGGAAGTTCGGTGAAATATCTGTTGCTGGCCCTAATTCGGCTGTGGCAGTGGACGTTCTCGCGCGTCCTCCCTCCGACCTGTCGCTTCTACCCCTCCTGCTCCCAGTACGGCTACGAGGCCATCTCCCGCTACGGCGTCCTGCGCGGCGGCTGGCTGACGGTCAAACGGGTTGCCCGCTGTCATCCCTTCAACCCCGGCGGATATGACCCGGTGCCTGATCTCCGGTAAATGGGTACATTGGTCATTGGTCATTTGGTCATTGGTCATTGGTCATTGGTCATTTCGTAAGGAGAGCCCCAGCGTGAATAAACCATCGCACATCTACCCGGTCTCCCTGGCCTTGCTGGCCGTCCTCCTTCTGGCTGGCTGTGCTGGCGGCGTCCGCGCCACTTCCTGGACCACCCTGATTCTCCACGACGGCACCCTCTACGTGGCGGACCTGGAACAGGTGCGGGCGCTGGACGCGGAGACCGGTCAGGAGGTCTGGGCGTTCCCCGCCACGCCGGACCTGCGCCAGTACGGCCCTTTCTACACGGTGACCCGGCTGAACGACGAACTGCTCATGGTCACCTCCTATGAACGGACGGGTGGCGGCCTCTTCGCTCGTTCTCAGGGTGTCCTGCGCGTCCTTTCCCTCAACGGCGGTCGGCTGGCATGGCCCCAACCCTTCACTGCGGCGGGGGAGTTCATCGCCCCCGGCGCCGCCGGGGACGGTATCTTCGTCATCGGCAACAGCGACGGCAACGTCTACGGGCTGCGGATAGAGGACGGCACGCTGGTCTGGCAGTACGCCACCGGGGGCCGGGTCTGGGCGACGCCGCTGGTCCTCTCCGATACGGTCTACATCGCTTCGCTGGACCACCACCTCTACGCGCTGGACCTGCAGACTGGTGCGCTGCGCTGGCAGTTCCGGGCCGGTGGCGCGATGGCCGACTGTCCCCTCTTCCTGAACGACACCCTGTACATCGGCGCTTTTGACCACAACCTCTATGCGCTGCGGCCGGCCGACGGCACCGAGGTCTGGCGCTTCCCCGGCGCCAACTGGTTCTGGGGCACTCCGGCGGGCAGCGGCGACCGCCTCTACGCGGCCGACGTGAACGGCAACGTCTACGCGCTGGACGCGGCGACGGGGCAGGAAATCTGGCGCAGCCAGGTGCCAGGAACGGTCCGGCTGGGCCCGGCGCTGAGCCCCGACGGGAAGCGGTTATTGATCGCCAGCGAGAACGGCGCCCTCTTCGGCCTGGATACCGCCGACGGCTTCGTCCTCTGGCAGCAGTCCGGGCAGGGGCAACTGGGCTCTATGGTCATCGGCGGGGAGCGGGTCTACGTGACCCGAATCAACGCCCCCCAGCGCGTGCAGGCGTTCTATGTGGAGAACGGCCGCCCGGTCTGGTCGTATCCGCCCCAGCAACATTAGGACGGAATACGGACCACGGAATACGGAGCAGAAAATGTGGGATTTGCTGATTTTGAACCCGATGGTGAACTTGCTGCTGCTGTTTTACCGCCTCCTGGGCCACCAGACAGTGCTGGCGATTACCGCGCTCACGCTGGTGGTACGGTTGGCCGTCCTGCCGCTGACGCTGAAGCAGCAGCAATCTGCCCGCCGGATGCAGGAACTGCAGCCGGAACTGGTGAAACTGCAGAAAAAGTACGCAGATGACAGGGAAAAACTGGCCCAGGAGCAGATGAAACTCTATCGGGAGGCCGGCATCAACCCTCTGGGAGGATGTCTGCCACTGTTGATCCAACTGCCCCTGCTCTACGGCCTCTGGCAGGCCATCATGCGCACGCTGGCCGTCAGCCCGCTGGAACTGATTCGCCTCTCCCAGAACGTCTACTCCTTCATTCCCGGTATGGCTTCCCTCATTCCCCTGCAGAGCCGGTTCCTGTGGATGGACCTGGGACAGCCGGACCCGTACTACGTCCTCCCGATTCTGGTGGTGGTCACGTCCTGGCTCTCGCAGAAAATCCTGACCCCGCCCTCTACGGACCCCCAGTCCGCCGCGATGAACCAGCAGATGCTGATTATGATGCCGCTGATGTTCGGCTTCATCTCCATTTCCTACGCCTCCGGGCTTTCCATTTACTTCATCATCTCCAATCTGGTTACCCTGCTCCAGTACTTTGTGACGCCTAAGCCGCAGCCGGTCCCGGCGGGCGCGGCGGAGGCGCCGAAGGAACCAGAACGGCCGAAAGAGGCAGAACGCCCCAAAGAGCGGCCGCCCCAGCCCGCCCGGCGGAAGAGAGGGCGGAGGTAAATTGCCCGCAAAAACTTGCTCCAAGAGGGTGCAAACGTGAGCACAGAAGGCAAGATTTTCTTTGGCGAAACCGTAGACGCCGCCATCGCGGCGGGGCTGACTGCCCTGCGCCTCCCGCGCGAGGCGGTGGAAATTGAAGTTCTGGATGAGGGCAGCCGCGGCATCCTGGGCATCGGCGCCCGTATGGCGCGCGTTCGGCTGACGCCGCTGGTTACCCCCGAGGCCATCCCCGCGCCGACTCCCGCCCCGGCCCCGACCCCGGCAGTCCCTCCGGCGGCCCCGGAGTCGGCGGACGCTGAGGTGGCCCGATCCATCCTGGCGGACCTCCTCCGGCATCTGGGCTACTCCGCCGAGATTCAGGTTCGCCTGGCGGAACCGGCCACCGATGAGGAGATGGCTACCCTTGTGCTGGACGTTCAGACCGCCGGGGCGGACACGCTGATCGGCCCCCGGGGGGAGACCCTGGCGGCCCTTCAGCACATCGTGCGGTTGCTGGTCAACCGGAAGATGGGCCGGATGGTCAATCTGGTGGTGGACGTCCAGGGCTACAAGCAGCGGCGGGAGCAGAACCTCCGCCGCCTGGCGGAGCGGATGGCCACTCAGGCGGTCCGGAGCGGACACACAGTCTATCTGGAGCCGATGCCTCCCTACGAGCGCCGCATCATCCACCTGGCGCTCCGGGACCACCCCGACGTCACCACCCAGAGCGTCGGCGAGGGCAACCGCCGCCGGGTAACGATTATCCCCCGGGTCGTCAAGGAATAGTGGGGAATCTCTGCGACTACCTCGTCGTCGGACACGTCACCCAGGACCGGTTGCCGGACGGGTCGCTGACCCCCGGCGGCACGGCGGCCTATGCCGCCCGCACCGCCCGCGCGCTGGGCCTGCGCACCGCCGTTCTCACCAGCACCGACGACTCCCTGGACCTGAGCGCCGTCCTTCCCGACATCACCGTTTACCGCATCCCGGCCCCCAGGAGCACGCTCTTTGAAAACCGCTACACTGCGGACGGGCGGGTGCAGTTTCTACACGCCCGCGCTGCCCCTCTGACTCCCGATGCCATTCGCGGCGCAGGATTCATCCTGCGCCGTGTCGGCATTCTCCACCTGGGGCCGGTGGCGCGGGAGTGCGACCCCGCCCTGGCCGACCATATCCGGGCCGATTTTCTGGGCCTGACCCCTCAGGGCTGGATGCGCCGCTGGGACGGGGCCGGACGGGTCACCCCGGGCCCGTGGGAGGAGGCGGAGGAGTGGCTCCCCCGCGCGGACGCCGTCGTCCTGAGCGAAGAGGACATCGGCGGCGACGAGGCACTGGCGGCCCGCTGGGCCGCCCGGACCCGCCTCCTGGCCCTCACCCGGGGCGCGCACGGATGCTCCGTCTACGCCGGGGGGCGGGTCTGGCACCTGCCGGCCTTCCCGGCCCGGGAGGTGGACCCCACCGGCGCGGGGGATGTCTTCGCGGCCGTCTTCTTCGCCCGCCTCTGGCGGGGGGACGACCCGGTGCAGGCCGCGCGCCGGGCCAACTGCGTCGCCGCCGTCTCCGTCACCCGGCCCGGCCTCTCCGGCACTCCCACCCCGGAGGAAATGGGCCGGTGCTTTGAAAACCACCAAGACACAAAGACACGAAGTTAATTAAATATTGATTTTTCTTTGTGCCTTCGTGTCTTCGTGGTGAAAGTCCGAAGAAATCGCCCGGTGTGTTCGGTAAAAACCACCAAGACACAAAGACACGAAGTTATTAAATATTGATTTTTCTTTGTGCCTTCGTGTCTTCGTGGTGAAAGTCCGAAGAAATCGCCCGGTGTGTTCGGTAAAAACCACCAAGACACGAAGACACGAAGTTATTAAATATTGATTTTTGTGTCTTCGTGGTGAAAGTCCGAAGAAATCGCCCGGTGTGTTCGGTAAAAACCACCAAGACACAAAGACACGAAGTTATTAAATATTGATTTTTCTTTGTGCCTTCGTGTCTTCGTGGTGAAATTCCTATGATCATCTACGCTTTTGCCAACCAGAAGGGCGGTGTGGGCAAAACCACGACCGCCGTCAATCTGGCGGCCTACCTGGCCCACTGGGGCCAGCGGGTCCTGCTGGTGGACATGGACCCCCAGGCCAACGCCACCGCCAGCCTGGGGGTGGACCGCGCGTCCCTTTCGGCGACGGTCTACGATGCTCTGGTGCGCGAAGTGCCCCTGGCCCAGATCATCACCCTGACCCGCTGGGTGCGGCTGGACCTGGCGCCCAGTTCGGCCCAACTGGCCGGGGCGACGGTGGAACTGATCCCGATGCTGGCCCGGGAGCGGCGGCTGGAAATGGCCTTCTCCGGCCTGGACGACCGCTACGACTACGTCCTGATAGATTGTCCCCCCAGTCTGGGCATCCTCACGGTCAACGCGCTGGTCGCCGCCAGAAGCGGCGTCATCATCCCCGTCCAGTGCGAGTACCTGGCGCTGGAGGGGCTCTCCCAACTGATGCGCACGCTGGACCTGGTGCGCCGGTCTCTGAACCCCCACCTGCGCCTGCGGGGCCTGGTGATGACCATGTTTGACCCGCGCACCCATCTCTCCCGGCAGGTCGTGGAAGAGGTCCAGCGTCACTTCGGGAGCCGGGTCTTCCGGACCATTATCCCGCGCAACGTCCGGCTGAGCGAGGCGCCCAGCCACGGGCTCCCCATCCTGAACTACGCCCCCCGTTCCCCCGGCGACCTGGCCTACCGGGCCCTGGCCTGGGAACTGCTCAGCGGCGACGGACGGGCGCCGTCAGTGGAGGCGGAGCATGGCGGGTAAATTCGGCCTGGGCCGAGGACTGGAGGCGCTGATCCCCGCCGGCGAGGAGACGACGGGCATCCTGGAGGTGCCGGTGGAGGATATCCGCCCCAATCCCCACCAGCCCCGTATGGCCATCCGGGACGACGAACTGGTGGAACTGGCCCTCTCCATCCAGAACCACGGCGTCCTTCAGCCCCTCATCGTCGTCCGGGAGGGGGACGGTTACCAGTTGGTGGCGGGGGAGCGGCGCTGGCGGGCGGCGAAACTGGCCGGCCTGACGACGGTGCCGGTCGTCGTTAAGGACCTGGCCCCCCAGCAGATGCTGGAACTGGCCCTGGTGGAGAACCTGCAGCGGAAGGACCTGAACCCGCTGGAGGAGGCGGCGGCCTACCGGCAACTGATTGAGGAGTTCGGGCTGACCCACGAGGAGGTGGCCCGGCGGGTGGGCAAGAGCCGGGTCGCCGTCACCAACACGCTGCGGCTGCTGAAGGCCACCGACGCGGTGAAGGAAGCGCTCCTCAACGGCCGCATCGGGGAGGGGCATGCCCGGGCGCTCCTGGCACTGGAGGACCCCGAGGCCCAGGTTGCGGCGCTGCGCATGGTGATGCGCCAGGGCCTGACCGTCCGCCAGACGGAGGAACTGGTGGGGCGGATTCTGCAGGCCCGGCCCCAGCGACCGACCGTCCGGTCCGCCGCCCCCGAGGTGCAGGCCCTGGAGGACCGTTTCCGGCAGGCGCTGGGGACGCGCGTCCACGTCCGCCCGGGGAAGAAGGGGGGGCGGATCATCATCTACTACTACTCGGAGGAGGAACTGGAAGGGCTGTACCAGCGATTGGTGGCGCAGGATTGAATCCGGGGCAGGATAAATCCTGCGCTACGCCAGAAGAGGTACTGGAGGGACTGTACCAGCGATTGGTGGCGCAGGATATGCTTGCCGATTAAAGTCGCCCTAGGTCAAATACCGCCACAGGGCAATCAGGAGCTTGCGCGCCAGCGCCACAATCCCGATCTTGCGCTGCCGCTTGCTCCCGTTCCCAAAGCGCTGCCAATACCACTGGCTCAATGCGCTCTCCGGCTGATACCGTTTCCTGGCCAGGGCAATTTCCCGCTGCAGGGCGGTGAGATTGCCGGCGGGGATGGTGCGCTCCCGGGGTGGCTGTCCCAGCCCGACAGTGAAACCCAGACGCCATTGTTTCTGGCCCAATTCAAAAGCCAGGTATAAGGTTGGGGAAGAGGTCGCTTGGTTCATCGCTCCACTCCTTTCCGCACGGGATAGGCTTTCACTATGAGTTTACCACAAGCGACCGCTTTCTGCTACATAGTATCTCCCCTCTCCTGAACTTCGTTCAGGAGAGGGGAGGGAGTGCCGCCGCAGGCCTCGGCCCGAAGGGCTTTCGGCCCGAGGGCGGCGGGGGTGGGGTGAGGAAGCCTGAATAGTTACAAAACAGGGAGATGCCAGGCACCTTCCGGGTGCCTGGCATCTCCCCGTGATCGGTTTCTCCAGAGCGTTTATTCGGGCCGCTTTTCCTTCAGGCGGGCCGCCTTCCCCTTCAGACCGCGCATATAGTAAAGCCGTCCCCGTCGGACCTTCCCGTGCCGGGTCACTTCCACCTTCTCCACGCGCGGGGAGTAGAGGGGGAACGTGCGCTCCACGCCGATGCCGTGGGCGGCGATGCGCCGGACGGTGAAACTGGCCCCGGCCCCACTGCCGCGCACCCGGATCACCATGCCCTGGAAAACCTGCACCCGCTCCCGGCCCCCTTCTACGATGCGGGCGTGCACCCGGACCGTATCCCCAGGCCGCAGGTCGGGGATGTTCGGATTCCGCTCCAGTTGTCGGTTCAGCGACTCAATCAGGTCCATTGACTCACCTCTTTTCCACCGGTCCTCAACGGCGGGGTATTATACCATAACCCAGAAATCCGGCAAGTCACCGGCAATAAATCGGGCTGCTGAAAATCCAGCCGCGCGGCCGTCCCCGAAAGGTCCGCCAGACCTCCACCCGATACGCGCCCGGCTCCGCCGTCGTGAACCGAAGGATCCGGCCATAGGTACGGGCCACCACCCGGCCCTCCCGGATGAGACGAATCGTCCCCGGTCTGGGGGCCTCCACCTCAAAGACCAGAGCGCCAGCGCGGGGGATTTCTTCTCCCATCGTCGCCACGGCTGGCCCGCTGCGGACATGGAAGCGGAAGCCGCGCGTGGCTCCCGGCTGGTCGTACCCCACCCATGTGCGCCCCGCCCGTAGCGCGTCATAGACCAGTCGCCGGTCCGTCTCTATGTCGCCGGTCAGGGGTTGCTCCACCAGGACATGGGTGTTGACCCAGCGGAAAAGCGTATCGTACGGGAAAACAACCCGCTGGATGGGGCCCAGACAGTAGGTGTGGCCATGGGCGTCTGCCCCGCCGATGGCCGTCACTTTCCGACCGGCCCGCAGGAGCGCATCCCACCGGCGCAACGTGGCCGGGAACGGCCCCCGAATCCCCAGTTCGGGGAACAATGCGTAGAAGAGCGCCGCCGGTCGTCCCCACAGCAACCCCTTGAACTCCGACATCGCGTTCCAGATTTCCAGCCCCGCGTACCCATCCACCTCCCAGTCCACCCAGGGAATCGGCTCCAGGTCGGGGCTGATGGGGCTGCCCTTTTCGTAGGGGTGGGCCAGAAAACAGATGCCGCCCCGTTCAGCGACTTCGTGGATTAACTGCTGGGGGTCAGCCGCCCGGGGGGCCAGTTCCGCTTCCGCCCCGTAGACGAGGAGATGGTTGACCTGGGGGTATCGGCGCACGGAGTGGACCTCCTCCCCCACCAGGAGCAGGACGCCGTCGGTGTATCCCTCCACTCCGTGCACCCAGACATTGTGGTCGGTGACGACAACGAAATCCAGACCGGCCCGTGCGGCCGCCCGGGCGACCCCCCGGTGGTCCGCTGTCCCGTCGGAGTAGACGGTGTGAACATGCAGGTTGCCGACGACTTCGTAGTAACGCATCTCGGGGCAATGATACCCGATGGCCGGGGCATTGTCAAGTTATCTGCACCCCTTCTTGCCGTTTCAGCATCCAGCGGGCAAAATCGGCCAGTTCTCCCTGCCCGTCGGGGGGTGGCTCGTCCACGGGGTGGGGGGCCTTCCGGTCAGCAATCCAGTAGGTCCGCATCCCGGCCTGGCGGGCCGGGCGGATGTCCATCTTCCACTCGTCCCCCACCATGATGCACTCCTCCGGCGCCCGACCCAGCACGCGGGCAATCTCCGAGAAGAAAGCCGGGTGGGGCTTGGAGGCATGCATCACCTCGTAGGACGTGATGAGGTGGTACGGGAACTCCTCCACCGGCACGCCTGCCCAGGCCAGCCGTTGCTCTATCGCCGTGCGGGGGAAGAGGGAGTTGGTGGCGATGGCGACCTGGAACCCCTGCCGGAAGAGGTACTCCATCAACGGCCGCGCGATGTGCACCGGGCGGGTCAGCGAGCGCAGCGCAGGGAAGCGGGTGGCGTAGAACTCCGCAAACAGCGGCTCCATCTCCTCCCGCGTCCGGCCGATGGCCGGGAAGAAGACGGCATCAAAGACTTCCTGGTTGGTCCGCTCCGTCCCGTTGTTCGCCATCATCGCGTCCGTCGCGCGCATCAGGTGGCGGATGAACGCGTCCGGCGGGTAGTGGTCGGCGATGAACTGGCCCAGAACTCCCAGGTAGGCCGGGACGAAGGTCTCCATGTCGTTCTCCAGCAGGGTGTTATCCAGGTCCAGAAGTACGGCGCGAATCACGGTTCCTCCTTGTGGTGGTAGATTGGTACATTGTTCAGCCTCACCCCTCCCCCAGCGGCTTCGCCGCTGCCGCCGCAGGCCTCGGCCCGAAGGGCCTTCGGCCCGAGGGCGGCGGGGGTGGGGTGAGGAAGCCTGAATAGTTACCCCAGAATCGCGGTGAGGGCCCCCGCCTGGGTGACGACGAAGTCGGCCTCCGGGCCGCGCGTCATAGAGGCGAAGCCCTCCCGCAGCGCCCCCGCCACAGCCCCCAGCGCGACAATCGCCGCCACCCCGATGGCAATCCCAAACAGGGTGAGGACCGTCCGCCCTCTGCGCCGGAACAGATTCCGCAGCACCATCCCCCCTACTCCCTATCCCCCCTACTCCCTACTCCTTACTCCCTACTCCGCTATATGACTCTCCATCGCCCGCGCGAAGAGTTCCCGGTCCTCCTCGCGGATGATTTCCCCGGCCCGGTCCCCCAGGCAGACCAGAATCCGCGGGAGATACGGGTCGGTGCGGAGGTGATGTTCGGCAATGAAGACCAGGAGCGGACTGCTGGTCCAGGATGCCCGCGCCTGGAGGGCCCCCAGTTGCTCCCCGATGAGGACCTCTTTCTGGTCTATCACCAGAATCAGCCAGAGGCCCTCCACCCGCTCCTGGGCCTCTTCGGATACCGGAGCGATGACCACCTGACCGCCGGGCAGGTCCAGCGGCTCCGGCGAGTAGACCACCACCCGGATGCCCCTGCGGATGGCCTCCAGCAGAGCAGGACGGAGTTGAGGGAAAGTGGCCGGCGTGAGGGAGAGGTAAATCTCCCGTCCGGCCTGGCGGACCATCTCCTCCGCTTTGGCGAGGATGTTCTCCCGCCCCTCTATGTTCCAGACATATTCCAGGTCGGGGGCGGCGGTTAGGGAGGAGAGATCCCGCTGAAGGGCCGTAATCAGGGCCTCGTGCTCCCGATGGAGTTGGTCCAGAAACTCCTCCGGCGGGACGGGCGCGTAGCGGACCACTCCCTCTTGTCGGAGGCTCATCGCCGCGCCGCGCGCGATCAGTTTGCCCACCACCTCGTAAATCATAGAACGGGGAACGCCGGAGAGTTTGGAGAGTTGGTAGCCGGTAACCGGGTTTTCCCGCAACAGGGCGACGTAGGCCTTGGCCTCATATTCCGAAAAGCCCAACGCTATCAGTTTCTCTATCGGGTCATTTTCCATCAAAAAGGCCCCCCGTTGAACACGCCTTTAGTGGTTAGCCTAATAACTACGCCAGTTATACCACAATTGGAAAATTCTGTCAAGTTTGTCCCAGATGTGGGGTGTGTCCCAAAATCGTCGGGAGCCCGGTGGGCCAGGCCGTAAACGGCCTGGCTGAGGTTGCGAAGGGCGCTGGAAGCGCCCTCTCCCGGTTGTAGGACAACTGCAAGCAGTTGTCCTGCAAGAAGAACTTTTTTCGTTTCGGCGGCTTCGCCGCCGAAACGAAAAAATATTTTCTTTTTGTTCTTTTGGCCCCGCTGGAAGCGGGTTTTGGAGATTTTCCTGCCCATGCTCTGAAACAGGCAAAACCTCAGGGGCGGGGGAGAAAAGGGGGGTGGGGAGGCAGCGGCCCGAAGGGCCGCCCCCCACCCCCTTCTTTTCCCCTCTTCTCCCCCCGTTTGAGGCTGCGTGGACTGCGCCCAGAAGGGAACGCCCATTGTCTTCCGGACGTCTGAAGGATAGAGGCCGCCAACCTGCCTCTATCACGGGAAAGGAGGCCACAGGATGAAACTCTTCGTTCAGAATCTAATCGTTGCGCTTCTCTTGCTGGGCCTGGTCGCGAGTTGTGTCCGTCCAGAAGACCGCCATATCCAGGTTGTCCGGGCGGATGCAGCGCGGGTGACCCGGCCCGATGTCCCTGCCCAGGACCTGACCGAACTGGCCAACGGCAACAACGGTTTCGCCTTTGACCTGTACCGCGCGCTGCAGGAGAAAGAGGACGGCAATCTCTTCTACTCCCCGTTCAGCATCTCCATCGCGCTGGCGATGACCTGGGCAGGCGCCCGGGGCGAGACGGAGCGTCAGATGGCCGAAACCCTTCACTTCACCCTCCCCCAGGACCGCCTGCATCCCGCTTTTAATGCCCTGGACCTGGAACTGGCCCAGCGAGGCCAGGGGGCCCGGGGCAAGGACGGGAAGGGCTTCCGGCTGCACATCGTCAACGCTCTTTGGGGCCAGAAGGGCTACCAGTTCCTCCCTGAATTCCTGGAGACGCTGGCCCGTAACTACGACGCCGGGCTGCGGTTGCTGGACCTCGCGGGCGACCCGGAGGCCGCCCGGGGGGTCATCAACGACTGGGTCGGCGACCAGACCGAGGGCCGCATTCGGGACCTGCTCCCGCCCGGCGCGGTGGACACCCTGACCCGTCTGGTGTTGACCAACGCCATCTACTTCAACGCCGCGTGGGACAAGCAATTTGACCCGAGAGCGACCCGAGATGGCGCTTTCCATCTGCTGGACGGAAGTCAGGTCACCGTGCCGATGATGCGGAGGACGGCCAACTCCGGCTTTGTGGTGGGGGAAGGGTTCCAGGCAGTGGAATTGCCGTACGACGGTAAGGAACTGGCAATGGTCATCCTTCTCCCCGATGCGGGCCGGTTTGAGGAGTTTGAGGACTCGCTGGACGCCGAACGGGTGGAGGAGATTTTAGGGAGGCTGGCGTACGGGCAGGTTACCCTGACGATGCCCCGCTTTCGGATAGAATCGGATTTCGGCCTGGCGGATACGCTGGCCGCGATGGGCATGCCCGCCGCTTTCCGGCCCGATCAGGCCGACTTTTCGGGGATGGGCGGAAGCCGGGACCTTTACATCAGCCGCATCCTGCACAAAGCCTTTGTCGTCGTGGATGAGGGCGGTACCGAGGCCGCCGCCGCGACGGCGGTCGTTGTCGGCCTGACGGCTCTCATCCCGCGCGCGGAAATTACCGTGGACCGTCCTTTCATCTTCCTCATCCGCGACCTTCAGACAGGCACGATTCTGTTCGTCGGACGGGTGGTCAATCCGGCGCAGTAGTCCCCACCCGCTTCACGTTTCACGCTTTACGTTTCACGCTTTACGTTTCACGCTTTACGTTTCACGCTTTACGTTTCACGCTTCACGCTTCACGACGGCTCCACTGCCAGTCTGAGCATCGCCGGTTGGGCCAGCAGAATCCAGAGCGCGCAGGCCAGCGTGGCAGCAGCGCCTATTGCCACCGCCACTGTCGGGCCCAGGAGATGACGTTATTATACCCCTCTGTTGACACAGCGTCCAGCGCCTGTCGGATACGGAGTGTGTGAGGTTTGTTTTTATGGCGGCGGCTTCGCCGCCGCCATAAAAAAGATTTCTTAACCCCCTCCCCCGCCGCAAGGCAGCGTATAGCGGGGGAGAGGGGGATGAGGGCGGGCAGGAGCCTACGGCCTCCCACTTTCTGAGGAAAACCTGCACCTGTGAGGTCCGGACTCCCGGCACTTGGCGCAAATCGCGGTTTTGTGTTATCATAATTTGTGCGTTTCAGCCACTGCAAGGAGGTCACCATGCTGAAGGAGTTCAAAGAGTTCGCCCTGCGGGGCAACGTCCTGGACATGGCCATCGACATCGTCATCGGCGTCGCCTTCGGCAGCGTCGTCAACTCTCTGGTCAGGGACATCCTGATGCCGCCCATCGGCTTCCTTCTGGGCAAGGTGGACTTCTCCAACCTGTTCATCAGCCTGTCGGGCCACTACGCCAGTCTGGCGGAGGCCCAGGCGGCGGGCGCGCCGACCATCAACTACGGCCTCTTCATCAACACGGTGCTGAACTTCATCATCGTGGCGGCAGCGGTCTTCTTCTTCGTTGTTCGCCCGATGAACCGCATGCGGCGGGCCAAAGAGGCCGCCCCGGCCGCGCCGACGACGAAGGAGTGCCCGTACTGCTTCTCCACCATTCCGCTGAAGGCCACCCGCTGTCCGTACTGCACACCTCATCTGGAGTGAATTTTTGAAGTTTGGCCTTTTCCGGGCGGAGGCGGGAAAATCGCTAAAATCCGCCTCCAATGCGGCAAAAGAATAAAGAAAATATTTTCGGTTGCGTCGGCTGCGCTGCCGCAACTGAAAATCATCTTCTTCAGGGCTGTGAGGTAGCCAGGGGCTCAAGTAGAAGGGCTATAGGCAAAAAGGCCAAAGTGAGAGGAGAAGCGAAAGACCTGCAGACCTGAGAGGGTTCTGGAGAGGAGAGATGAACTTCAGTAACTGCCAGGACGATGTGAAAGCCCCCGCGCGCATAGAGCACGTGCGGGTGGAGAATTATCGTGCCCTGCGACGGGTAGAATTTCCTATGGGGCCTGTCACCGTTTTGCTGGGGCCGAACGGAAGCGGGAAATCCACCCTTTTTGATGTTTTCAGTTTCCTTTCCGATTGTTTCCGCCATAGCCTGCGGTACGCGTGGGACAAACGGGGACGCGCCAGGGAAATCCGTACCCGGGGTAGTACCGGACCGGTCATCATAGAAATCAAGTATCGCGAACAACCTGCCCTTCCCCTGATCACCTATCATCTGGCTATTGACGAAGAGGAAAGAGGGCCGGTGGTCGTGGAGGAATGGCTTCAATGGCGACGGGGACAGCGCGGCAAGCCATTCCACTTCCTGGAATACCGCCGCGGTGAAGGTCGGGTCATCAGCGGCGAGATGCCCGATGAAAAAGACCAGAGGGTAGATGTTCCCTTACGCTCACCGGACTTGATTGCGGTCAACACGCTGGGACAAATTGCGGAACATCCACGGGTGGCGGCGCTGCGGGAGTTCATCATGGGATGGTACCTCTCCTACCTCTCCCTGGCGGATACTCGCGGGCAACCGGAGGCTGGTCCGCAGGAGCGACTCTCGCGCACCGGGGATAATCTGCCCAACGTGATCCAGTTCCTGAAAGAACAACATCCCGACCGCTTACAGAAAATTGAGGACATTATGCGCCAGCGAGTGCCGCGTCTGGCCTCGGTGGTGACAGAAATTATGCCGGACGGCCGGCTTCTTCTGCAGATTAAGGATGCGCCCTTTGATCAGCCCATCCTTTCCCGCTTCGCATCGGATGGCACGCTGAAGATGCTGGCCTACCTGACGATTCTCTACGGGCCCAATCCTCCACCGTTTATTGGGATAGAGGAGCCGGAGAATTTTCTTTATCCTCATCTATTGCCCGGGCTGGCAGAGGAGTGCCGTGCAGCGGCTGAATTCGCTCAGATTCTGATCAGCACTCATTCCCCAACCTTTGTGAACTGGTTTCGTCCAGAGGAAGTACTGGTGCTCTCCCGCGACCACCAAGGCTATACCCGGATTGCCCGTGCGGCGGATATTCGCGGGGTGCGGGAGTTCCTGGACACAGGAGCCAGGCTGGGAGACCTCTGGCTAGAAGGTTATCTCACCAGCCCTTGATCGCATGCCTTAACCAAATGAGAGTAGAGCACGTGGAATTTCTTCTGGAAGAAGAGAGCATGATGGCCTTTCTGAACGGCCTTTTACCTCGCGCTTTCCCTGAATTGGATTACCAGTGTCATCCCCTGGGCGGTAAAAACGAATTTCTTAAAAGGGTGCCTCAACGCCTGAAAGGATATGCTACATGGATACCGGAAACCTGGCGAATTATCGTGATGGTGGATCAAAACGGTCAGGACTGTCACACTTTGAAAACAAAGTTGGAAGACTTCGCTCAGACATCTGGCCTGCCCACAATGACCCGTCCGCGAGGAGAGCAGGCAATAGTGATTAACCGGATTGTCGTGCCATGTCTGGAAGCCTGGTACTTCGGTGACTGGGAAGCCGTGCGTCAGGCATATCCCCGGGTGCCCGAGGAGATTCCGCGCAAAGCACTGTTCCGAAAACCCGATGCAATACCTAACCCGAAGCAAAGTCTTGAACAGATTATGAAGAAAGCAGGCTACTTTCGGACCGGGTTTCGGGAAAAGGAAGCCGCCGAGAATATCAGCCCTTATCTGAAACCGGAACGGAATACCTCCCACAGTTTTCAGGTGTTCTATCGCACTTTACAGAGTATTCTGGGAGTCCGTGACGCCAATGGATGAACTTCACAACCGGTTAATGAGCATGCAGGCCCGACTCCAGGACGTCCGGAGGCGGCTTTGACCTGGACGGCAAGGAGCAGGAGATTGCCCGTCTGGAAGAGCAGGCCGCCGCGCCGGATTTCTGGGACGACCCGGAGGCCGCCCAGCAGGTCATGCAGCGCCTGGCAGACCTGCGGGACGAGTTGGGGCCGTGGGTCGCCCTGGAGCGGCGGGTCGCCGATGCCCTGGAACTGGCCGCGCTGGGCGATGAAAGCCTGACGGAGGAATTGCAGAGCGAAGCGGACGAGATAGAGAACCGGCTGGAAAAACTGGAATTTCGCCTCCTCTTCTCCGGCCCCTACGACCGGAACGATGCCTTTCTGGCCCTGCACGCTGGAGCGGGCGGCACCGACGCGCAGGACTTCGCCGAGATGCTCCTGCGCATGTACCTGCGCTGGGCCGAGTCTCGGGGCTATAAAACCGACCTGGTGGACCGGCTCTACGGAGAAGAGGCCGGCATCAAACGGGCCACCGTCGCCGTCTCCGGGCCCTACGCCTACGGCTACCTGCGGGCGGAGCGGGGCGTCCACCGGCTGGTGCGCCTCTCCCCCTTTGACGCCGCCCACCGCCGCCATACCTCCTTCGTCTTGGTGGAGGTCTGGCCCGACCTGCCGGAGGCGGCCAGCATTCACATTAACCCCGACGACCTGAAGATAGAGACGTTCCGCTCTTCCAGCGCGGGCGGTCAGCATATGCAGAAAAACGAGACCGCCGTCCGCATCACTCACCTCCCCACCGGCATCGTCGTCACCTGCCAGAACGAACGCTCCCAGACCCAGAACCGGGAGACCGCCCTGCGGGTCCTCCGGGCCCGCCTTATGGAACTGGAAGAGGAGAAGCGCCAGCGGGAACTGGCGGAAATCAAAGGCAAACACATTGAGGCGGCCTGGGGCAACCAGATTCGCTCCTACGTCCTCCATCCCTACCAACTGGTCAAGGACCACCGGACCGGCTACGAGACCGGCAACACCCAGGCCGTGCTGGACGGAGAACTGGACGCCTTTATGGAGGCGTACCTGAAATCCCAGTTGGGGTGATTTTGTACCACGAAGACACGAAGACACCAAGAAAATATTTTTTAAACCCTTTATCTTCGTGTCTTCGTGTCTTTGTGGTTTTTCCCCAAAAGGGGAAGGAGGAAAGGAGCATGGATGAGAAGCCGGAGGAGGAACTGATCGGGCGGGTCTCTCACTGGTATGACAAAATCAGCGTCATGGGCGTGACGCTCACCGGGCGGCTGGCGGTGGGCGATACCATCCGGGTGCGCGGCCACACCACTGACTTCACCCAGCGGGTCACCTCCATGCAGGCCTGGCACCAGGACGTTGCCGAGGCCGGCCCGGGCGACGAGGTGGGCATCCGCGTTGCCTTCCGCACCCGCCCCGGCGACCGGGTCTACAAAGTGACCCGTGCGGAGTAAGGGCACAGCGAGCCCCCTGCGCCCTGCTCCCTGCGACCTGCTCCATGTCCGACCTGTTGCGAGAAGTCCGGGATTTTATCCGCCGCCACGACCTGCTGAGCATCGGTGACGGGGTGGTGGTGGGCGTTTCCGGCGGGCCGGATTCCCTCTGCCTGCTCCACCTCCTGCTGCGCCTGCGGGAAGAGTACCGTTTGCAACTGCACGTGGCCCATCTCCACCACGGCGCGCGGGGCGAAGAGGCGGACGCCGACGCCGCCTTCGTCGCCGACCTGGCCCGGGAGTGGGGCCTGCCCGCCACACTGGCCCGGGAGGACATCCCCGCCATCGCCCGCCAGCACAAAATGGCCTTTGAGGAGGCGGCTCGCCGCGTCCGCTACGCCTTCCTGGCCCATGTCGCCGGACAGGTCGGCGCGGTGAAGGTCGCCGTGGGCCACAACGCCGACGACCAGGCCGAGACGGTGCTCATGCACTTCCTGCGCGGCGCGGGGCTGGCTGGACTGCGGGGGATGCGCCCGGCGACGCCCCTCTCCGAGTACCGTCTCCTGCCCCAGACCGGCCGCTTCCCCCTGCCGGACCGTCTGCCCGTGCTCATCCGCCCGCTCCTGGGCACCCCGCGCGCCGGGATAGAAGCGTACTGCGCCGAACACGGCCTGGCGCCCCGCTTTGACCGCTCCAACCTGGATACGACGTACTTCCGCAACCGTCTGCGCCACGAACTCCTGCCGCTTCTGGAGACCTACAACCCCAACATCCGCCGTCGCCTCTGCCACACGGCGGAGGTGGTGGCCGCCGACTATGAACTCCTGACCCAGATGCGGGACTGGGCCTGGGGCCAGGTGGTGCAGGAGGAGACGGGGGAGGCCATCGTCCTGGACCGGGCCGGGTGGCTGGCCCAGCCGCTGGCGCTGCAGCGGGCGCTCATCCGGGAGGCGGCCTGCCGGCTGCGTCCGCACCTGCGGGATGTGGACTTTGTCCACGTGGAGGCGGCGGTCCAGGTGGCCCGCGATGGCACCACCGGCAACCAGGCCACCCTCCCCGGCGGCCTGGCCCTCACCGTCGGCTACGACACCCTGACCGTCGCTGACGCCGCGTACCAGCCACCCCCGCCGGGGCCGACCCTGCCCCCGGGGACGGAGGTCCCGGTGGCCCTGCCGGGTCGCACCCCCCTGCCGGGCAGTGGCTGGGTCCTGGAGGCCGCCCTGCTGGAGGCCTGGACGCTGGAGGAAGTAACGGGCAATCCCGACCGCTGGACGGCATACCTGGACGCGGAGAGCCTGCGGGGGGCGCCGGTCCTGCGTACCCGCCGTCCGGGCGACCGCTTTCGGCCCCAGGGCCTGGGTGGCCATGCCCCCCCGCTGCCGGACTGGATGGTCAACGCCCGGGTCCCCCGTGCCGTCCGGGACTCCCTGCCGCTGCTGGTCTCCGGCGACGGGGAAATCCTCTGGGTCTGCGGCTGGCGCGTCTCGGAGACCGCCGCCGTCCGCCCCGAGACCCGGCGGGTGGCCCGATTCCGGTTTTGTCGGCAGAACGCCCGGACGTAAACGTCCGGGCTCAAAGGGCCTTCTGTTTTCGGTGTGATGACGTAATTACCTACCACAAAGGACACAAAGAGATAAAATACGCTATGTGCAACTTGATTTTTCCCAGAGGTGTTTGAGGCTCTTTTGGGCATTGCGGCCAGATTCCCCTCCCCCCTGCCCCCCTCCCCGCTGCCGCTGCGCGGCGCGGGGAGGGGGAAATCCTGGGGTTTGAGGCGGGCGGCTTCGCCGCCCGCCTCAAACCCCCACTCTTTCTCCCCCTTCTCCTCCCCGTTTCGGGGAGGAGAAGGGGGCTGGGGGGATGAGGAGGGGCCAGGATATGACCTTTCACCGCTCATTATTTGAAGTTGCACATGACGTAAAATATCATCCTTCGTGCCCTTTGTGCGGCCTTCGTGTCCCTTCGGGCCGAGCCCTCAGGGTGAGGCCTTCGTGGTTTTTATGAAACAGTTCTTGGGTAGGCAGTTACGATTTTTTGAGACTTGGGCCCGGTACGATTGAAAAGGGCTCAACGGGCGTAAAGAAAATTATAAAAAATCTTTGTGCCTTTGTGCCTTTGTGTCTTTGTGTGAGAATGGTGAGAGCATGAGCAAACGAGCACTCTATCTGGTTTGTATCGCCCTCGGGCTCCTGGCCCTGGCGGCCTGTCGGCCCGCGCCCACTCCCGTCCCCGCCACGCCGACAGGACTCCCGACCCCCGAGAAGGGGCGCGTGCTGATGGTCATCGCGCCGGAGAACTTCCGGGACGAGGAGTACGCCCGTCCGCGCGAGATTCTGGAATCCGCCGGATACGCCGTCGTCGTCGCCTCCCGCTCTCGGGAGACGGCGCGGGGGATGCTGGGGATGCGGGTCCAGCCCGAACTCCTCCTCTCCGAGGCCCGCGCCGCCGACTACGACGCGGTGGTCTTCGTCGGCGGGAGCGGCGCCCAGACCTACTGGGACGACCCGGAGGCCCACCGGCTGGCGCAGGAGGCCGCCGACGGGGGCAAAGTGGTCGCCGCCATCTGCATCGCCCCGGTCATCCTGGCCCGCGCGGGCGTGTTGGAGGGGAAACAGGCCACCGTCTTTGACCCCCCGTCCCTCTGCGCCGAACTGACCGCTCACGGGGCCACCTGCACCGGCGCGTCCGTCCAGCGGGACGGGCGGACCGTCACCGCTTCCGGCCCCCAGGCAGCAGAAGATTTCGCCCGGTCCATCCTGGCGGCTCTGGAGGAACCCTGATGCTGAACCCACCGATGCGAACGGTCCTGACCTGGGTGACCATTCTGGTCGTCGCGGTGATGCTCATCAGCGGCCTGGCCGGCGCGCTCCGGTCGCTGGCCCGCCCGGCCCGGCAACAATCCGCGCTCTCCATCGCGCCGCCGGAGGTGACCCTCTGCACGGGTGAGGCGGTGGTCTTCGCCGCCGCGCCGCTCCCGGCATCCCGCTGGGCCGCCACTGGCGGCACCATCGGCGCCGACGGCCGCTACACCGCAGGCGACCTTCCCGGCAACTACGAGGCCCAGGCCGTCGGGCCGGGCGGGGAGCGTGGCCGGGCCTACATCCACATCATCGCCTGCACTCCTACCCCGCCCCCCACGCCGACGCCCATCCCCACCCCGGCCCCGACGCCCACGCCGCCGCCCACGCCCATCCCGGAGGCCGACCCGGCAGGCGACCTCTTCGTCTATAATACCGGCGCTGCCGCCTCCGCTCCCTTTGACGGCGTGGACATCCGCAACGGTGCCTTCGCCGCCGACGGCCGCCTCCTGGCAGAAGGGATGCCTGCCGAACTGGCCGGGTGGGCCCAGGCAGGGGAGACCGTCCTCTGGATGGCCCTCTACACCCCCATCCCGGAGGGGATGCCGGTGCGGGCGGACTGGCTCTTCGTCCTGGACCTGGACGGGAATGCGGGGACGGGCCGACCCCCGGGAACCCGTCCGGTCAACCAGGGGCTGGGGGACGAGGTGGCGGTGGGGCTCTATTACGACCCGACCGACGGCGCGTTCCACTCGTACCTCCTGCTCTGGAACGCTGGACGGCGGGATTTTGATGACGGCGGGGAGGTCCGCTACTGGCTCTCTCCGGACCGCACCGTGGTGGCTCTGGCGGTTCCGGGGGACGTTCTGGGGGCGCGGGGATTTACGCCGGAGGCGGCGCGGGGCCGGGCGGCGACCATTGCCTACACCACCCCAGAACCCGTCGCCGACTTCTACCCCCAGTAGCCCCTGCGACCTGTGACCCTGCGACCTGTGACCCTGCGCCCTGCGACATGCGACCTGCTTCCTGTGACCTGGGCATCGTCATCGTCAACTACAACACCCGCGACCTGCTGCGGACGTGCCTGCGCACCGTCTACGCCAGCCGGGGGGACTTCACCTTTGAGGTCTGCGTGGTGGATAACGGCTCCACCGATGGGAGCGGGGAGATGCTGGAAGCGGAGTTCCCCCAGGTCCGCCGGATCCTCAACCCGGATAACCGGGGGTATCCGGCGGCCAACAACCAGGGGCTGCGCCTGCTGGGGTTCCCGGACGGCGCCGAAGCGCCCCGGTTCGCCCTGCTCCTCAACCCGGATACCGAACTCCCCCCCGACGCACTGGCGAAGATGCTGGCTTTTATGGACGCGCATCCGGAGGCGGGCGTCGTCGGCCCCAAACTGGTGCGGCAGGATGGCTCCCTGGACCTGGCCTGTCGCCGTTCCTTCCCGTCGCCGGAGGTTTCCTTCTACCGGTTCTCGGGCCTGGCGCGCCTCTTTCCCCGCAGCCGTCGTTTCGGGCGCTACAACCTCACCTACCTGGACCCGGACGAGAGGGCCGAGGTGGACGCGGTGGTGGGGGCCTTTATGATGGTGCGTCGGGAAGCCATCGCGCAGGTCGGCCTGCTGGATGAGGGATTCTTTATGTACGGGGAGGACCTGGACTGGTGCTACCGCATCAAGGGGGCGGGGTGGAAAGTGTACTACAACCCGGAGGTGACGGTTCTGCACATCAAGCGGGCCGCCAGCACTCGCAACCCCCGCGCACAGGTGGAGTTCTGGCGGGCGATGGAGTATTTCTACCGCAAACACTACGCGGCCCGCACCCCGTGGCCCGTGCACGTCCTGATCCTGGCGGCCATCTGGACCCGGACTCATCTGGAGCGCCTGCGCTGGCGGCTGGCGGGGGCGGAGGTGTGAGATGTGGACGGTCGTCTTTGATGCCGGGCCCCTGATTACCGCCTGCCGCTTTGAGGTTGAGGGGCGATTGATTGTTGACTATATCGCTCAGGCGTGTTATATTCTGATTGCACCCAGCGTTGAGGAAGAAGTGGCTGTTAGAGGAGCAGGGTATCCCAATGGCCTGGCAGCAGGAGAACGGATCGTTCGGGGTGATATACAGGTTGTGCCCCTGAGAACCCGAAGGTGGACTGCGCATCTGGCAGGTTGCGCTCTGGGAGATGGAGAGCGAGATTCTATTGAACTGTGCGCTCAGACCAATGCGGAAGCGTTAGTAACCGACGACTATCTGGCCTTTGTCACTGCAACGCGCCTGGGCCTTAGAGCATGGATGTTGCCCGACCTGATCGTCCAACTGGTCCGGCCTGGAGGGTTATCGGCTCCGATGGCGAAAATGATGCTGGAAGTCATTCGGCCTCGCTATCGGAAAGGCGTTATTGAGCAAAGTATGGCTCAGCTGGAGGAGGTAGAAAGAGATGCCGAAGGTCATCGTGCCGATTAAGGAGGAGATTTTGCAGGCCGCGGAACGCCGGAAAGCGATGGGGGCCTCCGGCGAAATTTCTCAATTTCTGGCCGAACTCGTGGACCTTGGGTTTGAATATCGGCTTCGGCAATTATACCGGCAATTTGAAGAGGGTAAAATCAGCCTGGGATATTTTGCCAGAGAAATGGGGATGAGTGTTCGCGACCTGTATGGTGCGCTGGAGCAGAGAGGGCTACCCACCTCCAATATTGACATCCATCCACGGGCAGGCTGATTCTTACAAGACGCCATTGCGGGATGTGACATGAAAAAGCGCCGGGCACAGGCTTTCTTTATCGGGACTCTCGTGCTGACTGATGTGCTGATGGCCGGGGCGGCCTTCTACGGCGCCTACTGGCTGCGCGCCCTGATGCCGTTCCCGGCAGAGGCGGTCACACTGGCCGCGCCCTCCGCATACGCGCCGGTCATGCTGGCCCACGTGGCTGCCGTCCTGCTGGCTCTCGCCTTCAATCGCCTCTACGTCCTGGCCCGCAGCCCCTCCCGCGTGGACGAGTTCTACCAGACCATCGGTGCTGCGACGACGGGCACCGTAACCGGAATCGCTCTCTCCTACTTCCTGTTCAAAAACACCCCCCTGGAAGTGGATTACCCCCGGGCGATGATGATTTACGCCTGGCTTCTGACCATCGTCCTGATTACGGTGGGGCGGCTGGCCCACGGGCGGCTACGGGCCGTCCTTCAGGCCCGGGGATGGGGACGGGACCGGGTGCTGGTGGTGGGCATCGGCGACGTGGCGCGGATGATTCTCCACAAGATTCTGGGCAATCCGGGACTGGGCTACCAGGTGGTGGGGGCAGTGGAAGTGGAGGGCTACCCCACGGTGACCCTGCCGGTCCCCATCCTGGGCACCGCCCGCGACCTGGGCGACCTGATTGAGCAGCACCAGGTGGATGAGGTCATCATCGCGCTGCCGGAGGCGACTCACCAGGAGATTCTCACCCTCATCTCCGAGTGCGAGCGGGGCAAGGTCACCGTCAAGGTCTTCCCCGACCTGTTCCAGATTATCGCCGGGCCGATGGGCATCGGCGACCTGGGCGGGCTCCCTCTCCTGACGGTGCGCGAGGTCGCCCTGCGGGGCTGGCGGCGGGCCGCCAAACGGCTGATGGACGTCGTCGGCGCAGCGGTGGGGCTGATTTTCCTCTCCCCGCTGATGCTCCTCACCGCCATCCTCATCAAACTGGATTCCCCCGGCCCTGCCTTCTACGTCCAGGAGCGGATGGGGCTGGACGCCCGCCCGTTCCTGATGTTCAAGTTCCGCTCCATGCGGCAGGACGCGGAGGCCCATGGGCCGGGCTGGACCCGCCCCGGCGATCCCCGGATCACCCGGCTGGGCAGCATCCTGCGTCGTCTGAACGTGGACGAGTTGCCGCAGTTAATCAACGTCCTGCTGGGAGAGATGAGCCTGGTGGGGCCCCGCCCGGAGCGGCCCGTCTACGTGGCCCAGTTCCGCCGCTCCATCCCCCGCTACATGGACCGGCACCGGGAGAAAGCCGGCATGACCGGCTGGGCGCAGGTGAATGGCCTGCGGGGCGATACGTCCATCGCCGAGCGGACCAAGTACGACCTCTGGTACATTGAGAACTGGTCGCTCCTGCTGGACATCAAGATTCTCCTGCGCACGCTGGTCAACATCTTCCGCTCCCCCAACGCGTATTAGGGGGATTAGAAGATATGCACCGCTGAGGCCTTAAAGGAGATAAATACTTCCCCTCCCTCCTCCAGGCCCATCTCTTCCAGCGAGGGGCGCGTAATGGCGCAGACGAAATCCGTCGCCCCCGGTGGAACCCCGTCCGGCGGGACGCGTACCGTGACGTAGATCAGGGCTCCCCGGTCCGGAATGCCTACCACGCGGCCCCGAAAGGAGTTGCGCATACTGGAGTGGAGCGGCTCCCGGGAGAGCACGATGTCCTCCGGCCGGATAGAGGCGTGGACAGAGCCGGATAGATCGGTCAGGACGGCTATCCTCAGCCCCTGTCGCCCGGCACCTTCCAGGGCAAGCCACCGGTAGCCCCCGTCTCCGGGGAAGATTTCGCCCCGGAAGATGTTCCTCACCCCCACAAAGCGGGCCACGAATTCGGATTCGGGCCTCCGAAAAACCTCCTCCGGCGAACCGACCTGAACGATTTGCCCCTGATTCATCACCGCGATGCGATTGGCCAGCGCGACGGCTTCCTCAAAGTCGTGAGTAACGTGAACCGTCGTTGTGCCCAGTTCCCGGTGCAATCGGGCCAACTCCCGCTGTAAACCCTCCCGGGTTTCGGGGTCCAGCGCGCTCAAGGGTTCATCCAGCAGGAGGATGGAAGGCTCAATCGCCAGCGCGCGGGCCAGGGCCACCCGCTGGGCCTCGCCCCCGCTCAGCGTCTCCGGTCTCCGCTGGAGCAGGGAATGAAGGGAAAGCCGTCGGCTGATTTCGTCCACCCGCTGCGCGACCGCCTTCTGGCCCATTCCCCTCAGCCGCAGACCGAAGGCGATATTCTCCGCCACACTCAGGTGCGGGAAGAGCGCGTAGTCCTGATAGACAAACCCGATGGAACGGCGCTCCGGGGGAACATGGGTGACGTCCTCCCCGTTGAGCAAGACGCGCCCCCGCCGGGGGAAATGAAGGCCCGCGATGGTCTCCAACAACACGGTCTTTCCCGCACCGGTCGGGCCAAGAATGACGAAATACTCCCCGGGGGTAACCTCCAGATTGACCCCGCGCAGGTGGAATTCCCCCAGGTCCAGCCACAAATCCGTCACCTGCAGGCTCATCTCATTCTCCGGTTCCTCCGGGGGATTCCCCGTAACGCCGCGAAGGCGACCAGACAGATGAGAATCATCAGCGCCGCCACCGGCTGAGCATAGGCCAGCCCGAAGGACTCAAACCGCTGGTAGATGAGCACCGGGGCCACCATGGGGTGATAGGCCAGAATCACGACGGCGCCAAACTCGCTCAGGCCCCGGGCCCACATCATGATCGCCCCGGAGAGGATGCTGCGCCAGGCCAGGGGGAAGGAGACCCGCCAGAAGGCCTCCCAAGGCGAGGCGCCCAGCGTTCGCGCCACCCGCTCCATGCGGGGGTCCACCGCCTCAAAGCCCTCCCGGGCCGCGTTGACCAGAAAAGAGAGGCTGACGAAGAGCATGGCGATGACGATGCCGGGCACGGCGGAGACGAATCTCAGGCCCAGGAGGCCGAACGCCTGGCCCAATGGGGCCTGTCGGCCAAAGACCATCAGGAGCGCGATACCCGCTGCTGAGTGGGGGACAACGACAGGCAAATCTATGATTCCTTCCACCACCCCCTTGCCGGGGAAATCCACGCGGGCCAGCAGATAGGCCAGGGGAACGCCGCAGATCAAAGCCAGCAGAGTGGCGATAAAGGACGCGTAGAGGGTCAGGGAGATGGCACTGCGGACTTCCGCATCCAGAAGGGTCTGCCAGAGGAGGGAGGGGCTGGAAGCGGTAACGGTACGGGCCAGTGGGACGGCGACGAACAGAACCAGCAAGGCCCCGAGGGCTGAGAAGAGAACGGTCAGTCGGTTGGCGAAGAGAACCCTCATGGCGATTGCTCCATGACCAGTGGCTGAAGGGCGGCTGGGAGAGCGTCCCTGTCCCCGGTGGTGGGGGGCACAATGGGCGGCTGGCCCATGCGCTCCATGATTGCCTGCCCCTCTGGGCTGATGAGGAATTTAACAAACTCCAGAGCCAGGTCGGGGTTGGGGGCATTCCTGGGTATGGTCACGCCGTAGACGATCGGCTCGCCCACCACCGTGACGGTCTTGCCCGGCCCAGTGCCAGCAATCTCAACGTTCGCTTTGCCGTAGAAGTCGGCGTACTCCACGCTCCCCAGGTTGATCTCCGGCGGCAATTCCACGAACCGGAGGCCGTGCTGGAGGGCGACGGAGCGATACTCAAAGGCGTAGTCCACATCGCCCGATTGCAATAGCGCAATCAACTCCACCGACTTGGGGCGTATGTATGCCTTTGGACAGCGCGCCTCCAGCGTGTGGTAGAGGGCGGGTATCCCGTAGTGCGCTTCCGCCAGTTGCCAGACCATCAACGTACGATAGCCGCAGGGGTCTGTATTGGGGTCGGCGCGGCCGCAGATAACGCCGTCCCGGCCGATGATTTCATACCAGTTATCCGCGTTCACTTCGTCCGCGTACTGGGAGCGGTCGGTGTAGGCGATCACCATCTCATTGCGGGCGAAGCGGATGTTCCACTCCGCGAACTCCGGGATGAGCAGATGGTCAATGACCCGGTAGTCCGCTGATATGAGCAGGTCGGCTTCCCGACCCAGTTCGCGGATTTTGCGGGCGGCCTCGTTGCTGCCCGACGCCTCGGTCTGAAAGGTGACACCAGGGTAGTGGGCCTGGAAGGCCGCGGTGAGGGCCCGCACCGGCTCCGCCAGACTCCCGGCGTGGAAGACGACGAGTTTCCCGCTCCAGGCCGCCGTCGGGGAGGATGCGGGGAGGGCCGACCGGCATCCGGTCAGCCAGAGGCCGAGGACGATGGCCGCGAGCATGATGCGAAGAGGCCCGGCGGGGATAGAGGACGTTTGCACCGGAGAACCTCCCGATTGTATATTTGTATTGCTACAATTATACTTTGGCGGCGGTTTCTGTCAAGGCCGGCAGGGATAAAGGAGGGGGTTGGGCGGCGGCGAAGCCGCCGCCCAACCCCCTCCTTTGCGGCCGCCCGGCAGGGCGGGCTCAGAGCCCCAATGGTGCTAACTTTTGACGTGGCGCAGGCTGTTAGCCTGCATCGCACAGGCCTGGCGGCCCGCGCTACGGCACAGGCCTGGCGGCCTGCGCTACGGCCACAGGCCTGGCGGCCCGCGCTACGGCCACAGGCCTGGCGGCCCGCGCTACGGCCACAGGCCCGGCGGCCTGCGCTACGGCCACAGGCCTGGCGGCCCGCGCTACGGCCACAGGCCTGGCGGCCCGCGCTACGGCCACAGGCCCGGCGGCCTGCGCTACGGCCAAAGGCCTGGCGGCCTGCGCTACATTCCGAGAGCGGCGAAGTAGGCCCGGGCCATAGCCTCCATATCCAGGGTGATCCCCGCCAGCGGGCCCACTTCCTGCGGCGGCTCGCCCCGCTCCCGCGCCGGTAGCGGAAACTCGCGCGGGAGCCCGTGCCGTTCGTTGAAGGCATGCCGCCGCCGCTGAATCTCCCGGCCGGCCTCCAGGAACTCCCGTTCCGTCATCCCCCAGCCGGTGGCGGCGTTCAGCCAGGCCAGAAACGGCACCTCGCCCATGTACAGCGCAAACTGGCAGAGCCCCAGACTGTCGTAGGCCCGCAGAACGGACATCCCCACCGCCATAATCCGCCCTTTCGTTTCGTAGTCGTAGCGGGCGCCCGGTTTGACCCCCTCCAGCGCGAAGTACGGCATCAGCGGCGGCACTTCCACCGTCCCGGAGAGGGTGGCGGTATGACGGCCCGGCGCCGGGTCCACCTGATAGCCCAGCGCCACGCCCGGCTCGTAGAGGCCCCGGTGCATGGCCAGTTCCTGCCCTCCGGCGTGGATTGCCGCCTCCTGCGCCTCCGGCCCCAACCGCTCCGCAGCCCGCCGAACCCCGTCGGCCAGCCACTCCCCCAGGCCCGGCTCCCGCCGGGCAATACGCGCGGTCAGTTCCACAATCGCTTCGCCGTTCCCCCAGTCCAGCGGCAATTCCTCCGCCAGTTCCGGCGGCAGCCACCCCCGCTCCCGACACTCTACGGCGAAGGCGACGGCGACGCCCGTGGAGATGGTATCCAGACCGGCCCGGTTGCAGATGCGGTTGCAGCGCATCACCACGTCCAGGTCGTCATTCAGCAGCAGCGGTCCGAACGCGGCCAGCGTCTCGTACTCCGGCTTGTGGTCCGTGTCGCCGTCGGGCAGGCGGACGATGCCGCCACAGGCCACCGGGCAGAAGGAACAGCCGTACCCGCGAATCCTGGGCCGGATGACCGCCTCGTCGCTCAG
>Ga0209809_1000771_pt1 | contig 27995 bp, 32 predicted proteins | sample YNPMSTMetaG_FD_186172 | JGI IMG/M metagenome (GOLD analysis project Ga0209809, IMG submission 186172) | Anoxygenic and chlorotrophic microbial mat microbial communities from Yellowstone National Park, USA - YNP MS-T MetaG (SPAdes) (version 2) ...
CCCACGACCATCGGTGAAATCCAGGCCGAGCTGGAGGACTACCTGGCGTACTACAACGGCCATAGACCCCACATGGCCCTGGAGGGCTTGGCTCCCCTGGAGTTCCTGGCTAAACTACAGGCGGAGTTGGTTCCCCAAGAGTCTCAGATGTGTTGACCGATTACATGCTCTTGCACACCAAGACCACCAGCGCGTACACTTGGGGTCGGTAGGTGAACCATGAACGACCCCATTGTCACCTGTAGGGCCTGGCTTCGCGCCTGAGCAAATCCGTACCCGGCCTGCATTCACAACGCTTTACGCGTTTTTCGGCGGCCTTCGGGTCGCCGATTGATTTGGAGGAAGAATGCGTTAGAGCCGGCCCCGCCACCGCCCCAAAACCACAGAACTTTTCTGGCACTGGACCAAGCTATGCTAACTATACAATCTACCCAAACCAAGCTCGCCATCGAGGTCTCCGACCTCAAAAAAGTCTTCCGCAAGCGCGACGGACTGCGGGCCCCCCTCAAGGAAGAGTGGGCCCTGAAGGGGGTTTCGTTTTACGTGCAGGAGGGTGAGACCTACGGCCTTCTGGGCCCCAATGGCTCGGGTAAGTCCACCCTGATACGCATCCTTTCCACCCTGCTCACCGCTGACGGGGGCACGGTGCGGATCCTGGGACATACCTTGCCCGAAGGCGAGCGGGAGCTGCGCCGTAAGATGGGCCGGGTGAGCGTGGACGCGGCCTTCTATAAGAAGCTCTCGCCGCGCGAGAACCTGCTCTATGCCGCGCAGCTTTATGGCCTCGAGCCCCGCCAGGCCGAAAAGCGGGCCATGCAGATTCTGGAGCAACTGGGCCTCGAGTCGCGCCGCTTTAGTGACCCCATCGAGGAGATGAGCCGCGGTATGCAGCAGAAAATCGCTATTGCCCGCGCTTTGCTCATCAACCCGCCGCTCTTGCTCTTGGACGAGCCTACCACAGGTTTGGACCCCAAAAGCCGCCGCGACGTGCAAGCGTTTTTGGAGGACCTGCGGGCCCGCGAAGGCACCACCATCCTGCTCACCACCCACGACATGGCCGAAGCCGAGCGCCTTTCGCACCGCATTGGCTTCCTGGCCCACGGACGGCTGGTGGCCGAGGGCACGGCCGAGGAACTCAAGCGCCAGGCAGGGAGCCCCGACTTAGAGGAGGCCTTTATTGCCCTTACCGGCGAGGAGCTGGACGAAGAGGCCGCCATCTAGCGGACAGCTTGGCGCGGCTGGAGGCCTTAAGCGCTTAGAGATAGCCAGAAATCTGGGCCCCCGAGCGAAAGGAGTTTTATGCTTGAACGATACATCCGCCCTATGTGGGCTTTTGTCTTCCGTGACTGGCACTTGACCCGGCGCTATGTGAGCTGGGTGGTGGTGTTCGTGTTTTACGCCATCGTCAACTCGGCTACCATCGCCCTCATTGGCAAGGCCCAGGACGACTTTCGCCTGACCCTGACGCTGTTGCTGGGGGTGCTGTTGTGGTCGTTTTTGTCGGCTATGTACAACGAGATAGCCAACTCCATCAGCTACGAGCGCTGGGAGGGGACGCTCGAGTACACCTTTATGGCCCCGGTCTCGAGGCTCGTCCACCTTTCGGGGGTGTCGCTGTTTGCTATCATCTTTAGCGTGCTGCGCACCATCGTCATTTTGGTGGGGCTGGTGCTCTTTGTCCAGGTCTCGGTTAACGGGGCCAACCTGCTGGGCGTGCTGGTGGTCTTGCTGGTGGCCAGCCTGGCCTTTATGGGCCTGGGCCTGATGGCCGCGGTTCTGCCGGTGATGTCCCCTGAGAATGGCGCCCAGGCCACCAACATCTTCCAGGGCATTTTGCTCCTGGTTTCGGGCATCTACTATCCTGTGAGTGTGCTGCCAAGCTGGGTGCAGCCCTTGGCCTACCTAAGCCCGGCCACCTATGCCCTAGAAGCCTGCCGCAAGCTGATGGGCATCAACCACCCCGACTCCACCCCCGACAAACTGGTGGGTGCACCGCTCTCGTCGGTGCTGCCCGAACTAGGCATTCTGCTGCTGATGGGGGTGGTTTTGATTCCGCTGGGCCTTTTGGTTTTCCACACTGCTGAGATGTGGGCCAAGCGTACCGGCAAGCTTAAGCGAACTGGCTAGCGTGCATCCAGCAAAGCTCGGCAAGGTTGCCAAGTTTGCTTGGCACGTGGCACACTGGCGGGCAGAGTGCCCAGACGAAACAGAGGTAAGGCCTTGCGTGCGCTGTGAAAAATACCTGGACTGGGGGCTGCATGATTGAGGTATCTAACCTACAAAAAGCTTATCGGAAGTTCGTGGCGGTAAAGGGCATTTCGTTTGCGGTAAAGGCCGGAGAGGCGTATGGCCTTTTGGGCCCCAATGGCGCGGGCAAAACCACCACTTTGCGGGTGCTGGCTACCTTGCTCAAGCCCACTGCTGGCAGTGTAAAGGTGGCAGGCTACGACGTGGTGCGCGAGTCGCTGGAGGTGCGCCGCAACCTGGGCATCGTCAACGGTGGCATGAAGGTCTACGACCGGCTCACCGGCTACGAGGTGCTGGACTTCTTTGGCAGCTTCTACGACCTGTGGGGGCCCAGGCTCAAAGAGCGCATTGCCTGGGCCGCCGATTTGCTGCACATCGAGCAGTCGGTACTGAACAAGCAGGTCAAGGACATGTCTACCGGCATGCAGCAAAAAATTGTGATCGCCAGGGCCATCCTGCACCAGCCCCAGGTCTTGCTGCTGGACGAAGCCACCGCGGGGCTGGATGTGTTTGCCCGGCGGGCCTTGCTCGATTTTGTGCGGGCCTATGTGGGTCTGGGCAAAACCCTGGTCTACTCCACCCACGTGATGAGCGAGGCCCAGGAGGTCTGCGACCGGGTGGGGTTTATTGACAAAGGCTTGCTGGTATATGAAGGGAGTCTGCAGGAAGCCCTCGAGCTCGGCTCGGGCAACCTCGAGCGGGCCTTCATCCGGCGTCTGGAACAGGCCGCGTGAGGGGTAGGCGCATGAACGAAATCCTCATTATTGCCCGCAAAGAACTCCTAAGCGTGGTGCGAGACCGAGGAGCCTTTCTCGCGGCTCTACTGGTGCCGCTTCTTGTGATGCCACTGGCGATGTTTGGGCCGCTGCTTCTTCTGGGCAGGGTGGCCCAGAGTACCCAGCAGGGCGTTCAGAAGGTCGGGGTGGTGGGGGTTCCCGAGCCTGTTTTGCTCGAGCTCAAAAAGGCCAGGCTCGAGCCTGTCCCGGTGAGCGACCAGCTGCTGGCCGTAAGAGACAATCAGGTTCAGGCTGCCCTGCTCTTCCAGGACGGCACTTTTACCCTGTATGGTCGGCTCTCGCGCGGGAATGCCTCGCAAGGCGCCTTGGTAGTGGACAAAGTAGAGAAGGCCTTAGGTGTCTACAAGGACCAACTGGTTGAGCAGCGCCTGGCGGCACGTGGAATAGGAACTGAGGTGCTGGAGCCCTTCAGGGTCGAGATCGTGGATGCCTCCAATCCCCAAGAGCAGGCTGCAGGCATCCTTGCCTTTCTGATTCCGTATCTGCTTGTGGTGTTCATCTTATCAGGTGGGATGTCTGTTGCGGTGGACGCCACGGCTGGAGAGAAAGAGAAAGGCACCCTGGAGGCCCTCCTGGCAGCCCCTGTCCCTCTGTTGCCAGTCTTACTGGGCAAGGGACTGGCTGTTCTGGTCATGGCTTTGCTCACAGGCCTATCTGCCTTCATGGGACTCCTGCTCAGCGGCACGGTGGTACGCAGCTACTTTGCGTCGCAAATAGAGTCCCTTCAAAGGGGCGGTACACAGTTTCAGCTTGGAGGTACCCTGCTCCTTCAGCCCCTCGACTACCTGGCGGTGGCCCTGACGGTGCTGGTGTTTGCCTTTTTCATCATTGCCCTGATGATATCACTGGGCATCTACGCGCGCACCTACAAAGAGGCCCAGAACTACATGAGTCCCCTAACGCTTATCATGCTCGTGCCCCTCTTGTTGCTGCAATTCACCGAGTTTCTTAAGCTCCAGCCCTGGCACTTTGCCCTTCCCCTCATCAACTGCCCGTTGGCCCTCAACGAGATTATCAAAGGCGCTGCCACGCCTACCCAGGTAGGCATTACCTTGGCCTCCACCCTGCTCTATGCTGGGCTGGCGCTTTACTTGGCCTACCGCAACTTCCAGCGGGAGGACGTTGTTTTTCGCAACTAAGCCAGCGGCAGCGCCACCGGTGGCTTCTCGTTTAGGATGGCCTCTACGTCCGGGTAGTGTTTGATGTTGTAAAAGGGGTCGCGCTCGGCGGGGATAAAGCCTGCGTCGGCAATGTGGCGCACAATCTGGCGCACCGTGGCATGGGTGCGGTTGTGTCCAGCAGCCACGCTAACCACGTTCTCTTCCAGCATGGTGGAGCCAAAGTCGTTGGCCCCGTAATAAAGGGCGGCCTGGGCCACTTTAAAGCCCATGCTAGGCCAGCTAGCTTGCAAGTTGGGAATGTTGTCTAGGGCAATGCGAGCGATGGAAAGTTGCTGCAGGTACTCATAGGCAGTGGCTCCCGGTGCTTTGCCCTTTAGGCGGGTGTGCTCGGTTTGCAGCGTCCACATGGCAAAGGCCGCGAAGCCCTGCCCGTACTCGCGCAGGGCTTTTTCTTGCTGAAGGCGGATCTGAAGTAGGTGGGCAACGCGCTGCTCGTAGGTCTCGCCAAACCCAATGACCATGGTGGCAATGGTGTACAGGCCAAGGCTCTGCGCGGTGTCCAGAATGCGGAACCAGTCGCTGCTCTTGATCCGGGCGGGGGCTGCTTTGGCCCGCACCTCGTCCACCAGAATCTCCCCGCCCGCACCCGGCAAGCCGTCCAGACCCGCATCCTTGAGCTCTGCTAGCAGTTCGCGGCAGTTGCGCCCGGTAATCTTCTCCAGGCCCAGAATTTCCTCGGGGCTAAAAGCATCGATACGCACCTCGGGGTAGTGCTGCTTCAGGTAGCGCAGCAGATCCAGGTACCACTCAAAGGGCAGGTCGGGGTTGACCCCTCCTTGCATCAGGATGCGCCGCCCGCCGATTTGCATGAGCTCTTCAATTTTGCGACCAATCTCCTCGAAGGAGAGCACGTAGGCATCAGCCTGCCGCTTGGTGCGGTAGAACGCGCAAAAGTTACAGGCCACATTGCAGATGTTGGTGTAATTGATGTTGCGGTCGATCAGGTAGGTAACCACCTGGGGGTTACTGCGCTGGAGGCGTAGCTCGTGAGCTGCTGCGGCCACCTCTGGTAAAGGAAGTTCGTACAGGATACGTAACTCTTCGGCGGAAAGTCGTTTGCCGGCTACTGCGCGGCTTAAAACATCCATGTCTTCATTCTACTAAGTGGTTTTCTAGAAACAGTAGGACAAACATACCCTGCTGGCTTGATGGCTGAGCTCAGCCGCTGGCTCCAATGTGTCGCAACCGCTTTGCTAGGGCTCAATAGGGCCGAAGGGTCCAACTTAGCCGGGATTTTTTCTTTGTAAGGCGGCTTACCAAGAGGAAGACTAGACGTTTGCGGTCTTACTCCTCCTCATCTTCTTCCTCGTCCCAGTCATCTTCCTCCGACTCGATATCGTCAATGTAGTAGTCCTCGATGTGGCTTGCGTCGGCCACAACACGGCCTTGACTTGTAAAGCGAAGGCCTTCTTCGTCAATCTTGATGTCCAGATCGTCGAGGTCGGTGTTGTCAGGGACGTTTACCTGCATCATCACGGCTACTTCGATTCGCATACTTACCTCCTGTCCTGAAACTCTAGGCGCATGATGTCAGGGAAGCTCAAGCCTTGCTTCTTCCTGAAAAGCGGTAACGCAGAATCGCTGCATACATTTTTAGGCGAAGCCCTAGCCCCTTCCAGAAGCCCCGCTTTTGTTCTTTCATAATCTGCCCGGCCCCCGTAAGTTCTATGTAGGCCCAACGCGCCTTACTGCGCTTCAGGTGGTCAGTGATGGCGGGTTCGGGCCAAGGTTCTTGAGTCAGGTTGGGTACACTTCTGAGCCAGTCGGTCTTGCAGGCACGCTGACCGGACAAGAAGGGTGTAGCCCGATTGCCAAAGTCGGTCATGAGCCCACCGGACTTGAATACCCCAATGGCCATGTCCAGCTTGCCGCTACGAACAGGCTCGAGCAGGCGCAGCAGGTGGCATGGCTTCAGATTGATCAGGTCTGCGTCCAGCATCAGCACGTAAGGGGTTTGAATCTGGGCCAGACCGTATGCCAGGGCGCTGCTTTTGCCGCGATTCTGCGGCAGGCGGAGCACCATAGCCCCGGCGGCTTCAGCAGCCTGGGCGGTCTGGTCAGTTGAGCCGTCGTCTACCACCAAGACCGGAAATCCAGCATCTCGAGCGGTGGCCACCACGGACTGGATATGAGCTTCCTCATTGTAAGCGGGAATGAGTACCGTGGTGTCCATTGGGCGCTATTCTAGCGTGGTCTTTACCTTGGTAAAACCTACCGAGTAGGGCAAAAACAGGCACAGGCTAGCCGCTGCTTAGGTTGCGGATGTCGTTGATGGTGATGAGAACGATAAGTATAATCAAGAATAGGAAGCCCGCGTAAGCTAAGCGGGCCTCGAGTTCCGGTTTAATGCGTCCACCTGAGAGGCTGTTTACAACCAGCACCAGGATGCGGCCACCGTCCAGCCCTGGAATGGGCAGCAGGTTGAACACAGCCAGCGAGAGGTTGATGGCCGCGAGCAGGCCCAGTAGCGCGCCCAGCCCCTGCTGTGCCACCTGTCCTGTGATGTTGACTATTCCCACTGGTCCGGCTACGCCTTGGGCTTGCTGGCCCGAGAGGATGCGGGCTATGCTCCCTATAAACTCCTGCACAAAGCGCGGCACGGCCACCGCTGTTTCGCCAATGGCTCGAGCGAAGCCCTGGAAGAAGTTGATCCGGGTATAACCGATGATCTCAGGCCGGTAGGTGATGCCCAGCCGGGCCTGGGTGTTGTCCCAGTTGAAGCGAATAGTGGTCTCGGCCCCGTCGCGCAGCACCACAAAGACCTTTTCACCAGGGCTCTGGCGAAAACGCGTTACCTGGTCGTAGGACTCGAGCTTCACACCATTCAGGCTAAGAATGCGGTCACCCACCTTAAAACCAGCTCGCTCGGCCAGGCTGCCAGGAAGCACCTCGGTGACGACGGCTTGGGTTTGTGGGATGCCCTGCACCGCGGAAAGGGCCGCCAACACCCCCCAGGCCAGGAGCAGGTTCATCACAACTCCGGCTACCAGAATGAAAAACTTGCCCAAGCCGGAAAGCCGCGCGTAGCCGTGGGTATCGCCGGGCATCATGCCCTCGATTTCGGCGTAGCCACCCAACGGGATAGCGTTAAGCCGAAAGGTAGTTCCCCAGCGCTCAAACTTAAGCAGGGTAGGGCCAAAGCCTACCCCAAAGTTCTTGACCCCTACCCCCTGAACCCGGGCGGCCAGATAATGGCCCAGCTCGTGAACAAAGATGCTGATGGAGATAATAAGTAGAAACCAGAGGATGCTCATGCTCTGCTCCGCATACCGCCTTCAGGCCCTAACCCTCAGCAGTGCTTGCGCCAGCTTGCGGGCCTCGAGGTCAGCCTGAAAGACATTGTCCCAGGTGAGCGGTTCGTTGGGGGTCTGCTGCAACACTTTCTCCAGCACCCAGGGGATATCGAGGTAACCGATCTGGCCTTTCAAGAAAGCCTCTACCGCCACCTCGTCAGCGGCGTTGAGCACCACCGGGGCCAGCCCCCCCATGCGCCCAGCCTGGTAGGCCAGGGCCAAAGCCGGGAAGCGCTGGGTGTCGGGCGGATAGAACTCCAGCCGCTCGGGAATAGGTGCATTACACAAAGGTGTGGGAGGCCTTTGAGGGTAGGTCAGGGCATACTGGATAGCCAGCCGCATGTCGGTGGGCCCGAGCTGGGCTTTGATGCTGCCGTCTTGAAAACGCACCATGGAGTGCACATACGATTGTGGGTGGATCTGCACCTTTACCTTTTCGATCGGTACCCTGAACAGCTGCACAGCTTCCAGAACTTCCAAACCTTTGTTGAACAGGGTGGAGGAGTCAATGGTCACCTTAGGGCCCATTTTCCAGCGGGGGTGTTTGAGGGCCATCTGGGGGGTGACGCTGGATAAGTCGGCAGGTTCGCGAAGGAAGGGGCCTCCGGAAGCAGTAAGAATCAGCTCAGCGACGTCCTCAAGCGACTCTCCCAGCAGGCTTTGGAAAATGGCTGAATGCTCTGAGTCCACCGGTATGATCTCGGCCCCACTCTGCTCGATTTCCTGCCAGAGGAGTGGTCCGGCGGCCACCATGCTTTCCTTGTTGGCCAGGGCCATGCGGCGTCCCTGCTGCACCGCTACGCGCACGCTCGGCAGGCCAGCCAGGCCCGGGATGGCGCCCACCACCACCTGGGCGGGCCAGGCTGCCACCTCGAGGGGCTCGGCAAGGCGGAGGCTGGGGAAGCGTGTGCGCAGCTCGGGCCGCAGCGAAGGGTCAGCGGCCACTACCTCGGGTTGGAATTCGGCAATCTGTTGCGAGAGCAGCTCGAGGTTGCGCCCCGCCACCAGCCCCACCGCCCGGTAGCCGCGCCAGCGGCAGACCTCCAAGGCCTGGCTACCAATGGAGCCGGTGGAACCCAATACAACAACGCGTTTAGCGGTCTCGCTCATTTTTGTTAGTGTATCGCTTGATTGGTTGCGGTCTGTGAGCACGCTGGGTTTTTATATGAAGATGGTTAGGAGGTAGTACATGAGTGGTGCTGTAAACAGGTGTGAGTCCAGGCGGTCGAGCAGGCCTCCGTGTCCAGGCAGGAAGTAACCAGAGTCCTTGACACCACAGTAGCGCTTAAGCATGGACTCGGTCAGGTCGCCGAGCTGAGCAGCAAAGGAGAGCACCAGGTTAACCACAAATAGCTCCACCGGCCTGAACAAAGCGAAGGGGCTTTCGGGATAAGCCGAGCGAACGATGGTGGTGAAAAGGAAGAGCGCAACAAAACTCGTGACAATGCCCCCAATGGAGCCCTCGAGGGTTTTTCCTGGACTTATGGTAGGGGCTAATTTGCGTTTACCCAGGTAACGCCCTACAAAATAGCCCCCGATGTCATTAGCAAAGCTGGTGATCAAGGGTAGGGCCAGAATCCAAAGGCCCACGTTGCCATCGGGGGAGTGGCGCAATAGCAGGAAAAAGCCCAGGGTCCAGGGCAGGTACAAAAAGGCCATCAGGCTGTAAGCAAAGCGCTGGATGTTGGCGCCAACGATTAGTTCAGAGCTAAACGCCCCGATCAGCACCAGCCCCAGGGCGATTTCCCGCCAGGGTACACCAGGGTAGATGTCGTGGAGCTGGGGCAGGCTGAAAAACAGCATGACCAGACCTCCACCGATTAGGAAGGCCATGTTCAGCTCTATCCCCCTGTTACGAAGCATGTAGCGAAGCTCGAGCGACCCCACTACCAGGATGAATACCAGCGCCAAAAACATGAAAATGCGCCCTTCCCAAAGCACCAAAAACAAAGCCACCATCCCGACCAGCGAGGAGAACACGCGGCTGGGCAGTGAAGGGTCGGGTCGGGCCTTGGGCACCACGAATTAAAAGAGTAAGGTGGCGGCCATTCAATGGGGTTTGCAAAAACCGCTCAGCCTCTTAGGATCTCCTGCTCTTTTTTGTGCAGTATTTCGTCAATTTTGTGAATGAACTCATCGGTGATCTTCTGGATCTCGGCCTCGGCCCGTTTGACCTCATCTTCGGAAAGGTGCATTTCTTTTTCCAGCTTTTTGGTTTTGTCCAAGGCTTCACGCCGGATGTTGCGCACTGCAATACGGGCTTCTTCTGCGTAGTGTTTTACCGACTTGACTAGATCGCGGCGGCGTTCTTCGGTCAGGGGGGGGATGTTGATGTACAAGGCATCGCCTTTGTTGGTGGGGTTTAGGCCCAGGTCGGAGTCACGGATGGCCTTTTCAATCTCCTTGAGCATGCCGGGATCCCACGACTGGACCACCAAGGTGCGGGGGTCTGGTGAAGAGACCGTACCGACTTGGTTTAGGGGCATGGTCGTACCATAGTACTCCACCTTGATGTTGTTGAGGATGGCAGGGTTGGCCCTTCCGGTGCGCATAGTAGCGAGGTGGTGCTCGAGGGCTTCCAGCGATTTTTGCATATGCTGCCTAGTCTCGTTGTACAGGTCTTTGAGCATGATTCCCTCCAGGCTTGTGTTGTTGTGGTTTGCCAGCACAGAGGGCTTCCCCGCTGCGCTGGAGGTATGGGGTAGGGCTCTAGCTGTGTACCAGGGTTCCTACCCGCTCACCCCGGATGATCCTCTCTAAATTGCCCTCCGTAAACATATCAAATACCACTATAGGCATGTTTTGCTCCTGACAGAGAGCCATAGCGGTTGCATCCATCACCTGTAGGCCCTCCACTAGGGCTTGATGATAGGTAAGAACCTCGAACCTTTTGGCTTCTGGATTCTTTCTGGGGTCGTCGTTGTAGACTCCGTCTACTTTATTTTTAGCCATTAGCACGGCATCTACGTTCATCTCCAGACCACGTAGGGCCGCCGCAGTATCGGTGGTGACAAAGGGATTGCCGGTTCCACCACCGAAGATAACCACCCGGCCCTTCTCTAGGTGCCGGATGGCCCGTCGCCTTATGTAAGGCTCGGCCACCTGCTGAATGGTTAGCGAGGTCTGAACACGGGTGGGCACGCCGATGTACTCGAGCGCATCCTGCAATGCCAAGGCGTTCATTATGGTGGCCAGCATCCCGATATAATCAGCGCTGGCACGGTCCATCCCTACCCCCTGGCGCGCTCCACGCCAGAAATTGCCCCCACCCACCACAATTGCGACCTGTACACCCAGCTGATGGGCCTTAGCCACCTCTTGTGCCAGCGCTTTGGTAGCCTCGGGCTGGATGCCAAAACCGTTCCCACTCATGAATTCGCCCGAGAGCTTGAGCAGAACCCGCTTGTATTTCATCCGGCCCCCTTCGCCGCAGCTTGTTTTCAGGCTGGGCAATTTGCCATGAGCCCCTTGGTGCCTACTTCTTGCAAAGGCAAGGGGTCAAAAGCCTCACGACCCTCGACCCTGGGTACCCATTTCCTACCCTCCAACTTCAAAGCGGCAGAAGCGCTTGACCTGTACGTTTTCACCAATTCTGGCGATGGCGGCCTTGATCAGGTCGCCCACCTTTATTTTTTCGTCTTTTACAAAGGGCTGCTCCAAGAGAACCATCTCCTCGTAAAATTTCTTAAGGCGGCCCTCAGCGGCTTTCTCAGCAATATTTTGCGGCTTGCCTTCATTGAGGAGTTGCTGAACATAGATGGCCTTTTCTTTCTCTAGGTCTTCTTGAGGAATTTCCTCACTGCTTACGTAGCGGGGGTTGGCCATGGCAATGTGCATGGCGATTTCCTTGGCCAGTTGTTGAAACTCCTCGTTGCGGGCAACGAAGTCGGTCTCGCAGTTGAGCTCAACCAGCACGCCCACCCGCAGGTTGTGGTGGATGTAGGAACCGATGACCCCCTCTCGCGCCTCACGGTCGGCTTTTTTGGCAGCTTTGAGGGCACCCCGTTCACGCAGCAGGGTGGTGGCTTTTTCCATGTCCCACCCAGCATCTTCTAGGGCTTTTTTGACATCGCTCATGCCAGCGCCGGTTTGCTCGCGGAGTTTCTTGATCTGCTCGAGTTGTGTCATGGGTCTCACCTCTTCTTCGCGCGTGGATGGTGCTGCGTAGAGGGTCGTTTGCATGTATGTAGCTTAGATTGCTTCGGCAGATGCCAAAACCCTGACCTTACGCTTCCGCCACTTCTACGGCCGGGCTGCTGCTGGCAGCCACGGGAGCCTCACGTCCACCGCCCCGGGCTTCTACAATCAGGTCGGTCATGCGGCTTACGATAAGCTGAATTGAGCGGATGGCATCGTCGTTGCCAGGAATAATAAAGTCGCACAGATCGGGATCAGAGTCGGTATCGGCCAGGGCGATCACTGGAATACCTAGCTTGCGGGCTTCCCTAACCGCAATGGCCTCCTTGGTGGGGTCAACCACGAAGATAGCGTCAGGCAGGCGGCGTAGTTTACGGAAACCACCCAGATTCTTCCGCAGGCGCTCGAGTTCATGCTGAAGCTTCACCTGCTCGGTCTTGACCCGCTCTTTGATCTCCTCAGAGGCAAAGAGGGCCTCGAGCTCCGAGAGGCGGTTGACCTGGGCGGTGATGGTGCGGAAGTTGGTCAGCATTCCGCCCAGCCAGCGCTGGTTGACATAAGGCATCCCAGCCCGGTCGGCTTCCTGTTGGATGATTTCCTGGGCTTGTTTTTTGGTGCCCACGTAGAGGATGGTGGCCCCACGCATGGCCAGGTCCTGCACGTACTTAAAGGCGCGCTCGAGCTCGAGCATGCTTTTTTGCAGGTCGATAATATAGATGCCGTTTCGCTCGGCGTAGATGTAGCGCTTCATCTTGGGGTTCCAGCGCTTGGTCTCGTGGCCGAAGTGCACGCCAGCTTCGAGTAGTTCCTTGATGCTTACGTTTGCCATGTTCTCTCCTAACGGGACGGTTGGAGCGGGCGTTGGTTTGTGCCTTGCGCTTTTGTCCCGGGCACCGTTCCCTAACCCTGGGAAGCGCATGGCACACCCAAAGGAGTATAGCGGAGGAAGATACTTTACGGAAGTCCTGTACATTGCTATACTCCTTTGGTGCCCTTCGGACTTGGGGGCGTAGCTCAGCGGGAGAGCAGGTCCTTTGCAAGGACAAGGTCGGGGGTTCAAATCCCCCCGCCTCCACCAAGACACGGTGCTGGGGAAGGCAACCTCTGCTGCCAGAAGGCGAGCTCCCTGGTGGCCGAAAGCCAAGAACCACAGTTCATTTTGGGCCAGCAGAGTGGGAGTCTTGATGCCCGGGAGGCCCCACCCAAAGCTGTACTGATGTGGATGCTCACTTGATTGGTGGGCTGCAGTGCGGCCTAGGTCCCTTTTGCCGTTGAGGCAACTGTTTGCTGAAAGGGGTAGGAGGGTTACAATCCCAGGGTGGGCAGGGGATGTGAGGCAAAGTCCCCTTGGGAAAGCCTTCCCTGCGTACCTCGAAACTTGGGGCTCTATCGGGTGCTTCGACGGTAAAGCTTCAAACAAGCATCCGTGGTATCTGCCCCGCCTTGGTGCAGCAGAAAGTAGTGCGCTCGTCTGCTGGCGCAGGGATAAGCTAGGAGGGGAGCCAAAACCACGCTTGTCGATAGCTTAAGGGTTGTGCTCCTGCCAAGTGGTCTCTTCGCGGCAATGCCACAAAGCTGTCCTTCGTGGGCAGTTGGCCTACCCCATGTTAATCTGGTATACTCTCACCCTGCGTGATCCAAAAAAGGATCACCGGAGTGCACCCTACCCTTGCTGTGGGGAAAGCCAACTGGAAAGGAGGTGAGCATGCCGCAGTACGAGATTAGCCTTATCCTTAACCCCAACCTCGACGGGACCCAGTCTGCTTTGGAAAAAGATGCCATAAGATCCATCCTCGAGCGCCACGGGGCCAGCATCAAGAATGTGGACGACTGGGGCAACCGTCGTCTGGCCTATCCTATTCAGAAAGACCCTGACGGCAACGTGGTCTTCTACACCGTGGAGATGGCCGGAAACAACAACGCTGCGCTGGAGCGCGAACTGCGCTTGCGCGAGCACGTGCGTCGTGTAACCATCATTCGCGACCGTCCCGAATGGAGAGCCAGCCAGAAGAAGAAATAGGTGGCTGCTGCTCCTAGCTGAGTTCTGAGGCCAAGGGCGTGCCCAAGACCTGAAGCCTAAAGTGATAGACTATTCAAAACGAAAAGGACTCTTATGGCTCGAGGCCTCAACCGTGTGACCCTCGTAGGCACCCTTACCCAAGACCCTGAACTGCGTTATACGCCCGGTGGGCTGGCTGTGATGGAGCTCAACCTTGCCGGTAACGAGATTGTCACCGACGAGCAGGGACAGACCCGTGAGCCAGCCTGGTATCACCGCGTCAAACTATTAGGAAAAAGTGCGGAGTTTTGGGGTGACAGCCTGAAAGCAGGCATGGCGCTTTTTGTAGACGGCAGGTTGGAGTACCGTTCCTGGGAGCAGGATGGGCAGAAGAAAAGCATCCTGGAGATTCGCGCTGAACGCATGGAGATTGTGAGTCTGGAGGGTAAACGAGGACAGCTCACCATCACCGATGCCCGTGGTCAGGAGCGTCTTAGGGATGGCTTCAACCACGTGATGTTAGTGGGTAACCTGACCCGTGATCCAGAGCTGCGTTACACGCCCCAGGGAACAGCCGTAACCCGAATCTCTTTAGCGGTGAATGAGAAGTACAGTACCCGCCAAGGGGAACACGAAAAGGTGCACTACGTGGAAGCCCAGGCCTGGCGCGAGCTGGCTGAGTACGCGGCAGAACTCAAAAAGGGAGACGGGGTGTTCCTCATAGGACGCTTGGTGAACGACTCCTGGACTGCTCAGGACGGGACAAGGCGCTTTACTACCCGCGTGGAGCTTTCCCGTCTGGAGCGACTTGCCCGTGGAGCTGGGCATGCAGGTGGAGACAGCTCCCAGATGGCTCTTAAAGCCAAAGGCCGTGCGGGCAAGGTAGATATCGAAGAGGGCTTGGAAGACGATTTTCCACCTGAGGAGGATTTACCGTTTTGAGCACCAAGAAGATGTCTAACCGTGGCGGCTCCAAAAGCGACCGCCAAGAGCGTAGTGAGCGCAATGTGCGCCGTGGTCGTAAACCCAAAGTGGCCGCGGCGGTGGGGGCTTTCGACCTCACTGACTTCAAGAATGTGGATATCCTTAGGCGCTTTCTGTCTGAGACGGGGAAGATTTTGCCCCGTCGTCGCACCGGACTTAGCGCCCGGGAGCAGCGCAAGCTGGCCCGCACCATCAAGCGTGCCCGTATAATGGGTCTGCTACCCTTCACCGAAAAGCTGGTACGGAAATAGGGAGAGTGGAAGATGAAGGTAATTCTGCTTGAACCTATGGAGAACCTTGGTGATGTGGGGGCGGTAGTCAGCGTGAAGCCAGGCTATGCTCGCAACTATCTGTTGCCACGAGGAATAGCTGTGCTGGCTACGGAGAGCAACCTCAAGACCCTGGAAGCCAAAATCCGCGCCCAGGCCAGGAAGGCTGCTGAGCGCAAAGCCGAGGCTGAACGGCTAAAAGAGCTGCTGGAGCCGATTACCTTGATCCTTCGGGTGAAAGCTGGCGACCAGAAGATATATGGCTCGGTAACAAGCCGCGAGATCGCAGCTGCCCTCGAGGCCCAGCACCAGATCACCATTGACCCCAAGAAGCTGGTTCTGGAAAGGCCCATTAAAGACCTAGGTGACTACGTCTTGGCCTACAAGCCTCACCCTGAAGTGCCCATGACCCTTAAGGTCTCGGTGGTGGCCGACAAAGTCTGAAGCCAGCTCCTGTTCCTGTAGAAATGCCGCCGGTTTTGGCGGCATTTCTTATGTGGTATGAAGCCTCCCAGAAGACTGTTACAGGCGCGTTTTTTGTGGTGGCAGCGATATGACATCGGCTTCGAGGCGAAAGATCCTAGAACTCTGGAACTTATGTTGATTGCAGCCGCCCCGCAAAGGTTTTTCTAGCCCGACTGGCTAGTGGGGCCGTAAGAACCCAGCGAAGCCTAGCCGCATCGGGGGCTTTTTCATACCACAGATTGAAGACCTCAACCAGCGTAACATAGTGGGCGGGGGCCGCAATTTTCTCGATGTGGTCTTGCTTTCGAACGAGGCCTGCCTCCAGCACTCGAGCATAAAACCCCGGACGCTGGGCCTGGCGAAACTTTTTGACGAACTGCGGGTCATTCATGCGGGCGGCCAGGGTCGCGCAGGGAATGCGGGGGGCGGAGACTTCTAGCAGAACCTGACCGATGCGAAAACGGTCGCCAATACGCAAAGGCGCTGGGCCAAAGCTCGAGAAGGTCAGGTTCTCGCCAAAGGTACCTGGTGGCAGGGCCTCGCCTAGCTGCTCCATCCACCAGTCGTAATCCTCAGCGCTATAAGCGTACACTGCCTGATCTAGGCCACCGTGGTGCTCCTGGTCGCCAATGTGGTCGCCCACCAGTCCTGTGGGGGAAATTTGAGCCGCCTCGACCGGGCTTTTGTAGATGCCGGTGGATGTCTTGTCAGGTAGAAGCCGGGGCTGGCTCAGGTTGACGGAGATCAGATGCATCTTCCACCACTTTACAGGTTTCACCCGCTTGCCATAAAGCCGTTTTTTAGACATGTAGGCGGGCCGCCAGCAGCATGGCGAGCCCCCGCCAGGCCAGCAGCAAAACCAGGGTGACCCCTAGCGCAACCGCCCAGAAGATCAGGTAGCCCAGGTCAAACGGCTTTTGCAGCACCATGAAGCGCAGCCAGACCCCGGCGCTCACCGCGATGGCCCAGGTGTAGAGCAGGTTTTGCCAGGTGGGCCGGGTGTAGGTGCGCAAAAAGGGGGAAACCAGCCACCAGACCAGCAAAATGGGCAGGGCATTGCGCGCAATCCCTGCCAGACCGATGGGCTCGCCGTGGGTTTGCAGGCCAATAGCGGCGAACAGCACGATACAAACGGCGTCGCCCCAGGCCAGCATTCGGCTTACGCGGCGGGTAGTGCGTTCCATAGGGGACTACTCGCCCCCGGTGGCCTCGAAGAAGACCTTTTCGGCCCGGTAGGAACTGCGCACCAGGGGGCCGCTGAAGACCTCCATAAAGCCTTCCTCATAGCCCCAGTCGCGGTATTGGGCGAACTCCTCGGGGGTCACGTAGCGCTCGACGGGCAGGTGGTGTTGGGTGGGCCGCAGGTACTGCCCAAGGGTTACGATATCCACGCCCACTGCCCGCAAGTCGCGCAGGGCCTGGCGGATTTCTTCGTCGCTTTCGCCCAGGCCCAGCATCAGGCTGGACTTGGTGAGCACCTCAGGGCGCACCTTTTTAGCGTGCTCGAGCACCCGCAGGGTCTGGTCGTAGCCGGCGCGGGGGTCACGCACGCGGGGGGTTAGGCGGCGGACGGTCTCGAGGTTGTTGGCGAAAACCTCCTGGCCGCCTTGCAGAACGGTCTCGACGTCGGCCAGGCGGCCCTGAAAGTCGGGGGTGAGGGTTTCAACCTTAACCGAGGGGTTGAGCCGCTTGATCTGACGCACCACCTCAGCAAAGTGGGCGGCCCCGCCGTCGGGCAGGTCGTCGCGGTCCACTGAGGTGATCACCACATATTTCAGGCCCATCTCGGCTACGGCCTGGGCCACATGCAGGGGTTCCAGTGGGTCCACCCAGCCCCTGGGGTTGCCGGTGTCCACCGCGCAAAACTTACAGGCCCTTGTACACACGCTGCCCAGCACCATGATGGTCATGGTGCCATGCCCCCAGCACTCGCCGATGTTGGGGCACCTGGCCTCCTGGCAAACCGTGTTCAGGCGCAGGCGTCTGGTCATCTCTTTAAGGCGCTGGTAGTTGGGGCCGGTGGGCACGGTGGCCCGCAGCCAGGCGGGCTTGTTGCGGTCGATGGGTTCGGGGCGCTCCTGGGCGATGCCACCGGGAATCACTTTGAGTTCGATCAGGCCGCCGTGCTGGAAGTCCTCGAGTTGAACGGTTTTGAGTTTGCTCATGCCAGTTCCTTTGCAGAAGTAGCGGGCTTGAAGTCGAAGCTGGGAAACTGCTGCCCGAAAGCCTGCACCACCCGTTCCATTACCTCGTCCATGCTAACTGGGTGGCCCAGGATTTTCTGGAGCGAGGTTACACCCTTGTCTTTAATGCCGCATGGCACAATCAAGCTGAAGTCCTCGAGCTGGGTGTTCACATTGAGGGCAAAGCCGTGCAGGGCCACCTCTTGCTTGACCGCTACCCCAAAGGCACAGAGCTTTTCCTCGCGCTCGGGCCAGCCTGCTACCGGCGCGGCCTGGCGCACCCAGACCCCCGCGTAGCCCGGGGTGGCAAAGGTCTCGATGCCATAGCTGCGGGCCACCTGCATGACCACCTGCTCGAGCTGCCGCAAGAACCCCCGCACCCGCCGCCCCACCGGAAAGATGGGATACCCCACCAGCTGGCCGGGGCCGTGATAGGTGACGTCGCCCCCCCGCTCGATGCTAAACAGTTCAATGCCCATAGCACGGTACTGGGCCTCGCTCAACAGCAGGTTTTCGGCCCTGGCCGCGCGGCCCAGGGTGATGGTGCGGGGGTGCTCCAAAAGCAGCAAAGTGGGCTTACGCCGCCCCGCCACCACCTCGGCGTGAACCTGCTTCTGGTATTCCCAGGCCTGTGCATAGGGCACTGTTCCAAGTTTTTCCACCTCGAAGGCGGCGCTCATACCTCTAAAGCATACTCCCAGCCCGCTGTTCGCATAGGAACGAAGCCACACATAGCTGCCAGGTCAACCCGCTCTTAGGGCCTGGAAAGCTTCTTCATACTCAGGCTGGTTGAGGTCTCGGCCAATCACCACCAGGCGCGACAGGGCCTGCACCGGCTGCTGGGCTAGCTCGAGGCTAAATATCTCACGCACCGACTGAAACAGCACCTGCTTGTCGAAGCCTTTTACGCTAAGGAAGCCCTTGGCGCGAAAGACTGCATCGGGTCGGGAAATCAGGTACTGATCAATAAACGCATTTACTTTTTGGCGCTCGAGCAGCCCTTCGGCGGTAAGGGTGAAACTCTGAACTTTGGGGGTGTGCAGGTGCTGGTAATGCTGGGGTCGCCAGTCTGGGTTGAACGCGCGCAGATGTAACAAGTTTTCTGGCTCCACTCTTGCCCGCGAGGCACGGTAAATCTGGGCCAGCGGATTAATCTGGCGGATCAAGCCCTCAGCCTCGGCCACTTGTTCAGGGCTGGCCAGGTCGGTTTTGTTCAGCACCACGGTGCTGGCGTAGGCTAGCTGAACCGCGCCTTCGGGGCCATCGCGCAGGGTTTGCTCGAGGTTGCGGGCATCGGCCACTCCAATAATGCCGTCCAGTTCAAACTTGGTGCGGGCAAATGGATCCATCACGGTCTGGGCTACTGGCACCGGGTCGGCCAGGCCTGATAGCTCGATTAAGACGTAATCGGGTTTGTCTTTGCGGGATACAAGCTTAAACAAGGCCGAGACCAGGTCTTCCCGCCCCACACAACACAGGCAGCCGTTGGACAGCTCGGCGATTCCATCGGTGTCCACATTCTCAATCAGTGAGCCGTCTATGCCCGTCTCCCCAAACTCGTTGACGATGATGCCGAACCTATGCGCTTTGCTGGCTACCAGGTGGTTGACTAGAGTGGTTTTTCCAGCTCCTAGGAAACCCCCGATGATGCTCACGGGAATGCGCTTTTGCAACTGGGCCATGGGCATTACCATACTTCAGCGACTGCCATGAAGGGAAGCCGACTTCACATTTGAGCCGTACCATCTTTTCAAGAGCAATACATAGCCTGTTGCCAAATGTTCTTTGGCGCGATGCTTGCCGAATTGCAGTCCGGTCTTGGTGACAAAAAATAGCTGGAAACACTTATACTGGCTCCCGCTGCGTGGGCGGCAAGTCCCGCTAGAACCAACACAGGTGTGTATGCTCAAAGTTTTAGTTACTGGTGCGTTAGGTCAGGTGGGTTCTGAGTTGGTTCCGGCTTTGCGTCGCTTTTACGGAACCGAACAGGTTTTGGCAACCGATATACGGGTTGCGCCAGCAGAGCATCCTTCGCTGGGGGGTCCGTATGAGCAACTGGACTGTACCAACGGAAATGCCTTATGGGAACTGCTCGAGTGCCACCGGTTCAAGGTGGTCTATCACCTGGCGGCCATCCTTTCGGCCCGGGCCGAGGCCGATCCTCAGCTAGCCTGGCGGGTGAACATGGAGGGCCTTTACAACGTGCTCGAGGCTGCACGCCAGATAAATGCCCAGGTCTTCGTTCCTAGTTCGATTGCGGCCTTTGGCCCAAACACGCCCCAGGATCACACACCCCAGGACACCATCCAGCGGCCCAATACCCTCTACGGCGTGACCAAGGTAGCAGGGGAGCTGTTGTGTGATTACTATGCGCTGCGGTTTGGCCTGGATGTGCGGGGCTTGCGGTATCCTGGCCTAATTTCCTACACCGCACACCCGGGCGGTGGCACCACCGACTACGCGGTGGAGATTTTTCATCATGCCCTGCGCCACAACCAGTACACCTCTTTCCTGGGGCCCGATACCCGGCTACCCATGATGTACATGCCTGATGCAATACGGGCTACCCTCGAGCTTATGCAGGCCGACCCAGCCCGGCTTCGCCACCGCAATGCCTTCAACATCATGGCTTTTAGCTGCACCCCAGCCGAGCTGGCCGCGGAGATCCAGAAACACCGCCCTGGCTTCAAAATGCACTATGCCGTAGATCACCTTCGCCAGGCCATCGCGGAATCCTGGCCACGTACCCTGGACGACAGCGCTGCCAGAGAGGAGTGGGGATGGCAGCCGCACTATGACCTGGCTGGCATGACCGCAGACATGTTGGAAAAACTAACCGAACGTGCCCTAAAGTGAGGTCTGAGTATGCCTTTGAACCGCCTGAGTGCTGTGTTGCGCCAGAGTGTGGAAACCCTAGAGCAAGAAGGTCGTCGCAAGGGCCACGAAACTGTTGTGGTAGGGGTTTTGCCACCCCAGGGCGATCGGGGGCCACGCTACTTGCTGCAAGGTTATGGCGATAAACCATTTATCCGCATGAACTCCAACAGCTACCTGGGGCTATCCAGCCATCCGGCCCTCAAAAATGCTGAGGAGGAAGCCATCGAACACTTTGGCGTGGGGCCGGGAGCGGTGCGTTTTATTAGCGGCACCTACGCGCCGCACATAGAACTGGAAGGCCACCTGGCTGCTTTTCATGGGCGTGAGGCGGCCATGATTTTTTCCTCGGCCTATGCCACCGTCCTCAGCGTGGTGGTGCCGCTTACTACCGACCAAACGGTGCTCATCAGCGACGAGCTTAACCACAACTGCATCATCAACGCAGTGCGCCTGGCGCGGCCTTTGGAGAAGTTGATTTATAAGCACCTCGACCTGGATAACTTAGAGCAAGCCCTGCAAAAGGCCGCAGCTTTGGGAGCCCGGCGGGTTCTGGTGATTACCGACGGGGTGTTCAGCATGCGCGGTTCGCACGCCCCGCTGGCAGAAATTGCCCGGCTGGTAGAACAGTACGATGAGCGGTTTGCGGAAAACGCCATTCTAATTGTGGACGACTCGCACGGGGTGGGTGCGTTTGGTGCTACGGGTCGTGGCACAGAGGAGCACACCGCTGCGCAAGCCGACGTTTTGATTGGAACCCTGGGTAAAGCCTTTGGGGTGAATGGGGGATATGTGGTGGGCGCAGCAGACCTGATTGCTTATCTGCGCGAAACCTCTCCCATGTACATCTACTCCAACCCCATCACGCCGGGCGAAGCTGCCGCCGCGGTGGCTGCCCTAAAGCTGGTACAGGCCCCAGAAGGTCAGCAGCGCCTGCAGCACCTCTCCGCCATGACCGAGCGTTTTCGCCAGGGCCTTTTGAGCCTGGGATACACGTCTTTCCCGGGAGCACACCCGGTAGTTCCGCTGCTCCTGCGCGATGCGGTTCGAACCAACCGCCTGGTGGGCTTTCTGCGTGAACAGGGGGTTTTGGCTACTGCCATTGTGTACCCGGTGGTGCCCAAAGGCGAGGCCTCCATCCGATTCCAGATTTCTGCTGAACACACCCAGCGCGATGTGGACGAGGTGCTGGGCATTTTACAGGCTGCAAGAGCGGCCTGAGTTGATGGAGTATCCAGGGTTTGCTCTGCTAGACGCGCAACTAAAGTAACCTTCAGCAAAACCGCAAAGGGCTGCTCCAGCCTGTTTGGCGGTCTGTGCCCGCAGCGAAAAATAGCTACGGCCAGGCTAAACCCACCGGCTAGTAGTTTTGGTTGGGTTTGGTATATGCACCGTGCTCTAGTAGATGCATTTGGATTCCTGCTTGTGCGGGCTATACTTGTTTGGCAGATGGGCTACGTGCTGATCAGTCGGAAAGGTTGCCACCTCTGCGAGGAGGCCGAGGCGCTGTTGGCAGCGCAGGGTATTGCCTATACTTTTCAGGATGTAGACGCTGACGAAAATCTCAAAAAGCTATATACCTTCCGGGTTCCGGTTCTCCTGCGCGAGAGCCGGGTGCTGCTTGAGGGCAAGTTTACCCTCGAGCGCCTATCCAAGAAACTATCGTTGTGACCGGAGGCTTTGAATGAACCCAATTCTAATCGAAATCGGTTCGCTGCAAATACGCTGGTATGGGCTGTTCCTGGTACTGGCCATTTTCGCATCCTTTGAAATTGCCAAGCGCATTCTAAAGGGCTGGGGTTTTGACCCCGACCGATTCGAGCAAATTGCCTTTTGGGCTGTTATCTGGGGTGTTATTGGGGCCCGCCTGGGATACGTGCTTACAAGTCCGGGCGACTTCAGCAGCAACCCCATCTCGGCCCTCTACATCTGGCAGGGCGGCCTTTCTTTCCACGGGGCGATCATCGGGGGCCTGATTCCATTCATTTACCACTACTACCGCAGCAAAATCCCGGTCTGGGCCTACCTGGACGCGGTGGTGCCGGGTGTTGCAGTGGGCATTGTGGCAGGTCGCCTAGGTAACATCATGAACGGCTCCGATACCGTGGGCCGCCTGACCAACTGGCCCATCGGGTTTACCTGGCCCGCTTCGGCCAGCGGTTTTCCGGGTGTTTGCCCTGGCATCAACGACATTAGCGAGGTGGTGCGCTGTGCCCCGGAGGCGCTGGTACGCGGCCCAGTCCACTTTACCCAGTTGTACGGGGTTCTGATTGGGCTGGTTCTGTTGCTGCTTTCGATCTACTGGCTAAGGCAGAACCGAGCCTATGGCTATGTGTTTTGGCAGTTTGTTTTGTGGTACAGCCTTTTGCGCTCGGTCTTCGAGGAAACCTTCCGACTCAACCCGCTGTGGATTAAGGTTTACCTCAACGAGCAAGCAGGCATTGGCCTTTTCACCGCAACCCAGATAATCTCCATCCCCCTCATCGCCCTGGCCATCTTTTTCTTAATGCGCTGGAAGGGATCGCGCGAAAACCCGCCTGCTGCTGCTTCGGTAGGGTCTTCGGCCAGGCCCAGCACACCTGGGAAGAAACGCTAGATTTTGGTCGGGTCTTTCGTTTTTGGCAATACAATTGGAGTGATATGGCACATGCTGTAGTGATTCTCGCGGCGGGCTTGGGAACCCGCATGAAATCAAGGCTACCAAAAGTTCTACACCCCCTGCTGGGCAAACCCCTGGTGGGGTATTGCATCGATACCGCTTTTGCCAGTGGGGCCGAAAAAGTGGTGGTGGTCATAGGTCATGGGGCCGAACAGGTACGCCAGGTCTTCGAAGGGTACCCAAACCTGAGCTTTGTGGTACAGGAGCAGCAATTGGGCACGGCCCATGCCCTGGCCCAGGCAGAGCCAGTTTTGCAGGGTTTTCAGGGTCCCATTGTGGTAACCCAGGGCGATACACCCCTTACCCAGGTCGAGACCCTGACCGGATTGGTGCACACCATGCAGGCTGAGGGGGCAGGAATGGCCATGCTCACCATGCACCTTGATGACCCCACCGGATATGGCCGCATCCTGCGCGATGAACAGGGTCAGATTATCGGCAACGTCGAGCAAAAAGACGCTACCCCAGAACAAAGGGCAATTCAGGAGATCAACCCTGGAGTGTACTGTTTCGATGCCAGCCTCTGGGAAAAACTAAAGCTGGTGGACAATCGCAACGCCGCAGGTGAATACTACCTACCCGACCTGATTCGCATCTACCGCGAGGCCGGTCAAAAAATCGCCTCCATTGAGTCCAGGGATACGGGAGAACTTTTGGGCGTTAATTCCCGTGCCCAACTGGCCCAGGTGGAGCAGGTGCTGCTACAGCGCTTGCGTACCCACTGGATGGCTCTTGGGGTGCGGATGATCCAGCCCGAGACCATCTACATTGAGCCTACGGTCGAGCTGGCCCCCGATGTTACCTTGTGGCCAGGGGTAATTTTGCGAGGTAAAACCCGACTGGGTGAGGGGGTCGAGGTTGGAGCCTATGCGGTGCTAAGTGATACCGTAGTAGAGCCGGGAGGGAAGATCAAATCCCATACGGTTTGCGAAGAGGCCTACGTATCGAGTGGCGCCGACGCCGGACCTTTCGCACGGCTGCGCCCCAAAGCCTTTTTGGATGAAGGCGCCCATGTGGGCAATTTTGTTGAACTCAAGAATGCCCGCTTGGGTAAGCGGGCCAAGGCCGGACACCTGGCTTATCTCGGCGATGCCGAGGTAGGGGAGGAATCCAACATCGGGGCTGGGGTTATTACGGCTAATTATGACGGCCAGCACAAGCACAAAACCACCATTGGCAAGCGGGTGTTTGTGGGTTCTAACAGTGTTTTGATTGCCCCAGTTACGCTTGCTGACCATTCTTTTATTGCTGGGGGAAGCAGCATCAACCAGGACGTGCCCGAGGGTGCGCTCGCTATCGCCCGCAGCCGTCAACGCAACATCGAGGACTATGTTAAGCGCAAGCGCAACGAAGGTCAGTAGGATACCAACCTTTCATCCCGGTTATCCCGGTTTTTGGTAGGGTTGCTGGGGATGCTTCGGTGCCCCGGCTTTCAGATGGGATTCAGCGTAAAGGCTAAACTATATAAAGGAGGCTACCATGAACCTCGGAATGACGGAAATCTTGATTATTTTGCTGATCGCTTTGTTGCTCTTTGGTCCTCGTAAGCTCCCGGAGCTGGGGCGTAGCCTGGGCCAGAGCATCCGTGAGTTTCAACGCGGTGCTAGGAACATACGCGAGGAGTTTGAAAGAGCCGCGGATGTGCGGGAGTTGAAGGAGATCAAAGAGGAGATCAGCAAGCCTCTGGAAGAGCTAAAAAAGCCCCTCGAGGTCAAGGAAGAACCTAAGTCCTAGTGGGGGTTGCCATGCGTGAAGCCCCTTTGATGGAACACCTGGAGGAGCTACGCAGCCGCCTGATCTGGGCGATCGCCTCTTGGGCAGCAATGACTGTAGTGGCCTTTACCTTTCGCGTGCAGATCCTAGAGGCTTTACGGCGGCCGTTGGATGCCTACAATGAAAGGGCTACGCTCAAAGCTGAGTTAATTGTCCTTAACATCACTGAACCCTTCCTTACTGCCTTTAAGGTGGCGGCCTTCGGCGGGTTAGCCCTGGCCCTGCCCTTCATCGTCTACCAGATCTGGGCCTTCATTGCGCCTGGCCTATACGAGCACGAGCGCAGGCTGGCAATACCCTTCATTCTGGGAGCAGGCTTCAGCTTTGCCCTCGGTGCCCTGTTCGCCTATTTTGTACTTTTGCCTTTTGCTGTACCCTTTTTGCTGGGTTTCTTGGGGGATGTGGTTACGCCGCAAATCTCCATCGGCATGTATATGGGTCAGGTGGTCACCATCTTGGCCTTGATAGGCATCCTTTTTGAGATGCCGGTGGTGAGCTTCCTTCTGGCCAAGCTGGGACTGCTCTCTAGTCGCTTCTTAATCGACAACTGGCGCATTGCGGTGGTCTTGTTAGTTACCTTGGCGGCCTTGATAACCCCGACTGTAGATGTGGTTAACTTGAGCCTGGTATCTATTCCCCTAATCGTGCTCTACGGCTTCTCGATTTTGCTGGTCAAGTGGGCCGAGCGGGGGCGTTCTGAAGAGGTCGGGGCCAGTCCGGTCTGAGGCCAGTCATCGGTGCTTTGGGGTCGCTCATGAAAAACTGTGGGCTGGGACCCGGAGGCGGCGTATTGAAACCAACCCCTAGGGGCTTGCCTCAAGGGGGCTGGCTCGGTATACCATTGTGTCCATGGACCAGCGAATCGTAGAGTTACGCAAAGAAGTAGATCGTATCAATCGAGAGCTACTACACTTGCTTTCCGAGCGGGGTAGGTTGGTGAGTGAGATTGGGCGGGTACAGACCGAGCTGGGTATACCCCATTATGACCCCAAGCGCGAGGAGGAAATGCTGGCCTACCTCACCCGTGAGAATCCGGGCCCCTATCCTGCTGAAACCATTAAGCGGCTGTTTAAGGAAATCTTCAAGGCCTCCCTCGACTTGGAGGAGGAGCAAGATCAGCGGAAATTCCTTTTTTCCCGCCAGGTAAAGCCCGAGGACACCAGGGTCAGGATAGGAGACGTGGTCTTCGGCCAGGACAAGGTGTTGGTGGCTGGGCCCTGTGCCATAGAGTCGGAAGAGCAGATGTTCAGCACGGCTGCTTTTTTAGCAGCACGCGGGGTCAAGGTATTGCGCGGTGGGGCCTACAAACCACGCAGCTCACCATATGCCTTTCAGGGCTTGGGCGAGCCTGCCCTGAGGATCGGGCGAGCGGCTGCTGAGGCCAACGGTATGGTCTTTGTGACCGAGGTGATGGATACCCGCGACGTGGAAATGGTAGCCCAGTATGCCCACATCCTACAGGTGGGTACCCGCAATGCGCAAAATTTCGCCTTGTTGCGCGAGGTGGGTAAGGCCAACAAACCGGTTTTGCTCAAGCGGGGCTTTGCCCAGACCATTGAGGAGTGGTTCTACAGCGCGGAATACATCCTCTCGCAGGGTAATCCAGAGGTAATCATGTGCGAGCGAGGAATCCGCACCTACGAGAAATGGACCCGCAACACCCTCGACCTCTCGGCTGCCATTTTGGCCAAGCAGATGACCCACCTGCCGGTAATCGTGGACGTGACCCATGCGGCTGGGCGGCGGGATTTGCTAGCCCCGCTGGCTCGAGCGGCCCTAGCGGCTGGCCTCGATGGGGTTCACATTGAGGTACACCCCAACCCCAAAGTGGCCCTTTCTGATAATGAACAGCAGCTCGACTTCGCCCAGTTTGAGAAGTTCCTGGAGGCTATATCTGATCTGATGCCAAAAGCACCCTCGAGCACGCCTGCTTGAGCTCCTGCCAACACAAACGTTGAAATGTTGCGCTTATCCTCTACTTCTGCCCACCACCCTGTAGGCTATTTACCGTGGGATTACTCGATAACCTCGTAAGCGCTTTTCTAAAGCTGACCGACCCCACCCCGGAATACACCGGGCCTCGTTGCTTACTCGAACGCAACAGCGTGGGCGGATGCGATAAATGTCAGCAGGTCTGCCCGCACCAGGCCATCAACCTGCAGGCCTTTACTGTCCAGATAGATGAGGTGAGATGTACCAGTTGTGGTCTTTGTACCGCTGTCTGCCCGGGCATGGCGCTGGAGTTTCCCCTCGGCCCAATCCAGGAGAAGCTGCACCGGGGCCGAGGGCAGCTGCGCTGCTCCAAGGCTCCTGGTGCGGGTGATGAGATTCATTGCCTGGGTCAGCTAACGCCTGGGGTTCTGGCCGAGGCCGCTTCCCGCTTTGGTGTGCTAAAGCTGGCCCACGGCGACTGTCAAAGCTGTAAGATTGGTGGCCCTACCGTTCTGGAACGGCTGCAGTGGGCGGTGGAGGAAGCCAGGAGGTACTTCCCAGGGCTCGAGGTGCACATGCAGCAGGAGGCCTTGCGCGGGGCCGAGGTGGGCCGACGGGAGTTTTTTGGGGCGATGTTTGGCGGGGCCAAGCGCTCGGCCGCTGAGCTGGTACCCAACCTGCCTTTGCCCGCGGTAGAGGCTAGTGAGGACGGGCGGGGCGACTTGCCTGCAGAGCTGCGTTTGCGTAAAGTGGCCGCATACCGATCCCCGTCCGTACAGTGGACACGCATCACGGTGGCGGAAGGGTGTACACTGTGCCCAGTTTGTAGCAATGTTTGCCCCACCAAAGCGGTCTGGCGAGAGCGTGACAGCACGGGGGGGGAAGAGTACGTCCTAAGACTAAATGTCTCAGCCTGCACGGGATGCCGGGCCTGTGTGGAAAGCTGCCCACCGCAAGTGATTTCGCTGGCAGAAGCCAGCCGGGAGGAGGTTTTGGGTGAGCCGATTGAGCTGTACCGAGGAATGCCTCCTTGGTATGATCTGTGAGGCTGTGAGCACACCGCTTGGTGTAGGGTTGTGCTCGGACAACCACAGGTGAGACTCTGAGTGAAGCAAAATAGGGGAACCACTTTTAGGAAGAGGAGGTTCCCCAGATGCAGCTTACCACAGTCGGCAAAGAGGTCTTTAGAGGCGCCAGGAAAG
>Ga0209809_1000777_pt1 | contig 27905 bp, 26 predicted proteins | sample YNPMSTMetaG_FD_186172 | JGI IMG/M metagenome (GOLD analysis project Ga0209809, IMG submission 186172) | Anoxygenic and chlorotrophic microbial mat microbial communities from Yellowstone National Park, USA - YNP MS-T MetaG (SPAdes) (version 2) ...
CGGCGGGTATTGGCAGGAGTACCGCGAACCGCGAACCACGACCGAGCTCGCTTTCGATCGCCAGATGGCCCTGATGCCGACGGACGATATGCTTGACGATCGCCAGGCCGAGCCCCGTGCCACCGACCCTGCGCGAGCGCCCCTTGTCGACCCGGTAAAACCGCTCGGTGAGCCGCGGCAAATGTTCAGGCGGAATGCCTTCGCCCTGGTCGATGACGGCGATCTCCACAGCCGGGCGCCCGGCGACGGGTCCTGCACTCGGCGGAGCAGCGTCGAGCAAACGCACCGTGACCCTCACCTCTTTGTCGGGCCCACCGTACTTGATCGCATTATCGACGAGGTTGCCGAAAAGCTGATGGAGCTGATCGGCATCGGCGATGATCTCGGGCAGCGCCGAAGGCGCATCGAAGACCAGCCGGACCCTTGCCGCCTCGGCCATCGGCCGCATTCGGGCCAACGTACCCTCGAGCACGTCGGCGAGGGAAACCCGCGCCGCGGGGGGGCGGCGCGCAGCGAGCTCGATCTGAGAAAGCGAGAGGAGGTCGTCGACCAGGCGCTTCATGCGAGCGGCTTCTTCGGCCATGGTCGCGAGGAACATCTCCCGCGCCGCCGGATCGTCGCGCGCTGGCCCGCGCAGGGTCTCGATGATCCCGATGATCGCCGCGAGCGGTGTCTTGATCTCGTGGCTGGCATTGGCAACGAAGTCCGAGCGCATCCGCTCGATCATGAGCTGCTCACTCTGCTCCCGCAAAGCGAGGACGGCCCCCCGCCCCCCTTCTGGTCTCTCGATCGGTTGGATCCTCACGGCGAACAGCCTGAGCCGATCGTCGACCGGACTGAACACGACCGTGCTCGCGGTCGCGGAGGCGATCGCGGCGTTCAACGCGGCGACAACCCCGGGATCGCGGGTCGCCCGCGCGAACGGAACGTCGACCCGTTCCAGGTTGAAGGTACGGCGGGCTGCGGGATTGGCATCGACGATCGTGCCGCGCGCATCGACCACCAGAATCCCTTCTGGGAGTGCGTCGAGGACCGCCGACAGAAGGCGAGCCTGCGCGGCCGCTTGGCGCTCCGCCCGACGAGCCCGTCGAGCGAGCTCCACGGCCGGCCACATGATCCACTCGAGAGCCGAGCCGAGGACGAGCGCGGGCCGTTGACCTTCTTCCCCGCCACCCAGGCCGATCATCCATCGCGCGAGCGCCCCCGCCTGCGCAACCCACTGCCGGGCGATGAGGTGAGCGGTCACGATCCCGGCGAGTACCGCGCCCGAAACGGCCCAGACGCTGTCTACACCGAACGCGATCGCGACCAGGACGGTGACTACTGCCGGGGAGGAGCCGAGCGCCGTGTCGCGGACGAGGCTGACGGCCGGCGCCGGCCCGCGCAAACGCTGCGGCGCCGCCACTGCGAGCCTCAGCTCCGCAGCTCCGGCAGGTCGCGGAACAGATCGAGGGCCTGCGGATTGGCGAGCGCTTCCACGTTGGCGACGGATCGCCCGTGGATGACATCGCGTACGGCGAGCTCGCTGATCTTCCCGCTCATCGTTCGCGGGATGTCGGCTACTTGAACGATCTTGGCCGGCACGTGCCGCGGTGTCGTGTTCTCACGGATCCTTCCGCGGATCCGCTCCCGGAGACTCTCGTCGAGGACGATGCCCTCGCGTAATTTGACGAACAAGACCACCCGGATGTCACCCTCCCACTCCTGACCGACGCAGACCGATTCGAGCACCTCGTCGATCTGCTCGACCTGCCGGTAGATCTCGGCCGTGCCGATCCGCACCCCGCCCGGGTTCAACACCGCATCCGACCGCCCGTAAATCACGATGCCGCCGTGCTCGGTGAGCTCGGCCCAATCGCCGTGACACCAAACGCCTGGAAACCGGGCGAAATAGCTTTTGCGATAGCGGCTTCCGTCGGGATCGTTCCAGAAACCTATGGGCATCGAGGGAAAGGGCTTCGTGCATACGAGCTCACCGCGCTGGCCGCGGACCGGCCGGCCCTGCTCGTCGAAAATGTCGACCGCCATGCCGAGACCACGCATTTGGATCTCGCCCCGCCATACCGGGCCGGCTGGATTGCCGAGCACGAAGCACGATACGATGTCGGTCCCGCCGGAGATCGAGGCCAAATGCACGTCCTTTTTGATCTTGCCATACACGTAGTCGAACGATTCAGCGAGCAGCGGGGAACCCGTCGACAAAATCGCTTTGACGCTGGTCAAATCGTGGCTAGCGATCGGCGTAGCACCGGCTTTCTCGAGGGCCTGGAGATACTTGGCGCTGGTTCCGAAGATCGTGATCCGCTCCCGCTCCGCCAGATCCCAGAGGACCTCCGGCCCCGGGTGGAAAGGAGAGCCGTCGTAGAGAACCAACGTAGCCTCGCTCGCCAGTCCCGAGGCGAGCCAGTTCCACATCATCCACCCGCAGGTGGTGTAATAAAAGAGTCGCTCGCCCGCTCGGAGATCGCAATGAAAGCGGTGCTCCTTGAGATGTTGCAGAAGTGTGCCACCCTGGCCGTGCACGATCGGTTTGGGCATACCGGTCGTGCCCGAGGAGTAGAGCACATAGAGTGGGTAATCGAAGGGTAGCTGCTCGAAGCGAAGAGGTTCCGGCTCGCGGGCAAGAAAGTCGGGCATCAAGACGGCGTTGCGGATCGCGCCGATGTCCGGCCGCTCGTCGAGAAACGGCACGACGACGACTTTTTCGACGCTTTTCAACTCGGCGACGACTTCGGCGAGCTTCGGGCGGATATCGATCCGTTTGCCTCCGTAGAAATAGCCATCGACGGCGAGCAAGATTTTGGGCTCGATCTGACCGAAGCGGTCGAGTACGCCGCGTACCCCGAAATCGAGTGAGCACGACGACCAGATGGCGCCGACGGCCGAAGTGGCGAGCATCCCGATGATCGTCTCGGGAAAATTGGGAAGATAGCCGGCGATTCGGTCGTCGAGCCCGACCCCCTCGCGGCGGAACGCGGTAGCAAGACGTTCGACCAAAAACCAGAGATCATCCCAACTCAACTCCCGGCGGCGGCCGTCTTCCCGGACGAAGACGATCGCCGGGCTATCGTCCCGACGACGCAACAGGTTTTGGGCGAAGTTGAGGCGTGCGCCGGGGAACCAGCGCGCGCCGGGCATCGCGTCGGGGTTGTCGAGAACACGCTCGGCCTGCCGGCTCGCGACCACGCCGCAACTGTTCCATACCTCTCGCCAGAACGCTTCCGGATGATCAATCGACCAGCGCCAGAGCGCGGCCACCGCGTCCGGGCCGGCGAAGCCCCGCTCGGCTGCGAAGCGGGCGATCTGCGTGCCCGCTGCTCGTTCCGGGTCCGGTCGCCAGATCGGCTCGCCCATCCTATTCTCCCGACCACCCTGTCCCAACAGCCTCCTGGCCTATTGTTCGGAGTACCGCGCGAAATGCAACCGAAGGACCGCCTCGGCCGGCGCCGCCTGCTGCTCGCAGCCGCGACGGTCGGCCTCTCGCCGACCGCTCGGATCGCCGCCGCGCTCGACCCGAACCTCGAGGCCGACGGTTGGCGCGAGATGAAATTTCGCGACAAACCGGAGAACCGGTATCGGCTCGACAGCGACGGTAGCATCCTCGTCGAGAGCCGAGCTTCGGTCTCGGTCGCGTGGCGGGATCTGAGGGCGGACCCATTACGCACACCGATCCTGCGCTGGCGATGGCGGCTCGAACGGGCGGTCCCCGCCACCGATCTCACGCGCAAGGGCGGCGACGATCGCTCCCTTTCGGTATACCTCGCCTTCACGTGGATGCCCGAGCGCGCGAGCCTCTTGGAGCGCAGCGTGAGGGCGATCTTGGGGTCGCTGGCCGGGCAGGAACTGCCCGGTCGCCTGCTCACCTATGTTTGGGGTGGCGACGGGCGGGCCGACGGCTGGTTCGACAATCCGTATTTGCCGACCGGAGCCAAGCTCCGGGTGCTGCGCGACGGGACGGCACCCCTCGGCGTTTGGCTCGAAGAGCGGGTCGACGTGCTCGCCGACTACCGAGCCGCGTTCGGCGAGGATCCGCCACCGGTCGAACGGATCGGAGTGGGCGCCGACAGCGACGATACGGCGAGCGAAGCCAGCGGCGCGGTTCGCGACTTCAGCTGGTCTCGCACGTGACTTCGAATGCCTCGGGGCTCCTCCGGCTCAACCCGATCGTCGCGTCAAGCTGCCGAGCGCCCCTCTCGGCCGCTCGAACAAGAACTCACGGCCGACTTTGACCCTCGGCACACCATCGTACGCGATCACGTCGGCGGTAGCATAGGTCTCGCTCCAGCGTTCGGGAAGATACGAGCCCGTCCCGATGATGTCGATCGGCGCTCGTACGCTCGCCATCAGCTTGCACTTCTGTGGTGAGAAGCCCGAGCTCGCAATGATCTTGACGTTCTTGAAGCCGGCGGCGTCGAGCTGCTCGCGCATGTGGAAGATCGCCGCGGCGGTCACCCCGGTCCCCGTGAGCCACGCCAACTCCTCGGGGGTTCGATAGGTTCGGATCGCTTGTGGCGCATGGCGCTCCAGGACCGCGTAGGACGCGGCCACGTCGAGCCCCTCCAAGAACCGACCGCCATGGGTGTCCAGCCGGATACCGAGCCGCCCCTCGGCGGCAAGTTCCGGAAACCGGTGGCAGACCTCCAGCGAGTCCGTAACTTCACGCCCGAAATAGTCGACCAGAACGTAGAGCGGGTCGTCGGGGAAGGTCGCATGGAACATTTCAGCAGCGCGCACCGTCGAACCCGCGTAGCCGATCAGGGCATGCGGCATCGTACCGAGTCCGCGCGTGCGGCCGAAGAAGTGCGCCGTCGCATCGGTGGCGTTGCCGATGAAGCCCACCGCGTTGGTCTCGGCCCGGGCGCGCTTGGAGCCGACGCTCGCGGCATAGGCCATCATTTCGGCCATCTCGAGCCCCGCGCAGTGACGAGCGTCCATCGCGAGAAAAGCGACGTTGGGCAAATCGGTGCACATCGAATAGGCGTTGAAGGCCGCGACGCATGTGGCGCCGATTTTTTGTAGGAGATTGGTCTCGAGATCGACGAGATGGCGGAACGAGCCGGTGACGTACATGAGCGGTTCGCCCGCGCCGACCCATGCACCTTCCTCGAACAGGAGCTCAACCTCGAAACTTGTATTCCGCTCTCGCGCGACCCGAGCGAGCCATTCGATCGCGAGACGCGGTGCCGACACGACGGGGCGACGCAAAAAAATTGCGTAGGTTACGCGACAATCCCCGAATCGCTCGATGATCGCCTTGGTCTTACGAAAATAAGCGTCGCTATGTCGCGCGATCTCGTCGCCCAGCGGGTGCGAGGCGGTCAGCGGTTGCTGGCTCCCGATCGAAGAGGAACCCACCTCGGGATTCGCTCCTCGCTGCAGCTCGCCGTCGCTTCTCACGAGGCGGCGGCCACCCGCTGCGAGCGGCGCTCTTCCTTGAGCGCCTCCGCCATGATGAAGGCGAGCTCGAGGCTCTGCTGACCGTTCAGCCGAGGGTCGCACTGGGTGTGGTAGCGCGAGGCCAGGCACGCCTCGGTCACGGCTTGGGAGCCGCCGAGGCACTCCGTGACGTCGTCACCCGTCATCTCGAGGTGGATGCCGCCCGCGTGCGTTCCCTCGGCCTTGTGGATCGCGAAGAAGCTCTCGACTTCGGCACGGATCCGGTCGAAGGGTCGCGTCTTGAAGCCGTTGGTCGTGACCGTGTTGCCGTGCATCGGATCACAAGCCCAGATCACCGCACGACCCTCCCGGCGGAGCGCGCGGACGAGCGGTGGGAGCTTGGCCTCGATCTTGTCGGCCCCCATTCGGCTGATGACGGTGAGCCGGCCGGGCTCGTTCTTGGGGTTGAGCACGTCGCAGAGCCGCAACAGCTCGTCGACCGTGATCGAGGGTCCGGCCTTGACCCCCAGCGGGTTGGCGATCCCGCGGCAGAACTCGACATGCGCACCGTCGAGCTGGCGGGTCCGATCACCGATCCACAGGAAATGCGCCGAGGTGTCGTAGATCCGCCCGGTCGTCGAATCGACCCGCGTCATCGCCTGCTCGAAGCCGAGCAAAAGCGCTTCATGCGAGGTGTAGAGTGTGGTTCGCGCGATCTCGGGTGTCGTCGTGTCCGAGATCCCACAGGCACGCATGAAGTCGAGGGTTTCACTGATGCGATCGGCCAGATCCCGGTAGCGCTGACCCCAGGGCGAGCGCGCGACATTGTCGATCATCCAGGTGTGGACCCGGGTGAGCGAGGCGTATCCACCTTCGGTAAAGGCCCGCAACAGGTTCAGGGTCGCGGCGGCCTGCGTGTAGGCGCGCAACATCCTCGTCGGGTCGGGTCGGCGCGCCGTCTCCTCGAATTCCATCGCATTGACGATGTCGCCGCGGTAGGCGGGGAGCTCGCGATCGCCCTGCCGCTCGGTGGGCGAGGACCGGGGCTTGGCGAACTGCCCGGCGATCCGGCCGACCTTGACCACTGGCAGTCCGGCGCCGAAGGTCAACACCACCGCCATCTGCAAGAACACACGTAACCAGTCGCGGATCTTGTTCGCGTTGAACTCGGCGAAGGCTTCCGCGCAATCCCCACCCTGCAAAAGGAACGCGCGCCCGGCTGCAACCTGGGCGAGCTTTTCCTGAAGGGTACGGGCCTCCCCGGCGAAGACGAGCGGGGGGTAGGTGGCGAGCTCGCGCTCGACCGCGGCCAGCAAAGCCTCGTCCTCGTACGTTGGCATCTGTCGCGCCGGCTTGCCCCGCCAGCTGTCAGGCGCCCAGGTCCCGATCGTCATCGTCGTCCCCGCTCGAGGCCTTCTTCCCTGCTCACGTTTCCACCGGTCGCCACATCGTGACGAGTTCCTCGGCGGCGGTCGGATGCAACGCGACCGTGGCGTCGAATTGCGCCTTGGTCGCCCGGCAGGTCAAGGCCACAGCGAACCCCTGCACGATCTCCGCCGCGTCGGCGCCGACGAGGTGGATGCCGAGGACCCGGTCGTCCTCGGCATCGACAACGAGCTTCATGAACACACGTTGCTCGCCACCACCGAGGGTCTCGAGCATCGGTCGAAAACGGGTGCGGAAGACTTTGACCCGTCGCCCTAAAGCTTCGGCCCGCTCTTGCGGCAGGCCGACGGCGGCCGCTTGCGGCAAGCTGAAGACCGCGGTCGGCACCGTCTCGTAGTTCACGGTTGTCGGGTTGGCGTTGAACAATCGCTCAGCTACGGCGCGCCCCTCCGCGATGGCCACAGGCGTGAGGTCGTGTTGCGCCGAATCGAGGCCGTGCCCGGCATGGTCCGTGCAGTCGCCGACCGCGAGCAGGCCCTGAACCGTGGTCCGATAGGCGGCGTCGACGGGAATCGAGCCGTCGGCCGCAAGTCGGACACCCAGGGACTCGAGGCCGATGCCCGAGGTGTTCGGGATCGGCCGCCGTCCGGTAGCGAGGAGCACGCGATCCGTCTCCAAGGGCTCCTTCGAGGTCTCGAGGACGAACCCGCCCTCGACCGGTACGATCCGCTCCGGCCGAGCCTGCGCGAGGAGCCGAACGCCGGCTCGTGTGAGCGCGGCCGCGACCTCCCGCCGGAGTTCGTGGTCGAACCCTCGAAGTGGCTCTTCCCCGCGGAAGACGAGTGTGACTTCCGATCCCAGGGCTCGGAAGATACTCGCGAGCTCGACACCGATATAGCCTGCGCCGACCACGACCAGCCGGCGTGGCAGCGGATAAACTTCCTCCAACAGCTCGTCCGAGGTTACGGCATGCTCGAGCCCCGGGATCTCGGGCAGACTCGGCCGTGCGCCGACGGCTACCAGCACCCTGTCCGCCGACAGCTCGACTCCATCGACCTCGACGCGGAACCCGTCGCCGGTCTTGCCGATGATCCGCGCCCGGCCATGCAAGAGCCGGACGCCGGCGCTCGCCAGCATGTCGACATAGACGCGGTTGAGCCGCGCGATCTCGGCGTTACGCGCCTCGAGCAACGCTTCGAAGTCGAGCCGCGGCTCGCCGAGCCGCCAGCCGTAGCCGCGGGCGGCGCGGAACAATTCACGGAAATGGCCGCCCAGATGCATGAGCTTCTTCGGCACGCAGCCGCGCAACACGCAGGTGCCGCCGATCCGATCAGCCTCGGCGAGCGCGACCCTGGCGCCGTAATGGGCCGCACGTCGGGCACAGGCGACTCCGCCCGACCCCGCACCGATGACGAAAAGATCGACGTCGGCCACCGTGATTCTCAACAAATTCCGCCGAGGCTCACATATTTGATTTCGAGATACTCCTCGATCCCGTACTTCGAGCCTTCCCGGCCGAGCCCGCTCTCTTTGACGCCCCCGAACGGAGCGACCTCGTTCGAGATAATGCCGTCGTTGAAGCCCACGAGCCCGACCTCGAGCGCTTCGGCTACGCGGAACACCCGGCCGATATCGCGCGCGTAGAAATACCCGGCCAACCCGACGTCGGAATCGTTCGCCATGGCGATCACCTCTTCCTCGGTGCGGAAGCGGAACAATGGAGCAACCGGCCCGAAGGTCTCCTCGCGCGCGATGAGCATCGAGGAGTTGCAGTTCGCGAGCACGGTCGGCTCGTAAAAGCGCCCGCCGAGCGCGTGGCGCTTGCCGCCGATCGTGACGACCGCCCCTTTGGCCTCGGCGTCGCTCACGTGCTGCTCGACCTTGGCCACCGCGGCATCGTCTATCAGCGGCCCGATCTCCAACCCGGGCTCGGTCCCTGGGCCCACTTTGAGCCGCGCTACCGCGTCCGCGAGCTTCCGCGAAAATTCTTCGAAAACACCTTCTTGAACATATATCCTCTTGGTGTAGACACAGGTCTGCCCACAGTTACGGAACTTGCAGAGGATTGCACCTCGTACCGCAGCATCGATTTCGGCGTCGTCGAATACGATGAAGGGCGCATGGCCTCCGAGCTCCAAGCTGACTCGCTTCACCGTGTCGGCCGTTTGCGTCAAGAGGATTTTACCGACTTCGGTCGAGCCCGTGAAAGAGAGCTTGCGAATCGCTTTGTTCGTCGCGAGCTCGGTACCGACGACGCTCGATGGGCCGGTGACCACGTTGAAGACGCCCCTGGGCACACCCGCTCGTTCGGCGAGCTCGGCAAGCGCGAGCGCCGAGAAGGGCGTGGCCGAGGCCGGTCGGACGATCATCGTGCACCCGGCAGCGAGACCGGGAGCGCATTTTCGGGTGATCATGGCATTCGGGAAGTTCCACGGCGTGATCGCCGCGCAGACGCCGACCGGCTGTTTTAAAACCAAGATCCGCCGTGAGGCGACCGTTTGCGGGATCACGTCGCCATAGACCCGCTTGGCCTCCTCGGCGAACCACTCGATGAACGAAGCGCCGTAAGCGATCTCGCCCTTGGCCTCCGCCAACGGCTTTCCCTGCTCGCGTGTCATGATGTAAGCGAGATCGTCGGTGTGCGCGGTGACGAGCTCGAACCAGCGCCGCAGGATCGCCGCTCGCTCTTTGGCCGTCTTGGCCCGCCATGCCGGGAGCGCTCGCTCGGCCGCAGCGATCGCGCGGCGGGTTTCTTCGAGCCCGAGCGAGGGCACGGTGCCGATCACGCGCCCGGTTGCCGGGTCGCTTACCGGAGTGGATTTGCCGTCGTGGGCCGCGATCCATTCGCCGTCGACGTAACAGTTCTCGCGAAACAGAGCCCGGTCCGCGAGCCGCGCTCGCACATCGTCCAATGCCGTCGCCATTCTCGAATCCTCCGCCCAACCGGCTGCGTGGCTCGCGCTGCGTCGCCTTCGGCCGGCGGCGCCGACCCGCGGCTTCACTCCTCGACAGTCCGGTCTTCGTCCAGCAAGGCCATGGCCACTCCGCCCACGCCCGCTCGCTCGCGGATCGCCTTCTCGAGCTCGGCCGCAGCCTCCGGATGCTCCTTGAGCCAAGCCTTCGCGTTCTCGCGACCCTGGCCGATCCGCTGACCGTTCCAAGCGAACCAAGAGCCCGACTTCTCGACCAGACCGGCCTTGAGACCCAGGTCGATCAGCTCACCGGTCTTCGAGATTCCCTCCCCGTACATGATGTCGAAGTCGACCACACGAAACGGCGGCGCCACCTTGTTCTTGACGACCTTGACGCGCGTCTGATTGCCGATGGGTGCGTCCTTCTCCTTGATCGAGCCGATTCGGCGAACGTCGAGCCGAACGCTGGCATAGAATTTGAGTGCGTTGCCTCCGGTCGTGGTCTCGGGGCTACCGAACATCACCCCGATCTTGCTGCGGATCTGGTTGGTGAAGATCAGAAGGCATTTCGAACGACTGATCGAGGCAGTGAGCTTGCGCAGCGCCTGGCTCATCAACCGCGCCTGCAACCCGGGTAGCGATTCCCCCATCTCACCCTCGAGTTCGGCCTTCGGCACGAGAGCGGCCACGCTGTCCACCACGATGACGTCGATTGCGCCGGACCTTACCAGCGTGTCGGCGATCTCCAGGGCCTGTTCACCGGTGTCGGGCTGCGAAATCAACAGCGCGTCGAGATCCACGCCGAGCTTACGCGCATAACCCGGATCGAGGGCATGCTCGGCGTCGATGAAGGCACAGGTCCCTCCGGCCCGCTGCGCTTCGGCGATCACGTGCAAGGCCAGGGTCGTCTTGCCCGAGCTCTCCGGGCCGTAAATCTCGACCACGCGACCGCGCGGCAGACCACCCACCCCGAGCGCGATGTCCAGCCCGAGCGAACCGGTCGACACGACCTCGATCTCGACCGGTGCGCTCGATTGGCCGAGACGCATGAGCGAGCCCTTGCCGAAAGCTCGCTCGATCTGTGCGATCGCGGCGTCGAGCGCGCGCTGGCGGTCGCTGCCCTCGCGGCGGCTGACGACGACTTCGGCCATGTCCGATCCCCGGTCCGATGCGTGTGATGTCCTCTCGCTTATAGAGGAGGGGCGGCCCCGGGCCAATGGGCCCGCTGCCGCGCTTTCAACCACGGGGTGAAGCCATGGCCCCTGGCAACACGACCGATCCGACTGCCGCGAGGACCAGGAACAGAGCGACGAGTTCCCTGAGGCCCACGGGTTCGCCCAGGAGCCATGCCGAACTCGCGACACCCACGACGGGGATCGCGAGTGTGCTCAACGAGGCAGCGATCGCCGGCAACAGCCGGACGATCCGCAGGAATGTGGTGAAGCAGAAGACGAGCGCGATGAACACCACGTACAGCAAGGCGAGGACGCCCTGGACGGTGACCCGCTCGGGATCCGGCCAATCCCCGAGCCGGAGCCAGACAGCGAAAATGGGAACCCCACCCGCGAGCAATTGCCAGCCCGAGAGCGCCATCGTGCCGATCCGCCAGTCGAACGCTTTGGTGGCGACCGTCTGGATCGCCCAGACGAACGCTGCCCCCAGAATGAGCAGAGCGCCGAGCGGTTCCCGACCGACACGGGCCAGATCGGGCCCGATGAGCACGAGAAGACCGATCGTGCCGAGCACGAGCGCGACACCGAGCAGCGCCGTTGGCCGCTCCCGCAAAAACACGATCGACAACAGGGTCGCCCAGATCGGCATGGTGAACGCGATGATCGCCGCTCGCCCGCCGCCCACCCAGAGCAGCCCGTAGGCCGTCAGCATGTGCCAGAGCGTCACGCCGAAGAACGATATCGCAAGGTGCGGCAGAACGAGGCGGCGCTCAAGCATGATCGGCTCACCGGCGAGCCCGGCGAGGACCAAGAGCGTCAGGCCGGCGCCGACGACCGAGACGAGCCGGAAGGTCCAGGGTTCGAACTCGCTCACGGCCAACTTCATGGCCGGCCAGTTCGCTCCCCAGAGAATGGTGACCGCGACGATCAGGAGCGCGAGCTTGGTCCGAGAAGTCCCGGGTCCGTCCCGCGCCGAGGCGAGCGCCAGCGATGTCCGCATACCCGCGCAGCCCTCCGCGCCGCTTCGGCGAAAGCCGAAGCTAGCCGCGCGCTTGGTCGGGTGCAGGCGGACGCGGCGCGCACCTGCATTGCGCCGGGGACAAACGGCGCTTCAGAAGTCGGAGCAGCGGCCGCCCCGTTCCCAATCACCGTAGCGGGTCGGTTCCGGCCCTGACGGTCCATCGACCTCGCCGGGGAGCTGAACGGGACCGCGCGGAACCGGGTTCGGGCCCGCGGGCGGGATCGCCGACTCGGCCGGCCGCGGCTCGATGCGTTCCGGCGGCGGAGCGGTCACTCCTGCATGACCTGCTGCTTGGCGATCGTCTCGCATTCGTCGAGATGCTTTTTGAGCAGGTGGTCGGAAAGGCTCTTCCCGGCTTTGGCGAGATCAGCCTTGACCTTGGTGAAGATATCCTCGTCACCGGGCAGATCGAAATCGGCCATCACGACGTCCTTCGCGTAGGCCAGGGCATCATCCCCCCTGAGTCCGAGATGCTCTTCGGCGAGCCACAGTCCGAACAGCTTGTTCCGCCGGTTCCGGATCTTGAACGCGAGTTCCTGCTCGTGCTTGAATTTCGCTTCTTCGGTGCGCTCGCGCTCGTTGAAGCTGCTCATCGGCTGCGGCCCCCTTGGTCGCTCGTTCGCTACCGCTCATATAGGTGACGCGTCGAGCCCCCGCCACCGCGCATCCCGTCGCGAGCGTCGGAACCCGTGTGCACCGTCGTCCTTCTCCACCGCCCGCAGCACGATTGGCCCTTGCTCTTGGCCGCGAATCGCGACGAGCTCGCCACGCGCCCGGCTCGGCCGCCGGGCCGACATTGGCCCGACCGTCCGGAAGTCAGGGCCGGGCTGGACCTCGCCGCCGGCGGTACCTGGCTCGGCGTCAACGATGGGGGCGTGGTGGCCGCCGTCCTCAACCGTGTGGGGACACTCGGTTCCGTCGCGGGAAAGCGGTCGCGCGGCGAGCTCGTGCTCGAGGCGCTCGACCACGCGGATGCCCCTTCCGCAGCCGCGGCATTGGCCGACCTCGACCCGGCCGCCTATCGCCCCTTCAACCTCCTGGTCTGTGATGCCCGCGATGCCTTCGTTTTGCGGCACGCCGGGGACGGTGCGATCCGCGTCGTCCGGCTGGCCCCGGGTCTCACCCTCCTCACTTCGCGCGAGCCCAACGATCCCGCTTGTGCACGGATCCGTCGCTATCGCTCGCTTTTCAGTTCGGCCAGGGCACCCGATCCCGAACGGGGCGACTGGTCGGACTGGCAGCTCTTGCTGGCGAGTCGGGCGAGCGCCACCGGCGATCCGCGCGACGCCCTCTGCGTGGTCACCGAGGGTGCCTACGGTACCGTGAGCGCGAGCCTTCTCGCCGTTCCCGCGGGACCGGAGCGCGCGACGGTCTTCCTGCATGCCGAGGGAAGGCCGGGCGAGACCCCCTTCGAACTCGTCGCGTACTGAGGACCGTGTTCCACCGCCGGCTAGCGTCCGGTGAGGAGCAGGATCTTGCCGATGTGCGTACTGGTTTCCATCAGCGCGTGCGCTTCCGCCGCTCGTTCGAGCGGAAAGGTGCGGTAGACCGGCACTTGGACCCGGCCTTCCGCGAACAATGGCCAAACCCGAGCTTCGAGCGCTCGGGCGATCGCCCCCTTCTGCTCGACACTCCGCGGCCGCAGGGTCGACCCGGTCCAAGTCAGCCGCTTGATCATCAGCCGGGTGAAATCTGCAGTGATGGTCGAACCTTCGAGCCAGGCAATTTGGACGATGCGACCTTCGATCGCGGCCGCCTCCATGTTCCGGGGAACGTAACCGCCGCCTACCATGTCGAGGATCAGATCGACGCCGCGGCCCCCGGTCGCTTTTTTCACCACGGTGACGAAGTCCTCCTCGCGATACACGATCGCCAGGTCCGCGCCCAGCCTTCGGCAAGCCTCGGCCTTGGCTCCGCTGCCCACGGTCGTGAACACGGTCGCGCCGAACGCCTTGGCGAGCTGGATCGCGGTCACGCCGATCCCCGAACTCCCGCCGTGAACGAGGAAAGTCTCGCCGGCGCAAAGGCGCCCCCGCTCGAACACGTTGGTCCACACCGTGAAGAAGGTCTCTGGCACGCCACCGGCGACCTCGACTGGGACACCCGGTGGCAGCGGAAGCGCCTGTGGCTCGGGTACGGGGCAGTACTCGGCATAGCCTCCGCCGGCCACGAGCGCGCAGACGAGATCGCCCTCGCGGAACCGATTGGTTCCGGGTCCGCAGGCGACTACTCGGCCGGCGATCTCGAGGCCGGGAACGTCCGTCACGCCGGGCGGTGGCGGATAGCCACCCTGCCGCTGGAGAACGTCGGGTCGGTTGACCCCGGCGCTCGCGACCTCGACCAGGATCTCGCCCGGGCCCGGCCGAGGTACCGGCACCCGGGTGGGCCGGAGCACCTCGGGTGGACCGTGGCCCTCGCAGCGGATCGCGATCATCTCGGCCGGCACCACACTCGCCATCGCGCTCCTCCCGGGTCGTTCGGCTCGGCTCGACCCCAGCGACGCGCCGAACCGTAGCAGCCGCCGAAGACTCGCGTCACGAGCACATAGAGCTGCACCTTCAGCAGTCCGAGATTTCCTGTGACGCGAGAGTGGCTGAGATCGGAACCACCACGGCGGGCTGGGGCGAGCTGTCGCGCCTGGTTGGGCAGGCGTTCTTGGCCCGAATGCATCGGTCCGCTTCGCGGCGGGGCTGCGCCTGTGGCACGGCCGTCGAGGCGGACGGGTTTCGTGTGAATCCCGTCCCGGTTCGAGAGGCGCGCGAACCTGTCATCGTCGCCCTACCCGTCGCGTGGCGAGCCCAGGGTTTCATGCGAGTCGCGCTGCCGATCCACGGTCGGTGGGACGCTCGGCGGACAGCGAGTCCGCGCCCGCGGTGATCCGACCGCTCGCCCACGCGCAGCTGCCGCCGCCGGTCGGGGCGGGGCCATCTGCCGCGGATCCGGTCTTTTTTCGGCACTAGGCAATGGCGGGCGGCGATGGGCGTGAGCCGATGCTCGTCGGCGCTGTCGAAAAAAGGCACGCCGATCGCTGACTTCGCCGGGCCGCTGACGGAGCAGCAGGCACCGATATCGTGGCTCAAGCCAACCCGGGAGCCCGCGCGCTCCGGGCCGACCAACCCTCGCACCGGCGACCGATCTTCATGCCGGCCGGTGAGCGTGTTGGCCACCTCGATCTCGGTGGTGTCGACAAGGCGAACACCCGGCTCCACCAGAGAAATGCAATCCCCGCAGAAACAAGAGAGGGCTGCGGAACGCCGCAGCCCTCCTCCGATCAGGGAACCTTGTGCGCGGTTCAGAAGTCCATGTCACCCATCCCGCCACCCGCGCCGCCGGCCGGGGCAGCCGCCTTCTTCTCGGGCTTCTCTGCCACCATGGCCTCGGTGGTGATCAAGAGGCCGGCGACGGAAGCCGCATCCTGAAGGGCGGTCCGGACAACTTTCGTCGGATCGATGATGCCGCGCGCAACGAGATCGCAATACTCGTTGGCCTGGGCATCGTAACCCCAATTCGGGTCCTTGCTCTCGAGGAGCTTACCGACCACCACCGAACCGTCGAGACCGGCGTTCTCGACGATTTGCCACGCGGGCATCTGGATCGCCTTGCGAACGATCTTGATGCCGTGAGCCTGGTCGTCGTTCGCGGGCTTCAGGCTGTCGAGAGCCTTGATCGAGTGCAGGAGCGCCACACCACCGCCGGCGACGATCCCCTCTTCGACGGCCGCCCGCGTCGCGTTCATAGCGTCGTCGACGCGGTCCTTGCGCTCTTTCACCTCGACCTCGGTCGCGCCGCCCACGCGGATGACCGCGACGCCGCCCGCCAACTTGGCCAGGCGCTCCTGGAGCTTCTCGCGATCGTAGTCGGAGGTCGTCTCCTCGATCTGCGCCCGAATCTGGTTGCAGCGGCCCTGGATCTCCTCCTTCGAGCCGGCACCGTCGACGATCGTGGTGTTCTCCTTTTCGATCACCACGCGCTTAGCACGCCCAAGCATGTCGAGAGTGACGTTCTCGAGCTTGATGCCGAGATCCTCGCTGATCACCTGACCAGCCGTGAGAATGGCGATGTCCTCGAGCATCGCCTTGCGCCGGTCACCGAAGCCGGGCGCCTTGACGGCCGCGACCTTGAGGCCGCCCCGCAGCTTGTTGACGACCAGCGTTGCGAGCGCCTCGCCTTCGACATCCTCGGCGATGATCAAGAGCGGCTTACCACTCTGGACGACCGCCTCCAAGACCGGCAGCAGGGGCTGCAGCGAGGAGAGCTTCTTCTCGTGAATGAGAATGTAGGGCTCCTCGAGGACGCAGCGCATCTTCTCGCTGTCGGTAATGAAGTAGGGCGAGATGTAGCCGCGATCGAATTGCATCCCCTCGACGATGTCGAGCTCGGTCTCGAGGCTCTTCGCCTCTTCGACCGTGATGACACCCTCGTTGCCGACCTTCTGCATCGCCTCGGCGAGCATCTTGCCGATTTCGGTATCACCGTTGGCCGAGATGGTGCCGACCTGCGCGATTTCGTCGGAGGTCGTGACCTTCTTCGAGCGCTTCTTGAGGTCCTCGACGACCGCATCGACCGCCATGTCGATGCCGCGCTTGAGGTCCATCGGGTTCATACCAGCGGCCACCGCCTTGGCGCCCTCCCGGACGATGGCGGCAGCGAGCACGGTCGCGGTCGTGGTGCCGTCACCGGCCACGTCGTTCGTCTTCGACGCCACCTCGCGCACCAACTGCGCGCCCATGTTCTCGAACTTGTCGGCGAGCTCGATTTCCTTGGCGACGGTCACGCCGTCCTTGGTGATCCGCGGCGCACCGAAGCTCTTCTCCAAGACCACGTTACGACCCTTGGGGCCGAGCGTGACCTTGACGGCATCGGCCAGGGTCTGGACGCCCTTGAGCATCTTCGCCCGGGCTTCCGTCGCGAACTTCAGTTCCTTGGCAGCCATGTCCCACCTCTCCGTTGGCTCGGTCGCCTCAGGCGGCCTTGGCCGCGGCCGCGGTATCCGGCTCCAGGATACCCATGATGTCCGACTCCTTCATGATCAGAAGCTCTTCGCCCTCGAGCTTCACCTCGGTCCCGGACCACTTTCCGAACAGCACCCGGTCGCCGACCTTCACGCCCATCGGGATCAGCTCACCCTTCTCGTTGCGGGCGCCGGGGCCGACGGCCAGGACCTCGCCCTGCTGGGGCTTCTCCTTGGCGGTGTCGGGGATGATGATCCCACCCTTGGTCTTCTGCTCCTCCTCGACCCGCTTGATCACCACACGATCGTGCAACGGCCTGAACTTCATGCCACTGGGCTCCTCGTCGATCGACCTGCCGGCTGTTAGCACTCGCCGGCGGTGAGTGCCAAACCGGCCTGCCATGTAGAGGTGGCGGTGCGCGGCTTCAAGAGGCTCCCTCCCGCTTTTGTCAGCAGGCGCGGCGAGCGGCTGCTAACCCATTGATATGGATACCTTTATCGCGCCTCGGCGCTTGACGGACGCTCGGTGCGGAGCATCATGGGCCGAGGTGGATCTCGAAGGAGGAGACGAACGGATGCGCCGCCAACACGACGATCTTGTGCGCCAGCTCGACGGCTACCGCCTCGCGACCGCCGAGATCGTCTACCATATGCCGGATCATCCCGGCTTGCTGCAGACTTTCATCTGGCAGCATCTCGACATCGCCCCCCATTACCCCGAGCTGCACCGTTTCCTCGACTTTTGGGTCAAAAATATCGAGGCGAGAATTCACTCCGTGACGGTTAGCCGTACCAAAATCTTGACACCGACCCGATACACCCGAGCAGCCGGTCTGTTTCAACTTCACTGACGCAAGTTTCCGGGAGCGTGGCACCTCAGCAACTCACGGCTGATCTTCACTTGCAGTTGGCCTGCCGGCGTTCCTCACGTTGATCGGGGCGTGACGTGTCTGCCGTGAACGCAGAGGGCTTGCGGAGGCGGCGCTGGGCTGACCATCGAGGTGCGCCGGTGCGATTCGACGCGGTGTTCATCGTAGCGATCGCCCCTTTGAGTAGCTCGCCGGGCCTTTCCCAAGTGACTCCCTCCTGTCTTCGCCGAGGTGGGTGTTCGGCACGCCGCCCCCGGCCTGATCCCGACCGCATCCGGCGGGATTTCATCCTTTGTCGAACAGGCGCGATCGGCGTGCTCGGCGCCACTCGTTCGGGATAAGGTGAACGTCCGGTCGCCGAGGCAGGGGCGATCAACGTGCTGTTCATCGCACCCGGGTCTCGGAGCCTGCGACCGGCAAAGGGGACCCTGGCCCCGGGTCCACATCGGGACTATCGTTACGTGCGGCCGACGCTTGGGGGTACCGCCATTGTCCGAGACGATCGCCCTTGCCGCTGACCACGCCGGGTATGCCCTGAAGGAAAAGCTCAAGGAGGTTTTGATCGAGCGCGGCCTGGACGTGCTCGATCTCGGTACCTACTCCGCCGAGCCGGCGGACTACCCGGATCAGGCAAACGCCGTCGCAGAGGCTCTGGCCGAGGGTCGCGCACAGCGCGGCGTGCTGGTCTGTGGGACCGGCATAGGCATCGCCATCGCTGCCAATCGCCATCGTCACGTCCGTGCGGCCCTCTGCCACGACGTGACGACGACGCGTCTCGCGCGCGAGCACAACGACGCCAATGTTCTCGTCCTCGGTGGCCGGATCGTCGGCGAAGCGACCGCCCGCGATTGTCTCACGACCTTTCTCGATACCCCCTTCGCGGGTGGCCGCCACGCGCGCCGCGTCGCGAAGCTCGGTTGACGCTCCCCGGGCACTTCCGCGCCCGCTTTGCCGCCGCGGTGCCGATGGGCTAGACCTCGACGCAAGCCCGCTCCCGCTCGGATTCGCGCATGCGCTGCCCGTTCTGCGGTTCCGAGGACACCCAGGTGAAAGATTCCCGTCCCGTCGAGGACGGCTCGGTGATACGGCGCCGGCGCCACTGCGCGAAATGCGGAGCCCGTTTCACGACGCTCGAGCGTGTTCAGCTGCGCGAGCTCATCGTGGTCAAAAAAGACGGCCGACGCGTACCGTTCGATCGAGACAAGCTCGCTCGGTCACTGCGTATCGCCACCCGTAAGCGCGGTATCGACGAGGAGCAGATCGAGCGGCTCGTGAACCGGATCGTTCGCGAGCTCGAGCAAACCGGCGAGACCGAAATACCCTCGACCCGGATCGGTGAACTCGCTATGTCACACTTGGCATCCCTCGACCAGGTGGCCTACGTCCGCTTCGCGAGTGTCTACAAAGATTTCGCCACCGCTCGGGACTTCGAGGAATTCATTCGCGACCTGCCCGATCGCCAGCCGGCCAGTAGCAGCAGCCCATGAGCGGTGAGGACATCCGCTTCATGCGCCTGGCTCTGGCGCTCGGTGAGCGTGCCCAGGGAGCTGCCTGGCCCAACCCGGCGGTCGGCTGCGTGATCGTGCGCGACGGTCGGATCGTGGGTCGTGGCTGGACGGGTCGAGGTGGTCGACCGCACGCCGAAACGGTGGCTCTCGCCCGAGCCGGCTCGGCGGCCCGGGGAGCGACCGCCTACGTGACACTCGAGCCTTGCGCCCACCACGGCCAGACCCCGCCATGCTCCCAAGCTCTCGTGGCCGCTGGCATCAGCCGTGTCGTGATCGCCATGCTCGATCCCGATCCGCGCGTCGACGGCCGTGGGTTGGCATCGTTGCGCGCAGCCGGGCTCGAAGTCGAGGTGGGCTGTCTCGAGACGGAAGCGAGACGGGCACACGAGGGCTTTTTGGCCCGGCTGCGCTCCGGCCGACCGGCGGTCACGCTCAAGGCGGCCCTCAGCCTCGACGGAAAGATCGCTGCCGCGACCGGAATGGGCCGCTGGATCACGGGCGAGCCCGCACGCGCTTGGGCGCATCGGTTGCGTCTCGAGCACGACGCCGTGTTGGTGGGTATCGGAACGGCACTGGCCGACGACCCCGAGCTGACCTGCCGACTTCCCGGGCTGCCCCCTCGCTCTCCTGTGCGCGTCGTGCTCGACCGCCAGCTGCGGCTGCCCCTCGGGAGCCGCTTGGCCCGCACGGCCTCGGAAACGCCGGTGTGGCTCGTCACCAGAAGCCCGGTCGATCCTGCTCGTGCCGCCCCGCTTCAAGCTCTGGGTGTCCGAATCGAGGCGGTGGCCTCCGAGGGACCCGGCAGCCTCCCTCGAACCTTGGCGCTCCTCGCCGAACGCGGTATCACTCGGTTGCTCGTCGAGGGTGGGAGGGAAGTGGCCACGGCGTTCGTGCGCGCCGGATTGGTCGATCGGCTGGTGCTGTTCCAAGCGCCGATCCTATTGGGCGATGACGGCGTATCCTTCATGGGCAGGCTCGGTGTCGCGCGCCCCGATGCGGCGGACCGTTGGATACCGATCGAGGAGCACCGCGTCGATTGCGACCGCATGCTCGTCCTCGAGGCGGCCAAAGGAGCGAGATGTTCACCGGCATCGTGACCCACAAGGGCGTTGTCGAGCGGATCGAGGACGGTCACGGTCGCACGTTGGAGATCGCGCCCCTCGGCGCGTTCGGACGGGTCGCTGTCGGCGCGTCGATCGCGCATTCGGGGATATGTCTCACCGTGGCCGGGCTCACCGACCGGGGTTGGCGCGTCGAAGCTTCGGGCGAAACGCTCGCGCGTACCACGCTCGCCCGCTGGCGTCTCGGCGACCGGATCAACCTCGAGCGCTCGCTGCGTGTCGGCGACGAACTCGGTGGACACCTCGTCTTCGGGCACGTCGATGGGATCGCCGAGATCCTCACGATTGAAGAGAAATCCGGGGGACACCGGATTGTATACACGTTACCACCGCAAGTTGCTCCTTTGGTTGCAGTCAAGGGCTCGATCGCGATCGACGGCGTGTCTTTGACGGTGACGGAAATCGAGTGTGACCGCTTTGCCACTGTGGTCGTACCGCACACTTGGGCCGTCACCACACTCGGCGAGCGTCGACCCGGCGATATGGTCAATTTGGAAGCCGATATGCTCGCGCGTTACGTCGCTCGGCAGCTCGCCTCGCTTCCGCGCGGAGCCGATCGTGGTTGACAGCGCCCTTTCCGAGACGCGAGCGGAGGGCTCGCCGATTGCGACCATCGAGGAGATCATCGAAGACGCTCGGCGCGGCCGCATGGTCGTGCTCGTCGACGACGAGAGTCGCGAGAACGAGGGAGATCTCGTCGTTCCGGCACAATTCTGCACCGCCGAAGTGATCAACTTCATGGCTCGGCACGGCCGCGGCCTCATCTGCCTCGCATTGACACGCCAACGCTGCGAGCATCTCGGCTTGCCATTGATGGCCCAGGGCAACGAATCGCGGAGGAGCACGGCGTTCACCGTGAGCATTGAGGCTCGCCACGGGATCACCACGGGTATTTCTGCTGCCGATCGGGCGCGGACGATCCAGGTCGCGATCGATCCCGCAACCCGTCGCGACGATCTGTGCAGCCCAGGACACATCTTCCCGTTGATGGCCCGCGACGGGGGCGTGCTCGTTCGGGCCGGGCACACGGAAGCAGCAGTGGACATCGCCCGTTTGGCCGGACTCGATCCGTCGGGTGTCATCTGCGAGGTCATGAACGATGACGGCACGATGGCCCGGCTGCCCGACCTCGTTCGCTTCGCGCAGCGGCATGGGCTTCGAATCGGCCGAATAGCTGATCTCATTGCCTACCGGTTGCGTCACGACCGGCTCGTCGAGCGCGAATTCGCGGCCCCGTTTCACAGCCGGTGGGGCGGCGACTTTCGTCTCGAAGTTTTCACCAATGTCCTCGACGGGGTCGAGCACGTGGCCTTGGTGAAAGGCGACGTGACGACGGCCGAGCCGGTCCTCGTGCGCGTGCACGCTGTGAACATCCTCGAGGATATTCTCGGCGCGGGAGAAAGCGGTCGCGGTGATCAGCTGCATCGTGCGATGGAGCTGATCGGCCGGGCCGGCCGGGGCGTCATCGTGGTCCTCCGCGAGCCCTCGCCGAAGAGCGTGTCGCAACGGCTCACCCAGGTTTCGAATCGCGACCCGTCTGCACCTGCCGATCTGCGCGTCTACGGAATCGGCGCGCAGATCCTCAAGGCCCTCGGCGTCCGTGACATGATCCTCCTTTCGAACACCGGGCGCACCATCGTAGGATTGCAGGGTTACGACCTGCGGGTCGTCGAGACCAGGCCGCTCGGATCCGAGGAACCGTCTTGATGGCTGGTCGCGCTGACGACTCACCACTTCCCCCCGATCTCGGCCCGACCGCGGTGCTGATCGTCGCCGCGCCCTATCATCGGCGCGTGACCGATCTCCTGCTGCTGGGCGCCGAGCGGGTTCTTCGAGCGGCGGATGCGTCCGTCTCGATCGTGGAGGTGCCGGGGGCCCTGGAAATTCCGCCGGCGATCGCGATGGCGAGCCGGAGCGGCCAATTCTCGGCTTTCGTCGCTCTCGGCTGTGTGATCCGGGGCGAAACCTCGCATTACGACCTGGTCGCCGGAGAAAGCTGCCGCGGCCTGGTCGAGCTCGGGACTCGAGAACGGTTGGCCATCGGTAACGGCATCCTGACCGTGGACAACCTCGCCCAGGCGTTGGAGCGCGCCGACCCGGACCGGTTGGACAAGGGTGGGCACGCCGCCCGGGCAGCCCTCGCGCTAGCGGCGCTCAGCCGCCGCTTCTCGGGCTCGACCAATTGAGCAGTGGGCGTCCGATGAGGCGCGCCGCAAATGAGGCCATGGAACGTCGGCGTGCTGCGCGCCTCGCAGCTGTTCAGGCACTTTACCAGCTCGAGATGGGTGGCGGCGATCCCCTGGTCGTCGTCGACGAGTTCCTCGGTCGCAGTTCGAACGGCGAGGTCGGTAGCGGGACGCCCTTCGACGAGGAATGGTTCCGCAAGGTCCTACTGGGAGCTTGGTCAGAGCGGGCGCGGCTGGATGCCGAGCTGACCTCCGCACTGGCCGAGGGCTGGACGCTCCCGCGTTGCGGCGCGGTCCTTCGAGCGATCTTGCGGGCGGGAGCCTTCGAACTCGCGGCGTTACCGGAGGTGCCCGCCAAAGTTGCTATCAACGAGTACGTAGAGATCGCGCATCTTTTCTCGAGCAGGGGCGAGCCGGGGTTCGTGCACGCCGTGCTCGACAAGATCGCCACTCGGTTCCGAGCCGGTCGGGGTGGGCCTTGAGCCTGGGTGAGTTCGAACTGATCGACCGCCTTCTGCGCCCACTCGCGGCCGGCTTCCCGGGTGCTCTGGCGCTTCGCGACGATGCCGCTCTCGTCGATGTGCCACCGGAGCGGCAGCTCGTGATCGCCAAGGACGCCCTCGTGGCCGGCGTTCACTTCCTGCCCGAGGACCCCGCTGACCTCGTGGCCGGCAAGTTGCTGCGGGTCAATTTGAGTGATCTCGCAGCCATGGGGGCCGAACCGCTCGCCTACCTCACGGTCATCGGGCGTCCACCGCAGCTCTCCGAGGCTTGGCTCCAAGAATTCGTTCGCGGCCTCGAGCGGGATCAGGCGACGTTCGGGCTCAAACTGATCGGTGGGGACACCGTCTCGACGACGGGACCAGTGTTTTTCTCGCTGACGATCCTCGGGCTCGTGAACCGTAGCACAGCGTTACGCCGCGACGGTGCCCGACCGGGCGAGCTCGTTTGCGTCTCCGGCACCCTGGGAGACGCGGCGATGGGCCTGCGAATCCTACGCGGCTTGGCAGCTCCCGAAGACTTGGCGATGCCGCTCGTCGAACGGTATCGGACACCGCAGCCGCGGGTCGAACTCGGCAAGGCCCTTCGAGGCGTCGCAACCGCAGCGATCGACATCTCGGACGGTCTGTTGGCCGATCTGCAGCACGTGCTCGAAGCCTCCGGGGTGGGCGCTCGGATCGAGACGGCAGCACTGCCTCTCTCCCCAGCCACCCGCGCCCTACCAGGCGCTCGGATCTGCGCACTGTGCGGCGGCGACGATTACGAACTCCTGTTCACGGTTCCGATCGAACGGGTCTCCGTTCTCTCGAGCCTTTCCAGGAAGTTGCAGCTACCCCTTACCGTCATCGGCCGTACGCGGGAGGAACCAGGGCTCGAGGTCGTCGACGAGCGCGGCCAGCCCTTGACCCTCGAGCGCCTGGGGTGGCGGCATTTCTGAAATGCTCTTCCGTGGCAGCCACGCGTTGCTCGAGCAGGCCCTTCGAGCGCGGCCGCCCGAGCTGTTCGAGCCGTCGAATCCTGGCTGGGAACAATCAGCCACCGATGCAGGTGGAACCAGGGCTCGGGCGCACGTCAACCCGGCCTCCGCCTGTGATACGGGCCTCCGAGGAAGCCGGTGGAGACGACCGCACAGATTTCGGTGTCGATCAGGTGCCACCCCTGCCGTCACGCAAGCCGCGCAGCAAAAACATCCGCCCGAGCGTTGCCTCGGTCCGACGACCGCCGCAGCCCCCGCGGATCGACGTCACGTCTCAACGGGACCCGACGGCTCGTTCGGTGGGCGCCAGTACGAGACACGGCTTCCCGGCACGGCGGAGGCTGGCGCACGCCCCGAGCGCATCGGCCCGGTTCAAACCGACGACCCGCGCTACGTACATCCGGCTTCGGGACCGCGGCTCCGCGACGATCACGGTTCCACCCCTCAACGTCGGGAGCGTGCGAGCAATTCGTCGGGCCGCTTCTCCCGCCGTTCGGCGGTCCGGGAACGCACCGAGTTGCACCCCGAAATCGGCCGGAGGCTGGCGGGTCGTCGGCCTTTTCGCCCGTGCACAGGGCGGGGAGGCTTCCGCCGGAGGTGCGGATCCGCCCGTCGTCGCGGTTGTCGGCCGCACGCTCTCGAAGGGCACAGCCACCGCGTTCGCAGGCAAACCCGTGGCGAAAGCCTCATCGAGTAGCCGCACCATCTCCCGGTTCCGCTCTCCCGAACTCGCGCCACCGAGCACCACAGCGACCAGTCGACGGCCGTTGCGCACAGCTGACGCCGCGAGATTGTAACCCGATGCGCGAATGTAGCCGGTCTTCAGTCCATCCATACCTGGGTACGTCGCCAACAGTCTGTTATGGTTGTGGTAGGTTCGACCTTTCCAGACGAAGTGGGGAAGGCCGAAGAACCCGTAATACTCTGGGAAATCACTCAGCAAGCGGCTCGCGAGAACAGCCATGTCCCGCGCCGTGGTCCGTTGGCGCTCGTCGGGCAGGCCGGAGGCGTTGACGAAGCGCGTTCGGGTCATCCCCAACTCGCGCGCTCGGTAGCTCATGAGCTGAGCGAAGCGCGCCTCCGAGCCGGCGATTCCCTCCGCCAAGACGACGGCAACGTCGTTCGCCGACTTCACGGCCAACGCGCGGATCGCCTCGTCGAGCCGGATGGTCGAGCCTGGCCGTAGCCCGAGCTTTGAGGGTGGTTGCCGTGCGGCTTCAGCCGAGACGGAAAGGCGCGTCGCCATCCCGACCCGGCCAGCCCGCAATGCCTCGAAGGTCAAATACAGCGTCATCATCTTGGTCAGCGAGGCGGGATAGGTCACAACGTCCGCACCCGACTCGGCCAGGACTTTGCCGGACGGGTACTCGACAACGATGGATGTAAGATTCTGCCCGTGGGACGGCTGGGCAATCGCCAGCGCTACGACCAGGAGAAACCCCGAAACCCTGATTGGCTGGCCGCTGGCCACGCTGACCCCCGCTCTGCTCGGCGCTTTCGACGGGCTACGCCGAAAGCCAATAGTCCCCCTCCCTTGGCCTCTTAGCAGGGGAAACCTTAACCGAACCCTGAGCTACTGTCGAGCGTAGACGCGAGCGACTCCCCTGAGCCTTCTACCTTACGTCGAGTGCCGTTGACCACCCCCTACTGACCGATTGGTGAGACAGGCTCGAGAAATCGTCTATAGAGCCAGCCGCTCCTGCCATCAGACAAATCGATCTTGAACCAGCCCTTGTCCTCCCCGCGTGCGGTGAACTCCGAACCCCGTCGCAGTGAGCCGATGGCTGGACTGGCCGTCTGTGGCTCGGCTCGCACGAAAACATCCGTTGTCGTGCGGAAACGCAGGCCGATTGCGCCCCCACTGGGAGATGGGGCCGGCGCAGTTTCGGGACCACTGCCCGCGACGCTCTGCGTCACCGGCACGCGAGGCGCCGAACTCGTTGGTGACGCTTCTCTCTCCGGCACGGTACCGGCCCGGGGGTCCGTTGATGGGCGCGGCGCTGAGGTCGGCGGAGAGGCTTCGGCGACAGCGGTCGGTTTCGAGCGTGCCGCGAGCGCTGCTCGAGCGCGATCGAGCTGCGTTCGCGCCTCTCGGTTGTCCGGCGCGATCCGCGTGGCCGCCTCGAGATCCTCGATCGCGGCCTCGACCTCCCCGCGGTCCAGCCGGAGCTCGGCTCGCCGAACATAGGCCATCGGGTGGGTCGGCTCCAACTCGATCGCCTTGGCCAGGTCGGCGAGGGCCCGATCGATATCGCCCATCCGGGCCGCGGCGAGGCCGCGACGGGTGTGGGCGATCCGCAGGTTCCGGACACTCTTGGGGTCGCCCGGCTTGAGCTCGAGCGCCCGCCGATAGTCGCCGATGGCTCGGTCGAACTCGCCGAGCTCGCCGAGGGCGACACCTCGGTTGTTGTAGGCGAGGGCGAGGCTCTCCGAGTCCAGTGCGCCGGTTTCGATCGCGCGGCTGAAATCGGCGACCGCTTGCTCGAACCTGCCGTCGGCAAAGGCCTGGTTGCCGGCCCGGATGTCGGCGAGGGGATCTGCCGATGCCAAGTCGGAACCAACCAAGAGTAGCGCCGACGCTAGCAGGATCACTCGCAGCATGCCGTTTCCCCCCGACTTTGTTTCGCTATGCCACGAGCGGCCGGAAGGGGTAAAGTGTTCACGACCGCCGCCGCTCTTCGGCCGACCGGAGAAGGCGGGACCGGAGCTCGCCCGCCCTTCCGGGCTTCGTTTCTTGTCGGCCGCGGGCGATCGCCAGGGCATCGTCCGGCACGTCCTCGGTGACCGTGCTGCCCGCCCCGACGATCGCCCCCTCACCGACCCGCACCGGCGCGACCAAGGCCGTGTTCGAGCCGACGAAAGCCCCAGCGCCGATCTCGGTGCGGTGCTTCGCGAACCCGTCATAGTTGCAAGTGATGGTGCCGGCGCCGATGTTGGCGCCCGCTCCTATGGTCGCGTCACCTAAATAACTCAGGTGGTTCGCCTTGGCACCCTTGCCCAGACGCGTGGCCTTGGTCTCGACGAAGTTACCGACTCGGGCCCCGGCCTCGAGCACGCTGCCGGGCCTCAGCCGCGCGAAGGGTCCGACCGTCGCACCCGCTTCGACTACCGCTCCTTCGAGATGCGAGAACGGGTGGACAACAGCGCCCGCTGCGATCCGAACGCCGGGCCCCAAAACGACATAGGGCTCCAGGATCGCTCCGGGCTCCACGACGCAGTCGGCCGCCAGGAAAACGGTCTCGGGCGCCGGCATCACCACACCTCCGTCGAGGAGTTCCGCCCGCCGACGCTCCTGCCAGAGCCGCTCCAGCTCGGCCAGCTGGCGCTGGCTGTTGACGCCCAAACCCTCGATCCAAGGCCCTTCGACGGCTCGGCAGCTCCAGCCGCGCGCGACCGCGACGGCCACCGTGTCGGTCAGATAAAGCTCGTTCTTTTCCGGCCGCAGGGGAAGCGAGTCCAGCAGACAAGGAAGCCGGATCGCGTCGAACGCCATGACTCCGGAATTGCAGACGCCCTCGGCCTTCAGAGCTGGATCGGCGTGCCGCTCCTCGACCAGTTCGACGAGTTCGTCGCCGGAAAAGCGCAAGCGACCGTAACCGGTCGGATCAGGCGGCCTGAAAGCGAGCACCGCGACCGCGGCATCCGTCTCCTCCCGCTCCGCGAGGAGCCGGGCGAGCGTCCCCCGGGTCAAGAGCGGTGTGTCGCCGTAGAGGACGAGGACCGCACCGGCGGTCGGTAGTTCGCCCCGTGCTGCAGCCACAGCGTGGCCGGTTCCGAGCGGTGCGTCCTGGATCGCAATTCGCGCTTCCGGGGCGAACCCGCGGACCTCCGCCGCGACCTCGTCCATTCCGGGCGCCAGCACGACGACCAAACGGTCGAGGTCGAGAGAGCGTGCGGTTGCGAGCACGTGGCGGATCAGAGGCCAA
>Ga0209809_1000784_pt1 | contig 27724 bp, 19 predicted proteins | sample YNPMSTMetaG_FD_186172 | JGI IMG/M metagenome (GOLD analysis project Ga0209809, IMG submission 186172) | Anoxygenic and chlorotrophic microbial mat microbial communities from Yellowstone National Park, USA - YNP MS-T MetaG (SPAdes) (version 2) ...
TTATAGAAGCCGTTGTGACTGCCGCTCACCTCGATCGAGCCGGCACTGAGGGCCGTCAGCTCGGCCAAAATGCAGTTGGTCAAAGTCAAACTGGAACCACTCGGCGAAGAAGGCGCACTGACCAGCAACGCACCCGCATGGAAGGTGGCCTGCTGCACCTGGAAGTGGGCCCCGCCCAGGGAAACCAGGTTGGTCGACACCTGCGCAAACAGGCCGTTGCCCACCTGCACCGTCCCGCCCGCCGGCCGCCCACTGGTCCGAAGGCCCGCTGCGACCACGCACCAAGGGGCTGCTCGTCAGCGGCAATTGCTCCCACAGCTCCGGCAACCCCTCCCAAGGCACCTCCTCCACCAAAAACCGTCGGCCCCCCACCTCCACCCATTGCTTGCCCACCCGCACCGCCCTCCCCAGCTCCGGCGCCCCCAACCGGGCCGGTTCCCGCCGGGACCTGCGCCCCTCCCCATCCCACGCCTCCCCCAGCCCAAAGGCATGCCCCAGCCCGATGTGCATGCTGCCCCAGTCCAGCGTCTCGTCCACCAAGGCCCGCGCACCGACCCCACCCAGCCACTGCCGCTGCCGGCGCGGCACAGGCCCCTGCACAAACTCCGTCCAAACCTGCAGCCGCGTGGTGGCCGGATCCAACCCGTAGGCTTCCGGACCCAAGGGCCGTTCCCGCAGCAGGATGTCTTGCTCAAAGCCGGCCCGGCTGTAGGTGTAGCGCACATCCCCCTTCAACCCCTCGAAGGCATCCGCATAAACCACCTGGTTGGGCGGCACCACCACCCCGGGGCAGTCCCGGACCTCGGCAATCCACACGTTCCGCCCACTGGCCGCATCATAGTAACTCAGCCCCAGCACATGACTGCGCAGCCGCTGGCCCTCCGGCAGCTCCAGCTCAATGGCCCCGGCACTGGCCAGGTTCGGCGCAAAGAGCACCTTGTAGGGGCCGTGTCGAGCCACCGCACCCCCGGCCCACGGTTCGATCTCCTCCCGCGACTCCTGCCACCGACCCTCCGCCCAGTAATGCAAACCGGTGGCCAGCTCCACATACCGGCGCCGCCGCTCCACCCGCCGCCCGTCCGGACCAGGCTCAAACTCGACCCGTTCCCACACCCGATGATGCGGCCCGCGCTCCACAATCTCAAAGGCCCCGACCCGCCCCACAGCAGAAACCTCCCTCGGCGCCAGGCCGGCCGGCTGGGCCCTCAGCCCCAGCACCGCACTGACGCTCACCACCAGGCCCATCCAAAGGCCCGCACCTCCGCACGCTGCCCCTGTGGGCCGGCAATGACCCACAACCACCGCCGACGCAGAAAAGACGGTTCTTGCAAGGGCCGGGCATCAGCAGCACCTCGGGTCAAAGCACTTGACCGGTTCATGGGAAAAGACGCGCTGTTGTTCCAGCCTCGTGCGACTCCGGAAGCCGGCCGGCGGGCCGCATGGGAGAAACCCACACCAGCCATGCAGGCACTTCTCCGGGGCTTATTGCGAGAGCTTTCCTGCACCTACGCCAAACAGAGACTTTTTTCGGAATTTTGCGGGAGGGGCGCATTTGATACCTGCGCAACTTCGAAGGCGCCGCTTGGGGTCGCGGCAGTGCAAGCAGTCTGGTGGCTCGCTGCTGCTCCGGGACACGGGCCGGGGTGGAACCGGGCCCTCCAAGGGCGAAACTGGAGCGACGGTGTCCACGCCGACCTGCAAAGGCGGCCACATGAGCATCCAGAGCTTGGCCCGGTGGGTCTGGCCTATCGGCCGGAGTAACTAGGCTTCTGTGCCCTGCAATGTGCCCTCCCAGCGCAAACCACTCGCTTGAGCAAGGGTCGTGACAGCAAACAGTCGGCCCGGGAACGTCCTCCCGGGCGACTTCAAGCCAGAGAACTCATAGCTCCGAGGCACTCGGCCGGTTTCGGACGCACGGGGTCCCGGAGCGATTATCCTTGGCAGTGCTTTCTTTTCTGGGTTTGTGCCGTGGGTATCCAGATCAGCTGCGCCGGAGACTGTGTCCCCGCACGAGCAGCAGGGCCGCCAATCCGACCAGGCCCAGCGCCAAGGCGGAAGGCTCGGGCACCAGCTCGTAGCTAAGGCCGTCGTACCAGGTCCGGTTGTTGGCCCCGATCGTCGAGGGCAGATCGTCCACGTACACCCTGATCTCGCCCTGGGCATCGGCTACGGCTTGGCCAAGATATCCCGCGAGCAGATTGCGATTTCCGCCGTCATCGAACTTGGGCGGGTTGACGTAGGACAAAGTGTTGGCCAGAACGGCGGGCGTAGCGTTCAGTAGGTCCGCCCCGCCGTCCCCGCCGTAAGCGAACAATGTCAGGTTGCCCGAGCTGAATCCGGCCCGGATGGGCCAGTTTTCGATGTTGTTGGCGGTGACGTCGTAGAAATTGACCCACACGTGGTAAGGCAGGCCCGGCGTCAGCCCGCTAAGGATTGTATAAATCTCAGGGGAATCTTCCGTGCCTGAGGCGACCCCGGAGGATTCGTAAATGGTGTTGCCGGTGCCGAAGGCCCGTAGACCCCATAAGTTGTCCTGCGCGGGCGATGAAGCAAAGGCGCTGGTCGGGAACGTGTTCACACCGGGCACGGCGTCCACGTAGATCACTTGGGCGTGGGCGATCATCGCGCTTGCGACGGCCAGGCCCAACGCTGCCGTCCTAAGTCTGACCTCAAGTCGCAGCAAGGGAAGGTTAGCCTTGATGGGAAGGTTGGAGCTCTTCATGTGCGTTCCTCTCTCCGTAGCGTACGGCGGCTCCCCCCGCGCCGAACAGGCCGCCCACCCCCGTGGGACGTGCCAGTGCGCGACTGCGGAGCCGCATATGCGGCTCTGTCGGATTTCACCCCCTATATTTGCCTCGATCATGAGAATCTCACATGACCAGTGTCAGGTCGGCGGGTCTCGGGGGTGACTCCGCGAGCCGGTAGCAAACGAGCGCGGGTTGCCGTCCGCAGAGCCTTATGAACGGTGCACCCCCCGTAGGGCTTCGATCGGTTCAGGGTTTTGTTTGCTCGTACCTGGGTCGAGCGCTACCCGCGCGGTATGGCCGCTGGTGTGGAGGAAAGCCTTGCGATGGGCCGGGGCGGTTGGTTTTGGGGTTAAAGCCCGGGACGGGGGCCGCGGGTAGCAGGTGGCACCGGTGGATCAGTTCTCTCAGTGGCTGTTGGTCGACTTGCCGAGGGGTTCCGGGCATTGCTTGGGCGGAGGCCAGCCCAGTATGCTGCGGCCATGCTGTTGAGCGCCGATGAGTTGCGCAGTTTGGTCGAGTTCCGGCATGCCACCCCCCACGATTTGCTCGGGATGCATGTGTTGGGAGACGGCTCCGGGGTAGTGGTGCGGGCGCTGGTGCCGGGAGCGGTGGCGATCGAGGCCGTGCCGGTGCATGAACCGCATCTGCCGCGCATCCGGCTGAAACGTCTGCATGAGGTGGGGCTTTTCGAGGGGGTGAGTCGGGAGGTGCAACGCGTGTATGCGTACGATCTGGTGATCACGGACGCCGCCGGGCAGGTGACGCGTACGCGCGATCCGTACTCGTTTTTGCCCACCTTGGGGGAGATGGATCTATACCTTTTCGGGAAGGGAGACGAACGCCGGATCTACGAAAAGTTGGGCGCCCAGGTGCGGGTGTTGGACGGGGTGCCGGGGGTCAGCTTTGCGGTGTGGGCGCCGCATGCCCAGCGTGTCAGTGTGGTGGGGGATTTCAACCAGTGGGACGGCCGACGGCATCCGATGCGACGGCTGGGCGCCTCGGGCGTTTGGGAGATCTTCATCCCGGGTGTAAGACCGGGGGCCCTGTACAAGTTCGAGATCCGGAATCTTCATGGCCACATCACTGTCAAGACGGATCCCTACGGGCTGTTCTTCGAGGTGCCGCCCAAGAACGCGGCCATTGTCTGGGACAATCGGGCCTTTCCCTGGACCGACGCAGCCTGGTTGGAAGAACGGTCCCGACGCGATCCGTTTCGTTCCCCGTTGAGCATCTATGAGGTGCATCTGGGGTCGTGGCGCAAGAAATCGCTTGGCGAATCGTTTGGCTACCGCGAACTGGCCGGGCCTCTGATCGATTACCTGCGCCGCATGGGATTCACGCATGTCGAATTCCTGCCTGTAGCCGAGCATGCTTACTACCCCAGTTGGGGCTATCAAGTGACCGGCTTCTATGCCCCTACCAGTCGGTACGGGACCCCGGAAGATTTTCAGTACCTGGTCAATGCCCTGCACGAGGCGGGCTTTGGGGTGATTCTGGACTGGGTGCCGGCGCATTTTCCTCGGGACGACTGGGCGCTGGCGCGGTTCGACGGGACTGCGTTGTATGAACACGAAGATTGGCGCCTGGGTGTCCACCAGGACTGGGGCACGCTCATCTTCAACTACGGGCGGCACGAGGTGCGCAACTTTCTCGTGGCTAACGCACTGTTCTGGTGCGACCGTTACCACGTCGACGGTCTGCGCGTGGACGCGGTGGCGTCGATGCTTTACCTGGACTACTCGCGCAAGCCTGGGGAATGGCTGCCCAACCGTTTCGGCGGCCGGGAGAATCTCGAAGCCATCGAATTCCTTCGCCAGGCCAATGAATTGGTGCACACCCATTTCCCCGGCGTTCTCACCATCGCAGAGGAATCGACCGCCTGGCCGATGGTAACGCGGCCGCCCCACATCGGCGGACTCGGTTTCCACTTCAAATGGAACATGGGCTGGATGCACGACACGCTCCGCTATTTCCGGCGCGATCCCATCTTCCGCAAGTACCACCAGAACGAGCTGACCTTTGCCATGCTCTATCATCACCACGAGAACTTCATCCTACCCCTGTCCCACGATGAGGTGGTCCATGGCAAGGGATCGCTCTGGGCCAAAATGCCCGGGGATGAGTGGCAACGCGCGGCCAACCTCCGGGCCCTGTTGGCCTATCAGTGGCTCTTCCCGGGCAAACAGCTCCTGTTCATGGGCGGCGAATTCGGGCAACGCACCGAGTGGGACGCCAACACCGGCCTGCAGTGGGAGCTGGTGCAGGACAACCCCTTCCACCAAGGGATCCAGCGGCTGGTGGCTGACCTGAACCACCTTTATCGTGCCGAGCCGGCTTTGTGGGAGGGCGATCACGACCCTGCCGGCTTTCAGTGGATCGACTGTTCGGATCACGAACAGAGCGTGCTCTCCTTTATCCGTCGCGCCCTGAGTGCTCCTCGCCAGTGTGTGGTGATTCTCAACCTCACCCCCGTCCCGCGCCATGCTTACCGGGTCGGCCTGCCTTGTGGCGGCACCTGGCGAGAACGTCTCAACACCGACAGCGCCTATTACGGGGGCAGCAACCTGGGCAATGGTGGCTGGGTCCAAGCTGAGGAGGTCCCTTGGCACGGCCAGCCCTGCTCGGCAGCGCTGACCCTGCCACCTTTGTCCGTACTCGTCCTTCAGCCGACCGGTTGAAAGACCGGTGGCCCGGGCGCCGGAGGTCGAGCCAGGTTCAGCCCCCAACGCGGGCCTTGCTCGTGGCAACGGTCCCCCGGGCCGGACCCGTGGGAACCGCACGGGCCCGGGCCCTGAAGACCTCGTCGGCCTTGGGGGCAGGGAGCGCCTCGGGAGCAGGAGGATTCCTCGGGCAAGGCTTGCCTCACGGGCCGAAAGGACCCCTTGTGCTGGCCCGGTGCCGAAGCTTTCGTCGACGAAAAAAGAGTGGCCTTGGCCGCACGGAGCTGGCAAATAGGAAGGCCGCGCCGCGCTCGACCGCCCCGGCAGGTGGGGTGGGTCGCACCGGCGCGGTCAAATCATTCCATGGCGGAAACGAAACAGGAATCAAAGCAAGTCTTACGGTTCGGACTGCCGAAGGGCAGCTTGCAGGAAGCCACCATCGAAAAACTGGCCAAGGCCGGATACAACATCCAGCTCAGCAGCCGGTCCTACATCCCGTATGTGGACGACGAGGAGCTGGAGGTGCGGTTGATCCGGGCCCAGGAAATCAGCCGTTACGTGGAGCACGGGTACCTGGACTGCGGCATTACGGGCTACGACTGGATCGTGGAAAACGGGTCCAAGGTGCACGAGGTGGGCGAGTTCCTGTTCAGCAAGGCCACGCGCAAGCCGGCCCGCTGGGTCTTGTGCGTGCCGGAGGATTCCCCCATCCGTTCGGTGAAAGACCTCCAGGGCAAACGGATTGCGACCGAGGTGGTCAACATCACCAAACGTTACCTGCGCAAACACGGGGTGAAGGCGCACGTGGAATTTTCCTGGGGTGCCACCGAGGTGAAGGCCCACGAGTTGGTGGACGCCATCGTGGAGGTGACAGAAACCGGATCCTCGCTCCGAGCCAACAAGTTGCGGATTGTGGACGAAATTCTGGTTTCCACGCCGCGGCTGATCGCCAATCACGCGGCGTGGCGGGATCCGTGGAAGCGCAAGAAGATCCAGACTCTGGCCATGTTGCTGAAGGGGGCACTGGATGCCGAAGTCATGGTGGGACTGAAAATGAACGTGCCGGAGTCAAAACTGCCGGAACTTCTGAAGGTCCTGCCCGCCCTGCGGAATCCCACGGTGTCCCAGCTCAGTCAGCCTGGCTGGGTAGCGGTGGAGACCATCATTGACGAGCACGTGGTCCGGGAACTGATTCCCCGCTTGAAGGCGGCCGGCGCCGAAGGGATCATTGAATACCCGCTGAACAAGGTCGTATACTGAGACTGCGCAAAGCTATGGGTTCACTCAAGAAACGCCGCAAGGCCAAAATCAACAAGCACAAGCGACGCAAGAAACTGCGCATGCACCGCCACAAAAAGCGGACTTGGCAGACCTAAAATTTTGCCCGGCGCGCCTTTTCGATCGGGTTGCACCCCGCGCCGGTTTTGCCCTGTGGGGCCGGCCGCAGTATGCTCAGTCCATGAAGTTTGCCTGCCACTGGGGGTGGATGGGCGTTCTTGCGGTGCTTACGGGCCTGGCCGGCGGCACAGGTTGTGCCTGGGTGGACCGATGGCGTCCCACTACCTTGTGGAACACGGGCCGAGCCCGCCCGGAAGCCGACCTGCGGGCGTGGATCGAGGCCGATGCCCACTTCGCCGACGGGGTTCTGCGTGAGTTGCAGGGCGACTTGCCCGCCGCAATGCAGGCCTTCCGGCGTGCCCTGAGCGCTGCCCCCCATGACGAAGAACTGGCCCGGGAAGTGGCCCGGCGCTTCTTGCGCTATGCCGAGCCGGCTCAGGCCCTCGAAATCCTTCAACCCTTTGCCGAGACCTCCGTCTCCCCTGAGTTGCACCTGCTCCGGGCGGAGGTCTGCGCCCAACTGAATCGACGGCAAGACGCCCTCGCCGCCTTGAAAACGGCCCGTCGGCTGGGGGCTGCCCCCGCCTCGGTGCTTCCCCGGCTCGGACTAGTGCTGCAACAATCGGCCGACCCCAAGACCGCTCCGGAGCTTCTGGACATCCTCAAAGACTTGATGGCCGCGTCCGACGCCGACGCAGAAAGCCTTTTGGTGCTCGCCGATTGGTACAATCGCCTGGCCGCGCTCTCCCCGCAAGAACGGCCCCACACCACGGCGCAGCTTCAGGCCCTGGCCGAGCGCGTGGCCGCTCGGAATCCCGACGCTCCCGAACAACAGCTCGGCCTGGCCGAGTTGTTCCTGCGTACGGGTCAGGTCGAGTCAGCCCTTTCTTGGTACGAACGCGCCCTCCAACGGATCCCCTCCCAGGCGCCCTTGCGGCGGCTGACCTTGGCGCGGATGGCCGACCTGTATTTGCAATCCTCCCGCCCGCAACAAGCCGCCGGGGCCCTGCAAGCGTTGCTGGAGCTCGACCCCACCAATCTCCAAGCCCATTTCGCCCTCGGTAATCTGGCCCTGGAAAGCCACCGGCACGCCGAGGCGGCCGAGTCCTACCGGCGTGTCTTGGCCCTCAACCCCAAGTTCGAGCCGGCCTATTACAACCTGGCCCAGGCCCTCCTGGCGCTAGACCGACCTGGAGACGCCTTGGCCGTTCTGCAAACGGCGAGAGAAAACATCGGGCAAACGTTTCTTCTGGAGTACCTCTCCGGACTGGCCTGCAGCCAACGCCGCGACTACTCGGCTGCCCGACAACATTTCATCGCCGCAGAGATCATCGCCAAGGCCGCCGATACCAACCGCCTCACCGCACCGCTCTACTTCCAGTTGGGTGTCGCCGCCGAGCGCACGGGAGACTTCGAAGCCGCCGTGCGGCATTTCGAAACCTGCCTGCGACTCGATCCCAATTTCCATCCCGCCCAAAACTACCTCGGTTACATGTGGGCCGAACGCGGCCTCAACCTCGAACAAGCCCGCCAACTCATCGAAAAAGCCGTCGCAGCCCATCCCCGCAACAGCGCCTACCTGGACAGCATGGCCTGGGTCCTTTTCCAGTTAGGCCGTCCGGAGGAAGCCCTGCCCTGGATGGAACGGGCCCTGGAACACATGGACGAGCCTGACGCCACCCTCTACGACCATTTTGGCGACATCCTGGCCGCGCTTGGCCGCCTTGCTGAAGCCCGCCAGGCCTGGCAACGAGCTCTCGAACTGGAGCCGGAAAACCAGGCCATCCGCAAAAAACTTGAAGCGCCGTCCCAGAAACAGGCCGGTTCCCCCGAGGCCCCATGAGCCAGCGGTATTCCCGACATTACACGCTCTCCGAAGCCCAAGCCCTGTTACCCGCGATGCGGCAAGTGCTGGCTCGCCTGCGCCAGTTGCGCGACGCCATCGAGTCCTATCACCGCCAACTGCAAAAACGCTTTCCCTACGGCTTCGACCTGGGCGGGCCCACCCTCCACCGCCACATCCGCCGCTTGTTTGCCTGGAACGATTTGTTGGAGCATCTGAGCCAACAGTGCATCATCGTTCGTGACTTGGACCGCGGCCTGGTGGACTTTCCCAGCCTACGTGAAGGGCGCGAGGTTTTTCTTTGCTGGGAAGAGGGGGAACCGGAAATTGCCTACTGGCACGAGCTGGATGCCGGTTACGACGGTCGTCAACCGCTTTGACGCTCTGAGCGGCACGTGCCTATCCAACCACGCGCTTCGTAAGTTCAGGGGCGCCGTTTCGGGGTCGCGGCAGCGCATGGACTGCGGCGGCTTGCCGCCGGTGTGTGGACGGCACTGTGCCCGGCCTTCCCCGGCACAGGCCAGCCGGCAACTCCCTGCCGTGCCCTGAAACATCGACACCCCCTTGCATGCTCCCAGCTGGCAGGAAGCACTTGGGCCAGGGGGCGACTTGGTCATGCGAAAGCAACGGCCTCGGATGCAGCTCCAGCGGACACCGCTTGTTCATGCGACCGAAGGGACCGCTTGCACAACCTTCAGCATTGGAAGGACGCGTTCCACGGCCTCCGATGGAGGGATACCTTCCACGGAGGCCCCGCGCCTCGGGTTTTGCGATGAGCGGCTAAGGTTGCGCTGTGGGCTCGGATGGGGTCGGGCTTGCAACGGAATGCCCTCCGGCCGCCCAAAGATCCGGTCGTTTGTGGAAGGCAGGAGCGGGGTCGGAGGTCTCCGGGCGGGGTGTCTCTCTTCGACAGCGCCATCAAGCTGGCGCACTCCAAGCGCTTCGCGAGTTCGGAGGCGCCGTGGGGAGTGGCGGCAGCGGATGGACTGCGTCGGCTTGCCGCGGCTGTGTGTGCCGAGCCAGGCTGGAGTCCGGCCATGCAAGGGTAACCGCATTGGCTGCGGATCGAATCGGGGCTGCGCGTTCGTGTAACTGGAAGGAGGGCTTCCCACCGGCCGATGACTCTGGCTTTGGGGAAAGCCCCATCCGCGGGGTTCCTGGCTCGGTAGGACCCGGCCCGCCAGCGGAATGCTATCGGCACGGATGCCCGAAGGGCGCTCGGTTCTGGAGCTGGGGGACGGTTGCCACGCCGTTGCGGAATCTGGTCCTGCGCCGTCTTCTGCCCGTGGTTTGGCGGACCAGTTGGCGACGGCCCGGTCCAGGTAGGACTGCCCAGGCCAGGGACAGCACAGGCGGGCTGGTGTGAAGGGTACCGGCCCTTTCTTGCAGGCTTAACGGGATTTCCGCCTTTGCGGATCAAGCAGGGGACGCAGGAAACGGCCAGTATGACTTTCGGGGCAGGCGGCAATGGTCTCGGGTGGTCCGCAGGCCACCAAGCGGCCTCCGCCTTCTCCCCCTTCCGGGCCGAGGTCGATGACCCAGTCGGCCTCAGCGATCAGCTCGGGATGATGTTCGATCACCAGCACGGAATGGCCGCCGTCCACGAGGCGTTGCATAACCTGCAAGAGTTGCTCCACATCGGCCGCGTGCAACCCGATGGTGGGCTCTTCCAGGATGAAGAGATCGCCCGGGCGCGAGGCGGTGCGCTTGGTGTTGCTGCGCTTTTCCAAGGGGCGGCCGGTCTGGGGACGGAGTCCGGCCAATAGATGAGAGACGAGTTTGACGCGTTGGGCTTCGCCCCCGCTGAGGGTGGGGCTCGTCTGGCCCAGTTTGAGGTAGCCCAGGCCGGTATCCCGGAGTGCCTCCAGGGCGCGGCGGATGGCTGGCACGGTCCCGAAGATGTCCAGGGCTTGGTCCACGGTAAGGTCGAGGACCTGGGCGATGTTGCGTCCGGCATAGAGCACGTCGAGGGTTTGCGGGTTGAATCGTGTGCCGCCGCAGGTTTCGCAGCGGACGTAGGCGGCGGGCAGAAAGTTCATTTCCAGCTTGATCTGGCCCGCGCCCTGGCAAGCCGGGCAACGGCCTTCCGGGCTGTTGAAGGAGAACCGGCCGGGGCCGTATCCGCGCATGCGCGCCTCCGGTGTTTGGGCGAAGAGGGCGCGGATCTCATCGAAGAATCCCACGTAGGTGGCTGGGATGGAACGCGGCGTACGGCCGATGGGCGACTGATCCACTTCATGGACGGCGCGAATGTGTTGGTGGCCGCGGAGTGTGGGGAGGTGGGTTGGGCTTCCCGGGCCGGTGGATCTGGACTCGGTGCGGCGGCGGTTCAAAGCTTGTTGGAGTGCGGGCAGGAGGCAGTAGCGGACCAAAGTACTCTTGCCGGAGCCGCTGACGCCCGTGATGACGACCAGACGCTGCAGGGGAATCCAGACTGTCAGGTTTTTCAAGTTGTGCTTGCGGGCGTGGCACAGTTGGAGCCAGGCCACACCGTCGGCTTGGGTGGCGGGCGGCGAAGGGGGTGGCCAAGGCACCGGTCGGCGTTGGCCGCGCAGGGGAAAGTGCCGTTGTTGGCGCAGGTAGCGGCCCGTGACGCTTTGGGGGTGTTGCTGCAGTTGGCGCAAGGTGCCGGCGGCCACGACCTGTCCGCCCTGGGCTCCAGCACCCGGCCCCAGGTCGATGATCCAGTCGGCCCGGCGCAAGGTTTGTTCGTCGTGTTCCACCACTACGACCGAATTGCCGCGGGCGCACAATCGTTCCAAGCAGGCTAGCAAACGTTCGTTGTCGCGCGGGTGGAGGCCGATGGTGGGCTCGTCCAGGACGTAAAGGACGCCGCTGAGGTTGGATCCGAGCTGGGCGGCCAGCCGGATGCGTTGGGCTTCGCCGCCGGAGAGCGTGGGGACAGCCCGATCCAGGTGCAAATAGCCCAGGCCTACTGCCTGGAGGAAGCCGAGGCGGACACGAATTTCGGGCAGGATGTCGCGGGCAATCTGGGCGGCGACGCCGTGGAAGCGGAGCTGACGGAAAAACGCCTCCGCGCGGTCGACCGGGAGCCGGCCCAGGTCCACGAGCGTGGGGTTTTTCGGTAGGTCGTCCCCGGGGGTGCCCACGGGCAAGCGGACGGCGCGGGCCAAGGGATTGAGTCGGGCGCCCTGGCATTCGGGGCAGATTTCCCGCTCGGCGGCCCAGCTCCACCAAGTTTCCTCGACCTGGTCGGCGTCGGCCCCGCGTTCGATGTCTGGCAGGTAGAACAGCTCGCCAAAACCGCGGCAGCGCGGGCACCAGCCGAGGGGTGAATTGTAGCTGAAGTGTTTGGGATCCAGCGGGGGGTAGGAACGGCCGCAGCCGGGACAAACCCGCTCGGTGGAATGGACCGTTTGGTGGCCCTGATCATCCACAGCTAGCAGCAGACCTCGGCCCAGTTCGAGTGCCGTCTCCACCAGCCTGGCCGGCGAGGCGCGGGGAGCTTGGTCGGTCGTTGGACGAGACGGGGAGAAGTCGGCGTAACGCACCCTGCCTACCAAGATTTCCACGTCATGTTCCCGGTAGCGGTCCAGCTCCGGGAACCGGTCGGCCTCGCACCACTGTCCGTCCACGCGGAGTTGGTGAAATCCGTGCTGGAGGGCCCAGCGTGCCACGTCCGCGTGAAAACCTTTTCGGTGTCGCACCACAGGGGCCAGGAGCTTGAGGGGGCCACGCCGTCGGGTTTCCAAGCGCAATTGATCCAGCAGCGATTGTCGCGTTTGCGCACGGACGGGTTGCTGGCAGTCGGGACAATGAGCGATCCCCAGCCGGGCGTACAACAGGCGCAGGAAATGATGTACCTCAGTGACGGTGGCCACGGTGCTCTTGCCTCCGCCCCGGCTGGTGCGCTGTTCGATGCTCACGGTGGGCGGTAACCCGAGGATGCGATCCACCTCGGGTCGAGGCAACTGTTCCACGAACTGTCGGGCATAGGCGTTGAGGGAATCGAGAAACCGACGTTGTCCTTCGGCGAAGAGCAGGTCAAAAGCCAACGTGCTCTTCCCTGAACCGCTCACGCCGGTGATGACCACGAAACGGCCGCGGGGGATCACCACCGTCAGGTTCTTGAGATTGTGCTCGCGGGCCCCTTGCACCACGATGGCTCCGTGGGCAGCTGCCTCCCAGGCTTGGCTACCACGCCTCATGTCGTGGAGTGTTACCAACAGCGGTGGCTTGATTCAAATGCAGCTTTCGTGTGTCCGAGGATTGCAGGCGTGGTTGGACGAACCGTAGTGGGGGAAGCTTCGCCCCCGCCCGGCTGCGATGAGCGGGGGGCTGACGCAAGGCAGGGGTCCCGAGGAGCAGCGGTTGGCCTGGTCCTGACGAGTGTTCGTGGTCGCGGCAGCGCATGGACTGCGGCGGCTGGCTGCCGCTGGGTGACCGAATCCGACGTGGAATCCGGCGTTCCCACAGAATGGGCCAGCGTATGACTGGACCCGGAACGGGGGGTTCTCCCGCTGAAGAGACGGTTCCCATGCAGTCTTGCAGTCTACGCGACTCTCGATTGGCGGTGTCCATGCAGCAGAGCTCTGGAGGGTTCAGGTCTGTGAGACGGCAGGCGACCTGTCTGGACGGCCAGAGAGCTGGCTTTCGGGTTGGGAGAAGCGCCGTGCGACCGGGGATTCGAGTTTGACAGCCTGGGCTACCCCTGCTTAGGTTCGCGCAGGGTTGACGCTTATGGCCGAGAACATTCCGAATTTGCCGGGTAGCGCAGTTCCGCCGAAAAAGGAGACGGGCAAGGTCCAGCCCAAGAAAGAGACTGTCCGGATCAGCCTGCCGCCCAAGCCGACGGCTGCGCCCACCATCAAGCTGCCTACGCTGCCTCCTGCCGGCCCAGCCGGGGCCCCGCCCCGGGCGGTCGCAGCGCCGACTGCGGCCGCAGCGGCTCCGGCCGCAACTGCGCCGGCGGCTGCAGCAGCGGCACCGGCGGCTCCGGCTGCAACTGCGCGTCCGGCCCCAACGGCGCCCGCGGCGGCTCCGGCGAGTGCCGCTGCCCCCCGAGTTGTGGTTCAGCCCACGGCCCAGCCGGTGGGCGGGATGGAGCAAGGCCTGGCTATCGGCGCGATCATTGCGGCGGTGCTAGCCTTGCTGTCAGTGGTGTATCTAGGATTTCTCCTGCCCTTGGAGTAAACGCCGGCTCTAGAGCCAAGGGAGGCACACCGAAATTCGAATGCAACTGGGACCCAAACAGGTCTCTGCTGTTTTTTACCCATGGCATCTCCTCTCATACTCACGCTGACGGAAAAGAACTTCGAAACCGAGGTCCTCAAATCCTCGCAGCCGGTGCTGGTGGATTTCTGGGCCACGTGGTGTGGACCGTGCAAAATGATTGCGCCCCTGCTGGATGAACTGGCGGAGGCGTATCAGGGTCGGGCCAAGATCGGCAAGGTGGACGTGGACCAGGAAAGCAATCTGGCCGCCCGCTACGGTATTCAGGCCATTCCGACGCTTTTGCTGTTCAAGGACGGGCAGGTAGTGGGCCAGATGGTCGGTGCCAAGGGCAAGCGGGACATTCAGGCTTTGCTGGATCGGGCGTTAAGCTGAGCCTGCCCGGTCCGGGATTGCTATGGAAGGGCCGTGGGCCGCCCGAGATTGGATGCGGCGCGCGGCCTTTTTCGATCAACTCGCGTCCCTGTTGGACGCGGGCGTTCCCTTGGTTGCTGCCCTGCGTCATTTGACAGTTGATCCGCCCCGGAAAACGGTGGCGCGATGCCTATCGAAGGCAATAGAACGCATCCAGCAGGGAGCCACGCTGCTCGAGGCGCTCCAAGGCTCGGGCCTGCGACTCCATCCGCTGGAATGGGCGGCCGTGGAGGCAGGCGAAAAGAGTGGCCGACTCGTTCCCTGCCTGCGCCGACTGGCGGAGGAAGCCCGGCAGAGGGCCGATCTGAGCCGGACGATGTGGTCCGGGCTAGCGTATCCACTCTTTCTGGTGCATCTAGCGATTTTGCTGGGGCCACTGCCGGAGTTGGTGTTGACCGGAGACGCATGGAGCTACGGCGCACGGGTGCTGGCTGTGTTGGTGCCTTTGCATGCTGCGGGTTGGGGCTGTCTGTGGTGGATGGGACGTAGGCGGAACGGTCTCGGGGCGAGGTTTACCGAAGGGATGCTCAACCGAGTTCCGCTCTTAGGCCGCGGGCGGCGCGATCTGGTGCTGGCCCGGCTGGCCGGCGGGCTGCAGCTGTTGGTAGAGGCGGGGTTGCCCATTTTTGAAGCGTGGCGTTTGGCGGCCGCAGCCAGCGGTTCTCTCCGGCTCCAGGAAGCCGTGTGGGCATGGCTGCCGCGCTGGCAGCAGGGACAAACGCCTGCGGAAAGCCTTCGAGTTACCCCGTGGATCCCGTCGTTGTTTGCGGATGAATACGCAACGGGCGAACTGACGGGGCGCTTGGACGAGACCTTGGGACGGTTGCAACGGTATTATGCGGAGCAGGCGCGCTGGCAGTTGAAGGCCTTTAGCCAGTGGGTGCCGCGGCTGGTGTATCTGGCAGTGGCCGTCTGGATCGGATGGCGGATCCTTCAGTTTTGGTCGGCTTATTTCCAACAGGTGCAAGGGCTGTTGGGACCGTGAGTCAACGTCCAAACAAGGCTGAATTGGTCTCTGGAGCGGGTAGAAACCGAGAAGACGCAATCGTCCGGCGCAGGAAAGCATCGAGCAGTCCTTTCCCAGCGTGTGGGTCACAAGTGGCCTCAAGACAATGCACTTGCGTGCCGTAGCTCGGAAGCGACCGGCTCCGGTTAAGGCCAATCCCCATTCTGGCCCAAGCCCCCGGCCGCAAACCTCAACCGGCTCGAGAGCCAGCAGAGAAATACGAACTGCGGCACACTCCTGCGACTTTCCAGCTCAACCGGATTTACGCCGGGCAGATTGGTCGCAAACGGCTCATACGCGTGGCCGAAGGATCCGGCTTGGCACTTTTCCGCCCAAATCCGGCAGAAGAATCGCGACTTTCGTTACCAGCAGTGGTATACGCGGTATTTCCAATGGCTCCGCCGGAACCTGCCGCGGTGACAAACACTGACTTCCAAGGCACTCGAATCCACAGCGACACTGCTGGTTTCTAAGGCCGGGTTAGAAGGAACGGCGATTAGGTGAACGAGGTGTCCTTGCCCTTTCTGAATCTAACGCTTGTGGCGACGCCGGGATGTTTTCCCGAGACCTCGCCCGGGACGATGGATTCGGTCGAAAATCGGTCTTGGCGACCCATGTGGGACTGAGAAGTTTGCCTTGCCTTCCTGGACAGTAGGCAGCCTGATTTCGGCCCAATGAGCAGTACGGCCTGTGGGCGAGTGGTTTGGGTCCCTCTTTCGTTAGGTTAACGCCGCGGGCAGTGGGCCTTGGCGCATGGGGAACGGCTCCGCGGGGCAGGGCCGAGGCGCTTCAGGTGCAGCTGGATGGGTCGGGCGTGGGGCTGGCTGGGGTTTCGGCTTTGGCGTTTTCCAAGCGCTGCAGATCCTCCGCCAGGAATTGGGTGACGTCTTTGAAGCGGGCTTCGTTGGCGGGGTTAAGTTGCATGAGGGTTTTGTGGGCTTCGAGGCTGGTGCGCGCCAATTCGGCCCGGTCGGTAGGGGTCTGGCCCAAGGGCGACTCGGTGGCCGGTGCTGGAGCGGGCTCGGCATTGGGGGCTTGGACGATGCGGAGCAGTTGGCAGACGCCGAGGTTTTCCAACAATTGGACGATGCGTGGGGAAGGGTTGAGCAGGTCGACTCCGGCGTCCGGATCGCCGCTCTGGTGGAGTTTGACCCCCAAGCCGCACAGCAGCCCCAGGAAGGTGCTGTCCAGGAGCACACACTGGCTGAGGTCCACGACGAATCGGCGGTAGCCCTTGGCGTGGAGCTGATGGAGCAGTCTTTTGAAATCGGGGGCCACTGTGAAGTTGGCGTGGCCGGTGATACGCAGCCAGACCCTCGGGCCGTCCACGAAGACCATGACTTTCGCCTTGGGCAGGCTCATACGATGTCTGTTGCGTGAGAGCCGACCGGGCGCGGTTGTGGGCGGCCGATGATGCGGACTAAGAGCAGTTGCAGCAGCAGGGTGGGGTCCAATCCGCTGCCCACCAGCGCCCGGTTACCGTCGAGCAATTCTTTCATCGCCCGGATGAGCTCGGTCCTTGAGTAGTTTCGGGTGTCGCGCAAGGCTTTGTGCAGCACGAAGGGATGCAGGGCCAGGGGGTTGATGTGGCGTTGGGTGGGAAACCACTGGGCCGGCAGTTTTTCCAATCGCTTTTTGAAGGCGGCGTAGTCGAGGCTCGGCTGGACCCAGCCCTGGGCAACGAATTCCCCGGCCAGCAGCATGGTGCGGAGCTTGCTGACCAAGCCATAGAGGAGGCCCAGGCCGGCGCGATCGCGTTCCCCGGCCAGGCTGCGTCGTTCGTCGTCCAGGCAGCGGAGGGCACGGGGCAGGTCCCGTGCGCCCAAGGCGTCAGCGAGCGCGAAGGCCTGGGCGGTGCGGTGGTGGACGCAAATGGTGGCGACGTCTTCGGTTTGGATACGCTTGCGGGGGGCCACGTACAACTGGAGTTTTTCCAGCTCGCTCCCCAGCAGGCGGGCCGACGGCCCGGCGCTCGTGACCAGTTGGGCCAGGGCGTCTTCGTCGATTTCGTAACCTGCCTCTCGGAGGCGATTGCGTGCCCACAAGGCGGCCTGCTCGGCCCAGTCGCGGTCCTCGGGGGACCACCCGCCGCAGGATTCCACTTTCCCGATTTCGGTGAGGGTCTTGTAGAAGGTGCGGCGTCGATCCACCTTGGTGGCGCTGATAAGCAGACGCATTTGGCGCCAATCCAGTCGCCGCAACTCCTCGGCCAGCCGGCTCAGGGCCTCGGTGACCGTGGGGGAGTCGCCGGGCCGCTCGCTGCCCAGAAAGGAGCAATCCCGCAGCCAGATCACCTTGATGGATCCTGGCAAGGGCAGTGTCTGGAGAGACTCCTGCAGGCGTTCCAAGACGGCCAGTGCCTCGGCCACGGAGCCGGCCGCGCCGTCCAAGATTTCATCCGTCAACTGTTGTCCTCCACCCCACTGCTGGAAAAGCCGCCGGGCCCGTTCCTTAACGGCCAATTCGTCCTCGCCACAGACGAGGACCACGGGAGCGTCCGCAGGCGCGACAGAAGACATGGGATGGCGGAGAGAAAGGCGGGCGAGGTCGAGGCTTTAGTCGGGCTCGTCTTGTTCGTTGATCCGCTGCAGGTGCTCGCTCATGTCCTCCATTTGATCGAAGAGGCTTTGCGTGACGTACATGGGGGCTTTGAGGGCGACGGCCAGGGCCAGACAATCGCTGGGCCGGGCGTCCACTTCCACGAGTTTTCGCCCGAGTTCATTCTCTTGTTGCAGGATCAGGCGGGCGTAAAAGGTTTGGTGCTTGAGCTCTGTGATCACGATGCGTTCCACTTGAATGCCGAAGCCCTTGAAGATGCTCAGCATCAGGTGATGGGTCAGGGGTCGCTCCGGAACCCGTTGGTGGATGAAGTCACTGATGGTTTTGCCCATCCAGGGGTCCACATTGATGATAAACACCTTCTCCTCGTTGCCGATGAAGAGAGCGCACCCGCTTTGGTTGGGCCAAAGGCCGCGGATTTGCACTGGTACGACCCCGTGCTTCATGGCCTCAACGTAGGCCGTTTGGCCCGGAAAAACAAGCCCTGCCCATGGCTTCTGCGGTCTTGGGCTTGCTGCCTGGTTCGGAGCCTCCTTCGTCTGTGGGAAGGCCTGCAGCAAAAGGCCTTGCCGGCACAAAAGCGGTCGGCGCAGGGCCTTTCACGGGGGTGAGACTGGGCCACCGTTCCATTGCCCTGCTGCACAAGCCCGGGTGAGAATCAGGTGCAGCCCGGCCAGCGGAGGCTTGTAAGCCCGGCTCTTTTGAGCTACCGCAAGACCTGTGAGTTCAACCCACCCACGGAAGAATGGCCTCGAGCGCCGCAGGTTTCTTCGGTACACCGGTCTTCTCATTGTCGGTTTGGCGTTTGGCCGATTGCGAGCCGTGGCCGGGCCGTTCACCCGGGAGGATTTCGAGAACCTGGTACCGGCGGACAAGAAACTGGATCCGGCTTGGGTAAAGTCGTTGCTCGAGCGTGGCAGCCGCACGGTTTATCGGTGGCCGGAATCGCGGCTCATTGGCCTGCCCATTGGCGGCCTCTGCGCGGGGCAGCTTTATCTCGGCGGTGACGGCAGGCTCTGGCACTGGGACATCTTCAACCAGCACATTGGCACCGGTGCCGAGCACTACGCCAAACCGATGGAACCGCGCTCGCCGCTGGAGCAGGGCTTTGCGCTGCGGGTCGTTGCCGGCGGCCTGGCCCAGGTGCGCGCGCTGGACCACACTGGCTGGCGCGACGTGACCTTCAACGGGGAATACCCGTTGGGCTTTGTCGAATACCGCGACCCGGACGCGCCGGTGAGCGTGTCGCTGGAAGCGTTCTCGCCGTTCATCCCGCTGAACGTGCTCGATTCGTCGCTGCCTGCCACGGTCATGCGGTTCACGGTCAAGAACACCAGCGCCCAACCGGTCGAGGTTGAACTGGCCGGCTGGCTGGAAAACGCCGTGTGCCTGCACAGCGGTCAGAGTCGCGACGTGCTGCGGCGGAACCGGCTCGTGCGCCGAGCTGGTCTGCTGGCGCTGGAATGCAGCGCCGAGCCGATGCCCGAAGACCAGGTCAGCCCGAAACGACCCGACATCCTGTTCGATGATTTCGAGCGCTCGACTTACGACTCTTGGACCGCTGAAGGCACGGCCTTCGGCACGGGACCGATCGAGATGGACAAGATGCCCGATTACCAGGGCAAAGTGGGCGGCCAGGGCCGGCGCGTGGTCAACTCGCACGCCACTGCCCCCGGCCATGATGTGGCGGCCAAAGACGCCGCCACCGGCACCTTGACCAGCCGCCCGTTCACCATCGAACGCAATTACATCACCTTCCTCATTGGCGGCGGCGCCCATCAGGGCCGGACCTGCGTGAATCTATTGGTGGACGGCCAAGTGGTGCTTTCGGCCACCGGCCGCAACGACAATCGCATGGCGCCGCACACCTGGGACGTGCGCCGCTGGGCGGGCCGGACCGCCCAGATTCAGGTCGTGGACCGCGAGACCGGCAGTTGGGGCAACATCGGCCTGGACCACATCGTGTTCACCGACCAGCCGCGGCGCGACCTTGGCCCGCTGGCGGAAGAGTCGGACTTCGGCACCATGACGCTGGCGTTGTGGAAGGCCTCGCCCGAAGACCTGGCGGCGGTCGCCCTGCCCGATCCGCGCGTGCCCGCCGGCATTTTTTCGCAAAACGCAGCCGACCGCAGCCCGACCGCCACGCGGCCCTTTGGCCAGAAACTTCTGGGCGCGCTCACACGCAAATGGTCGCTGGCCCCCGGCGCATCGGGCGAGGCGGTGTTCTTCATCACCTGGCACTTCCCGAACCTGCGCATGGACCGGTTGCCGCCGGGCCGGCATTACGCCACGCGGTTTGCCTCGGCGCTGGCCGTGGCCGAGCACCTGGCGCAGCGTTATCCGGAGCTGCGCGAGCTGACGCATCGCTGGCACGACACCTGGTATGACTCGACTCTGCCTTACTGGTTTCTGGACCGCACCTTCCTGAACACTTCGATCCTGGCCACCTCGACCTGCCACCGGTTCGCCAACGGCCGGTTCTGGGGCTGGGAAGGCGTGGGCTGTTGCCACGGCACCTGCGGTCATGTCTGGCAATACGCCCAGGCGGTGGCCCGGCTGTTCCCTGAGCTGAAACGCGACACGCGCGAGCGCGTGGACTTCGGTTTGGCGCTGCAAAAGGACGGCGCCATCCATTTCCGCGCCGAGTTCAATGACATCCCTGCCGTGGACGGCCAGGCCGGCACGATCCTGCGCGCCTTGCGCGAGCATCAGATGAGCACGGACGATTCGTGGCTGAAAAGGAACTGGCCCGCCATCCGGCGTGCCACCGAATGGCTCATCGCCAAGGACGGGGACGGCGACGGGCTGATCGAAGGCAACCAGCACAACACGCTCGATACCGACTGGTTCGGCCCGGTGGCCTGGCTGAGCGGGATGTATCTGGCCGCTCTGCGGGCCGCCGAGGAAATGGCGCGGGTGGTGGGGGACGACGCCTTCGCGCGCCGTTGCCGTGAGATTTTCGAGCGCGGCCAGCGCAAGCTCGTGGCCGAGCTGTTCGACGGCGAATACTTCATCAACAAACCCGATCCGCGGCACCTGGACGCCATCAACTCCGGCACCGGTTGTCATATTGACCAGGTTCTGGGCCAGAGCTGGGCCTGGCAGGTGGGCCTGGGCCGGGTGTTGCCGGAGAAAGAGACTGTGTCGGCCCTCCGATCGCTTTGGCGCTACAACTTCACGCCGGACGTGGGGCCGTATCGGCAACGTTACAAGCCGGGCCGTTGGTATGCCATGCCGGGCGAAGGCGGCTTGTTGATGTGCACGTTTCCGCGCAAGGACTGGGATTACGCGCAAGCCAAAGGCAAAGGGCCCGAGTGGGCGGCGGGTTACTTCAACGAGTGCATGAACGGCTTCGAGTATCAGGTGGCCGGCCACATGATTGCCGAGGGGCTGGTGCAGGAAGGCCTGGCCGTCACGCGCATGGTTCACGACCGTTACCACGCGGCGCGCCGCAATCCCTGGAACGAAGTCGAGTGCGGTGATCATTACGCCCGCAGCATGGCCAGTTACGGCGTGTTCCTGGCCGCCTGCGGCTACGAATACGACGGCCCGCGCGGCCGACTGGGCTTTGCGCCGCGCCTGACGCCGGAGCACTTCAAGTGCGCTTTCACCACCGCCGAAGGCTGGGGCAGTTTCAGTCAACAGATCGGCCAGGGTGTCCTGCGCGCGCGGGTGGAACTGCGTTACGGCCGGCTGCGCCTCTCGACCCTGGCGCTGCGCCTGCCGGCCGGCATTTCGGGCCACACCGTCACCGCCACGGTGGCCGGAGAGGCCACGGCCGTGCGGGTGGAGCGGACGGGCGGGCGGCTGGAAGTGCAGTTCGCACCGGCCTGCCAACTGGAGGCCGGCCAGGCGCTTGAAGTCCGCGTGGCTGGAAAAGCAGGTGCTTGAGCGGCTGGCAGCTCCGTGCTTTGGCCCCGGGGAGAGCCCCTTAATCACCCCTGCGTTCCAGGCGCCGGAGGAACCGGCCGAGCCGGCGCATGGCTTCCTTCAGATTGTCCATGCTGGTGGCGTAGGCACAGCGTAGGAAGCCTTCGCCACTTTCGCCGAAGGCGGTGCCGGGGACTGCGGCGACTTTTTCCTCGTACAACAGGCGCAGGGCGAAGTCCTTGGAGGAGAGTCCGAACCGCGCGATTTGGGGAAAAGCGTAAAAGGCGCCCAAGGGCCGAGTGCAGGGCAGGCCCAAGTCGGCCAGGGCCGACGCGATGAAGTTGCGGCGGCGCCGGTATTCCTCGACCATTTCGCCTACATCCTGTTCGGGTCGGCTGAGTGCCTCCAGGGCGGCCTTTTGGCTGAGGGACGAGGCGCAAAGCATGGTGTACTGGTGGACCTTGAGCATGGCTTCGGTGAGTTCGGCCGGTGCGCAGACATAGCCGAGGCGGAAGCCGGTCATGGCCCAGGCTTTGGAGAAGCCGTGGAGCAGGATGGTGCGGTCGCGCATGCCAGGGAGGCTGACGATGCTGGTATGGGGCTGGTCGTAGGTGAGTTCGGCGTAGATGTCGTCAGTGATGACCAGCAGGTCGCGTTCGCGGACGAAGGCGGCGATGTCTTCGAGGTCCTGTCGGTGCAGGACGGCTCCGGTAGGGTTGTTGGGGAAGTTGAGCAGCAAGACCTTGGTCCGGGGGCTGACGCGGCTTTCGAGCATGGCGCGGGTGAGCCGAAAGCCGTCTTCAGCCCGGGTGGCCACGGGCACGGGCACGCCGTGGGCGAAGAGGACCAGGGCCCGGTAGGAAACGTAGCAGGGCTCGTGGTAGAGGACCTCGTCGCCAGGGTTGAGCAGGGCGCGCAGGGCCAGGTCGAGGGCTTCGCTGACGCCGACGGTGACGAGGATTTCGGTTTCCGGATTGTACTCGGCACCGAACTGGCGGGCCACATAACGGGAAAGGGCGCGGCGGAGTTCGAGGTAACCGAGGTTGCTGGTGTAATGGGTGGCCCCGCGTTCCAGGGCGAAGACCGTAGATTCGCGGACATGCCACGGCGTGTCGAAGTCGGGCTCACCGATGCTGAGACTGATGACGTCCCGCATCGTGCTGACGATGTCGAAGAAATCGCGGATGCCCGAGCGCGGGATGTCGCGCACCTGGTGGGCCAGCCGGTCACGGAGAGACAGCGAGGCGCTCATCGGGAGTCTCCGGGTGCATCAACACGCCCAGCCGTTTGTAGGTCTTGAGCATGAAATGGGTGGAGGTGGACAGGACTCCTTCCAAGGGGGCGAGTTTTTCGCTGACGAAGGCGGCCACTTCGCGCAGGTTCCGGCCCTCGACGAAGAGCAACAGGTCGTAGGCGCCGCTCATGAGGTAGGCGGAACGGACCTCGGGGAAACGGCTGATGCGCTCGGCGATGCGGTCAAAGCCGCCCTCGCGCTGAGGGGTGACCTTGACCTCGATGACGGCGGTGACCTTGTCCAGGTCAAGCTGGTCCTCGTTGAGGATGGCTTGGTAGCCGCGGATGATGCCGGCCCGTTCGTATTCGGTGATGCGGGCCTGGACCTCTTCGACGGAGAGGTTCAGCATCCGGGCGATGGTCTCGCGCGATTCCAGCGCGTTGTGGGCCAGGATCTTCAGCAGTTCGTCCATACGCGTGTCCTTGGAAACATTGGGCGGGAACGTAGCGGGCCGGGGCGGGAGCGTCGAGTAGGAAACCGCGCCGAGTGCAGCAGCGGGCCTTCAGGCTTGGCGCGGGCCGGGGCGGGTCTTCGGGCCGAGCGAGGGGGGGACAGGCGCGGTGGTCTGTGGGACGTGTCAGGAGCTTCAGGAGGATAGGCGTCCGCTGGGCGCAGAAGGGGGGCTCTACCCTTTGGGCGCCAGGGCTTCAGAGCTTAATGCCGTAGGCTTTGATCTTGTTGTAGAGGGTTTGGCGGCCAATGCCGAGGCGGCGGGCGGCTTCGAGTTTGTTGCCACCGGTTTGTTTGAGCATCTGGATGATGGCGTTCCGTTCGACGCCTTCCAGCAGGGTGAAATTGGTGTCCGGGGAGCCAGCGATTTCTTCGGGCGTGCGGGCGATGGACAGGTCGGCGGCGTCGATGAGCGGGCCGTCGCTGAGGAGGACGGCGCGTTGGATTTCGTTCTGGAGCTGTCGGACGTTGCCGGGCCAGTCGAAGTTCAGAAGCCGGTCGATGGCGGCGGGGGTGAAGCCGGTGACCACGCGGTTGGCCTGGGCGCTGAAGCGGCGCAGGAAAGCCTGGGCCAAGGGCAGGATGTCGTCGCGGCGCTCGCGCAGGGGGGGCAGGTAGATGGAGACGGTGCTGATGCGGTAGTAGAGGTCCTCGCGGAGTTTGCCTTCCTTGATGGCCTCCTCGGGTTTGCGGTTGGTGGCGGTGATGATGCGGCAGTTGGTTTTGTAGGTGGTTTTGCCGCCGATGGGCCGGACTTCCTGGTCCTGGAGCACGCGCAGCAGTTTGCTCTGGGTGTCCACGGGCATTTCGGAGATTTCGTCCAGGAAGAGGGTGCCGCCCTCGGCCTGCCGGAAGAGGCCCTCGCGGTCGGCGTGTGCGCCGGTGTAGGCGCCCTTGACGGAGCCGAACAATTCGCTCTCGATCAGTTCGCGGGGCAGGGCGGCGCAGTTGACCTTGATGATGCGGTTTTTATTGCGTTTGCTGAGGCTGTGCAGGAGATCGGCGATGACCTCCTTGCCGGTGCCGCTTTCGCCGGTGATGAGGACGGTGACGTCGGTCGGGGCGATGCGTTCGACAGTGCGGATGACGGCCTGCATGGCGGCGCTCTTGAAGACGGGGGAATTGACGCCGCTGATGGTAGCAAGGGCTTCGCGCAGGGCGCTGGCTTCAGCGCGCTGGGCTTTGTGTTCGAGGGCGCACTGGAGATCGGCCATCAGCTTGCCCAGTTCGAAGGGTTTGCTGATGAAGGTGTAGGCGCCGAGGCGGCCGGCTTCGACAGCGACATCCAAGGTGCCGTGGCCGCTGAGGATGATGATTTCGGCCTCGGGCCAGCGGTGACGGATGACAGGCATGAGGGTCAGGCCGATGTCCTGGGGGGTGGCATTGGGAGTTTCGGGCAGTTTGTAATCCAGCAGGACGACGTCGGGGGCCTCGCCGTCCAGCTGGCTGCGCAGCCCGGCGGCGCTGTCGGTGGTCTGGACCGCGTAGTCGTTTTGGGACAGGAAGGAGCTGATGAGCTCCCGCATATCCGGGTCGTCATCCACCAGGAGGATTTTTGCCTTCATAGCATCCGGTTTCCATTGGCCGCGCAGGCTTGGACAAAGGCCGTGAAGAGGGCCCGGTGTGCCGGGTAACGGTCCTGCAGCCGCTCGGGATGGAACTGGACCGAAAGAAGAAACGGCAGGGCGTGGCGGTGCGCCCGTGCCAGTTCCAAGCCCTCGATCATGCCATCGGAGCTGGTGGCCGTTACCTGCAGCAGGCCGGCGACGCGGTCCACGGCCTGGTGATGGGTGCTGTTGACCCCGAGCACCTGCGTGCCGGTTATAGTGTGGAGCAGGGAACCGGGTGTCAACCGCACGTCATGGGCTACGTCGTTTTTGAGGTGGTTTTGGTAATGCGGAAGGGCGGAGGGGCGCTGGGTGGGGATGTCCAGCAACAGGGTTCCGCCCAGGGCCACGTTGAGCAGCTGGTGTCCCCGGCAGATGGCCAGCAGCGGTTTGCGTTGGCGGAAGACCTCCCGGATCACGAGCAGCTCGGTCCAATCCCGTCGCCCTGCGTCGGGGCCGAGTTTCAAGGTCTTTTGCAGCGTGGCGGGGACCCGGGAGCGATACAGGCGGGGGTGCACGTCGAAGCCGCCGGTCAACAGGACGCCGTCGCACCGGCCGACCAGTTCGACCAGGGTGGACTCCTGCTGCACCGGGGGCAGCGCCACAGGGAGCGCCCCGGCCTGTTCCAGTGCCCAGCCGTAGGCCCAAGAGAGACTGAGAGCTGAATCGCCGAACTCCACGCCTTCGGCGTCCGCATCCGCGGTCACGAGCACGAGGGGCTTGCGATTCATAGGCTGACCCTAGCAAAAGAGGCCGATTTTGGCCACTGGTTCGGCATTCGTCCGGCGGCGGTTCAGCGGTCTGGGAGGCGCCGGTGGGGCGGTGGATTCGGCGGGAACTTCCACCATGCCCAGAGCACCAGAAGAGTGAAACCCGTGTAGGCTAGGGCGAACACCCATAAGGGTGCCTCCCAAAACAGGACCCGGTGGACCCAGTACTGGATGAAGGTCCCGTTGTACCCAGCCTGCCCGGCCCGGTGTCGGAGCCAGGATTCCAAGGTCGTGAGAGGGCAAAGCCAGCCCAGCCAGGCCTGTAGAGTGACGATTCCCAGTGTGGCCAGGTGGGTCCAGCGAAAGGTTCGGTGTCGCGTCCAGGACCAACCGCGCCAGTGGCCGAGGCAGATGGCGATCCAGCTGCCGATGAGGAACAGAACCACGGCTGCGTGCACCAGCAATACGGCGTCTGCCAGGCATCGGTAGATCCTCGCGTCATCCATGGCAGGGGATGTATGGGTGGGGCGAGGAGGTAGGGCCGAATAGGTGCAGATGCGACGGGTGGTCCGCCCCGCTCATGGTTGGGTCGGCCGCGTCGGAGTGGAGCCGGCGGGCTCTGTTTCGGCGGCGGCAGGCAGGGTGAAGTAGAAGGTGGCGCCGTGGCCGGGCTGGCTTTCCACCCAGACGCGGCCGCCGTGGCGTTGGACGATGTGTTTGACGATGGCCAGCCCGAGCCCGGTGCCGCCCTGTTCGCGGGAGCGTGCCTTGTCCACGCGATAGAAGCGTTCGAAGACTCGCTCGCAGGCTTCGGGAGGCAGACCGGGTCCGTCGTCGGCTACGGCGACTTCGACAAATTCAGGGCTCAGGCTGCGGGCGCGGACGTGGACGTGGCCGCCGTGGCGGCCGTACTTGATGGCGTTGTCCAGGAGATTGGCCAGCACCTGTTCGAGGCGGAGGGGGTCGGCCCGGACCTGCAGGGGGGGCACTTCGGAATGCAACTGCACTTGTCGGGAGGCCGCACGGGGTTGGAAGTCCTGGAGGATTTTGCCGACAAAGTCCGGCAGGGAAACCGGTCGGAGCTGAAGGGCGACCTGACCGGACTCGAGTTGGGCGAGGGTCAGGAGGTCTTCGATGAGCAGTTCGAGTCGGTTGGCATTGCGGGCGATGGTTTGGAGGCAGCGTTGTTGCAGGGCGGGATCAGAGGCTGCGCCGGACAAGAGGGTTTCCACGTAGCCCTTGATGTGGGAGAGCGGTGTGCGCAGTTCGTGACTGACATTGGCGACGAATTCCTGGCGGACGCGCTCCAGTTGCTTGATTCGGGTGAGGTCACTGAAGACCAGGATGGTATGGAGACGGCGGCCGGCGGGGTCGAAGAGGGCGGCGGCGCTGATGCGCAACCAGCGTTCGGGTGGGCCGGCCCAGGCCAGTTCCCGGGTCAGGGCTGGGAGGTCGGGTTGCAGTTCGCGAGTGAGTTGGTCCAATTCATGCCAACGCAGGGTGGCCAGCAAGGTTTGACCCTCGGGAGCGGTGTGGGGCTGGAAGAGGGTCTGGAAAGCGGGGTTGGCCAGGAGGATACGGTTTTGTTCGTCCAACAGCAGGATGCCTTCGCCGAGGAGGTTGAGCACGGCTGTCAGGCGGGTTTGGGCTTCGTGGGCGAGCTGGGCGTGGGTGGTGGCCCAGCGCTGGAGGGCCTCTTGGTGGGCTTGCTGGAGTTGGCGGAACCGGTGGCGCCAGGCCAGGTGAACGGCCAGCCCGGCCAAAGCCAGCAGCAGACACAGCAAGGTGGCAAGCATGGAGCGAGCATGGCCCTCCCGGGTGGAAGGTTCAAGGGCTGAACCGGTAACCGACCCCGCGGACGGTCTCCAGATGGCGCGCGGCAGGGCCGAGTTTTTCGCGCAGGCGCCGCATGTGGGTGTCCACGGTGCGACTGTCCACGGTGGGGGCGTAGTCCCAGACGTCGCGCAGGAGTTGTTCGCGGGTTTGGACGCGGCCGCGCCGCTGGGCCAGGGTGGTTAGGAGCTTGAATTCGG
>Ga0209809_1000787_pt1 | contig 27684 bp, 30 predicted proteins | sample YNPMSTMetaG_FD_186172 | JGI IMG/M metagenome (GOLD analysis project Ga0209809, IMG submission 186172) | Anoxygenic and chlorotrophic microbial mat microbial communities from Yellowstone National Park, USA - YNP MS-T MetaG (SPAdes) (version 2) ...
TTCTGGACCGCATCGGGGATCGGCCCCACCAAACCGTATGCCTGATGCAGCGCCAGGGCGCGGATGAAACTTTTGCGGACGGCCTCCTCGACCGTATATCCGGCAAGCAACCGGTTGACCTCGGCCTCGGCCTCGGCGCAAATGGTGTCCAGCGAGGTCTGGTTGCCCAGCGCTTCCTTCAGCTGGGCCAGCTTCTTTGCAGTCAGGAGCAGGTCTGGGGTGCTGAAAGCCATGGCGTCTCTAGAGGCCGGGCTTCAACCCGAAGCGGACCGTGTTGGTGGCCGGCAGGGTGCCCGTGTTTTGGACGGAGTCCACGCGCAGGTAGCCCAGGCCGCCCACGTTCAGATTGGTGACCAGCAATCCAGTGGTGAATGTGAACACGAACCAGTTCGTCCTCCAGGTCGTTCCGTCCACGCTGGCGCTGAGCCGCGCCGTCAGGTTGGTCGAGGTGGTCTGCCAGGAAATGGCCACCTGGCTTTGCTGGGTGACCGGGATGATGGCGGCGATGTCGTTGGAGGTGGCGCCGGCCGCCACCGTCGGAATGCTCAGGTCCCGAGCCTCGTAGGCCAGCAGGGCCGGCGCCAGTATCCCCGCTAACACGATCGCCAGGTAACGCATGGCTCAACCCGCCGCCCAGTTGGTCAAATCGGTGGCGATGTATTGCACCAGGACGCGCCCGGCCTGCATGGCCGGGGCGTTCACCTCGCCATGATTGATCCTGCCGCCGGGGTGCGGATACACTGGCAGGGGCCTGTTCCCGACCTCGGAATAGACCCAGACGCTTTGGCCCGGGACTCTGGGCGCCGGCAAGATCACGCCCTTGGTGCCGTCTGCGCCGATCACGTTATTGACGACGCCCGTCAGCAGCGCCGCGTTCGCTTGGGTGGATCCGGCAGCCAGGACGTCGGCCGTTTTGAACAAAACGGCCTTGCCCGCCCCGAGGATTACGCCTGCCAGAACTGATTTGATGCCTGGGATCATGGTTGGGGGTGGCCGGCCTGATGCGCCAGACCAGGCCGGCCCGCATTCAGGTTACTGGCTCACGAACGCAAAGCCGCAATTGATGACCCCGCGCGCTGCGCCATAGAGCACGTCCAGCCGCATGTTAATCCGCCGCGTTCCCTGGTCGATCCAACGGTCGCTCAGCACCGCCAGGCCGCTGACGGGATCGCGGATGACCGTGATGCTGCCCGGGTAGCCGGCGCCAATGAGCGCCTCGGGATTGTCCGCCACGCGAGTGACCAGCAAGAGGGCACTGCGTTGGAAGGCAAAGCCGATCAGGTTCCACCCATTGGACGGCAGCGCGGGATACTCCCACACATGCTCGAAGCCTTTGACGTTCATCCAGTGCCCGTAGGCGGTGCGGTTGTTGCCGTCGAGGTACTCCATGATGATCTGGTCATTGGAGAGAGCCTCGGCGAAGTCGGCATTGACCCACATCGAGCGCCCGAAGTCCGGTGCGCCGGCCGCATTGAGCGCCTTGGCCGCGGTGGTCAGGGCGCTGAAATCCTTGCCGCTGGCCGGCCCCACCGACTTGTTGGTGAACGCGTTGGTGATGAGGGCCGCCACGGCGTCCACCAGGGCGTTGCCCAGCCCCACAGCCTGAGCCTGGGCATGTTCCTCGACCAGATTCCGGTTCGTGCTCAGGTACTCGGCGGTGGTGAACGCATAGTGGACCTCTCGATGGTGCGCCAGGCTGACGACGTAGTCGGTGTCGGCGGTGTCCTGCGGGCCGGAGCCGAAATCCTGGGCGCTCGGGATTGCGACCGTCCGGGTGTAAATGGCCTGGCCTTTGCGCGCCGGCTCATCGCTAAAGTCGGTGGTCACATTCGCCAGCATGGGCCGGCGCGAATACACCAGGTCCAGAATGCGCTGAGCGATCAGGTTGCCGATCATGGTGCCGAGAGTGTTGGCGGCCTCGACCGGGTAACGCTCGAAGGGAATCCGCTCCCCCTTGTCCAGCAGCGGCTTGAACTCGCGGTAATAGATCAGGCCCCGCTCGGTGGGATTGGCCGCGGCGATGTAGCCGCGCAGCGCATCGCAGACATCGGGTTTGAGCACCTGGATGCCCGAACCTTGCGGTGTCATGCGGCCGGCCGTCAGCGCGGGCTTGCCGGGCAGCTTGTTGAGTAGCTCGGCGTTTTTCGGGTCGGCCACGATCAGCTCGATCCATCGCTTCTGCGCCACCTCGTCCTTGGCGGCGATGGCCCCGCGCGCCACGGCGCTGGCCACGATGGTTTCGGCATCGCGGCGCGCCCGTGCGGCCAGCTCGGCCTTCAGGTTGTCCAGTTGCGCCTTCGCGGCCTCCAGCTCCGCTTGGGCCGCCCGGAGCGCCTCCTCCCTTTCGGGGCTTTCGGCCCGCGCCTTCAGCTCGGCGTTCTGCGCCTCAAGCTCCGCAATCCGCGCCTGCAGCGCGGCCAGCTCCACTTTGTCCGTCGCATTCATGGTCATGGTTGAGGTCGTTGGGCCCGCAGAGGCCCACAGCGGGGCGATCTGCGCAAAAGCCGGATTGTTCACCAGGCCGCCCATGTTCAGCGGCGCACCCTCGACGCGCGCCGGGCGGTCCGAACTCTCGAAAAACATCGGCGAGAAGGCGCGGTAGACGCGGCCGGCCACCGCCTGCCGACCGGCCTCGCTCCACTCCACCCGCGCCCAGATGCCCGGCTCGGGCGTTTCCCGCCAGGCAAATTCCAACGGCCAGGCGCTGGCCCCCTTGCCTTCATGGGCAAAATCGAAAAAGGGTTTGTGCCGGCGCGCCAGATGCGCCTGCAGGGCCCGCTGCATCCGCGCCGCATCCTCGGGCCCGATCTCCATCTCTACCGTAATGGGCCGACCATTCTTGCTGCCCGTGATCGTGTGCCGGCCGCCCGGCATCCACATGATCCACTCCGGCGCGCCGGCCTCCTGCGCAAGCGGGATGGCCACCCGTGCCTCGATGGCATCGGCCTCGGACCGGGCTGCCTGGCCCCGAACAGGCTCACGCCACTGGCCATGGCACACGGCCGCCCGCTGCGATGCGTCCGGGAATTCCGACACCATCCCCTCGTCGCTCATGCAGCGGCCGATGAAATCGCGCTCCGATTCGCCTGGCGCCGGTATGGGCAGCGGCATATTCCGCGGCCCAATGTGGCAGGCCATGGCGGCAGGAGCACCTTACCCGGTAACGCTTCGCCTGCACCGCTCCAGCTTCCCAGGGTGCGGCCGCCCCCCGGCGGGGCTTTCCGGGCGCGGCCCCGAGGGCCTCGTGCCCCTGGGGCCGCCACGGCAAGAAGCACACCCGGCCACGCAAATGCCTTGGCCGTGCAACGGCCGCGGGGTAGGATCGTTCGGCGGGGGCGGCGAGGGTAAAGATAGCGGCCGGCTTCTTCCGCGCGTTTATAGCGCAAAATAAACGGTCGGGGGTCTGCTACGCCCGCAAATGCCGCCGCAATGCAGATTCCATGGCTTCCACCACCAGCAAAGTGGCCATCGCCGTCAGTTGCCCGGTCGGGTGGATCGGTAGGAAGGGCCGGGCCGGGATCTTCGAGCCCGGGTGTTCCACTTTCCTGACCACGACCCGGCCGAAGCGCTGCGACGTGAAGGCGAGGGCTTTGCGGCGGCGCGGCAGGATGGCGTGCGGCGCGGTTTGTCCACCGAATTGGTGGATGGCGGCGTAGGGCATCGGGTTGCTGAGCGTCGCCTGCCGATCGCTGACCTCCAGCCGCCAGGCGCTGGACAAAGTCCCGCTCTTTTTGAGCGTGGCGGGGGTGCCGTCGGCTTTGGGCGCCCATGGGATCGGGCGCCAGGCTGCGCCGTGAACGCTGAAATTGCCCAGGGTGATCGAGAGCAGGGTCGTCCCCGCGGCCCGGAGGAGGGGCTCGGGATCGCCCACCCGGCCGATCGCGCGCCAGAGCAGACTCTGCACCTCCTTGGATTGGACCTCCAGGGTGATCATTCCAGCCACGAGACCGGCCCGATCTTCGCGTCAATCTCGGCCTGCGTGAGCGGCCTGCCCGTGCGGAGCGCCTGGCGCATCAGACGACCCAGCGCCCGGTAGGACTCCAAATCGCCCAGGAGCTGCGGGTGCGCCACCCAATCGTAGCCCTCCTCCTCCGGGAAACGTTGCTGGTATTCGCGCACCACGGCGCGCAATTCCTCGAGCTCGGCCCTGATGTGTTCGTTCATAGACCCAACGCTGACTTTACCACACGGCAAATCTGTGGGAAGAGCTGCTGAAACACTGGGTCGCCCTCCAGCAGCGCCGAGACGGCGTGCGCGGGCGGCTCGGCATACCACCCCAGCTGCTTCGTGTAGGCCACGGAGTGCCCGCATCCATACCGGCCGCCAGACAGGCTGCACAACATGTCCGCCAGGCGGCTCAGCCTCTTGCGCTCGGCCAACGGCAGCTCATGGAACTGGCGGGTCTCCTCGGAAGGCAAATAGCCGAAAGCCTGCCCCAGCTCCACGTATTTGGAGTCATCCCAATCCTTTCTGTTCGCCCATTGCTGCCAGTGGCCGGGAAAAGCCGCCTCCAGCCTGCCTTGGAGCCTCCGCCAGTCGGCCTCTAGCGCGGCGGAAAGCTCCTGGCCCGGTCCCGACCCGGAACGATACACGCCGGCCCGTTCGCACACATGATGGCCGCATTCGTGATAAAACGTCGTCACTCCCCCCGCCCATGATCGGGGATCGGCAGCCATGTGGATGGTTCTGGTGGCCGGGTGGTAGTAGCCGCCTCTGGCTATCTTGAAATGCGCATTGTCGAGCAGCCGCGCCACCGGGTCGGGCAGCTTGCGGGCCGCTTCCTGAATTTCAGGCGGTAGCTTGGCCGCCGAAACCCTGGCCGCCACTTCTCTTGCGGCCGGTGAGATGGGGGCGGTTGGGGCCGGCGCTTCGAGGGGGGGCTGCCCCTTGGGCGGTGTGGATCTTGGGGCGGATGGAGGGGTCGGGCCCAAGGGTTTCTGGAGAGCCTGCCAAAGGGTTTGCCCGGGCCAGAGCTCCGTGGCCTTGGCCCAGGACTCGAAGGCGGCCCAAACCTCCGGATCGAACCGTTTCCGGAGTTGTTCCAACGGCAGCAAGAGACTGTCCGGGTGCCATTGGAAGGCGCTGCTGCCGCCGGGCTTGAAGCGGGGCGGGGTGACATCCACCCGTTGGCCCTCCGGGGTGATCCGTGTGCCGTGGCGCAGTTGCTGCAAGGCCGGCCCTTCGAGGACGCGGCGGGCTTCGGGCCGTTTGCGCAGATCAGCTCGCCGGATCTGATCGACCTGCCTGGCGTTCAAGGGGCGCACGCGGCAGCGGCAGCCCCAGTCCCAGGGCGGCAGGTGGTCCTCCCAAAAGGGATCATCTTTCGGAAGCACCACCCCATCCAGCGCCCGATGGGCCGGGCGGACCCGCTCGTCCTCCATGGTCAGATACTGCAGGTGCGTGGTCTCGGGATCGGCCTGGGCCACCTGCCAGACAGCGGCCTGAAACGCCTGAAACCCGTGGATGCGCAGCAGCAGCTCGGCCCGCCGCTCGGCCGCCTCCGGCTCGAAAGGCAGGGCATCGGCCACGTTGGCCTTGACCTGGTCCCATGTCTGGCCGGCCGGCAGCGTGGCGATTTCGTCGCGCAGCCGCTGCAACAGTTGCGCCGCCTCGATGCCCGTGACCGTAAAGGCCCGCACTCTCAGTTCGGGCAGCAGCCGGTCAAAGACCTCCCGGGTCAAGGCCGGCTTGTCCCGGATCAGGCTGATGGCCTCCCGGTGCGGCTGGACAAGCTGGACTTTCAGTGCCATGCCGGCCCCCCTGGCCCATTACGCCCGGGGTTGGCGGGCCGCTTCCACCGCCTCCGCCGCCCCGGCGGCCGCGGCCACCTGCAGCGCCTCCTCCACCAGCGCTGCCACCCGCTCGGGCGCCCAGTCGGCAAAGTACCGCCGCGCCTCGGCCAGCGCTTCCTCAGGGGATTGGGACCGAAGGATGATTTCCCGCAAGGGCGCAAGCGCACCGCGATAGGCTTCGGCCAGAGCCCTGGCGCGTGCGGCGGCGATGGCATCACTGGGCGCTGGCTGCGCCAGCGGCGTCATGCGCCCGGCAGCCGCCTGGAGCATCGGGCCCGGACCGGACAGCCGCGGCCCACCCACCACCGCTTCCCCGGGCTGGGGCAGGGGAATGTCCAGATGCTCATAGAGCCAGGCCCTGGGCAGTTCCAGACCGGCATTCAGGAGCGTGGCCACCCGCTGGGCATTGGCCACCTGATCCTGCGCGCGGATCGGCTCGGCCTTGATTTCGGGTGCGAAATCAGAGTCGCCGTAGTTGAGTTCGAGGATCGAGGGGATGAGCTGTTGGCCCAGAATGCCAGCCAGCCAGTCGGCAGCCGCCTGGATCACATCGCCGCGGATGCGCTCGTGGACGGCGCCAAGGGCTTGGGTGCCGCGGTCGCCGGGATCACTGGTAAGCGTCTGGCCAAGGATGAGCAGGTCGCAGTTTCGATCCGCCAGTTCCAGGATCGCCTCCTGCGGGCTGGCGCCGGCCTGTTTCTGGCCCTCCAACAGATGCAGGTTCGTGCCCTCGGGGAAGGCGGCCCAGGCGGCGCTGCCCAGGTTGCTCATCATGTCGGCGATTTTGGCGATGGTGGCCTCGTCCGCGGTGCTGGAGTAAGTGGCCCAGCGCAGCGGCACGCCAAAGAGCTGCGCATAATTGAGCAGCCATTCGGCGCTGAAATTGGCAGCGGCCCACCACCAGGCCAGGGGCCGCAGCAGCGCCGCCCCGCACCAATGCGTGGTGCGCGCCTTGGCGATGGCCACCAGGAATTTGTGCGCCGGCAGATCGACCAGGTCCGGCGCGGTCGCCCCGGTGCGAGTCCCGGGCTCCGGGCCGGGGCCGGGCCGCAGGCCCACACTGCCATCCTCCCGCACACCATAGTTGACCGGATGCACCCACTGCGCGGCCCGCGGCAGGATGACCTGGCCGAACTCGGCGGTCTGGCGCATCTCCCATAACAGTTCGACCACGCTGATGCCCTTGCCCCAGGCATCCAAAAGATCGCGCAGCAGCCCGCGGAACTCCGACTCGTCAGCGGCCGGCTCCGGCCGCATCCGCCAGAGCGCATGAGTCACCAGGCGGGCCCGTTCCTCGGCTTCCGGGGTCGGCGGCTGGTTCTGCTCGCTCCAGGGCTCCACCCTCCAGTTCATCGCGATCACGGCCCGCTTCAGTTCGGCCAGATTTTTGGCCAGGCGCGGCCAGGTCTCCTCCATCAGATCGAACAGCTCCCACTGGCTGATCAGGTCGCCTGCCAGTCCGTGGGCCAGTGTGAATTCGACCCTCTGCGGCGTCAGCATGGAGACGCGCGCGCCGCGCCAGCGCACGGCGGCCTGCGGGCGCAGGATGCGTAGAAGGTCCGCACGCGGTCTTTCGGCGTTGGACGAGCCCGTGGTGCTGGGGCTGTACCGCAGAAGCGCCTCGGCCAGGCTGAGGCCGCCGGGGGCGCGGAGGCGCCAATCAGGTATGCTGTTCATCTTGGTCTCGATGCGTGGAAGGCACCGGCTCCATGCCGGCCAGGCTGTAACAGGCCTGCAGGATGGCCTCCGGATCAGGGTCATCCTCATCCGCCTGGGCACGCGCCACCGCCAGGGCATCATCCAGCAGCCGCAGGTTGGTGGTTCTTTGCAGGATGGGGGTAATGCGCCCCGCCAGCGAGGCTGCAGGATTGCGCCCCAGACCGGCAGCCGCCTGGAGATAGGCGGCCACGTCCTCCGGCCGCGTGCCGTGGCGATAATCGTCAAAGATGGGTTTGAGGCAACGGCCCAGGAACGCCCGCGCTTCGATCATGGCGTCGGTCGTGGCCAGTTGGACCCGCCGGAAGGCCGTATCGTAGCCAAGGTACACGAACCGGCTCGGTGTCTCGTCCACCAACATGCGCAGCAGGTGCATGAGCGCCGGCCCCCCCTCGTGCGCCTGGTCCAGGAACAGCGTCACCGGCACGCTGCTGAGCGCTTCGACCAGTTTTTTCTCCGCCTGGGCCGCATTCGGTTGCTCGGCATCCGCGCCGAGGGCGGCGAGCATCCCGGTGGCAATGTGCAGCTCCTTGTTCCGCCAGGCCGGGCGCAGCCGGCAGTACTTGCGCGTGGCCCGCTTCAGCTCCACCTGCCGCCGCGCCGCAGTGGTCTTGCCCGTGCCGTTGGGCGCCAGGCAGACCAGGATGCGCCGGTCGTTGATCGTGCGCTCCAGCATCGCCACCCGCCGCGCGAATTCCTGGTAAAAGGGCAGCGGGTAAAACTCATCCACCGGCGAGCCACCGTCGAGCAGCGCCGCGATTCTTCGCAGTCGTTGCAGGGTGCGCTCGGGGTGGCTGTGCGACCAGTCGTCATTGCGCCAGCGTCCCCAGGTGCGGGTGCTGACCAGGTCGGGGTAGGCGTCCACCAGGGCGCGGTCGCTCAGCTTTTCTGTGGCCTGGATCTCTTTCAGCCGCGCCACAATCTCGCGCGCGGTTTGCAGGTCGTTGGGATTCCAGCTTTTCATAAATCAGCATCAGAGCGGAATATCGGTAAAGTCAGCCAGGCGCGGATCGCGCCAGCTGGCACGCGCCGGCGGCCGGGGCAGGGCCGGGGCGGGGCCGGGGCCGGGCAGGCCACGATCCCTGAAGGCCGGTGTGCTCTCGGCAACACCAGTTCGGATTTCGACCGCCGTGCGCCCGGGCCGGTTGTCCGGCCGAATGGCCTGGATGCTGCGATGCAGCGCTTGCGCCTGGCGGGCCGCAGCCTCGCCGCCGTCATCGGCCAGGTCGGCATATCCCCAGGCCCGGAGTGTGTACCTGGCCTGGCGGTCGAACATCTCCAGATCCCCCAGCAGCCGCCCGGCCGGCTCGCCCCGCCAGTTTTCGGCCAGCACCGCCCGCGCCGGCCCGCCCGTAAACGGATTGAAGTGCAGCCGCACGCGCGCACCCACCCACTCCACGAGCCATTCGGCCCCAAAGGTGAACCGCTGACTGAAGCCGGGCGCCAGCAGGACGCTGGTTTCAATGCTCAGACCGCGCACCCGCAGCGGCTCCGTCACTCGGGGCGCAAACATCCAGGCGTCTTCGGCAGGTAGCGGACGCAACACCCCAGGGGCGCGGCGCGCCCAAAACTCCGCCGGCTGCCAGCGCCCATACCGCGAGCCGTTGACCCAGTGGGTGTTCCAATCCGCGATGGCCTCACGCAGGGCGCGCAGCACATCGCCCAGCATCGGGAAATGCTCGCGCGGATCCTCGCTGCCGCGGCGGCAGGACTCGTAGAGCGCCTCCACCCCCTCATGCTCGCCGCGGAAGCGCCCCACCTGCCCGGGCAACAGGCTCAGCTTGGTCCAAAGACAGCCGAAGACCAGCTCCACCACCTTCTGATGGGGACTGCTGGCCCGGACGATTTCGATGCCGGCCAGCTCGCAGGCGCGGCTGATCGAGTGCGCGGCGCTCACCCCGTGCTCCAGCACCAGCCGGCGGGGCCGGCCGTGTTCCAGCATGGCGATCTGAAGTGTGGCCAGCAGATCCTCCGCTCGGTAGCTCCCGCGCGGCCGCGCCGTAAACGAGAAACCGGGGATGAAATAGCTCCGATGGTCCACCACCACCAAAAACTGAAATCGCCCCGGCATCACGCCGAATTTCCAACGCGGGTCGGTGCTGGGCACATTGCAGATCAGATTGAGCGTCCCGTCGTCAATCGTCCACTGCTCGCCCGGCTCCAACAGCCGCTCCTGGCCCGTCTCCGGGTCAACCGTGAACTGGAGGCTTCCGGCGCTCGAAACGTAGTCCAGCCACGCCTCGCGCGGGCATCGGAAGGCGCGCACATGCGCCTCGCTGAGCCGCGTTTGGCGCCGCAGCGGCCGCGGCAGCGGCAGCCCCAGGGCCTCGCGCGCGGCCAGCTCTTGGGCCAGCTCGGCCCGGATCAGCCCCCGGCGGCCCGCCGCGCGCAGCGCCTCCGGCAGGCTGCCGGATTTCCAGTCCCGGTTCGTCTGCAGCAGAATCTTTTTCACAGCCTCGATTTCGCCCGGCAGCAGCGGGGCCGCAGGCCGCGGGCCCCGCCGCCGCGGCGCAAAAGCGGCAGCGGTGCGCTGCTCCGGCGGCAGCGCGGCAAAGAGCTTGATCAGCCGGCTGGCAGTGGCCGGGCTCACCCCCACCGCGCCGGCCGCCTCGACCAATGCCCTGCCCTGCGCACGCAGCGCCACCAGGCGCTCCGCCAGCGCCAGACGCCGCGCGCCAGCCAGCAGATCGCTGGCGCGCGGCGCGTTGGTCGCGAGGGCCTTGAGCTGCGTCCGTTCAACCTCCTTGGATCGGCTCCCGACGCCGGCCAGTGTTTCATGAGGATGTCCCTCGGCACCCCCTCCGGAGCTCTCCTCCGGCAGCATGCTGGCATCAGGGCCGCCCACACCCACGGCGTCGGGAAATTCAGATCGGTGCGCGTTCATGGGTCGAAGCCTGCGGTCGCCAGGCCTTGGCGCGGCCGCGCAGCAGCCGGTGTAGCTCGATCAGGTCGCCAAGCGCCAATGTGTGATAATCGCGCGTGCCGTATATGGAGCGGCTCACCGCCGCCGCGTAGCCGGGCGCGCCGCGGTGATCAAGCTGCCAGAGCAGCCGCGCCCGCTCGATCTGCCCCGGATCGGTCCACTGGATCATCCCGGGCCGCTCCGGCCTGCCCAGCCAGGTGGGGTCCTCCAACAGGTGGCACAGCGCCATGAAGAGGCTGAGGCTCAGGCCGTCGAGGTGGCGGCTGCTGGCCTGAGAGGGCGAGTCTGGCAGCGGTTGGGGCCGACCCGATCTCCACGTGCGCGCCCGCTGCAGCGCCAGCGCGTTGGCCGCATGGCGAAGATCGGTCTCGGTCACCCCGCGCGCCTCGGCCTCCGCCCACCGGCGGGCCAGCGCCTCGATGGCATCACGGATTTCTGACGCCGCCGCATCCGCCCGGGCGCGGATGCGCCCGCACGGCGCCTTTTCCCAGACGGCCTCAAAGGCCGCCCGCCAGGCAGGAAAGTAAAGGCGTCTGCGTTGCGCTGCGGTCATCTCACGAGTCGGCAGTTGAGAAATTTCACCAGATCATCGCGCCACACCCAGCCTACGCCGCCGTCGACGCGGATCGGCAGTTCCCCGGTCAACCGCTGCAAATGCGGCCGCGCAATGTAGAGCAGGTTGCACACCGTGCGGCAGCGCAGCCGCTTCTCGAACGGATAGCCCACCACCCGCTCGATCACTTGCGACACCGGCGCGCCGGCCAGCCCCCGACCCAGCAGCTCCGCCAGCCAAAAACGCAGTTCGGCCCGGGAAGCCGTGCTGCCCACGTTCCAGACCCAGCGAAGCCGCCCGCAATCCACCATCTCGCGAACCGAACCGGGCTCCAGTTCGAGAATCGTCGCCGCCACCGAGAGCGGCACCAGCACAGGCCTAAATTTGGGGAGGCTCATGGGGATGGGGCGGCTCTTCCAGGATCAAACGGTAGGCCGAGCAAACGGTGCGCCCTTGGCGCCTGATCCGCGGCGCAGGGATGTTCCAGCCCTGCTTCCGCAGGTCCGCAATGCGGCTGTGGACCGCGTAGGCCCCGCTGACCCGCGCCAGCTCGGGCATCTCCACCCACTCGCCACGCGCCTCCATAAGGCGGCGCAGAATGGCCGCGCACTGGCTTTCGCCTTCCGGCGGGTTGGGATGCGTGGTGCTCATTCCGACCTGCTTTCAAGCTCGCGACGGAGTGCGTCCAGCCAGATGAGCTTCCGCCCCCATTCCTTGACTTTCGCCGCGGAGGGGGCGTTCCGCAGGCCGAACTCGCACCGCTCGATCTCGCGATCCACAGCCTCGAGGGTCGTGAGCTTCGCGAGCCGATCCTTTTCCCACAGGTTTGATGCTTTCATGGGTTTCGCTTCCTCTCTCGCAGGGTTTTCTCGATCCCCGCCTTGATCGAAAGCAACAGATCCTCCGGCGCCGCCGCCAGCGCATCCATGATCACAAACCCCGCCGCGGTGCGCTCCAGCTCATCCAGCTCGTTCCAGTATTCCCAGCGCCGCTTGAGCCGGTCCCAGGCCTCCCGGAAAAGCACAAGCTGCCGGGGGCAATCAGGGTCCTTGACCCCGCGCGGTGGCCGCCCCCCGCCGTGCGCCAGCCCGTGCTTCTGCTGCCGCTCCAGCATCTCCAGCTTGGCCTTAAGGCCCGCCAACGCCCCGCCCAGCCCAATGGGATGCTCAGAATCCAGGATGCGGGCCGTGTAGTATTCGCGCAGGGTCATCGGAGTGCCCGGAGGCCGGCCCACCTCGGCCAGGGCCTGATCCGACCATTCGTAAGGCTCCGGGTATCGATCGAATAGCCGGTGCAGCTCCAGGGCTTGGTCAATTAGTGTTGCTGATACTCCCAAAGTCGCTGCCACCGAGTCCAAGGTCGGATTTTCGCCGAAAACGCCCAATTTTCTCGAAAGCACACTGAGTGTGCTACCGGAAGACTTCTTGTTTTGCTGACACAGGTTTGCACGCTTCCGCTGGGTCGAAATGTCAGCCACTTCGGCAATCAGCGGCGCCAGCCGGAACGCCAATTGCCCCTTGGTCTGATGCCGCCGCTGCAGCTCGCTGGTCAGGATGATCTCCAGCGCCTCCTCCTCCGGCCGCTCCTCCACCGGCACGGCCTCCATCTGGATGGCCTTGGCCGCCATCCAGCGCGTCACCCCGTCCAGGATGTAGCCGGTGGGGGTGACGATCAGTGGCTGCAATATGCCATGCTCGATGATCGAACGCCGCAGCGCCAGCATCTCAGGGCTGTCCGGCTGCCAGCGCCCGGCCAGGTGGGCGATCTTGGGATGCGGAACAAGGTCTTGGACGGGTCGCGTCTTCATGTCTTGGGTCTCTCGCGAAGCTCCGGGGGAATCCATCCGAGATTGAGCGCCGAGAAGATTTCAACTTCCTCGGCGGCGGCGATGCAGTAGCCTTCTTCGTCAAAAAGCCCTTCGTAAGGCTTCCACATGAAGCCTAGAGAGAGCGCGCGCTCGGCGATCCAAATGTTGTGCTCCTTGCTGCCCGTGCGGCAGAGGAGGAGCGTGCCCCAGTTGGAGGGTTTGGTCTGGAACAGATCGCGGAGGGCTGGCCGGGCGAAAAAAATGTCGAGCTGGATCTCGCGGCCGTCCGGGAGGCGCAGCCGGTAGATGCAGTTTTGCTCACCTTCGATCACCGGGGTGGCCCTGAGGCGGCACCGGTCCGCGATCGCCTGGCGCATGCCGCGCAACGGCAGGATCACCAGGTCAATATCGCCGACCTCGGGCTTCCCGCGCCGGATTGAGCCCGCGATCTCGATCCGTTCGCACATTGGCCGGAGCGCGTCCACGATTCGGCCGGCCAACTGTTTGGCTTCCTGCAGTTTCATTGGTCGAGTCAGAGTCCGGCGAGGATCGCCGCGGCGGCTGCGCCAGCGCCCATGATGATGAAATCCGCGATTTGGAATCGGCCGCCGCGGGTTGCGCAAATGCGAGCCGCCGCCGTGACCCCGGCCACGATGACCATGAGGGAAAGCGCGATTTTCATTTGGCCTCGACCGTCTCGCGGCTTTGGGTTGGTGTGAGTTTGGGTTCGACGAAGAACTCGTCTTCCTGCACGACCTGGCAATAGAGCGCCTTGAGGTTTTCAGCGTCTCGGGCGGCGAGGAGGGCCTCGCGGTTCACCTCCTCTTTGATCCGCACGAACTGCAGTTTGCCCATCTCTTTTAATCGCTGGAGAACAGCGGACCAGGTGACGCCGCGGAGGGGCCGGAGCGCGGGCGGGGTCATGCGCCAGCCGATCAGCCCGTGAAGCATCTCGAGGGTCTTCTTTCCGCCGAACTCTTCGGGATGGGCTTCCGCCCATGCCCGCAGACTTTCCAGCATGCGCAGCAGCTGATCCTGCAGTTTGGCCAGCCGCGCCTCGTACTGCTTGCGCGTCCGCGTGAGCTGTTCGTCCATCTCGGCCTTCAGCGCCGTTTCCTCCAGTTTCACCTCGGCAATGCGGCGAAGCACCGCCTCGGCCTCGGCGCGGCCGGCCGGAATATCCACCGGAGCTTTGAGTTTGAGCCGGCTCATCGGAAAAGCAGGTAGAGGTTGATGCTTCCCAACAGCGCCGCCGCCAGCCATCCCCAGACGGCCCAGGCCACAGCCCGCTTCTTGGCCGCCAGCAGCTCCCGCCGCGACGGCTCCCGCCACCAGCGCGAGAGCGTGATAAACTCCGTGTCATTCATATGGTGTGTTTTCCAGGGTTTCAGTTTGCTGCAGCGCGCCGCTCGGCGCGCCAAATCCGTTGATACATCTTGAGATACTCCCGCCGATCCGCGCAGAAAGCGGCCAGCTCGGGCCGCCGCTTTCGGGCTCCGGGCTGATGGGGGAATTCCCCCGGGGCGGCCTTGAGACCGGCCGCGACCCAGGCATGGGCCTTGGCGCGGGCTTCCTCACACGAGGCGACCCCCCACTGGAGGGACCTCAACCCGTAGAAGACAGCCCCAATCCGCCGGTCCGCGACCGCGGCGATCTCCGCAAGGGTGGCGCCGCGACGCCGCAGAACGTCCCAGGCGCAGAATCGAGCCAGGGTGATCTCATGGCGCTTGCATCTGCCCAGAAGATCACGGGGCGAGAGCCCTGCCGCGCGCGCGACGGCGCGGACAATCCGTAACGCGTAGGCTTTTTGTTCAGCGGTAGCCCTCATTGGAGCTTTCCGGTCATGGTCCAAAAGCAGGCGCGGCAAATCCCGTGCGTGACGCGCCGCGCTAGCGGGTTGCCGCCGAGCCGTCGCCCGCACCAGGCGCAGACGCGTCTCCAGCGGAGCCAACGAGAAAATGAAGCACAGTGCATCATCTCGTGCGCATAGTGATGCACTTCGCTGCACCTGTCAACACTTTTTTTGACAGAGTTTTGCGGGGCGTGTTAGGTTCAAACCCGGGTGCGAAAAGAACCCACAATTACCGTGCGGATCCGGCGTTCCTTGGCCGACCGGATCGCGGCGATTGCCGAGCCGCTCAACTACAGCACCAATCGGTTCGCGGAAATTGCAATCGAGGAGATGCTGCTGCTCCTCGAAACGCCCCCGGACCAGCGGCGGATGCCGCGGTTGGTGGCAATGTTCGATGCCATCCGCGAGCTTGAGAGGAATCAATCGGCCTGGGAGCTGAACCAGTCGCCGCCTCCACCTCGTCCGCAGCCGGGTCGTCGTTGACGAACCCCTGGCTCATCAGCGTCATGCGCTGGCGTGGTGGGGGGGGGCGTGCTGGCCGCACAAAGAAGCGCGCGCATCGCCCGCCCCGTGCCGGTGGGTCAGCCCATCTGCAGTTCCCAAATCGGAGAACCTCATGCGAGCCTCGCCGCGCTGCCGCGCCTTACCGGGTAAGCTGCGGGGCCGAGCTTGTCCACATAGGCTCATGAATGATGAATGCTACGATGCAAAGCCTGATCCGCGCGGTCCTGAAGGTCGGCGGCGGATACTTGGTAGCCAAGGGCCTCGCCGATGAAAGCACCGCGGAGGTCATCGTGGCCGGCCTGGTGGCCCTCATCGGCGTGGTCTGGGGCGCGGTGGCAGCCAGGAAGGCGGCAGTCTGATGACCGAGCGGTTGGTCATAGCCCTGGTCGCGGCCCTTTTGGCCTGGCTGGAAGCCAGGCTGGCAAAACCCAAGACGATCTCGAATGCTCAAACCCCCGAAGATGTCCGCCGCGCTTGGGCGGATTATCTGCGCCTCCGCCTGGCTGATCGGCTCGGCCGGCTGCGCGACCCGGACGGTGATCATTGACTCCACCCAGGATGTCGTGCGCCTCGGCGAAGATGTGCGGGGGCACGTCTATGTCTGGCGGCCAGGAGGCTGGGAGCGGGTGGGGCCGGTCAAATTGCCCCAGGGGTGGTGGGCCGGCCCCGGGCCGGATTGGCCAAAGAGGTGACCATGGACGGCATTCATGGCGTTCCGGGAAATTTCGTCAGGGACTACCTGACCCTCACGCTCGTCCTGGGGCTGGCCGTGCTCCAATTGCTCAACTTCGCGCGCGGCCGGCGCGCCCAGGTCAATATCGAGGGAGAAGTCATCACTCGGCCCACCGGACCGAAGTTTGTGGACGAAGCAGTCTTCCAGGCCCGCCAGGAGGCCGCCGAAGATAGACTGCGCCGGCTGGAGGCCTCCGAACAAACCATGCGCGCCGAGCTGGCGGCCATTCGGGCAGAAATGAAGGCTGACCGCGAAGCCCTCCAGCGGCTCCTGCGCGAGGAAATGGCCAAGGTCCATGGCCGCGTCAACGAGGTGCTCGTGGCAGTGGCCGAATTGCGCGGCCCACAAAGCCACATCACCCATCCGCACGGATAGATGCATATGGCGCCAGACGCCCCCATCCTGCAGTATCTGCTGCGCCAGCTCCATGACGGCGAGCCATGGCAGGAGGAAGTCATCGTGGCCGGGCTGCGCCTGGCATTCCGCCACAAGGCACTCACCCGCGCCGAGGCAATGCAAATCATCCAGGCGGCCGAGGATCATGGCTGGATCACGGGCCTGAACGATCCACTGCGCGGCCGGCTCTGGAGCATCACCGCCAAGGGGCGACTCAAGTTCCAGGAGGTATCGTGAGCCGCGGCGCTGAAATCCCAACACGACTTTGGCTCGATCGCCACGCGGAACTCATCGAGCGGCTCCGCGCGGAGGGAGCAACCCTGGCGCGCATCTCCGAGGAGCTGGCCAAACTCGGACGCCGCGTGCAACTCTCCCAGATCTCGGGATGGTTGAAGCGGCGCGAGGCGGAGGCCAGGCGGCGGACCTGGGAGGATCGGGTGATCGCGGCCCTCCGGGAGAATAATGAACGGCTGGCCGCCGTGGCAAAGAGCGGCGCAGAAGGCGGCCTGGCGGCCGTCATCATGGCGCTGGAAAAACTCGCCCTCCAGCTCAGCGTAACCCTAAGCGCAGACCAAACGGGCCTTGATCCTTCCGATCTGTCCGAGCTCAAAGAGCAGCTTTCTATGCTGACCACCGCCCTCAAGCCGCTCATGGAATACCGGCGCGTCCGCGTGGCCGAGCAGCAGAGCGAGCTGGATCGGCGGCGGCTCGAAGAGCAGACAGTGGAGAAATTCCTGGCCTGGTACGAGCGCGAGGCGGCCCGGCGCGTGGCGGACAGCTCGTTGCCGAGCGAAGAGAAGATTCGGCTGCTGCGGCGCGAGTTTTTCGCGGATGTGGATGCTGCAGAGAAGAAATTGGGCGCGATGATTCCGGGTGCGACCGATGCCAAATGAGTCCGCCAGTGTTGACCGGGGGCCAGCGGCAGCGGCCCGGCGCTCGCCCCGCCGGATTTATGAGCAGGCGGCGCTAATCGCGGCGCGCCGCAACCGCACCCTGGTCTTGTTTTGGGCTCGGCAGTGTCGGAAAAGCACCACCCTCGGGGCGATTGCGTTCGATGAGTTGAGCCGCGCCCCGGGACGCAATGTGATCGCCGCAAGCGCCTCCTTGCTCCTGGGCTCGGAGCTAGTGGCCAAGACTTTCAGCGCCGCCGAGCAGGCCGCCCTGGTAGCCCGCGAGGCCGCCGCAATGCGGGCAGCGCTGGAGGCCGGCGCCGGCGAGGCCAGCGCGGCGCTGCACCTGCGAGTCGCCGATCGGCAAAGCGGCAAGATTTACGACCGCCTGGCTGAGGAGGATTTTGCCGAACTTTACTCGCTGAGCAGACTGGAGCTGCGGCTTTACCATAGCCGCACCGCTTATTCCCGGCTCCAGGTGATCGCTCCGAACCCTGCGACCGCGCGGGGCTGGTCGGGGATGGTCCTGCGTGATGAGGCCGGGTTTACCCGGCCGGCGCTCGAGGTCGAGCTGCGCGTCGCCGTCAAACCGATCATTGATACCGATCCATCGTTCCGGCTAATCTATGCATCAAATTTGCCGCGCGATGATCGGCATCCATTCTGGGAAATGACTCTGCCGCCGCCCGACATGAAGTTCGAGCCAAGAGCGGAGGGCCATTTTTATGTCGGCCCAGACGGAACGCTGATCCATCGGGTGGCTCTGGCCGACGCCTATGCCGCGGGCCATAGGCTCTATGATTCGCGGACCGGACGGCCCTTGAGTTATGAAGAATTCTGCGCCGACCCGGCGAATCGGCTGGGGCTGAATGATAGCTACCGACTGATCCATGAAGCGGGTGGCAGCGCCGCGATTGATTTGACTGCGCTCATCACGGCTCAGATGCGGGGTGCCGGCGAGGGGCATTTTTTTTATGTGGGCTCGGATGCGGAATGGCAACGCGCTTGCCGGGCTTTGGAGGCTGTGATGAAAGATGGGCGCGTCGGAGTGGGCTTCGATGTCGCTACGACCACCGGGGATTCCTCGAATCCGTCTGCGCTGGTGGTGACCGAGCAAATCGGCAGCATGTACTATCAGCGATTTGTTGCGGTCTGGAAAGAGCGCGCCCCCCAGGTCGTCCGCGAGCGCCTCGGCCAGGCCCTGGCCGTGATACGGCGGCGCCCCCGCGGCGGCCCCGCCATCCGCTTGGCCGTGGATGCCACCAGCGAGCAACTCTTCGCCCGCGACCTGGCTGCCGCCCTGGCTCGCCAGGGCGAGGCCGTCGAACTGGTGGATGCGCGCAAGCTCATCGAGCCCTGCCCCAGCGGCTATGTCCGCCCGCCCACGACAAAAACCTTCCTGGGCGACCTCTATAGCGCCGCCATTAATCAGAATCTCTACTACATCCCCCCCAGCGACTACGTCCAATCCGACCACCGCTTGGTCATCAAGTCCGGCGGTTCCTACCAATGCGACCCCCAGTCCGACGGCCGTCATGGAGACACCTTCGACGCCGGTAAGCTGGCCCATTGGGCCCTGACCCCTCGCCTCGGGCCGGTTTCCCCGGGTCTCGTGCGCTTCGGCACGCCTGGCCGTCCCACCCTTTTTCACCCTCCTTCCAACCCTTTTTGACCACCCCGGAATTTCTGAAATTTTCAGAAATTCCAGCTGGACGCTTTCATTCCGCCTAACCTCCTAGCCCCAAGCCACTTACACCGCCGTTCCTCTCTTTTCACAAATTCCGCCCTCTCCCCGCGGCGGCAACCAGCAAAAGGTGGTGCTGGGCAAATGGCTGCTGGCGCAGCCACAGGTGCTCATCCTGGACGAGCCCACTCGGGGCATCGACGTGGGCGCCAAGTTCGAGATCTACCAGCTCATTGTGCAGCGAGCCGAGGCCGGCGCGGGCGTGCTGCTCATCTCCTCGGAGCTGGAGGAGTTGATCGGGCTGTGCGACCGCATTCTAGTGATGCGCCGGGGCGAGCTGGTGGACGAGCTGCGGCGAGCGGAGTTTGAGCGCGAGCGCATCCTACGCGCCGCCCTGCACGAAAGGAGTGCCCCATGACCCCGGCCCAACAACGTGCGGCTTTGCTGGCACTGAACAACGTGCCGCTGGCGTTGTTCGCGACGGCGCTGCTGGGTTTTGGCGCACTGGCGCCGTCGTTTCTCTCTCCGGCCAATCTGCTTAACCTGCTAGTGCAGGCATCGGCCACGGCCATCCTGGCCACGGGCGCAACCTTTGTTTTGCTAACGGCAGGAGTGGACCTCTCGGTGGGAGCGATCATGTTTGTGGCTGCGGCGCTGAGCGGCAAGCTGCTGCTGGCGCAGGGCTGGAGTCCGCCGCTGGTGTTGGCGGGCATGGTGCTGTTGGGCGGCCTGTATGGCGTGCTCAACGGCTTTCTGGTCGCGCGCCTGGGTCTGATTGCCTTCATTGCCACCCTGGGCACGCAGTATCTGGGCCGCGGGTTCGGGATGTGGTTGACCGAGACGCGCGCCATGAACTTGCCGGAGAGCTTTACCCAACTGGCCTCGGCCCGGTGTTTGGGTGTGCCCCTGCCGGTAGTCGTGGCAGTGGTGGTGATCGGGCTGGCGCACGGGTTGTTGATGCACACGCCTGTGGGCCGACAGATTTACGCGGTCGGCCAGGATGCCGGCGCCGCGCGCAAGGCGGCCATCAACGTGCCGCAGGTGCTCTGGCTGGTTTATGGGGTCTGCGGCCTGTGCGCGGGTCTGGGCGGCGCGGTCGCCCTGGCCCAAATTGGCTCGGTGGCGCCCACCTTCGGCATGAACCGCGAGTTTGGCGCCATTGCGGCAGCCGTGCTGGGCGGCACCAGTCTATTTGGCGGTCGCGGCCGGGTTTGGCCGGGCACGGCTTTTGGCGCGGTGTTGATCCAGGCGGTCGAAAACGGCCTGCACAATCTCAATGCCGATCCTTACCTTTACCCGCTGGTCACCGGCGGGATCATTTTCGTTGCCGTGCTGCTGGACAGTGTGCGCAGCCGGTTGCTGAGTGCACTGGGACGGCGGTGGATTCGACCCGATGAAACGAGCGTAGCAAGCCTATGAAAGTGAAATCTCAACTCCTCTGTCTCGCCGCAGCGTTGTTCTCCCTCAATGGGAACAGCGGCGACCTGCCCCGGCTCAAAATCTCTGACAACCGTCGCTTTCTGGTCACTGAAACCGGGCGGCCGTTCTTCTGGCTGGGCGACACGGCTTGGGAGCTTTTTCATCGGCTCGACCGTGCGGAGGCGGAACTTTACCTGAAAGACCGCGCAGCGTGCGGCTTCAACGTCATCCTGGCGGTCGCGCTGGCTGAACTTGACGGCCTCACCGTGCCCAACCGCCGGGGCCATCTGCCGCTGCTGGACCGGGACCCTGCCCGCCCCGACGTGAAGCCGGGACCGGCCAACGACTACTGGGACTTTGTGGACGAGGTCCTGGACCTCGCCGCCGCGCAGGGGTTGTATGTCGGCTTCCTGCCAACGTGGGGCAAATACGTCACCTCGTCGCCCTTCGACGGCAAAGTGGACGGGATTTTCAACGTGGCGAACGCGGAAGCGTACGGACGGTTTCTGGGCGAACGCCTGCGCAAGCGTTCGAACGTGATCTGGATACTCGGCGGGGACAAGGCACCCTCCACGCCCGAGGCGGTGGCCATCTGGCGGGCCATGGCCCGGGGCATCGCACTGGGCGTGGCGGGGCGGGAGGATTACGACGCCGTGCTGATGACTTACCACACCTCCGGCCCGGGACATGTCTCGGACTACCTGCACGACGAGGCCTGGCTGGACTTCACCTCAGTGCAGTCGAGCCACGGCGACCTAGTGGAGAGCTGGCGGTTCATCGAGAAACATTGGAACCGTCATCCGATCAAACCGGTGATCGACCTGGAATCCAGTTACCCTGGCCTGTTGATTCGTGCCGAGTGGTTGCCACCTGCTTTGCGCGCTCTGCACCGGTCCACCCGGCCGGCGACTGACGATCATGCGCGCCGGGCGGCATACTGGGCAGTGTTCGCCGGGGCCTTCGGCCACACCTACGGTCACAACTCCGTCTGGCAAATGTATGAGCCGCCGCGCGAGGCTGTCCTGGAGGCCAGGGTCTCCTGGCGCGAAGCCCTGGCCGCACCCAGCGCCATACAGATGGGCCACCTTCGCCACCTGATCGAATCCCGGCCGATGCTCGAGCGCGTGCCGGACCAATCCCTTTTGGTTGGCGGCGCGGGCGAAGGCCCGGCGCACCGTCGCGCCACCCGGGGCCGTAACTACGCCATGATCTATTCGCCAGACGGTGCTCCCTTCACCGTCCGGCTGGGCGTCATCACCGGCGCTCGCCTCCGCGCCAGCTGGTTCAATCCGCGCACGGGCGAAACCACTTTCTTGGAAGTGCTGGAAAACCGCGGCGAGCGCGCGTTTGACCCTCCGGGCGCACCAGCAGTGGGCAATGACTGGGTGTTGGTGCTGGAAGATGCGGGCGAGTCCGCCAACGCACGTCCGCGCCCGGTTTACGGCGATGCGTTTCAAGCGAGTCAATCCGGCGAACAGGTGCCGGCTGAAATCTCGATGAGTGGCTTCGAGCCGAACCGGGCAAAGGCCTTGCCAAGCGCTTTCGGATTCTCTGCCGGTGTTCAATCCGAAACCTCAACCATCCATCGCACACCATGAAAGACAAACGCACGCTCCTGACGACCTTGCTCGGGCTGGGCCTGCTGGCCGTTCCGGCCCACCTGTTCGCCGCGCCGCTGCCCAAGTTGAAAGTCAGCGACAACCGGCGGTTCCTCGTTACCGAAAGTGGCCAGCCGTTCTTCTGGCTGGCCGACACCGCCTGGGAACTGTTCCACCGCCTCAACCGTGAGGAAGCCATTCGGTACTTGGAGGACCGCGCCGCCAAGGGGTTTACCGTCATCCAGGCTGTGGCCCTGGCGGAGTTGGACGGTCTCAACACACCCAACCCCTACGGGCACCGCCCGCTCCTTGACAACGATCCCACCAAGCCCGATGTGAAAGACGGCCCCGACAATGACTACTGGGACCACGTGGACTTCATCGTGCGGGAGGCCAACCGGCGCGGCATGTACATCGGGTTGCTGCCCACCTGGGGCGACAAGTGGAACCGGAAATGGGGCGTGGGACCGGAAATTTTCACGCCGCAGAACGCAGAGGTTTACGGGCAGTGGCTGGGGCGACGTTATCGCGGGGCGGGCATTGTGTGGATTGTCGGTGGCGACCGGCCGATCGAGAACGATACCCATCGCGAAATCATCCGGGCCATGGCCCGGGGTCTGCGTGCAGGCGACGGCGGCGCCCATCTGATCACCTTCCATCCGATGGGCGGGCAGGGCTCGGCTCAATACTTCCATGAGGAGGACTGGCTGGACTTCAACATGCGCCAGAATGGTCACAACCTCGAGTTCACCGGCCGCTACGACCAGACGCGCAAGGATTACGACCGCACCCCGGTCAAGCCCGTGCTGGACGGCGAACCGGTTTACGAGGATCACCCGGTGGCCTTTGCGCCGGACCAGCAGGGCCACTCCGTGGCCGCCGATGTGCGCAGGCCGTTGTACTGGAACCTGTTCAGCGGTGCTTTTGGCCACACCTACGGCCACCACTCGGTCTGGCAAATGTGGGCTCCCGGCCGCGAGCCGATCAACCGCCCCCTGATGCCGTGGTACGAGGCCATCCGGCAACCCGGGGCGGGTCAGATGCAACACGCCAAACACCTGCTGCTATCGCGCCCGTTCCTGACCCGGGTGCCCGATGACTCCGTGATTGTGACCGACCGTGTCCCCAGCAGCGTGCCGGGCGCGGGCCGCTACCGCTTCGTGGCCACGCGCGATAGCGAAGGGACCTACGCCATGGTGTATGCGCCGGTGGGCCGGAGCTTCAAAGTCCGCATGGACATCATCCGCGGTGCCCCCGTGCGAGCCTGGTGGTTCAACCCGCGGGATGGCAAGGCCACTGCCATTGGCTCGTTCGAGAACCAAGGTGTGCGCGAGTTCACCCCACCCGACCCCGGCGAGCTGCTCGACTGGGTGCTGGTGCTCGACGATGCCGCACGCAACTACCCAACCCCCGGGCACAAACTATGAAAACACGTCTGAGCCTCCTGAGCCTGGTGCTATGCCTGGCTGCACCGCCACCGGCTGCGGCGGTGGTGCCGGCCTTCCGAGTCAAGAATGGCGCCGTGCACCTGCAAGGCGTCGGACCGGACAACCCAATCATCTACGACAATGACTGGTGGTTCGACGTGTTCGACAACAACTACCTCTGGGCGCAGGCTTCCCTGGGCCGAGTGAACCTGCGCGGCAACATCGTCAGCCGCGACATGTGGGACTGGGAGAGAGGCTATCTGTACACCTTCGAGCAGTGTTGGGAGGATGCTCAAAAGGCGTTGAAGCTGGCCCGGGATTCCGGCCTGAGGAACATTCCCGACCTCACCCGCGGCGCCGACGAGGTGCTCCGCCCGCCCGAGAGCAGGCGCATCGAGGACACCATTGCGAAGGATTCACCCGGCAGCCGGTTGATCATCGCCGAGGCACGCCGAGCCTCGCCCCAGAAACCGCTGCTTATCATTGCCGGTGGCCCCCTGACCACGGTGGCCAACGCACTGTTGCTGGCGCCGGACATCGCTTCGAATCTGGTCGTGTTTAATCTCACGGTCAGTTCCTACGGTTACAACGGCAAAGACGGTTGGAGCGCCTACATCGTGGCCAAGAAGACCCGGTATGTGGACTGGGGCGGCGGGGCCTTCTGGGACAAGAACTCCGTGTTCACTGCCGAGGATTTCGAGGCGCTGCCGCACAACCCATTCTGTGATGACATGCGCCGGCTCATTCGCTCGGAGCTGGGGCAGGCCAACCAATTGGGCGACGGGGCACCGCTGGTGTGGCTTTTCCAGCCCCGATGTTGGACGAATGCCGAGGTGCGCCGGGCTGAGTTCCGCGGCCCGGCGCTGGAGTTCGTACCAGTGCGGTCCGGGGAGGCAGGCGACGTTCTGGTGATCCCGAAAGCGGCCACCGACCTGAAGGCTTGCCGCGAGGAGTTCTTTCGAGTACTGAGAAATCCGGCCGTGTATCAGGGCAATCCCCCCAGCGAGGCGAGCTCCTGGCGGCGGGTGGATCTGACGCCTTGGCACGATGCGCAGCGTGTGCTGGTCAACCCGCACAAGGGCTGGTATCACCACTACCCGGACAACCACATCGACAAGTACGCAATCGCCCGCGACGCCGACCTGCTCGAGTTCCCAGGCATGGACCATCTCTACATCCGGCTGGCCTGGGCGTATCTGGAACCGCGCCAGGGCCAGTTCGATTGGGCGGTCATTGACCGGATCATTGAGAAGTGGACGTCGCACGGCTTGGGGATCGCGTTTCGCATCACCTGCAAGGAGACGAGCACCGACCGGCCCGAGCAGCAATTCGCGACGCCGCGTTGGGTCATGGAAGCCGGCGCACAAGGCGGTTATTATCGAATGGGGCAGCCTACGGGACCGGATGGGCCGTGGGAGCCAGTGTACGATGACCCAATCTTCCTGGCAGCGCTGGACCGTTTTCTAGAAGCTTTTGCCGCGCGGTACGACTCCCAACCCTGGCTGCGCTACGTGGACATCGGGAGCATTGGTGATTGGGGCGAAGGACACACTTGGGCCGGTAGCCGCAAGGCCGTCAGCTTCGCCGCGCGCAAACAGCACCTGGACCTGCACCTCAAGCACTTCAAACGCGCGCAGTTGGTGGTATCCGATGATTTCGTTTATGCCTTGAGTGATCCGGCCGAGCGGCAGGCGCTGCATCGTTACGTGCTGACCAACCGGATCAGTTACCGCGACGACAGCATCCTGGTCAACGGGTATCTGCCCAGCACCAGCGACCGGTTCACCGTCCGCAGCCCGGAGTTCTTCGCCGACGCCTATCTGCAAACGCCCACGGTGTTTGAATTGGAGCACTACGGCACCGTGAAACGCCTCGGCAACTGGGATGGCCGACCGGACTCACTGGTCGCAAAGTACGGCCAAGGCAAAAAAGGCCCGGACTATTTTCGCGGCGCGCTGGAACTACTGCACGCGACCTACATCGGCTACCACGGCTACGCACACGAATGGCTGGCGGACAACCCGGAGTTCACCCGCGAAATGCTCAACCGTTGCGGCTACTGGCTGTTTCCAGTTTCCGTCGAGTGGCCGGAGCCGGTCCGGGTGGCAGAACGCCTCCCGCTCGCCGTGACCTTGGAGAATCGCGGCGTCGCCCCGCCCTATCACCCTTACGAACTGCGCGTGAAACTCACCGGCGGCGGCACGAACTGGATCGGCGTCCTGGCCCACGCCGAGAAGGCGTGGCTGCCCGGCCGTCCAATTGAGGTGCGCGGACAACTTGTCCCGCCTGCCAACTTGCCGTCCGGTGAGTATGAGTTGGCCCTCGGCCTGTTTGACCGGACTCCTGCCAGGGAACGACCCGTCGAGTTCGCCCTCAAGGCTGAGCTGCGCGACCCGGCTGGCTACTATCGTGTCGGGACCATGAGGCTGTGGCGACCTTGAGGAGCCAACTGTGGACCTTGTGCTGGGAACACTTCAACCGTGCCCTTCTCGTTTCTGCATCACTCCAGCCGAGCCGAGTCGCTGCAGTGTCGCCACCTCCGGCAGCGTCAGGAGGGTCGGCTGGCGGCCGGCCAGTTGCCAACATGCCCGTGAACCTGTAACCGTGACCAGTATGAATACATGGATCGAACGTCGTTCCGTGCGAATCAACCAACGCAGCGCGCCCTTCATGGTGCTGCTGGTGCTGGCCCTGATGATCGGCGGCGTATCTTCATCCGCCGTCGAATCGCGCTGGCTGCCGGATCCAAAACCGCGCGTCCTAGTCCTCACGGACATCTCAAACGAACCCGACGACGAGCAGTCGATGGTGCGCTTCCTCGTCTATGCGAACGAGTACGACATCGAGGGCCTTGTGGCCACGACGTCCACCTGGCTGCGGAATACGACGCGCGTGGACCTGATCCTCCGCCAACTCGATGCCTACGCGCAGGTTCGCACCAACTTGCTGCGGCACGCGCCCGGTTTCCCCGAAGTCGAGGCCCTGCGCGCGGTGGTGGCTGCCGGCCAGCCCACGTACGGCCTGGCGGCGGTGGGTGAGGGCAAATCCACGCCCGGCTCACGACTGTTGTTGGCCGCGGCGGATAAACCGGACCCGCGCCCGCTCTGGGTCTGCGTCTGGGGCGGGGCCAACACGCTGGCGCAGGCTCTCTACGACGCGCGGAAGGAACGGTCGCCCCGCGATTTGGACCTGCTGCTGCAAAAACTGCGCGTTTACACCATCTCCGATCAGGATGACAGTGGCTACTGGCTGCGTCGGGAGTTCCGGGGGCTCTTCTACATCGTTTCGCCCAGCACCACCGATTGGAAGGAGTACTGGCGGGCCACCTGGACGGGCATCAGCGGCGATCGCCATTACAAGAACGGACCGGGGCACAAGTTCCATCTTGTGGACAATCCGTGGTTGGAAGAGAACATCATCCGCAACCACGGTCCGTTGGGAGCTCTTTATCCGCGATTGGAATACATCATGGAGGGCGATACTCCGTCCTTTCTCGGCTTGATTCAGAATGGCCTGGGTTGGCATCACAGCCCGGCTTGGGGCGGTTGGGGAGGCCGGTATGTCCTTTATCAACCCCACGGCGAGACCCGACCTATCTGGACCAACAACCACGACAGTCGGGACACCGTGACGGCGGACAACGGTCAGACCGAGTGCACGGACATGGCAACGATCTGGCGCTGGCGGGAACACTTCCAGCATGACTTTGCGGCGCGCATGGATTGGTGTGTGGCCGGCGACTACTCGCAGGCCAACCACAACCCCGTGGCGGTGCTCAATGGAGATGCAAGCAAACGCGTGCTGGAAATCACCGCCAAGCCGGGCGAAACCGTGGAGCTTTCCGCCGAGGGGACCCACGACCCGGACGGCCACGCGGTCGAGGTGCGGTGGTGGATCTACCCCGAAGCCAGTAGCCTGCGCGATGTCCGGGGCCGACGATTCCCGAGCGAGGTAGCCCTGAGCACCGAGCGCGGACTGAAGACTCGCCTTGTGGTTCCTGCGGTGCGCAGATCGGAAACCATCCATATCATCCTGGAAGTCCGCGACACCGGCACCCCGTGCCTCTGGTCCTATCGCCGAGTCATCGTTGAAGTTCAGCCCTGATGCGGTGAGCGCGGATTGAGAGTCCGGCGGCAAGGCGGACCGAAATCCTCGGCACGGCTTTGGGGGTGGTGCCTGCGATCCGTCCCATGGTCCGGTCCCGGCCCGCGATCCCCGGATCTTCAGGTTCGGTCTTCAGCGGGTGATGTGCTGCCAGATCCTGGTTCCAGCTCGTGCGTGGTGGTCGGCCGCAGGTTACTTTGAGTCGACTCCCCCCGAGGGCTGGTTGGATGGGCGAGAGCGAAGGTGACCGCTTTTCGGGCAGGTTCCGTACTTCCATCGGTCGCGC
>Ga0209809_1000788_pt1 | contig 27683 bp, 18 predicted proteins | sample YNPMSTMetaG_FD_186172 | JGI IMG/M metagenome (GOLD analysis project Ga0209809, IMG submission 186172) | Anoxygenic and chlorotrophic microbial mat microbial communities from Yellowstone National Park, USA - YNP MS-T MetaG (SPAdes) (version 2) ...
TAGCGGTCAGCCGCGAGAGCCTCAAGCAGGCCGGTGGTCTAACGTTAAACCTCGTTGAGCGCAGTGCCGCGGGAGAGCTGGAGCTGCAAAACCTCGAGCTGCGGGGACGAGGGCCGCTGCTCGAGGCGGTCTACCCCTTTGCAGGGGGACGTTTGCTGGCAAACGCAGATCTGCAGACCCTGGCCTTGCGGCTGGAGGCACCCGAGCTGGGTAGCGGGGTGCTGCAGTTCAAAGAAGGCCAGCTAGATGGTGGCCTCAACCTCAGTGCCTACGGGCTGGAGGTGACTTTGGAAGGGATGGGCGCAAAGGCCAGCCTCCGGGTTACCCATCCTGAGACACCTTGGTTGCCTTGGGAAAGCGGTGTGTTGGTTGGGCAGATCGGGCTGGATGGGGGTTGGCAGCTGAGTTACCAAGACGCTGAACGAAAGCAACAGCTTGAAGCCCAGGGGCGCTTGCTCGAAGCCGCCGTCAGTGCTAAGGGGCCCTGGGCTGAAGGACAGCTTAAGCTTGCAGCAGGGGATTGGCAGGGGCGCCTGCAACTCGACCTAGCGCTGAAGCCGCTCTCTAGCCGCTTGGAGCTTCTGCTGGAGGGTAGGCAGACCCTAGTCGCGATGGGTACCCTAAGCGGTGATGTGGGCAACCTCGAGGTACGTGGAGAGCTGGCCCAAGATGGGCTCCGGGCGCGCGCAGGCTTCAAGGATCTGGCCCTCAGTGAGATCCCTCAGGTTGCCAGCCGCCTGCCCTTCCTGAAGGGGCGGGCCAGCGGTGCAGTGGAGTATAGTATGGGTCGGCTCGAGTTCAGCTTGAGCAGCCCGGGTTTACAGGTCAAAGGTGACGACTTGGCGCTGGCTGCCCGCGCCGAGGGTACTTTCAACGATGGCTTGCTCCAGGCCCAGATCAGCCTGGAGCGGGCCGATCAGCCCGGAAACAGCAGCCTGGGCTTTAACCGCACCACCGCCAGTGTTCGCCTAGAAAACGGCATCATAAGCGGCCAGGCCACGGCAGCTTCCTTCCCTTTGCACTGGCTGTTCTCTACCTGGGCAGGTGATCTGGCCGGGCAGGCCTTCTGGACAGGCCGAGTCAGCTTTAGCTACAACACCCGCGACCCCTGGTCGTCCAGGGGCATCTGGGTTGGGGAGCACCTGCGTTTTCAGGGCGGGGGTGATACCCTGGTGGGCACAGCCGTGTTACGCTTCGAGCAGGAGCGCCTGTACATTGATCAGCTGGGACTCACAGGCAAGGGCACCTGGACCGGCTCTGGGTATTACGGCCGACGCGGCAGTAACCTCCGTCTGAGCCTGGAGAACACCAGTTTTACACCGGTGCTACAGGTGGTGCCTAACCTCAAGCCCCTGGTTCCCGAAGGTAGCGGCACCCTACGCCTGGCTATCAGCGGAGAGTCGTTCGACCTCACGCTGGAAAATTTCGCTTTCAAGCTAGGCCCGGTGCGGGCCGAAACCCCCCGCGTGGTGCTGCGGGTAGGCAACACCACCACCGCCGAGGGGCGCATCAGGCTGACTGCGCCCTACCCCGCTGAGGCGCAGCTTTCCGGTGAAGGTGACCTCAGCGGCTTCACGGTGCGGGCCAAGGGGTCAGCCAGTCTGCCCCTTCTGAGCCCCAATGAGCCGTTTGACTTGAGCTTCAGCTACCCCGCTTACGCCGTGGATGCCCGGTTGCAAAGGCAGGATGCCCGTTTATATGGAACGCTGTTCCCTCAGCTCATCCTCACCCTGCAGGGCCAGGTACCGGTTAGCTACCCGCAGTACTTCCTGCTCGAGGGGTTGCTGGAGACCAACCTGATTTTGCGCTACCAGCGTGGGACATACATCGTGCAGGGGGCTGCCAACGTGATCCGGGCTCGGCTGGGTTTTCCTGAAGGCCAGCGCGAGGTCGTCCTTGCCCCTCCCACAGAAGGGGCCTCCCGCCCAGCGGATGCGGTTCCGGTGGAGTTTGCCAATGTTCAGCTCAGGGCTAGCCGCGGCATCTTGATTCAAGAGTCGCTGGCCCAAGGCGAGCTGGCAGGTGAGGTTTTCCTCAACGGTAACCTCGCCAACCCCTTTCTCTCCGGGGAGGTGGTACCGCTTAGGGGAAGCTTCAAACTGTGGGACCGCGATTTTACTATCAAGGACCGCTCCCCCGAGGAGCGCAGCTATGCGCGCTTTAGCCCTGCCAACGGCATTCTGCCCGATATAAACATAGTGGCCGAAACTCAGGTGCAAGATCGCGCTCAGGACAACCAGCGAATCCAGATCAACCTCACTCTCAAGGGAGAGTTTGTGCGACAGAACGGGCGTATCAAACTCAGCCTCACCCCTACCTTCATAGCCCGCCAAAATGGCGAGATTGCACGCAAAAACGATGGCCAGCCCTACTCCGATGCTGAGATTTATGCCCTGCTGTTGCTGGGCCGTTCCGACTTGTCGGCTTTGCCGAGCGACATCGCACAGACTGGCCTTCAGGCGGTGGTGCAAAACTTTATTGTGGGCCAGCTCGAGCGTGAGCTGGCCAAGGCGCTGGGGCTGGATCAGGTGCGCGTGGAGATTCCAGTTCTCAACGGCGGAACCATTGAAGAGACCCGCTTTACCATTGGGCGTTATCTTTTGCCCGAGCTGTTCTTCGCCTACTCGGTAGACTTGCGGGGAAAGCAGGCTTTTTCTGCCGAATACCAGCAGGGCGATTTTCGCCTACGTGTCAACACGGAAGTCTTTCCCCAGCCAAGGCCTGAAATTTCCTTTGCCTGGACTATTCGCCCCATCGGGGCCGACCTATCCATTGATCTGGCTACTGGTGTCGGTGATATGTTCCGCAATGACGGGGTCAGGTTTGGCATCGGCCTTAACTTCCGCTTCTAAGCCACATCCTGCGAGACAAGGCCGAGACAGGGGTCTGAGGTAGGCCCTCTAAGTCTTCAGTTCCCATGGAGGCTTTCTCACTCTTACTTCACGTGCTGCGCATATTGTTGGCACCATGAAGCCATTGTTCACCTTAGCGCTGTTGCTAGGTGCGGCCTGGGCAGCTCCTATCCAGGAGGTGGAGGTGCGGGGTACCGATGCTGTTTTGGCAGCCCTGGTACGTATTTCCCTGCCTTTTGGGGTGGGAGATGAACCCGGCGACCTCGAGCAGGCCCGGGCAGCGGTTCTGGATACCGGCTATTTTCGCGACGCACGCATCCGCCTGGAAGGCAGTAAACTGGTGATTGAGGTAACCACCAACCCCACCATTAGCAAAGTTGCCACCTCGGCCAAGGCTTTTCCCGAGGCCAGCATCCTGCGCTACCTGGAAACTGAGCAGGCCATCGGGGTGGGTTCGGTTTTCAACCCCAAGAAGGCCACGCAAGCGGCTTTGGATCTGGCACGCATTTACCGCAACGAGGGATTTCCTTTTGAACCTAGGGTAACGCCAGAAGCCAAGGATGTGGCGGGTGGGGTAGAACTTTTCTTCAATATTGAGGAAAGCCCTGCGCTCAAATCGGTGGAAGTAGGGCAAGTGACTTATGTTCCCAAAGAGCGCCTGGAGCCACTCTTTCAGCCAGTCATCGAGAACGGGCGCTTTTCCTTCGAGCGCTTCCGCGACGCGGTGGGTCGGGCAGCAGATGTGTATGCCTCGGCCGGCTTCAGGGGCAGTGGGGTAGATCTGGCCCGCACCAGCCTGGTGGATGGTGTGCTGAAGGTGGTCTTTACTGAGCTGAAAATTGCAGAGATCAGCGCTCGAGGGGTGGACATTAGTTCCCTGGGCCTTAAGGTAGGGGATCCTTTCAACCTCGACCGGATTCTGGATGGGATAAACGTACTCTCCCGCAACATCGGTCGGGTGGTGGAGTTTAGGCCTGAACGGGTGGGCCAGGAGGGGGTGCGCCTGGTTTTTCAGGTGGGTGAGCAACGTTTTGGCACCATACGCGAGGTGCGCATAGAGGGAAATACCGCAATTGCAAGCGACAAGCTGCTTGCCCTACTACGGCTTAGGCCAGGCGATGAGTACAACCCAGCCTTAGCCAACGAGGACTTTGGTCGAATTTTGCGGGAATACCGTGATGCGGGCTATGACTTGGTAGCCCAGCCTGAGATTACCTTCCGTGACGGGGTCTATGTGCAGCGGATTCGTGAGCTGCGGATAGCCGGCTACCGCATTGATCCGCCGCTAAGCCGCACCGACCCCAGTGTGTTTTTGCGCGAGATGCCGCCGGTAGGTAGCCTCTTCTCGGTGGTTGCGCTGCGGCAGGGAATCACCAATATTCTACGCACGGGCTTGTTGCGCGAACCACCGGGGATACGCCCTCAGCAGGGTGAGAAGCCAGAAGACCTGATACTCGTACTGAGCTTCCGCGAGGCCCAGACAGGTAGCTTCATCCCGGGCATCTCTTGGAGCAGCCTGACGGGCTGGGAGGGCAGCGTCAGCATCAGCGATACCAACCTGTGGGGGCTGGCCCACCAGTACAGCATAACCCTAGGCATCAATCCTAACGACGCTGGCCAGCCCATTAGCTTTAGTGCCTCGTATCGAATTCCTTGGCTTTACATTGACTTTGCCGATTTCAAGCAGGTGCGTACTTCACTTAGTATAAGCGTTTACAGCCAGCCCCAGGCCAACATCAATTTCCCCATCGAGCAGCTTTACAACGGCAACACTCCGGATCTGAACGGGGACGGGGTTATTGATGCTAGGGACAGGACCTCGCTGTGGCAGTACACTGAGCGCAAAACCGGTATCAATTTCACCATTTCACGCCCCCTGAGCAGCGAGCTGCCCAACCTTCGCATTTCAGCGGGGCTGGGCTGGGAATGGAGTATTCCAGTGTTGGAGGTGAATGACGCTAACCGGCCCCGCTGCTTGGTTAGGGTGCCGGACTCGGGTAACAAGGCTAACCCGCCAGTGGCTGAGGATACGGCCTGCAGCGAGGCTTTGTTGCAAGATGCTCAGAGTAGGTTTGAGCAAAGTGTGCGGGAGTTCCAGGCCTTGACCCTCACCCTCGGGACTACCTACTCTACGCTCAATAACCCCAACTTCCCTACCCAGGGCTTCTCGCTTAATTTCAACACCGGCTATGGGATCACCTTCCCCAGGGGTGACAGCGCTACGCAGTACGTGCCAGTGATACTAACGGGTAGAACCTATTTCCAGCTGGACCAGTCCGCCCGTCAGGCTCTGGGTCTGCGCCTTTCCTTTGGCACCATTCTAGGAACAGCCCAAGATAGCCAAAAATTCAGCCTGGGCGGTAATATCACCGATATCAGCACTCTGCGTGGCTACGACCCACGTTTTCTTGACAAGGGAACCACCGTCTTCAACGGCTCCATCGAGTATGGCTATGACTTCGGCCTGAATCCGACCGGCGGAACCAACTTGTATGGCTTTTTGTTCGCCGACTTTGGTCGCCTGTGGCCTGCTGCGGGTGATCTGGATGCCTTCTTCCTTGGGGCAGGCTTGGGAGTGCAGATCAACCTCGACCTACTGGGGGCCTTGCTGCCGCCTATTCGCTTGGATTATGGCTTTAGTCAACGCAACCCCACAGGGCGCTTTGCCTTGCGTTTGGGTTTTGGATTCTAGATGCTGATGAGCGGGACGAACCAGCGCGCGGTCCTCGAGGAAAGCCCTGAATCCTTTTGGGAACGCTTTTCCCAGTATGCCCAAAGCTGGCCGGTATGTCCTGAGCCATTGGGAAGCCCTTTGCTCGAGGTGCTCACCCCCTGGGGCCCCTTGTTTGTTTTTGACCGGACCCTAACGCCTTTTTCGGGTAAGGAGACCCCCCTGATTCTTCATGGGCAGGTTGAGCGTTGGGAAGAAGCTACAGGGCTTCCCACCATCGAGCTCCAGGTGGGTGGGCGTTACTTGGTGAGAGGGCGGGTGGGGGAGGTGCCCGATCCTCAGTACTTTGTGCTGCAGTTGGAGGGCTCTAATGCTGGAAAGAGCCTTTGGCTGCTTTTGGCACACCTCCATCCTCCGGGCCCGGGAGCCCTGGTGCAGGCGTACCTAGCGCCTCCACTAATGGCCTTTCGTCCAGACGCTTACCCGCGTTAGTAACAGTTAGATTGCTTTGCTCGCTTGTAGCTCGAGCCTGCAGCACCTTGGGGTAGAGCGCCTTGGAAATCCGGGCGGTGGGGGCTATACTTGGGTATGCCTGTTTTGCCAAGGCAAGTCGCTCGCTAATGCATCCACCCGAACATCTGTGGCAGTAATCTGGCCCTATGCTCTGCCCTCGCTGCGGTTACACCAATGCTGCCGGTGAGGAAATCTGTGTCCGCTGTGCAAACGTCTTACTGCCGGGGGGGACTTTTGTTCAGGAGCGTCGCTGGGTAAGTGCTGTATTCTTCGACCTCTCGAGGTTTACCGAGTATGCCTTGGCACATTCGCTGGAGGATACCTGGGAGGCTACCAACACTGCCCTGCAGACGGCAGCCAGCCATGTCCGGCTTTATGGTGGCCATGTGGATAAGTTCTTTGGCGACGGTTTTCTGGCTGTGTTTGGTGTTCCCCGCAGCCAGGAGTCGGATGCGCAGGCAGCGCTCGAGGCGGCGCGAGCCATGGTGGCCTCGAGCACGCTGCCAGGAAGAGCGGGGGTGGCCAGCGGTCTAGTGCTGCGAACCCCGCTGGGAGGGGGATTGGCCGGCGATCAGACCGTCCTGGGGCCGGCCATCAACCTTTCGCAGCGCCTGTCCCAGGCAGCCCCACCGGGTGAGGTGTGGTGCGATGCGATTACCATGCGTCTTGTTCCAAACGCCATTACCGAGGCCCTCCCGCCTCAGCCCCTAAAAGGTTACGCGGAGCCCTTGGTGCCGTTCCGGTTTTTAGGCCTACGCCGCGATCTCCCGGAGTTGCTGGGCCGGGAGCAGGAGATCGGGGTACTGCGTCAAGCGCTGGAGGTTGTTTGCGCCGGAGCGGGCCGTAGGGTGGTGCTGTATGGTCCTATGGGGGTAGGCAAGACCTATCTGGCCCGTTACCTGGTTGAGACCCTTCCTCAAGGTGTGCGCGGTGTGATTGCGCCGCGCCTGACCGCTGGGGTAGCCTTGCGCTACGCCCTCCGACAGGCATTGCAAAAGTTGTTGCCAGAAGGGCTTTTGCAACTCCGGCAGCTGAGGCTGCCAGAGCATCTGCGCACCATTTTGGATTACAGTATTGGCATTGAAGGACATCCCGGTCTGCGCTCTGACGAACTAGATCGCCTGTTGATAGAGACCTGGTGGACGCTTTTGGCCCAAATTGCCGAGGACGGCCCGTTGGTGGCAGTGCTGGATGATCTGCACATCGCTGATCCGACCGTGTTGGATTTCACTCGCCGTCCCGCCCCACCGGGGGTTATGCTGCTCTTGCTCGCACGGCAAAACCGTTGGGAAGAGGCAGACGACCTGGAAACCCTTTTGCTCAGACCGCTTTCTCTCGAGGACGCCCAGCGTTTGATTCTGCGGGCACGCCCTGAACTGGGTCCGGCCACCAGCCTTCACCTGGCCGAGGCTAGCGGAGGGTACCCCCTTGCGGTGCAGGCTCTAAGCCTAACTCCTAATGGTGAGCCCGAGCCCATCCCACTCTACCAGCCCAGGGTGGACAGCTTGCCTAGGTTGGCCCGAGTGGCCCTGCAGGCAGCGGCAGTGTTGGGCTTTACTGTTCCGCCTGAGCTGGTTCGGCACCTGGTAGGGGAGGAGGCCGATCTGAGCCGCCTGGTAAGCGAGGGTTACCTCGAGGCCGATGGTCGCGGGCAGTTGCGTTTCGCAGTGCCCTGGTTGCGCGAGGCGATTCTAGGCCAGGTTGGTGGGCGGCAGGTGCAGAGCTGGCACCAACAGGCGGCTCGCTGGTATAAGCACCAGGGCCGCCTGGCCGAGGCGGCCACCCACCTCGAGGCAGCCGGTGATACGACCACAGCTTTTCGCATGTGGCGGGTGGTTGCGCAGCAGGCCTGGTCGGAGGAACGCTACGCGGAGGCCATTCAGGGCTACCTCGAGGCCCTGCGCCTGGCTGAAGGTAACTTGCGTTGGCAGGCTGCGCTCGAGGCTGCTGAGGCTCACCTGGCCCTAGGCCGCTATGCAGAAGCCTTCGAGCTGGCTGGCCTACCTATGGAAGCCCGAGAATTGCCACTGGCCTTGCAGCAGCGGGCCTGGGCCATCCGGCTCGAGGCCAGCCTGGCCCTGGGGCAGCTTGAACCTGAGGTCGTATCCCAGGCGGTGCTACCGCAATTTAGTGAAATTGTTGAACCTCGGCTGGCCCTTGCACTGGCCCGTATCCTCCCATTCGAAGAGGCGGAAAGGCTGCTAGAGGGCCTGCCAGTGTACCTCGAGAGCGCTGGTAAGCTGCTTCGCGCGCGGGGCTTGTTGCGGCTAGGTCAGCCTGCTGCGGCCCAGGAGTTATGTGAAGCATACCTCAGGGGGCATCCCTATCGTCCTGCAGAGGTCTTTGAGGCTCGGCTGCTCCTTTCTGAAGCGCTTTGGCGGCAGTTCAAGCTGCCTGAGGCCGTAAGCGCCTTGGGAGAGCCACCGAGCGAAGTTTTGCCTGCTTGGTTTGGCTGCTTGTACAAGGCTCACCTGGCTGCCCTACAGCTCGATTTCGGTCGGCTGGAGGAGGCAGAAGCCTTGTTGGGAGAGGCCTCGTTGCTGCTCGAGGGTGCGCCAAAACAGCTTTTCGAGCAGATAAGTCGTGTTCGTCTGCGCTACTTGATCGAGTCGGGCCAGCTTGAGGATGCGCTCCGCTTCGGAGAGGCGGTGGTCGCACATGCGCCCTCGCCACAGCTTCTGGCTTTACTGGCCCTAGCCTATGCCCTGGTCCCTGGGCAGTACAATAGCCAAATGCTTCAGCGCTTACTCAAGGGGCTGCAGGGACAGCCGCACCTCGAGGTGCGGGCGGCCTGCGAGCTGGCAACAGGGATTAGCAAATGTTACCAGACCCGAAGCGGGGTGGTTCACTTGCGAAACGCACTGTTGCTGGCACGACGAGGGCACAACCCAACCCTTTACCTCTACACGCGCTTGGCTCTGGGCCTTGTCCAGCAGGCCCACAGTCCACAAAGGGCCTTGGCAACTGCGCACCAGCTAGTACAACAAACGGCTATCTACGGTTTTGAACTGCAGCACGGTTATGCCTGCTTACTTCGGGCCCAGCTCTTGCTGGCTTTGGGGCATGAGCCCAGCGGCCTCGCGGAGCTCGAGGCCAGAACCCCGCTGGCTCAACTTTGGAAGTCCTTGCTATTGGGCATGTACCAGGGAGAAAAGCCCCCACTGAGGGTCTGTAGTTTTCGGGGTTATGGAATTTTAGGCGTTTTGGCACGCTGGTTCTCCCAGCGGCTGGCTTTGCCTCTGGCCTTATCTTCAGATGACTAGAAGGGCCGTGGCATGTTACTCCCCAGTCAGCTCAAAGGCCCTCTGTGGAAGCGTGCGATAAAATATCCTCCCAAAACCGGGTCCGGTAAGCCCGCCCTCTATGGATTATGGATGCCCAAAGTGCCCAAGCTATCGAACTCATCCGTTCCCGCATGTCCATTCGGGAGCTGGTGGGCAGGTACGTGGCGCTCAAGCCGAGCGGCCGAGGCATCTGGAAGGGCCTGTGTCCGTTTCACCAGGAAAAGACCCCCTCTTTCCAGGTTGATGAGGCCAAGGGTCTGTGTTACTGCTTCGGGTGCAAAAGCGGGGGTGATATTTTCACATTTTTGCAAAAGATCGAGGGCATCGATTTTCCTGAGGCCCTCGAGCGCCTCGCTCAGGAGACCGGGGTCGAGCTACCACAGCACAAGGGACGCTCCTCCAAGCGTAAGGAGATCTTACAGATCCTCGAGCTCACCCAGGCCTACTTCCGCTCCCAGCTAACGGGCGAGGCCTGGGAGTACCTGCGGGGGCGGGGGCTGATCCCCACATCTATCGAGCGGTTTGCTTTGGGATACGCTCCCAAGAGCTGGCATGGCTTGATCGAGTACCTGTCAGATCACGGTGTGAGCCCTCGGGAGGCCTTGGAGGCTGGGGTTCTGCTGGAGCGGGAGGGGCGCTATTTCGACCGCTTCCGCAACCGGATCACCTTTCCCATTTTGGATCCGCTGGGTCGGATTGTGGCCTTCACGGCTCGAGCCCTAGAAAAGGACGATAGCCCTAAATACCTCAACTCTCCGGAAACCGCCCTGTTCAAGAAGAGCCATCTGCTCTACGGCTATCCCCAAGCCCGCACGTCCATCCGCGAACACGGGCGGGCCATAGTGGTGGAGGGGCTGTTTGATGTGATAGCGCTTCACCAGATGGGTTTCAGCGAAGCTGTGGCGGTGCTGGGTTCCTCCCTCTCCAGCCAGCAAGCCTATCTTCTGAAGCGCGCCGGGGCCACCGAGCTGTACCTGGCTTTTGATGCAGATGAAGCTGGGCGCAGGGCCACCCTGCATAGCCTGAACCTGGAGGTCGCCCGCAGTTTTATGGTGCACGCCCTCTTGCTGGAAGGGGGAAAGGACCCAGGCGACCTGCTGCTGTTGCCGGATGGCCAGGAGCGGTTTGCGGCTGCGCTGGAAACAGCGCTTTGTGAAGTGGATTATCGTTTTGAAGAGGCTGCTAGGGGACTGGACCTTAGGCGCCCTGAGCACAAGCAGAAGGTGCTCGAGGCCCTCAAGCCTCGTCTGGTATCGATAGAACCCTTTGACCCGGTGGTCGAAAAGCTGAAGGCCAAAGTAGTTGGGGCTTTAGAGCTTTCTCCGCGCGCGTTGGAGGACTACCTGGCCCGGGCCCGTACCTCCTCAAGGCGGGCTAGCGCTGCCTCACAGCCGTCACCCCAGGGCATCGGTTTGAGTCGCCCAGACCTCACGGAGAAACGCCTCTTGCGTGAGCTAGATGTGGTCGCGCTTCTGTACTCAGTGCCTGAGGAGGAGTTTCTACCGTGGGTGCTCTATATCGAAGACCACACCTGGCCACCCGAGGGCAGCTTGCTGGCTGAATTTGTGCAAGTAGCCCGCTCTGAACGCTCCAGGAATCGGATTCTCAAGCACTTCGAGCAGAGAGGGGAGGGTGCCCGTCTGATAGATGTCCTGATGAAAAGCCCCAGCTTTGATCGTCAAAGTCTGGAGGCACACCTCAATGCGGCCCTAGCCCGGGTGCGGGAGGTCTATTACGAGATGCGTCTAGATAAACTCAAAGGCTTGCTCAAAAGCACCACCGATCTAGAGGAGATTCGCAGCCTAACCAGAGAAATCCAAGAGGTCTTGCAGGCTATCGAGGCGGAGCGCAGGCTCTACAAGCGCTGAATCCGCATCCGACGAGGTTAGCCTAGGTCCCATGGTTTCGCTAAGACTTAGCTTAGCCCCACTTGAATCGTTCCATATCAGGACAGGTTGGCGCAGGATGAACCACTCCCTCACTGCTCGCGTAGGCGGGGGCCCCAGAAATAGAACATTGCGCAGTTGCCTTCTTTCATACCTATGGGACTGCCGTTTTCTGCAAAGCACAGGAGCTAAAAGTACAACGACCTGCACCTTCAGCGTAACGGTATGCGCTACTGCTTATCGTATGGCTTGCCGACTGCTGCTGGTGGGCGGCTACGACCGATGAAGCCTGCCAATACCAGCATGGTCAGGATGAAGGGCAAAGCCTGCACAATGGTTGCGGGCAGAATATCGCCGCCTTGTAGCTGGATGGCCAAGGCCTGGGCAAAGCCAAAGAGTAAAGTAGCCCCCAGTACGCCCAGTGGGTGCCACTTGCCAAATATGAGTGCCGCCAGGGCAATAAAGCCTGCCCCTGCGCTCATGGCCCGGATGAACTGATTTAGGAAACCAATCGAGAGGTAGGCTCCTGCGATGCCTGCCAGCACACCTGATAGGATAACCGCCGTGTAGCGCATCCCAATCACATTCACCCCCATGGTCTCCGCCGCTTGGGGGTGTTCACCTACAGCCCGCAGGCGCAGGCCCCAAGGTGTCTTGAACAGTACCCACCACACCACCGGTACCAGCAAGAAGGCTGCCAGCACCAGAACAGAAACATCGCCCCGGAAAAAGTACAGGTCAATCGACACCAATGGCAGTCTATTTTTCACCTCCTGCGAGGTAGAGGTGTTGTTGTAAAGCACCTGCAAGACGATTGAGGGGGCACCTAGCGCAGCGATGTTTATGGCCGTGCCCGTGACGATTTGGTCGGCGCGGTACTTGATGGTGGCGATGGCGTGAATCAAGCCCACCAGACCTCCTACGGTGGCCCCAACCAGGAGGCCCACCCAAGGGATCCAGAAGGCCTCGAGGCCCCCCGTTGCCACCTCGATTCGGTTTACGGTGATTGCGGCGGCTGCCGCACCGAACAAGATCATGCCCTCCAGGGCGATGTTGACTACCCCGCTGCGTTCGGAAAACAAGCCGCCCAGCGCGGTTAGCAGCAGCGGTGCTGCTTGGCGTAAGGTGGAAAAAAAGAGCGCTACAACAATCTCCATAAGACTAATCTCCTGCTACCGCTGAAGATTTGGCCTGACGGCCCTCCTGCTCGGCTTTGGCTTCCGTCTCGACCTGGGCTGCCCGCAGGGGGTCGGTAAAGTAGCGCGGTAGGAAGCCACCCACTGCGATAAACAAAATTATGAGTGCTTGTAGAACCTGGATGATCTGATTGCTGATGCCTAGCTGGGCGTTGAGGGAAACTCCTCCTGCTAAAAGCACCCCAAACAAGGTGGCCGAAAGAAAGATGCCTAGGGGGGTGTTCTGACCCATCAGGGCCACCGCAATCCCATCGAAGCCTACGTTTGAGGGAATGGTGGTCTTGAGGCGGTATGTGCCGTCCATGCCGGCCCCTAGCACATAGTGGGTGGCTGCTAATCCCGCCAGGGCGCCTGAGATGCTCATGGTTAGGATTATCTTGCTCCGTAAGTTGACTCCCGCATACTCAGCGGCCTTAGGGGCCAGGCCGCTTGCCCGTAGTTCGTAGCCCCCTGCTGTACGGAAGAGGTAGAAGTTATAGAAGAGCAAGGCCAGAATGGCGATCAGAAAAGAGCCATTTAGGAGCTGCGAGGCCAGGGCAGAGCTGATGGTCACTGGAATACCTGGTAACACTCCCCCCACCACATACCCAGCAACCAGAGCCACGAGAGCTGTTAGGAGCCGCTTGCCAAGCTCGAGCTGTCGGGTAGCGTAGTACGCTGCCAGCGCAGCCACCAGCGCAAGTGGCAGGGCCCAGGAAATCGTGCTGTTGGGAGCCAGGATGTTGATCATCAGCGGGATGCGGCCACCTTCCTGAATCTCCTCACTGCGGCTTTCGAAGCCTTCCGCCTTGAAGGGTAGCGTCACTTTCCTTCCGAAAAAGCTGTACTCGTTGGCTGCCAGCATGAAAAGCAACACCGAAGCTGCGATGTAGTTCATCATGATGGTGTTAATGACCTCATTGGCGCCAAAACGGGCCTTGAGCCAGCCCACAATGCCGCCCCATAAAGCCCCACCTAGGGCTGCAGCAGTGATGGCAGCTGGCAGCAGCAGCCAGCCTGGTAAAGGCAGATAAACCCCAGCCAGCATGGCAAAAAGCGCTCCAATGGTAAGCTGGCCAGGGGCCCCGATATTGAAAAGGCCTGCCCGAAAACCAAACGCTACCGCCAGGCCAGTGAAGATCAGTGGGGTGGCGAAGGCCAGGCTATTAAAGATACCCGGCAGGGTCAGGATGGGGCTGAACAGAATTTGAAAGGTGTAGGTGACCAGGTCGAGTTTTCCCGCGACCAGCTCGCGCAGCCCTAGGCCCTCAACCCCCTGGGTGCCAAGCCCTGGCCGCAGGATGGCCACAACTATGGCGCCCACCACCACCGCTAATAGCAACGAAGCTAGAGGAACCACCACCCCGCGTAGGCGCACCAGAAAGGCTAACGCACCTGGTAGTTGCATGCGGGCCATCAGTAAAAGCGCCAAGGAGTAAAACAAACCGGCGTAAGCCCCTAGCGAAAGAGCAAAGCGGCGCAAGGGCGGGCGCCGAGCCCCCGCTGCAAGGGCCGCCTCGTTGGCCGCTCCGATAGCTTGATAGAACAAAACCGCCTCGAGGGCAAACAAAACCAGTCCTACTGCGCCCAGGATGTATAGGGCCTTGGCACGGGTTTGCCTCTTCGGGAGGAAGACTGCTGCACTGCCCAGCACAACAAGCAAGACCCAAAGGCCAAAAAACACCTCGAGCCAGTCAAAGCTCAGCCCTTCCGGTAGCACTAGGTTTTTGGTGTTTATACTTCCTAGGGGGTTCAACAAGAAGCCAGTTCCGTCAAACTCCCTCGTGGGCACCGCCCACGGGGCGAGGGTCATGAGTGCAAGTGCGATCACCCCCACGATTAGAAACAGGAACCTATTCATAACTTCCTCAAAGCGGATTCTACACTGCGAAGCCTCCCGATAGAGCGTCCTTCTTGTGCTGGGTGGTAAACTTGTTTCGTGCAGGAGACGACGGAGAGTAAAGCCAAAGCCATCCAGCGGATGTTTTCGAGGATAGCCCCACGCTATGACCTTTTGAATAGGGTGCTGTCGGGGGGGATGGATCGTGCTTGGAGGGTGGCTTTGGTAAAAGCGGCCCTTGAAAAAGGGCCTGTTCGCATCCTCGACTTGGCCACTGGCACGGGTGACGTAGCCCTGCTGCTCAAGAAGGCTGCTCCAGGGGTGGAGGTGATCGGGGGTGATTTCGCCCCGCCCATGTTGGAGCTGGCGCGTCAAAAAGCCCGGCGCGCTGGCCTCGACATTCTTTTTGTTGAAGCAGACGCCCTAGAACTGCCCTTCCCCAATGGCTACTTTGATGCTGTGACCATCGCCTTTGGCTTCCGCAACTTTGCCGATTACAAAAAAGCCTTGGCTGAGCTGTACCGGGTGCTAGCGCCAGAAGGGCGGCTTTGTATTTTAGAGTTTCCCCCCCCACCCCGCAGCGGTCTTGGTACGCTATACCGCTTTTACTTCACCCGCATCCTACCCCTCGTAGGAGGGGTCATCTCGGGTAATCCCCTGGCCTATCGCTACCTGCCCGATTCCGTGGAGCGCTTCCCAGATCCCCCAACCCTCGCTGCTATGATGACCCTGGCTGGCTTTAGCACCCGCTACCGCCTTTTCACTGGCGGAATTGTGGCCTTGCATATCGGTGATAAGCTTAGCTGTTCAACCGGAGGGGTTTTACCTGATGAGCCATCCTGAGCCCATTTTTGAAATTGACCCGCAGAGGCTGCTGCTAGAAGGCATGGAAACAGGTGCCTTGCCAGACCTAGAGCCGCTCGAGCTGGCCCGTGAGTATGCCCAGGAGCTAGCCCAGGGCAGCGGAGGAGAGAACGAAATAGTGCGTTGGTGGCACAGCCCAGGCGGTTTCTACTATGAATTCAAGCAGTTTCCTGCTGCCTTTTATGGCCGTTCAGGACTGGTGCAAGGGCAGTACCTTACGCCTCAGGAAGCCCAGGTGCTGGTGTGGGATGCTTTGACTCGTGCTGAAAAGGACCAGGCCGACCTTACTCTTTTTTACACTGCCAACCTTATGCAAAGTGATCAGGACTTTTTCATGGTCTACACCCTGGGTCAATTTCGCATCGAGCGGGGTGAAGCCCGCTACGCCCTTCCGCTGTTCATGCGCCTAAAGTTGCCGCAATACCTGCTGGTACTATTTCGCAGTAATGACGAGTATTTGGTTTTCAGACTCCCGCAAGGGCAACCTGTTTTAACGCAAATCCGCGCTTAGCACGTCCACCTTTGGGTGAAAAGCGGTTCCCGTTCCGATTTGGGTGGTGCCTCACATTCACTGTTGCTGTGCAGGTATAGTTCATGACAGTAAGGACAAAAGGCAGGGAGCCCCTGCCTCTAGCCAATCACATATGTGCTGCAGGATGTAGCGATCAAGTTGTGAGTGCTCTAAGGGTTGTGCTCTTTAGTGCTGTGTGCGTGGCCGTACTCGAGCTCTTCCGGCGTTGCGGGCCGAATGGCTGTTAGGGTCACCTCGAAGTCGAGGGTCTCGCCTGCTAGGACATGGTTGAAATCAATGGTCACCTCGTCACCATCCACGCTCAGTACCGTAAAGGGCATGGGGTTGCCCTGGGCGTCTTCAGCGTAGAACATGGCCCCTTCGGCCAGCTCGGAGTCGGCTGGAAAAGCTGCGCGATCCACCACCTGTACGCCTTCCGGGTCGTAAAAGCCATAGCCCTTCTCAGGAGGTACGGAAACAACCACCCGTTCACCAACCGACCTTCCCTCCAGGGCTTCCTCTAGACCTGCCACGATGTTGCGATGACCATGCAGATAGTCCAGCTCACCCTGGTCAACAAGCTCATTCTCAATCCGCAGGGTGTAGCGAATGGTTACCACATTTCCTTTGCTTGCCGTCATAAGGGCTCCTCTCCATTCACAGAAACCGGACTTCTGCTTCTGCGAAACACCTAAGTATAAGACATCAAGATGAAATAACCGTAAACCAAATCGAAGCCTATCCCTAGCCCGTGCCCTATGCTTTAGGCATGAACGTGGAGGACGTGATCGGAAAGACGCCGGTGGTTCGCCTCAAGCGCCTAGTAGAGCCCGGCATGGCAGAGGTTTGGGTAAAGCTCGAGGGCAACAACCCCGGTGGCTCCATCAAAGACCGCACCGCCTGGTATCTGATCAAAGACGCCGAAGAGCGCGGCATCCTGAAGCCAGGCTCGGGGCAGCTCATCGTGGAGCCCACCAGTGGCAACACTGGCATTGGTCTGGCTATGGTAGCGGCCAGTCGGGGTTACAAACTCATCCTGACCATGCCAGCGCAGATGTCAGAAGAACGCAAGCGCATCCTCAAAGCCTATGGGGCCGAGCTGGTGCTCACCGACCCCAGCCGCCGGATGCTAGCGGCGATAGAGGAGGCCCACCGAATTGTGGCCGAGCGGGGGGCTTTCATGCCCAATCAGTTCGACAACCCTGCCAATGCTAGGGCCCATTACGAGACCACGGGTCCCGAAATTTTCCAGCAGATGCAGGGCCAGCTGGACGCCTTCGTTTACGGCTCGGGCACAGGTGGCACAATCATGGGGGTGGGTAGGTACCTGCGTGAGCGGCTGCCCAACATCCAGATTATCGCCTGTGAGCCACGTCGCAGCAACGTGCTTTCGGGTGGTCAGATGGGCGCGCATCAGTTTCAGGGCATGGGGCCTGGTTTTATACCGCCCAACCTGGATGTGAAGATGCTCGACCGGGTTATTCAGGTACTGGAGGAAGACGCTTTTCCCTTGGCCGGGCCACTGGCCCGGGAAGAAGGGATTTTTGTAGGCATGAGTGCCTGCGGAATGATCTGGGCTGCCCTACAGGTTGCCCGAGAGCTGGGGCCTGGGAAAAAGGTGTTGACCATCGCCTGTGACTCGGGTATGAAGTACCTCTCTACCCCCCTGTTTGCTGAGCCAGTGGGCACATGAGGATCCGAAGAACCGCTCCTTAGGGGTCTTTACCTGAGGTGTCAGCGGATTTTCGTCTTCTTACTTTTGCCTCGGCAACTTTGCTTTGCTCAAGGCGCAGGCTACACTGGCTATCAGATGGCCAGGGCTTCTATACAATACCGCTGCACTGAGTGCGGGTATAGATCGCTGAAGGAGTTGGGTCGCTGTCCGAACTGCAGGGCCTGGGGCAGCCTCAAGGAAGAAGCACCCCCGCCTAAGCCCAGCGCCCTCCCAAGCAAGGCTAGGGTGCTGTCGCGTTCTCAGCTCAACTCAGATGCACTGACCCGCCTCGCGGAGGTACCCGAAAGTGGGGAGGCACGCTTCTCGAGCCGCATAGGTGAGCTTGATCGGGTGCTGGGTGGGGGGTTTGTGCCGGGCGCGGTTCTGCTGTTGGGTGGTGAGCCGGGGGTGGGTAAGAGCACCCTTTTGCTACAAGTGGCACAGAAAATGTTGGAAGTGGGTAAGCGGGTGGTTTACCTAGCCGGGGAGGAATCGCCTGGCCAGATTCGCCTGAGGGCCAGGCGGCTGGGTATATCGGGGGAACTCGAGCTGCTGCGGGAAACTGAATTGGATACCGCGCTCGCCACTCTCGAGGCAACCCCACCCGACTTCCTAGTCGTAGACTCCATTCAAACCATCGAAACCACCGCCTCCCCGGGTTCGCTGGTGGCCGTTCGCGATGCCACCGCGGCCCTGACCCGCTTTGCTAAGCGACACCAGGTAACCACTGTGCTGGTCGGGCATGTGACCAAGGAGGGCCTGGTGGCTGGCCCTAAGGTGATCGAGCACATAGTAGATGCCACCCTGTACCTGGAGACCGCAGGCAACTTCAGGATTCTGCGCACTAGCAAGAACCGCTTTGGGCCGGTGGGGGAAATGGGTGTTTTCACCATGCTGCACGAGGGCATGCAGGAGGTCACCAACCCCTCGGCGGCCTTTTTGGCCGAACGTCCGTTGGGCGCTCCGGGTTCGGTGGTGGCGCTGAGCCTCTCGGGAGAGCGGGCGCTGGCCCTGGAGGTACAGGCTCTGGCTGCCCGCACGCCCTTCCCGGCTCCCCGTCGGGTTTCGCAAGGTCTGGATAGCCGCCGGGTGGATGTGGTGCTGGCGGTGCTGGAGCGCAGGCTGGACCTGCCCTTGGGAAACCTGGACATCTATGTCAACCTGGCCGGGGGTCTACGGGTCCTCGACCCGGGGCTGGACCTGGCGGTGGGCTTGGCGGTGTATTCTGCTGTGGTAGGCCGACCAGTTCCCCCCGATGTAGCGGTGGTGGGTGAGGTGGGGTTGGCGGGGGAGCTGCGCAGCGTGGAAGGTCTCGAGCGTCGTTTGCGCGAGGGCCGCAGGGCAGGTTTTGAGCGCCTGGTGCACCCGCCACACTTCAAGAGCTTGGAGGCTGCTGTAAGCAAGTTCTTATGAGCGTGATGCAATGGGTCCTGTATGGGCTTTTTGCCTACTTGGGCTACCGGCTGGGGGTGTGGCTCGAGGCTAGCAACCTCATTGGAAGCAGCCCGCTGGGCAGCCTGACCAGCCTCAACCGCCTGTACCTGGGGGTGGTGGGCCTTTTGTTAGGGTTCTTGCTGGTGCCTCGCCTGACTTACTGGGCCGAGCGGCGCTGGGAGCGCGCCCAGGCCTGGCTCAAAAAGCTGCCACCCGAGATTCCGGTGGCTGTCACCGTTGCCTCAAGCCTAGGGTTGTTGCTGGCGGTGTTGCTCACCAACCTACTGAGCCAGATTCCAGGCTTTTCGGCCATTCACTCCCTGATAATAGCGGCAGTGCTGGTCGGCTCACTTTCGGCTTTTGCAATCGCCAACCGGGAATACTTCCGGCTGAACCCCCCACCTACCCACCCGAGCAAGGCCCGGGGGGGCAAGGTGTTGGACACCTCGGTATTGATCGATGGGCGTATTGGCGAGGTGGCCGAGACAGGCTTCCTAGAAGGGCCTCTCTTCGTACCCCGCCAGGTGTTGCGTGAATTGCAGCAATTCGCCGACTCTTCGGATGCCCAAAAGCGCGCCAAGGGCCGCCGTGGTCTGGATACCCTCGAGCGCCTTAGGCTTAGCGTGGGGCTCGAGGTGCTTGAAGGTAGCGAGACCGACGAACCTGTGGACGACCAAATTCTGGCCGAAGCCAAGAGACGGGGTGCAGCTTTGGTGACCAACGACCACGCCTTGGCCCAGCTTTCCCGTATCTACGGTGTAAAGACCCTCTCCGTGCAGGCCCTAGCCTCAGCCCTGCGTGCCCCGCTGCAGCAGGGCGATACCCTGAGCATCACCATCGTGAAAGAAGGTAAAGAGCCCGGCCAAGGGGTGGGTTACCTGGAGGATGGCACCATGGTAGTGGTGGATGATGCCATCGCATTTCGCGGCAAAGAGGTAGGGGTAGTTATCACCCAGTCCATCCAGACCCAGGTGGGCCGGCTGCTCTTTGGCAAGCTGCAGATTGAGGGCGATGTGCGGGCCAACCCCAAAACCGAGCGGTAGCAAGCGTACCTGCCCTGGTTTCCCCTGGCAAGGGCTGATGCACACCCTGGCACCAAGCGTTATTGATGAGGGCTTGCGCTTAGGCCAATGTTCATGCTTCTAAGCCACCTTGCTCCTAACCTCGAACCGTGGTTCGCTCCGCGCTCATCGCCCTGTTAGCCATTGTGGTCTTTTCGCTCCTGCTATCCACGCGTCCCATTCCAAGCCCTGCTGCGCCTGACCAGGGGGTTAGGCTAGAGGATGTCGAACTCACCCTTTATCCCGAGCAGGATCCCAAAGCCCGCTGGGAGTTTACTGCTACGCAGGTCGAACAAGACCCTGCTACCCGGGAGGCTAGGGTAACCGGATTACAGGCAGGAAAGCGCTACATAGAGGGTCGGCTGGATATGCGCCTCACTGCACCGGAGGTGATCATAGACCGTGCTGATAACCTTCGCCTCCCCTATGCTCGGGTGGAGATTCTCAAGGGCTGCTACACGGTCAACCTTGGCAGGCTGGGTGAGCCACCGGTTACCATTGACCAGCGTGAGGGCTTTCGTGCGCCCAGTGTCCACATTACCGCGCCCAGCCTGGAGGTGTGGGGCAAGGATTTTAGGAGTGATTTCGCCATCGAGAACCCTAGCTGGCGCGATCCCATCGAGAAATTCATCTCCGGTGGGCAACGGCCTCCCTGTGCTATTGAAGGTGGTAGTTCATGAAACGTCTGGCCTGGCTTCTTCTTCTGCTAACGCTGGCTGTACTGGCGCAAAGCAAAGAGCGCATCATCACCATTGAGGCGCCTGGTGGGCAACGCACCGGCAACCTACGCAACGGCCCCTGGGTCTATGAGGCCGGTAGACCAGGCGGGGTAATTGGCAGGGTCAAGGACCTCGAGATCAACGCTACCCGGGCCATTCTGGAAGCTCCTCAAGGTAAGACCATGCAGGAGGCCGAGGGTGAGCGGGTAGCCACTTTTGAAGGGAACGTGGTGGTTAGGCGCGACCGTATGACGGCCAGCGGTCCCAAGCTGGTTTATCGCGAGTCCAGCGGGCGCGGTACCCTTGAGGGCAACGCCCGCATGCGCCACGAACCACGGGAAAAGAATAGCGACCCGGTTGAAGTAGCGGCTTCCCGAATGACCTTCGACGTGGATACCAACATCTCGACCAGCGAAGGTGGGGTAACCCTCAAAAATGGCCGTCAGGAAGGGCGCTCGGAGAGGGTATACTACGAAGAAGACCGCGGTTTAGCGGTCTTCAGCGACAGCAGAGAAGTGGTTTTGCTGCGTAAGCGCGAGGGCAAGGGAGATCTAGTAATCCGGGCTAGGGAAATTCGCAGCCTAACCGATGAAAAACGTCTTCTGGCTACCGGGGGTGTTACCCTAGTAGACGGAGATATCACCACCACTGGGGCCAGCCTGATCTACAACGACAACACCGGTGAGGCCACCGTGGTGGCGGGCAGGGTGGGTAACCAAGATGTTCCGGCCCGAAGCGTGAACGCTAAGGAGCGGGCTGCGCTGTCGGGCAATTCGCTGTTACACAACGTCAACCGTTCGCAGGTGCGGGTGCTGGCCCAGGCACCGCGGCTACCGCTGCGCGATTTCCGCAAACTCGACGAACAGTAGGCGCATGCGCTGGCCCTGGCTGCTTTTTGGACTGCTCTTGCTGCTGGCTTTGGCCCAGCCAGAGCCCGAGCCATCCTTTCAGACCACCGCTGAAATTGAGCGGCGGGGCAAAAAGATTGTGGTGGTCAAAACCGGCCCGGACAACCCCCCTGCCATTATCGAGCTGCGCGACCTGTATGACGGCGTCGTCACTGCGCTGGATGAGGAAAAAAAAACCATCATGCTGGGAGAGCAGCAGTTTACCACCGATAGGCTGACCCGCTTTTGGCGCGAGGGCAGGCGGGTGGAGTTTGCTGACCTCGAGGTTGGCCAGCAGGTGCGCCTCGAGGTTGCCGAGCAGAATGACGGTAGCCTAAAGGCTTTTGAGGTGCAGATTGGGGGCAGGCGCGAGGGCCCCTCCCTGATCCGCTCGCTTTTTGCCGATCCGCCGCCATTTCGCGTGCAGATTAACTTTGGCGAGGACGCCCGGGCTTTCGGGGCCATAGCCCGCGTGGAGCAGATTCGTGGGGTAAACGATTATGTCTTCATGACCGGAGGCACCGCTCGCTACGTTGAAGAAGAAGATCGCCTCGAGCTCGAGCTCAAGCCCGCACCCCGGGCGGTGGAAGTACAACAGGGTAAGAGCAAGGCCTGGGGCAGCCGCCTCGACTACGACAACGAAAGCGGCAATGCGTTGGTAGCTGGGCCAGTAGAGCTCGAGCGCGGAGGAGAAAAACCCCTTCAGGGTAGCGCCGAGCGCATGGTTTACAACGTAGACGAGGAGGTTCTTACCCTGTTTGGTGCAATCCGGTTGGTGCAGGGGAGCCGCACCTCTACTGCCGAAGGGGCAGTGGTGCGCGAAAAAGATCGCGTGGCATTTCTGTACGGCAGCAAAGATAAGCCCGTGCGAAGCCAGGACAAAGATGGCTTCGTGGAGGGAACCAGGGTGCTGTACAACCTCGACACCGGTGATGTGGTGGTGCTCGAGGGGGTCAAGGGGGAGTTTCAGAACCCATAAGGTGGGTGCTCTTCAGCCCTCTGTGATTCCCGCCATCAGGAGCCCCAGTCTTTCCTCAGTGGCCTCGCTGGCTTCGAGTTCGCCCATAATACGGCCCTCGAACATCACCAGGATGCGGTCGGCGAGCGAACGCACCTCATTGAGGTCAGCCGATACCAGCAAAACTGCCATGCCGGCATCCCGCGCCTTCACGATTTTATCGTGAATGAACTCGATGGCCCCGACATCCACCCCACGGGTGGGCTGGGCTGCCACCAGCAACTTTGGGCTACGGCTCAGCTCGCGCCCCACAACGATCTTCTGGGCATTGCCGCCCGAGTAACGACGGGCCACCAGTTCGGTGCTGCGGGGTCGCACATCAAATTGCTCCGCAATCTCACGGGCTTGAGCCTCAATCCGCTCGGTATTCAGAAAGCCTAGGAAACCCGCATTAGGAGCTTTGTAGTGGTCGCCCAGGATTAGGTTCTCGCGGGTGGTAAAGTCCAGCACCAGCCCGCGCAGATTGCGGTCTTCGGGAATGTGGGAGACGCCCCACTCGCGCACTACGCGGGCACTGGGCTCGAGGCGTTGACCGTGGTACTCGATGAGGCCCTGGTATGGGCGCAAACCGGTGATGGCCTCTACCAGCTCGGTTTGACCGTTGCCCTCTATACCGGCTATTCCCACAATCTCACCGGCCCGCACCTCGAAGGATACATCCACCAACCGGTGCTTTTTGTCCTTTCCTGGAATTGAGAGTTGGGAAACTTTAAGCACCACCGGACCTGGTTTGGCCTCCTTCTTGTCCACCGAGAGAATCACCTCGCGCCCCACCATCATGCGGGCCAGCTCAGCCACGTGGGTTTCAGGGGTATTGACCGTGCCCACCACCCTGCCGTCACGGATCACCGTTACGCGGTCGGAAAGCTCGATTACCTCGGCCAGTTTGTGGCTGATGAAAATCACTGCATTCCCTTGCTTTACGAAACCCCGCAAGAAGCTGAACAGCTCGTCGGCTTCCTGGGGGGTGAGGACGGCGGTGGGTTCGTCCAGGATTAGAATTCTGGCCTTACGGTAGAGGGCTTTGAGTATCTCCACCCGCTGCTGCAGGCCTACCGGAAGTTCCTCTACTGGGGTATCGAGGGGCAGGTTGAAGCCAAGGTCTTTCATTAGGGCTGCCACCTCGGCCCGCGCCTGGGCCAGGTTGAGCTGGGCTCCCCGGGTGGGCTCTGCGCCCAGGATTACGTTCTCCAGCACGGTAAAGGGGTCTACCAGCATGAAGTGCTGGTGCACCATGCCGATACCTCGCGCAATGGCATCGCCGGGATCGCTAATGCTTACTTTTTGCCCGTCAATCCATATCTCGCCCTGATCTGGTTTGACCAGGCCATAGACGATCTTCATTAGGGTGGACTTGCCCGCTCCGTTCTCTCCCACCACCGCTAGTATCTCGCCCCAGCGAACATCTAGGGAAATGTGATCGTTGGCCAGTACCAAGGGGTAGCGCTTGGTGATGTTTTTCAGCTCGAGGGCCACCCCCTTCTTGTGTGGCTCAGTGGTGGTGGAAACCGAATCGCTCATGTCCACAATCATACAGGCAGTAGGCTTTCAAAGCGCCTGATCCCTCAAAAAAACGCCCAGGGCTTATGCCCTGGGCGCTCGAGGCTGGGAGTTTACTAGCGTTTGCTGGGTACCCTGATGGCGCCAGAGATAATCTGGCTACGTAGAACCGCCAGGCGGTTGACCACGGCTTGGGGGATCAGGGCCCGGTTGTACTCGTCAAGGGCGTAGCCTACGCCATTGTTGCTCAAGCCGAACTCGCGCACACCACCTTTGAAGGTGCCTTCCTTGACCGACTTGATCACGTCGTAGGTGGCCACATCCACCCGCTTGAGCATGGAGGTCAGCACGTGGTTCAGGGTGTTGGGGTTGCTGTCGGTGTCCCCCAGGTAGTTCTGGTTGGCATCAACCCCGATCATAAACAGTGGGCGGGTAGTGGCAGCCGGGCAGGACTGGTTGTAGGCGGCGTAACGTGGCACGTTGGCACCGTTGTTAGAGATAAAGCGCACCCCAGAGGGCAGTTGGTTTTGCCTCAGGCAGCGCTGCTGCTTCACAAAGTCCAGGACGCCCAGACCAGAAGCCCCTGCTGCGGCGTAGATGATGTCGGCCCCTTGCTTAGCCTGAGCGGTGGCAATTTCCTTGGCTTTGCCAGGGTCGTTCCAGGCCGCAGGGGTGTTGCCTACGTAGTTGATGAGCACGCGGGGGTTGGCGATGTTGCGCTCACGCATGCCGGCGATGGCCCCGGCCCGGTAGCCTTGCTCAAACTTGTGGATCAGCGGGATGTCCATACCGCCCACAAAGCCCACCACACCGGTGTTGGTCAGGCGACCCGCAATGTAGCCGACCAGGTAGCTGCCTTCGTGTTCGCGGAAAACCAATCCTACGGCGTTTTCGCACTTGCCTTCGCAAGGAACCGCGTCAATAACCGCAAACCTGATGTTTTTGAATTCCTGAGCGTTTCGGGTGATTGAGGGCTCGTTAGCGAAACCCACGCCGATGATCAGGTCGAAGCCTTCCTCGGCAAAGCGGCGGATGCCCTGGCCCACCTGGCCGGGGTCGCCGGGCTCAAAGTCGAAGACCCTAACGCCCAGCTCTCTGGCCGCCCGCTGGGCCCCCTCGAAGGTGGACTGGTTGAAGCTACGGTCGTTTTTGCCGCCTGCATCGAAGGCCATACCTACGCGAATTTCCTGGGTAAGGCTCAAGCCTAGCGCTGCTGCTAAGGCCACACCTAGCACGATGAGTTTCTTCATGCGACTTACCTCCGTTTTAGCTTGTGCTTCATGGGTGTCTAACCTGGCCGCAAGCCTCTGGCATTATAGGGCACAGGCCATGTGGCTTGAAAGGGGTAGGAGAGGCTCGAGCCCCGAATACCCGGGGTCTGCCGCCAACTGCTGCTGGGGAGTAGACGCTTTTTGCTCAAGGCATTTTGCGAGGCCGCGAACTGATAGCATGACGGTATGTCGACGCCAAGACAGCGAATCCTGGAGTTGCGTGAGCAGATTCGCTACCACAATTACCGCTATTACGTGCTGGACAAACCCGAGATCTCCGATGCCGAATTCGACCGCCTGATGCGTGAGCTAAGGGAGCTCGAGCAGGCCCACCCCGAGCTCATCACCCCCGATTCGCCCACGCAGACGGTGGGTAGTGACGTCCTCGAGACCCCCTTTACCCCTGTACCCCACCCCACCCGCATGTACTCGCTGGGCAATGCCTTCTCGTCTGCCGACATCGCCGACTTCGAAGCCAGCATCAACCGCCTGCTGGGTCGCGAGGAGGCACGGGTGTACCTGCTCGAGTACAAAATTGATGGACTTTCGGTCAACCTCATCTACGAAGCGGGGGTGTTCCGCCAGGGTCTGACCCGGGGCGACGGCCAGGTAGGCGAGGACGTCACCCCCAACCTGCTGGCCATCCCCGACATCCCAAGGCGGCTGGCAGAACCCCTCGACCTCGAGGTACGGGGTGAGATTTACCTGCCCATCCAAACCTTCCTGGAGCTCAACGCACGGCTCGAGGAAGAGGGCGAACCCCCTTTCAAAAACCCCCGCAATGCCGCGGCAGGTAGTTTGCGGCAAAAAGACCCCCGAATAAGCGCACGCCGTGGCTTGCGCGGCCTGTTCTATGGGGTGGGCCAGCCCACCGGCCTGGGGGTAGCCACCCAGCAGGAGCTGTTGGAGAAACTCAGCCAGCTCGGTTTTTCGGTAGAACCCCACTTTCGGCTGGTGGAGGGGGTGGCCGGGGTCGAGCAGGGCTACCAGGCCATGCTGGCCGAACGCAGAAAACTACCCTTTGAGGCCGATGGCGTAACCGTCAAGCTAAACGACCTGGCCCTCTGGGACGAGCTGGGGTATACCGCCAAGACCCCCCGCTTCGCCATCGCCTACAAATTCCCCGCCGAAGAAAAGACGACCCGCGTGCTGCGGGTGGTCTTTCAGGTAGGGCGCACCGGGCGGGTTACGCCAGTGGCCGAGCTCGAGCCCGTTTTCCTGGATGGCTCGACCGTGAGCCGGGTTACCCTGCACAACGAAAGCTACGTACAGGAGCTGGGCTTACGGATAGGCGATACGGTGCTGGTACACAAGTCCGGCGGGGTTATCCCCGAGGTTTTGCGGGTAGTAGCCGAAGCCCCCAGGGGCCATGAGCCGGTGGAGTGGCCCAGCCACTGCCCGGAGTGTGGGGTAGAGCTCCTGCTCTCGGGCAAGATTCACCTCTGCCCCAACCCCTTGTGCCCGGCCAAGGCCTTTGAGTCCATACGGCACTTTGCCAGCCGCAGGGCCATGGACATCCAGGGGCTGGGTGAGAAGCTCATCGAGCAGCTTTTAGAGGCCGGTCTGGTGCGGGATGCCGCCGACTTATATCGGCTCAAGAAAGAAGATATTGCCGCGCTCGAGCGCAAAGCTGAAAAAAGCGCCCAGAACCTCATCGAGCAGATTGAGGCCAGCAAAAGCAGGGGCCTCGAGCGGCTGCTTTTGGCCCTGGGCATTCCCCAGGTGGGTGAAAGCACCGCCCGCGCCCTGGCCAAGCGCTTTGGACACCTGGATAACATCCTCAAGGCCACGGTTGAGGAGCTCGATGCCGTGCCGGACATTGCCGAGACCACCGCTCAGGCCATTCACCAGGCCCTGTCCCGCCCCCAGATGCGCCATTTCATTGAGCGCTTGCGGGCCGCTGGGGTGGTGTTCGAGGCCAGGGAGAAGCAGCAAAGCCAGGCCCTCGAGGGCCTTACCTTCGTGCTGACGGGTGAGCTTTCCCTGCCCAGGGAGGAAGTGGCCCGGCGGCTCGAGGCCCACGGAGCTAAAATTTCCGGCTCTGTAAGCAAAAAAACCAGCTATGTGGTGGCTGGGCCGGGTGCGGGCTCCAAGCTGGCCAGGGCCAGGGAGCTGGGAATCCCCATTCTGGACGAGGCCGGGCTAGCCGAGCTGCTCGAGCAGAAGGTGGGGCCGGGGGTGCTCCAGGCTGCACCGGGGTGACCCAAATAATGGCCCAGCCCTGATCAGATGCCCCTGCCGCTAGAGAAGATTCTGCTGTTTATCGCGCCGTCCAGCCCAGGTCAATCACCTGGGCCGAGCCGGTAATCGCCCCGGCCCTGTCGGAGGCCAAGAATAGTGCGTACTCCGCGACTTCCTCCGGTTCGATCAAGCGCTTGATGGCCGCCGGGGCCAGCATCACCTTTTCGATTACCTCGGCCTCGGGGATGCTTAGGGTACGGGCCTGGTCGGCAATTTGCGACTCCACCAGGGGGGTGCGCACG